>ODAK010000808.1_pt1 | contig 35587 bp, 28 predicted proteins | sample 1539591 | NCBI WGS metagenome assembly ODAK01 (sample SAMEA3539303, study PRJEB22396) | soil metagenome | biome: tundra; feature: field; material: soil | place: USA | collected 2010-05 | depth 0.15 m | reverse complement strand
GCGTCGCGTTGATCAGCGCCTCTGGCGCCAATTTCGGCGCGCTCCTGGACGCGACTGTCGAGATCGTGGCGACGACGCCGGCTGCGCCGCCAACTGCCGCGCCTACCGTGGCATTCGCATCTTCCGGGTACAGCTCGGCCCCGAGCGCGGGCGCCGCGACAATCACGGTGCTGCGTTCGGGGAGTGCAAGCAGCCCGGTAATCGTCACGTATACCACCAGTGACGGAACCGCGCTCGCGGGCACCGACTACATCGCTACCACCGGCGCTCTGAACTGGGCCATCGGCGATTCCTCACCCAAGAGCTTCTCGGTGCCTATTGTCGCCACGGGAACGGGCAACAAGAGCTTCAGCGTGGCACTGATCAGCGCCTCTGGTGCAAATTTCGGCGCGCCGTTGGACGCGGCGGTGTCCATCAGCGCGGCCGGCGCGAGCGCACTGTCGATCAGTGCACTGGGCAATCACCTCGTCGACGGCAACGGCAACACGCTGCAGTTGCGCGGTGTAAACGTCAGCGGTTTGGAAGCCGGTTCGATCTTGGGGGCGCCGCATCCCTGGGACTGGAGCAACGTGGTGAGTTCCTCCGATTCGGAGCCCGACTGGTTGGCGATTGCGGCGTGGAAAGTCAACGCCGTGCGCCTGCCGCTCAACGAGGCCTCGTGGCTGGGCTTGACCACGACCGACGCCGATGGCAGCACGCGCTCGGCAGATCCGGGCGGCGACTATCAGGCCACGGTGATCAAATCGGTCAACGACGCCATTGCCGCCGGGCTCTACGTCATCCTGGATCTGCACTGGTCGGCACCGGCCGGCTTCTCGCCCAATGCGCAGAACCCGTTCATGGATAGCGATCATTCGCTGGCCTTCTGGACCTCGGTCGCCAACACCTTCAAGAGTAATCCGGCAGTGCTTTTCGAGCCCTTTAACGAGCCCTTTTTATATAAGCCCGGCGCCAGTTCCCATGGCGCATTTGCCACCGTCGCCGATGCCAACCAAGCGATCCGCGACGGCGGCCTGATCGCTGAAAATTATTTCACTACCATCAACGGTAACGCAGCGGCGATCAGCGCCGGTTGGCAGATCGTCGGCTACCAGGACGCTATCGATACGATTCGCGCCACTGGAGCCACCAACGTCCTCATTCTCGGCGGCCAAGGCTATGACAACGATGAGAGCTGGTGGACGCAATACCCGCCGAGCGACTCGGCGGGGCAACTCGCGCTGACCTACCATGCCTATGGTGGAACCTTTGGTTACCAGCCCACCGGCGGGAGCCCGCAATACACGGCCGCTCAGAGCATCGCGGTGCTCAATGCGCCCGGCGTGCCGGTAATACTGACCGAGGCGGGTGGACCGGTAGGTCCCGGCGCCGATACGAGCTTCATGAGCGCCCTGCTGAGTCTCGTGGACGCGCAAGGCTGGAGCATCACCGCGTGGACCTGGAACCCGTGGAACGGCGCCAACGCAGGTGCCAATACGTTAATTCAGGATATAACGAACTACACACCGACGATCGGTGAAGGCGAGGTCTACCAAAACTGGACGCTCAATCACCGCTAGTTCAGCCGTACCGTCCCGTGATGTAGTCTTCGGTGGCCTTGCGGCCGGGATTGGTGAATATGCGCGAGGTCTCGTCGAATTCGATCAGCTCGCCCAGATACAAGAACGCCGTGTAGTCGGAAACCCGGGCAGCCTGCTGCATGTTGTGGGTCACGATGAGCACCGTCACCTGCTCGCGCAGCGCGGCGATGAGTTCCTCGATGCGCGCCGTGGCAATCGGATCGAGCGCAGAGGTCGGCTCATCGAACAGCAGCATCTCCGGGCTGGTTGCCAGCGCGCGCGCGATGCACAGACGCTGCTGCTGACCACCCGACAGCGACAGCGCCGAGTTCGACAGGCGGTCTTTGACCTCATCCCATAGCGCCGCGCCCCGCAGGGCCTTCTCGACCTCCTCCTGAATGCGCAGCTGCGAGCGCACGCCGCGTATGCGCAGTCCGTAGGCGACATTCTCGTAGATCGACTTCGGAAAGGGATTGGGCTTCTGGAACACCATGCCAATGCGCATGCGCACTTCGATCGGATCGACCTCCGGCGCCACCAGATTCATTTCCTCGGGCAGCAGCATGATGCGCCCCTCGTAGCGCGACCGGGGCGTGAGGTCGTGCATGCGGTTGAAACAGCGCAGGAACGTACTCTTGCCGCAGCCCGAGGGGCCGATCAGCGCGGTGACCTGCTTCTCGCGGATCTCGATATTGAGATCCTTGAGCGCCTTGAACTCACCGTAGTAGAAGCCCAACGCCTCGGCCCGAGCTTTGATCGGGGCCTTGAGCGCCGCCGAACGGCGGGTTTCGTCCACCGCCACCTGCAGCATCCCACGCCCGCTCGGACGGATCGGAATGACACCGGTATCGATGTCGGTGGCGGGCGGAAAGCCGGATATTTTGGAGCCCGACGCCATGCTTCTTACCGTTGGATCCATAGATGTTTCATACCCCTACACTACCAGAAGGTCCGCCACGCCTTCAGCCCTTGAAGGCGTGCAGCTCCTTTTCGATCTCCTCGATCTTGGTGTGGCGCACATCCTTGCCGTGCACGAGGTAAATCAGATATTCGCAGACGTTCTTCGCATGATCGCCGATGCGTTCGAGCGAGCGCACCACCCACATGATATCGAGCGCGCGCCGGATCGTGCGCGGATCCTCCATCATGAAAGTAATGCTCTGGCGGTGAATGGCTTCGTATTCCTCATCCACGGTGCGGTCGCGGCGCACGACCGCGAGCGCCAGCTCGGTGTCGAGCCGGGCGAAGGCATCGAGCGTGTCGTGCAGCATTTCGATGACCAGCTCGCCGAGATTGCGCACCTCCCGGTAACGGCTGTCGGGGCGCTCCCGCAGCGCCAGCCGCGCGGCGATGGCCGCAATTTTTTCGCCCTCATCGCCGATGCGCTCCAGATCCGTGATGGTCTTGAGGATCGTGATGATCAAGCGCAGATCCGAGGCGGTCGGGCCGCGCGTGGCGAGGATACGACTGCAATCCTCATCGATCGAGCGCTCGAGCTGATTAACCTGCAGCTCCTCCTGCGCCACGCGCACGATCATGCGGGCATCGGGCTCGGTGATGCCGCCGATCGCCTGGGTCAGTTGCCGCTCGACCAGCCCCCCCATCTCCAGCACGCTGCTGCGCAGCCGCTCGAGGTCTTCGTTGTAGCGGCTGGAAATGTGGTGGCCGAGGCCTTCCGTACTCATCCGCCAATGGTATACGGTCTTGCGTGACAGATTCGTGTCAACCGTTGCCGATGCCGCCCCCACCTGCGTATAAGGCGCCGAACCCTAAGGCCGCGAAGGAATTCCCATGTCCGCGACGCTGGAATTGACCCAGGAACTGATCGCCCGCGCCTCCGTGACGCCCTCCGACGAGGGTTGCCAGGAACTCATGGCCAGCCGATTGGCGCGCGTCGGCTTTCGGGTCGAGAAGCTGCGCTACGGCAACGTCGACAATCTCTGGGCGCGACACGGCCATGCCGGCCCGGTGCTGTGTTTCGCCGGACATACGGACGTGGTTCCGACCGGACCGCTCGAAGAATGGCACTCGGATCCGTTCAAGCCCACGATCCGCGACGGTTTGCTCTACGGCCGCGGGGCCGCGGACATGAAAAGCGGACTCGCGGCCATGGTCACCGCCACCGAGGATTTCATCGCTGCGGATCCCGACCACCGTGGCGCGCTCGCCTTTCTGATTACCAGCGACGAGGAAGGCCCTTCGGTCGACGGCACCAAGCGTGTGGTCGAAACGCTGCGCGAGCGCGGCGAGCGCATCGACTGGTGCATCGTCGGTGAGCCCTCCAGCGAGAACAGCATCGGCGATACCATCAAGATCGGTCGCCGCGGCTCGCTGTCGGGGCGCCTGACGGTGCACGGCGTGCAGGGTCATATCGCCTATCCGCAGCTGGGCGAGAACCCCGTGCATAGCTTCGCCCCGGCGCTGGCCGAGCTGGCCAGCCGGGTGTGGGACCGGGGTAATGAGCACTTTCAGCCCACGAGCTTCCAGGTCTCAAACCTGACCGCCGGGACCGGCGCACCCAATGTCATCCCCGGGGAGCTCAAAGCGCGGTTCAACCTGCGCTATTCGCCGGTACAGACGCTCGATGCGCTCAAGCGCACCGTCGAGGAGATCCTGAGGCGTCATCAGGTCCGGTACACGCTCGAATGGTATGTCTCGGGTGAGCCCTTCTATACCGCGCCGGGAGCGCTATCGAGCGCGGTGAGCGCTGCGGTACGCGCGGTCACGGGAGCGCAGCCGATTCTCTCGACCGGCGGCGGCACCTCCGACGGGCGCTTCATCGCACCCATGGGCGCGCAGGTCGTCGAGCTCGGCGTCATCAACGCCAGCATTCACAAGGTCAATGAATCGGTGCGCATCGAGGACATCGATACGCTGCACGCCATGTACCTCTCATCGCTGCGCAATCTGCTGACTTGAGCCGCGCAGCCGGGGAAAATTGGCGTAGGCCCCCAGGGCGCCCAGACCCGCCGCGGCGATCAGCACCCAGCCGGGCATGGACAGCCCGAGGAACGTCCAGGTGACCCTGGCGCACTCGCCGGATCCGCTGAGCACTTTGCGTATCACGTCGGTGAGCGGGAATACCTCGAGCATGTAATTGAGCGTGGCGCCGCAGGACGGCACGGCACCCTCGGGCAGATGCTGGATCCAGAGGTGGCGCGCGGCCACACCTATGGTCGCAATCGCGGCCAGCAGCAGCAGGCTGCCGTACACGCGTGCGCCGGTCGGTTTGGGGTTCTGCAGCGTCGCGAGCAGAAACAGCACGCCGGACGCGGCGATGCCGACTCGCTGGAAGATGCACAGCGGACAGGGTTCAAGCCCGAGCGCGCTCTGCGCGTACCAGGCATAGCCCAGCAGCCCGAGGCAGGCGAGCAGCCCGAGCCCGTTCAGCGCGCGCTTAGGGCTCAACGCTGGCGGGCCGAGCGCTCGGCGAGCTCGCGTTCGATGTGATCGAGCGAGGTGTGGCGAACATCCTTGCCGTGCACCATGTAGATCACGTACTCGCAGATGTTCTTGGCATGATCGCCGATGCGCTCGAGCGAGCGCACCACCCACATGACATCGAGTCCGCGCCGGATCGTGCGCGGATCCTCCATCATGAACGTGATGCACTGGCGCTGGATCGCCTCGTACTCCTCATCGACCACGCGGTCCTGCCGGCAGGTCTGGAGCGCAGTATCGGCGTCGAGCCGCGCGAAGGCATCGAGGGTATCGTGCATGAGAATCTGCACCGTGCGTCCGAGATGCTTGACCTCGCGGTAGCGGTTGGCGGGACGCTCGATGGTTGCCAGGCGGGCAGCGATTTGGCCGATCTTCTCGCATTCATCGCCGATACGCTCAAGGTCCGTGATGGTCTTGATGGTCGCGACGATCATGCGCAGGTCCCCGGCCGCGGGCGCGCGCGTCGCCAGGATGCGGCTGCACTCCTGGTCGATCGAGACTTCCATGCTGTTGACTTTGTAGTCATCCTGCGCCACCGAGCGTCCGAGCGCGCTGTCGCCGTCCACGAGCGCCGTGAGGCTGCGCCCGAGCTGCTCCTCGACGAACCCTCCCATCGCCAGCACCTTGGTGCGAACGCGCTCGAGTTCCTCGTTGAAACGCTTGGAGGTGTGGTGCGTGAGATCAGCGGCTTCCATGATAGCCTCGCAGTGGCGACGCCGAACAGCGGCGCGGCGCTCGCGCACAATATAACGCAAGCCCCGAGCATTGCACGCGATGCGCGTCGCACGCTTATGAAATATTCAAGCCGCGCGCTCCACGCGCTCGTTCGGAAAATGACAGGTAAAATTGCTGCCGCGACCTTCCTGACTCTCAATGGAAAGCTGCGCGCCGTGTCGTTGCAGCACATGCTTGACGATGGCGAGCCCCAACCCTGAGCCGCCGGTCTCGCGGCTACGGCCGGCATCGACCCGATAGAAGCGCTCGGTGAGTCGTGGGATATGGTCCGCGGCGATGCCGATGCCGGTATCGACCACCGAGAAGTGGCCGCCCTGATCATCGGTCCACCAACGCATCTGCAGCGAGCCCTCGGACGGGGTGTACTTGGCAGCGTTGTCGACCAGGTTCGCGAACGCCGAGTGGATCAGTTCATCCTCGCCGAGCAGTTTAAAGTTCGAATCCGCACGCACGAGCACCTGCTCGGGATGCACCGAGCGCGCCAGCACGTCCCGGCGCAGCTGCGCCATGAGCGCGACCACATCGATCGGCTCGGTCGGAGCTGCGCGGTCCGAGGCCTCCAGGCGCGACAGTTCGAGCAGGTCCTGGACGATCCCGGTCATGCGCAGCGACTGGCGCCGCATTTCCTGCAATGGACCGGCGATCGCCGGATCGATGCTGGGGTCCTGCGAGAGGGTCTCCAGATAACCGGAGATGACCGTGAGCGGAGAGCGCAGCTCGTGCGATGCGTTGGCAACGAAATCCGTGCGCATCGCTTCCAATCGCGCCTGGCGCGTCACATCGCGTACCAGCGCCAGCAGTTGGCCGGCCCCATAGGGCACGATCTGCATCGACAGATACTGCTCGACGCCTACCGTCGAGCGCAGGATCACAGGCAGCGCGTACTGCCCGCCACGCAGATAGCGTACGAACTCGGGCGAGCGCACCAGGTTTTCGATGCGCAGGCCGATATCGCCCTTGCCGCGCAGGCCCAGCAGCCGGGCCGCAGTACGGTTGAACCAGAGAATCTCGGCCTGTGGATTAAGCACCACGACCCCATCCGGCATGGCCGCGGTCGAACGACGCAGCTCCCGCAGCAGCCGCAGCAGCCGCTGCTTGTGAAACTGCTTGCGCCGGTACAGTCGCACGATCATCGCCACCAGATCGCCCCACGGACCGGCGATATCCGGGGCAAGCTCCGGTTCATCGCGGCGCAGCCAGCGCAGCACACGTAACAGATCGGCCAGATACAGCGCCAGATAGAGCGCCACCACCACGGCGAGGCCGGTCGAGGGGGCGCCGAACAGTGCTCCCACGCCCAAGCCGAGCGCCACGGCCACCGAGAGGCGCACGCTCAGGAATAACCAAACCGAAGAATTCATCTGCGCGAGGGCGCCGCTGTGGAGTTCTCAGGCCTCGGGTCGAGCCGAGAAGCGGTAGCCCGCGCCGCGTACGGTCTGTACCAATCGATCGTAGCCGAAGTCTTCCAGTGCCTTGCGCAAGCGCCTCACATGCACATCGATCGTGCGCTCCTCGACGTAGACATTCCCGCCCCAGACGCGATCGAGCAATTGCTCGCGGCTGTAGACACGCTCGGGATGCGTCATGAAGAACTCGAGCAATCGGTATTCCGTGGGGCCGAGCGGGACGGTGCGTTCACCGACCATGACACGATGCCCGGCGCGGTCGAGGCTGAGCTCGTCAAACTGCACCCGCTCGGTCTCGTCCTGGCCTCCGCTGCGGCGCAGCACGGCATTCACGCGGGCGATGAGCTCGCGAGGCGAGAACGGCTTGGTCATGTAGTCGTCGGCACCGCCATCCAGACCGGCGACCTTGTCGCCCTCCTCGGCGCGCGCGGTCAGCATGATCACCGGCAAATCGCGCGTGTCGCGCTCGCGCTTGAGCGAACGGGTGAGTTCGAGGCCGCTGGTATCGGGCAGCATCCAGTCGATCAAGATGAGGTCGGGCCGACGATCGGCGAGCGCGGCTCGTGCGGCACGGCAATCCTCGGCCTCACGCACCTCGAAGCCGGCGCGCTTCAAACCAAAGGCGATCATCTCGCGGATCGGCCGCTCGTCTTCGACGATTAAAATCTGCTTGGAAGTCATATTGTTGCAACCATGCGCGGGCACCTTAGGGTGCATTTGTTGCATTCAGATGACACATGGGTGGGATTTTGTCAGTTTCGTGAAGGCAGCGCTGCAACTTCGTCGCGCAGGTATACCGGCTGCGCGGTCTCGGGCGACACGGCTCGCGTGAGGCCCTCCTCGGCCGCGAGCTGGGCAACCTCGAGCGCCCGGGGTCGCAGATGCCCCCATACCGGCCCCAGCTCGACTCCCGGCAGCGCGCGTAGCGCCGGATAGGCCTCAAATCCCGATCCGGCGGCGCAGACGGCCGCGCCGATCCACTCCTCGGGCACTCGCACGGCTGCGGGGGCGCCGACCGCCTCGGCGGTCACCTCCCGGGCGACACCGGTACACTCGAAGCACCCCCAATAGACTTCGGCCATACGCGCATCCTGGCAAATCAAGGCGCGCCTGGGCGCGCCGTCCTGCCGAAATGCCTGCTGCGCGAGCGCGCGCAAATCCGAGATCGGCAGCAAGGGCACACCGGCCGCGAATCCCAGCCCCTGCGCGACCGCGACCGCAAGCCGGACACCGGTGAAAGCCCCGGGCCCGCGCCCGAAGGCGATCGCATCGAGACGATCCAGCCCAAGACCCGACTCGGCCAGCAGCTCCGCGACCATACCCAGGATCAGCTCGCCTGAGCCACGCGGGCGCCCGCACTCCCGAGTCAGGCAGGCGCCATCGATCCACAGGGCGGCGGAGCACAGCTCCGTGGCGGTATCCAGCGCCAGTATTTTCACGCGGGTAAGGAGCGGGGCTCACTGGCCGTGTGGACACCGCCGAGCTCACGCAGCAGCTCCAACACCGGCCCCTGCTCGCGCACGACCGCCATGGGCGGCAGGCTCGAGCGGAACACGCGTCCGTAGCCACGCTCGCTCAGGCGCGGGTCGCAGACCACCACCACACCGCGATCCTGCTCGCTGCGGATCAGCCGGCCGACACCCTGCTTGAGGGCCAGCACCGCTTCGGGCAGCTGATAGTCCTTGAATGGACTGGCGCCCTGAGACTGCAAATGCTCGATGCGCGCACGCACGACCGGATCCTCGGGGGAAGCAAACGGCAGGCGGTCGATCAGCACCAGACGCAGCGCCGGCCCCTGCACGTCGACGCCTTCCCAGAAGCTGGCCGTACCGAGCAGGACAGCGCGACCACTGGCCCTGAATCGGCGCAGGAGCTGCTCGCGCGGTGCCCTGCCCTGCACCAGCAACGGCCAGTGCGCGGGCAGCGCACCCTCGAGCATGAGTGCCGCCGCGCGCAGGGCTCGATGACTCGTGAACAGCAGAAACGCACCGCCGCCGGACGCCTCCAGCAACGGCCGCGCGGTCGCGACCACGGCGGCCGTATATCCGGGAGCCGAGGGCTGCGGCAGTCCGCGCGGCAGATACAGCAGCGCCTGGCGCTCATAGTCGAAGGGACTTTCGAAACGAAGAGTTGCCGCGGCCTGCAATCCCAGCCGGCTCGCAAAATGCGTAAAGTCTTCGCCCACCGCGAGCGTCGCGGAGGTGAAGATCCAGGCACTGTGATGGGCTGTGAGCAGTGCGCCGAATCGGCCGGAGATGTCATAGGGCAGCAAGCGCAGCAAAAATCCGCGCGCGTGGGTCGAGGCGGTGCGCGCGCCGGAAAGCGACTCGGGACCGCCGCACTCATCGAGCAGCTGCGCGAGCGCGGCGGCCAGCAGCTCGACGCGAACGGCACACTGTTCGAGCCCGGCGCAGGGCCCCAGCTCACGCAAGCGCCTGCCGCAATCGGCCAGCGCGGCCTCCAAGTCCTCGAGGCACGCGCAGCGCTGCGGTCCCAATTCGCGCCACGCCAGATGCCGCTCATCGCGACCCAGCGCCGCCAGGCAGGCGGCGAGTGCACGCTCGAGCGGCGCGGCTAGTTCCGCATCGGCGCCCTCGGCGCGCAGATCGGCGATGAGCACTTCGACCTGACGGCTACTGGCGCTGATGCCAAAGAACTCGCTGACCAGATCGGGCAGCTGATGGGCCTCGTCCAATATGACCGCATCGACGCTCGGCAGCAGATCGCCGAAGCCGTCCTCCTTGAGTACCAGGTCGGCCAGCAACAGGTGGTGATTGACCACGACGATGTCGGCTTCCAGCGCCGTGCGGCGCGCCTCGAGCACATGGCAGCGGGCGTACTGCGCGCAGCGAGAGCCGGCGCAGTTCTCGCGCGTGGAGCTGATTTGCGGCCGCAGCGGATGCGCATCGGCGAGTTCCGGCAGCTCGGCCAGATCGCCGCTGCGCGTGGCGAGCGACCAGTGGGCTATGCGCGCGAGCAATGGGTCGGCCAGCGCCGGCAGAACTTCGCCCTGCCGTCCGATGTTCTCGAACCGCGCCCGGCACAGATAGTTGGAACGACCTTTGAGCAGCGCCACGCGGGCGGGCCTGCCTAAGGCTGCCGCCAGCAGCGGCAGGTCGCGGTGATAGAGCTGGTCCTGCAGCGTGCGGGTGCCGGTCGAGATCATCACGCGCAAACCCGACAACAGCGCCGGTACCAGGTAGGCGAAGGTCTTGCCGGTACCCGTGCCGGCTTCGACCAGCAGCGCCCCGCGCTGCTCCAGGGCCGCGCTGATGCGCGTGGCCATCTGTTGCTGTGCGGGCCGCGCGCGAAAGCCCTCGAGGGCCTGCGCCAGAGGGCCATGTGCGCCGAAAATGGCGGAAAATGCAGCCATATATAGATTATGCAACCTGTGCTGGACCGCAAAAATCCCGCAACATCAACGCCCCCGGTATAATTCAGCTGTCCAGTGCGCGCAGCAACACCTCGAGGATACGTCATGGCGACCGCTCCCCACACCCTCGTATCTTTGTCCGATATCTCGAAAAATGTGGCGGACTGGGTCGCCGGCGTACGCGAGCTCACGCAGCCGGATCGGGTTCAGTGGTGCGACGGCTCGCAGATGGAGTTCCGGCGTTTGCGCGGGCAGCTGACCGCCAAGGGTGAGCTGCGCGAGCTGAACCAGAAGAGCTTTCCGAGCTGCGTCCTGTATCGATCCGAGCCCACCGACGTCGCGCGCGTCGAGCATCTGACCTTCATCTGCACGCGCTCGCAGGACGATGCGGGTCCAAACAATAACTGGATGGACCCGGCCGAGGCCAAGGCCAAGATGCGCGCATTGTTTCGCGGCAGCATGCAGGGTCGCACGCTGTATGTCGTGCCTTATTGCATGGGTCCGCTCGATTCGCTCTTTTCGCGCTGCGGCGTGGAGATCACGGACAGTGCCTACGTGGTGCTGAATATGGCTCTCATGACGCGCATGGGCCGAGCCGCGCTCGAGCGCATCGCGACCGAAGGCACGTTCGTGCGCGGCCTGCACTCGGTGGGCGATCTAAATCCCGCGCGCCGTTTCATCATGCATTTTCCCGAGGAATTGTCGATCGAGAGCTTTGGCTCGGGCTACGGCGGCAATGCGCTGCTCGGCAAGAAATGCCATGCGCTGCGCATTGCCAGCTGGCAGGCGCGCGATGAGCTCTGGCTTGCTGAACACATGCTGCTCGTTGGGCTGCAGAACCCTCGCGGCGAGACCCATTACGTCGCCGCGGCATTTCCCTCGGCCTGCGGCAAGACCAACCTGTCGATGCTGATACCCCCCGATTCGTTGCCGGGTTGGAAGGTCTTCACGATCGGCGATGACATCGCCTGGCTGCAACCCGGAGCCGACGGCCGGCTCTGGGCCATCAATCCGGAGTCGGGCTACTTCGGCGTCGCGCCGGGTACCAACGCCAAGACCAATCGCAATGCCTGCGAGATGATCCGACACGACACGTTATTCACCAATGTGGCGCTGACGGCCAACAACGAGCCCTGGTGGGAAGGCCTGGACGGGCAGCCGGCGACGGACTGGCTCGGGCGAGCCTATGACCCCAAGAACGGTCCGGCGGCGCACCCGAATTCGCGCTTCACCGTGGCCGCTACGCAAAATCCGGCCTACACCAAGGCCGCGGAAGATCCGCGCGGCGTGCCGATCTCGGCGCTGATCTTCGGCGGCCGTCGCCGTCAGCTCGCGCCGCTGGTCTACGAGGCCCGCAATTGGTCCCATGGCGTGCTGGTGGGCGCCTCGGTAGCCTCAGAAACCACGGCCGCCGCCACGGGCCAGGTGGGCGTCGTGCGCCGCGACCCGATGGCGATGAAACCGTTCTGCGGCTACAACTTCGGCGACTACTGGGGGCATTGGTTCAAGATCGGCGCCGCGCTCAAGAATCCACCGCGCATATTTCACGTCAACTGGTTCCGCCAGAATGCGGCAGGCAAATTCCTGTGGCCGGGCTTCGGCGAGAACCTGCGCGTTCTGTCCTGGATCCTCGATCGGTGCGCGGGACGGGGCGGGGCGGTCGACACCCCGATCGGCCGCATGCCGCGTCCCTCGGATCTGAACACCCAGGGCCTTGCGATCACTCCGGCGGCCATGGACGAGCTGACTGCGGTGCCCCCGGCCGCGTGGCGTCAGGAAGTTGCGGATCTGCGCGAGTACCTGCAGGGCTTCGGCGCACGCCTGCCCGCCGCCATGGTGAGCGAGCTCGATGAGCTCGAGCGCCGACTGCGCTAGCTGTCTTCGCAGACGAAGTGGATCGTCAACGGCGAGTCGCGATCGGGAATCCTACCTAAGCCGATCAGCCCTTCCCCCTTGATCGGCATGCTGTCACGCCGAACGAAGGCTTCTTCCTCGCCGCTGATCTGCACGAAGGTGCCGTTGGTACTCTGATCGGTCAGCGTGAAGCGATTGCGGCTGAATTCGATGCGCGCATGCAGCCGAGAGATCAGATTGCCTCGGATCACGATGTCATTGTCGTCAGCGCGGCCTATCGCCACGTGCGGCCGCTGCTCATCGAGGATCACTTCCAGTTCCTGGACCGAGAGGCGCAACCGCCGGGGCCGGCGCGCATCGCGCCCGTTCAGCGCAATCGCCGGCAGCATGCTGGTGACATCCTCGGTCTGCCATAGCACCTCGTAGAGCGCCACTTCACCGCCCTGTCCGCGAATGGTCGCCACGTCGATCTGCCGCACCGAGGCTCGCCACTCCGGCGACAGGCGCTCGACCGTCGCTGAAGTGGTAATGATCTGACCCGCCTTGGCCTGACTGGTCATGCGATTGGCCGTGTGCACGCTGGCGCCGAACACGTCACGGTTCTCGAGCACCACTGAGCCGTAATGACAGCCGATGCGGATCGAGACCGGCTGGCCCTCGACCCGCAGCTCGGTATGTGCGGCGATCTGCTTCTGCATCTGACCGGCGGCGTTCAAGGCGTCATCCGCGGTCGGAAAGGTCGACATCACTTCATCGCCAATCGTCTTGATGAGCGTGCCGTGGTGTTGCTCGGTGGCTTCCCGCATCACGTCGATGCAGGTCGAGACCATGTCGCGCGCTCGCAGGTCACCCATGGCTTCGAACAGGCGTGTCGAGCCGACCACGTCGGCGAACAGGATCGCAAGTTCGATGTCTTTGCCCATGCGATCCGGATCTTATAGGAGACTGCTGTCGCGCATTGGCGGAAGCTCGCTTAAGTTGCCGTAGCGTAAGATTATACGCAAGCGTCGCCGGGCCGCTACGCCGCGCACAGCGAGGCCGCCTCGCGCAACAGTTTGTTCACTTGGGCCGCCGCCTGCACGCCACCGCCCAGCGCGCACGCACCTTCCGACAAGCACTGCCGATAGCGGCGCGCTCCCGGTCGCCCTGCACACAGCCCAAGCATGTGCCGCGTGATCGATGCGACCCGCTCACCGGCCGCCACCTCCCGTTCGGCGTACGCGGCCATGCGCTCGAGCATGCTGGTCGGCTCTGCGGCCGGCCAACCGTCGTTGAAAACATGCCGGTGCAGCTCGCTAAGCACCGCCGGGCGGTGATAAACCTCGCGACCGAGCATGACGCCATCGGACCAGAGCAGCGCCGCCTCACTTTGCGCCGCGGTGCGCAGTCCCCCGTTGACGCCGATCCACAATTGCGGGAACTCGCGTTTGAGCCACTGCACGACCTCAAAGCGCAGCGGCGGAACCTCGCGATTCTCGCGTGGGGAGAGCCCACCAAGCACCGCCTTGCGCGCGTGCACGATGAAATGGTCGCAACCGGCCTGCGCCACGGTGGCGGTGAATTCCCGCAGGCGTGCGTAGTCCTGTTCATCGAAGCGCGCCAACTCAGCGCGTTGGCCGGATTCAGCGAGCACGCCGATGCGCATCTTCACCGTCACCGGCACGGCCACGGCGTCACGCATCGCCGCCACGCAGTCGGCCACCCGCTCCGGCGTCTGCATCAGGCAAGCGCCGAAGGCACCGGCATGAACGCGATCGCTGGGACAGCCGCAGTTCAGATTGATCTCGTCATAGCCGCTCTCGGCCCCGGCGCGAGCGGCGGCGGCCAGCAGCGCTGGGTCACTGCCGCCGAGCTGCAGCGCCAGCGGTCGTTCGTCCTCGGAAAAGCGCAGCAGACGCGCGCGATCGCCATGGACGATCGCCGCGGCCGTGATCATCTCGGTGTAGAGCCGCACGCGCGGGGAGAAGCCGCGCAGAAAGAATCGGCAGTGCCGATCTGTCCAATCCATCATTGGAGCGACAGAGATCAAATACTGCTGTGTTTTCATGCAATTATCGTACTGTCTTTCGGTAATTCCTTCGCAGCGCGCGATCTCCCGCCCACGAAACCGGATCAGCACCAGTGATCGGCGCTGGCCCGGGAATTGATTCGCTCAGTTTATAGTCCCGCGGTGCATGCGCGGGCAGAATGATCGCGCAGGTGCGCCGCTCCAGCGGCGAGGCGGGAAGCGCGCTGTGCGTCTAACCGATCTTGAGCACCGATTCCGGCGGCTCCGGCTCGAGCACGGCGTCGCTCATGGCGCTCGGCAGACCCCCGGACCGCAACGTCTCGATCGATGCCGGCTTGGCGATGAAGTAGCCCTGCGCAAACTCCACGCGCAGCCGCTTGAGCTCGGCAAATACCGCGGCAGACTCAACTTTCTCGGCAATCGTCGCTATGCCCAGCGCGCGTCCCACGTGGCTGATGGCCTCCACCATGCTGCGATCGACCGCATCGGTGGTCACGCTGCCGATAAACTGGCCGTCGATCTTGAGAAAATCGACCGGCAGGTTCTTCAGGTAATGGAATGAGGACAAGCCGCTGCCGAAGTCATCGAGCGCAAAACGGCAGCCGCGCTTCTTGAGCTCGCGCATGAAATACACAGCCTCCGTCATGCTGGTAATCACCGCCGTCTCCGTGATCTCGAAGCACAGGCCGCGCGCGATGCACGGATCCTCGGTCAGAGTCAGCACGAAATCCAGGAAGCCGCGATCGCTGAGTGACATGCCTGACAGATTCAATGCGAACAGGAATGGCGGTTCATCGCCGGTGGCGTGCTCGCGCAGCGCCTTAACGGCCCGCTGCACCACCCAGCGGTCAATCGCCGCGACCATGTTGTAGCGCTCCGCGGCCGGAATGAACTCGCCCGGCAACACCAGCTCACCGCCATCGTCACGCAGGCGCACCAGCAACTCATAGAACGCCGGCAGAGCCGGTGAGGCGCTGCTGGTGGGCGTGATCTGCTGGAAGTACAGCTCCAGGCGCCCCTCATCCACCGCCCGTGTCACACGGCTGACCCAGTACATCTCTCGGTGCCGGCCCGACACCTCGTTCGAGTCGTACAGGTGCACGCGATTGCGACCCGAATCCTTGGCCGCGTAGCAGGCGATATCAGCCGCGCTCAACAGGCTGGCCGCGCTTTGGCTCTCGCGGGTGATCTCCACGACGCCGATGCTGGCACCGATACCGGTCGTGTTCTCCTCCCAGGTGAAGCGATAGTCACGGATCGCCTGACGGATGTTGTCGGCTATCTTCGCGCCCTGCTCCGCGGTACAGCTGCGCACCAGAATGCCGAATTCATCGCCGCCCAAACGCGCGATGGTATCCGCGGCGCGCACATGCGCCTGCAGCAGCCCGGTCACATCACGCAACAGGCGGTCGCCGGCCGAATGGCCGCAGGTGTCGTTCACGACCTTGAACTGATCCAGATCCACGTACAGCAGCGCATGCGGTCCCTGCTCCTGCTGCGCGCTGTGGAGCGCCTCGGCCAGCCGGTTGTCGAACTCGCGCCGGTTGATCAGGCCGGTCAGTACATCGTGGCTCGCCTGGTAGGAGAGCGCGCGCTTGAGCCGCCGCTCCTTGGTCACGTCCCGAAACACCACGACCGCGCCGACAATGTCGCCGCCACGATCTCGGATCGGCGCCGCCGAATCCTGGATTGCGATCTCCTGACCGAGCCGATTGAGCAGCACACTGTGCTCGGCGAAATGCACCAGCTGGCCTTCGCGCAGACACCGTACCAGCGGATTCTCGAGCTTGTCGTGCGTCACTTCGTCGAGTAGCCGCAGCACGGTGCCGAGGTTCTCGCCGCGTGCCTCCTCGTTGCCCCAGCCCGAGAGTTGCTCGGCCACCGGATTCATATAGTCGATGCGGCCTTCGCGATCGGTCGTGATGACCCCATCACCGATAGACTGCAGGGTCACCTGCGCGCGCTCCTTCTCCGCGAACATGGCCTGCTCCGCGCGCTTGCGTTCGCTGATGTTGGCCATCGTGCCCTCGTAGGCCACGACGCGTTGCTCGCCGTCGCGTATTACGCGTGCGCTCTCGAGCACCACCAGGCGTGAGCCATCGCGGCAGCGCAGCTCGAACTCGGCATTGCGGATCTCGCCGTGAAGCTGCAGCGAGCACTCGAACTCGGCGCGTTCGGCCGGGTTCCAGCACAGCACGGACAGCCCCCGCAGCGCGTAGATCTCCTCGGCGCGCTCGAATCCCAACATCTTGACGAAGGCGGGATTGACCTCGAGCATGCGCCCGTCAGCCGCGCATTGGTACACCCCTTCGAGCATCCGGTCATACAGGCTGCGGAATTTGGCTTCGCTGGCCCGCAGTGCCTCTTCGCTGCGACGGCGCTCGATGGCGATGCCGGCCAGGCGCGCGGCGTGCGACATCAGATCGACATCGCGCGCCAGCGGGGCGCCCGCCTGCGGGCGATAGATGGTCAAGGCGCCGAGCACACGCCCATTGGCAGTCTTGATCGGGACCGCCCAGGCGGCATGGAAACCGGCTTCGAGCGCGAGTTCGCGGCGACGCTGCCAGAACGCGTCCCGCTCGATGTCAGCGACCAGCACATGGCGCCCCAGGTAGACCGCGGCGGCGCTCGAACCGTTGCGGATATCGATCGTCAGGCGCTCTTCGAGTTTGCGCCAATGCGGCGGAATGCGCCGGCCGATCACCTCGGTGAAACTCTGCCCGTCGCCCGCCAGCAGACCGATGGTGACCGTGAAGCTGCCGCTGATCGACTCGATCAGGTCCGCGATCGACTCGAGCACCTCGGTCAATGGCGCATCGGCGGCGATGCGCTCGAACACATTGCGCTCGCCCGCCGTGATGCGCTCGGCGCGGCGCCTGGCAGCCACATCCGTAATGCTCGCTCGCAGCAGGTGGTCCGCGCCCGGCAGCGCCATGAGGCGCACTTCGGTCTCGACCTCGTGTCCGTGCGCGTTGCGATGCAGCCACTCGAACACCTGCGGCTTGCCGGCCGCAGCCTCATCGCACAAGTCGTTGAACAACTCCGCGGCGTCCGCCCCGCCGGCCTGACGTGAGGCGGAAAGATCGCCGGCGGTCAGCTCAGGCATGCGCTCGCGGCTGACTCCAAAGAATCGCAGCGCGTTGTCATTGGCATCGACGTAGTGTCCGGACTGCCGGTCGATCACGACGATCAGCTCCGGCGCGCTCTCGACCAACGTGCGGTAGCGCGCCTCGCTGTCGCGCAGCGCCTGCTCGGCGCAGACACGCTCGCTGGTATCGCGCAGACAAATCACATAGACGTCCCGGCGATCGATGTGCACGCAACTGACGATCAGCTCGGCCGGGAAACGGTGCCCGTCCTTGTGGCGGGCGCGCAATTCGTGCGGCCGCAGATCGCCGCGGGATGCATCGGCCCGAGCCGCGAGCGCCTGCAGCCCTTGCTCCACCGAGCCGAGCAGCGGCAGATCGGGCAGCAGCCGCGCGATCGACTGTCCAATGATTTCCGCGCACGAGTAGCCGAAAATACGCTCGCCGGTCGGGTTGAAGATTTTCACGGCGCCGTCGGCGCCTACGGTGATGACCACGTCCTTGATGTGGTCGAGTATCACCTGCCAGTGGCCGGCATCGACCCCACCCAGGCCTTCACCGTAGGAGCGCGCCTCATCGGCAATCAGTTGCATCGAACGCACGATGCCGCGCCGCTCGTCATCGAGCTGCTCGTAGTAGCTGCTGATTAGCGGCAGCAGTTGTGCCAGATGCGGCGCCGCACTGCCGGCCTGTTGCGCCTGCACGAGTTGCTCGCGCAGGCGCGGATGCAACTCGTGCAACAGCGGCCTGCCGCGCTTCCCGGAAGTCGGCTGCAGGATCGGTACGGCGTCTAATGCCACCGGCTCTTGTGACATAATTTGGGACCGTGGCAAAGCTGGCCTCATCATACGAAGGGCCGACTGCATAACGCGTGAAGCAATGCCGATTTCCGCAACACCGCGTCAGTCGCGGCGTTCAGGAGGCGTTATTGGCGGCGATCAGTGGAATGACGTAGGTGCGGGCTACCGAGCCATTGTCGTAATCAACCACGAGGGTGGCGCTGAGACTCAGGACGCCGTTACGCTGGGGCACGACGGTCACGTCCTGCTCCAGCGGCGCGCTGCCCTGCGGCGCGCTGATATCGAAGCTACGCGGTGATTGCAGCTGCAGCCCCTCTGCGACCTGCAGCGAGCCGTGGATGTGGCTGATCTCAACCCCGGGGGTCGGAATCAGCGCCAGCACCAGCTGCGCCGGCATGCCCACGACAGGGCGTGTATCGAGCCGGAATTTCATTCCGATCGGAGGGTCCGAACCGCCCGGACTGACGGCTGTGACCATGTCCGGATCGACTGCATCCGGCGCCTTGGCGCGTGGCTTAGCGCTCGCCTTGTGCTGCGAATCGGGCCGCCCTTGGCCGGCACCCGATGGCGCCGTGGAGGAACCGCACGCGCACAGCAAAGCTAGCAGCGCTACGATAAACAGCGGCTTGAACCCGTTCAGCATAGAAGTATTTTTCAGCGGCGCAGCGATCTCGGCCGCGACATTAGCACAATTCCGGCAGCGGGCCGGACAGCTGCGGCGGTTCGTCGAGCACCTCACACTGCTGCATCAAATCCCCGACATAGCCTTCCCAGAAACGTGCCTGTCCGGCCCAGGGAAAGGCGCGTGGAAAGGCCGGGTCCAGCCAGCGCTCAGCGATCCAGGCTGCGTGATTGAGCATGCGCGCCGCGCGCAGTGCCTCGATCAGCCGCAGCTCGCTGTGATCGAGCGCACCGAACTGGCTATAGCCCTCCATGATTTCGCTCCATTGGCGCCGCTGCTCATCGGCATTGCCGGACAGAAACATCCACAGATCCTGGATGCGCGGCCCATTCAGGCAATCGTCCAGATCGACCAGCAGCGGGCCGCGCTCCTGCCACAGGATATTGCCCAGATGACAATCGCCGTGCAGGCGGATCGAGGCGATTGGAGCGGCATCGTCGAAGGCGGCGCCGATCTTTTCCAGCAGCGCCGCGCTGACCTCGCCGTAGCGCTGTTGCATGTGCTCGGGCAGGAAGCCCGACCGCATGAGCCCGCGCCGCGCTTTGGCGCCCCATTGCTCGCGGTCCAGCGATAGGCGGAACTGGAACCGGCGTCGCGCACCGACAGCGTGAATTCGGGCGAGCGTGCGCCCGAGCAACTCCCGCGCGCCGGCCTGATCGAGTTCCGGGGCGGTTCCGGCACAGAGCGGGAAAACCGCCATTCGAAATCCAGCATGTCGATGCAGCGTGGCCCCACCCAATATCATCGGCGGCGCCACCGGAATCTCCTGCTCGGCCAGCTCCAGGGCGAAGCCATGCTCCTCGAGAATCTGCTGGTCCGACCAACGTCCGGTTCGGTAGAACTTCATTACCACGGGTGCGGCATCGCTGCGGCCGACCCGATAGACGCGATTCTCGTAGCTGTTGAGCGCGAACTGGCGGCCGTCGGGCTCGAGGCCCAACGCCTCGGCTGCGTCCATGACCGTATCGGGCGTAAGGCCGGCAAAGGGCGCCGGCGCCGTGGCCTCCGCCGTACGGCTGGTGCGGTCGCTCATTTCCGAGACGCACTGCGCGCCATTGCAGGTATCATTTCCAACTACCTTTTGCTGTCTTGAGGACCTGAGCACAGTGTCGCAGAAAGCTATCCTGATCACAGGGGGCGCAGGCTACATTGGCAGTCACGTGCTGCTGCAGCTGCAGGCACGTGGCGAGCGCGTCGTGGCGCTCGACAATCTCTATACCGGTTTCCGACAGGCCGTACGCGATGCACCGCTGATCGTCGGCGAGGTCGGTGACCGGCAGCTGCTCGAGCGCGTGCTGCGCGAACACGACGTAGACACCGTCATGCATTTCGCCGCCAACACCATCGTACCGGAATCGGTACGTGATCCGCTCAAATACTACGGCAATAACACCTGCGCGACCCGCAGCCTGCTTGAGGCATGCATGCAACACGGTGTGCGCCAACTGGTGTTCTCGTCGACCGCGGCCGTGTACGGAGTGCCGGCCGGCGGCATAGCCACCGAAGACATGGCGCTCGTCCCCATCAACCCCTACGGCACCTCCAAACTGATGTCCGAGTGGATACTGCGCGATCTGGCCGCCGTCAGCGATTTCCGCTATGTGAGCCTGCGTTACTTCAATGTTGCCGGCTCGGATACCCAGGCGCGGATCGGCCAGGCCACGCGCCACGCAACCCTGCTGATCAAGATCGCCTGTGAGGCCATCGTCGGTAAGCGGCCGCACGTTTCGATCTACGGCACCGATTACGACACCCCAGACGGCACCGGCGTGCGCGACTATGTCCACGTCGAGGATCTCGCCAGCGCCCACATCGATGCGCTCGACTATCTGCGCCGCGGCGGCAGCACGGCGGTATGCAACTGCGGCTACGGCCACGGCTACAGCGTGCGCGAGGTGCTGCAGAGCGTGCAGCGTGTCGCCGGCCAACCGCTGGTGATCCGGGAGGAAGCTCGTCGCAAAGGCGATCCGCCGACACTGGTCGCGCGCGCTGAGCGTATCCGCTCGCTGCTCGGCTGGGTGCCCCGGCTGGACCAGCTCGACGTCATCGTAGAGAGCTCGCTGCGGTGGGAGGAAAAACTCAAGCGCAATCCGTGGTGATGGATCCGTGACGCCCCGCCGCAGCATCACGCGGCGCAGTGGCTTAGAATGATTGCATGCGCTGGCTCCTACCCAAATCCCTGAATGGCTTTCTACTGCTCGGTCTGAGCGTGCTGGCCGGGCCGTTGTTGTTTGCCATTCTCAATGCCACCGTACAGATGCGGCGCCTGGCTGACAACAGCCAGAGACTGGTGGTCGACAGCGTGCAGACTACGCGCCTGTCGCAGGACCTGTACGCCCAGATAGCGCTGCTCGAGCGCTCGGCACGGTTGTACGAAGTCCTCGGCGACCCCACCGTCTTGGCGGCGTTTCGCGAGCACGACCAGCGGCTCAGCGCGATCGTGGTCGCCCTGATCGGTCAGCTTCGCGCCCCGGACGCCCAGGCGCAACTGTCGCGCCTGATCGATCAGCAGGCTCAGATTCGCTCGCTGGTACTCAACACCAAGAGCCCGGCGGGCGAGCCCACCGCGCTCGCCTCCGCCTTCGTCGCGCTCGGCGATCTGACCGCCAGTGCCGCCAGCTTGAGCAACCAGCAGATCGATAGCGACGTCGCCGCGCTGCAGAGCCAGACCGACAAGGCCAGGCGCGAGCTGTTTCTCGAATCCTCCCTGTTGCTGCCGCTGGTGCTGATCGCCGTGCTGCTGTTCGCGTTGCGCCTGAGTCGGCCGCTGCGGCAAATCGACCGGGCCATCGGCGAACTCGGCCGCGGCAATTTCTCGCATGACATCACCGTGAGCGGACCGGTGGATCTCGAGCGCCTCGGCCATCAGCTCGAATGGCTGCGCAACCGACTGCTCGAACTTGCGCAGGAGCGCAATCGATTCCTGCGGCACATGTCACACGAGCTCAAGACACCGCTCGCCAACATCCGTGAGGGCACCGAATTGCTGATGGACGGCGCTGTGGGCGAGCTCAATACGGGACAGCGCGAAGTCACGGCGATTCTGCGCGACAACGGTATCAAGCTGCAGCGCCTGATCGAAAACCTGCTGGGCTTCAGCGCCTGGCAGAGCAACAGCACGGGACTGGAGGTTTCCGAATTCAGGTTGCGCCCCGTGGTCAGACAGGTGCTCGAGAACCAGCAGCTCACGCTGGTATCGCAGCGCGTGCGGCTTGATGTGCATATCGAAGACCTGACGCTGACGGCTGATCGCGGCAAGATCCGCCTGATCATGGAAAACTTGCTGTCCAACGCCATCAAATATTCCCCGCGCGGTGGGGTCATCAATTTACGCGCCCTGGCGAACGGCGAGGAGCTGATACTAGAAGTGGCCGATTCCGGACCTGGAGTGCCGCCAGAGGAGCGGGCGCGCATTTTCGAGGCCTTCTACACCGGCCGTGCGCCCGGCGGGCGGGTGCCTGGCACCGGAATCGGGCTGTCGGTGGTCAACGAATTCGTCAATGTGCATCAGGGTACCGTAGAAATCGTCGATGGCGAATTCGCGGGAGCGCATTTTCGCATCCGGATGCCGTTGCGGGTCGCCCCGCCCATGCCGGCAAAGAAGCAGGCCGATGCGGCATAGCAGCTTAAGTCTGGCCGTGCTCGCGCTTGCCCTTGCGCTATGTGGCTGCTCGAATATTGACGCGCTGCGCACGCCGCCGCCGCCTCAGCGCAGCGAGAACGCGGTCGAGGACCGCGACACCGTGGCCGCTGTGCTGATGGCGAGTACCTTCCAGAGCATGCAACATCTGGCGCAGACCGGCCCGGCGGAGCAGGCGGAAATCGTGGCGGCGGCACGCGCGGCGTTTGAGCGCTCGCCGCAAGGCAGCGCGAAGTTGCGTTATGCTTTGATGCTGGCGACGCCTGGGCATCCCGCGCGCGATCCGGTCACGGCGCAGAAACTGTTGCGGGAACTCGCAGCGCAGCCTGAGACACTGCAGCCAATCGAGCGAGCGGTGGCGTTGGTCGAACTCGCACAGATCAATGGCGAGCTCGGCCTCAAGGCCGAGAACGAACGTCTACTTCAAAGCGGTGAGCAGCACGCAGACCACGACCGCACTGCTACGACCCAGCGGCGGTTGCAGGCCGAGCTCGATGAAAACGCCAGGCTGCGCAAGCAGCTCGAGGACGCGCAGTCGAAACTCGACGCCATCGCCAACATCGAACGCAATTTGACGGAACGCAAACCCGCCACCGAGGGAGGGCAACCGTGAACCAGCCCCTGCAACGCAAGGCCCGAATCCTGGTCGTCGACGATGATCCCGGCCTGCTACGGCTGCTGACGATCCGCCTGCGCGCCGAGAATTATGACGTCGAGGCGGTTGAAAACGGGGTCCAGGCGCTGGCCGCCGTCAGCCGCTTTCGGCCGGACCTCGTGATCTCCGATCTGCGCATGGATCAGCTCGACGGTATTGGCCTGCTCAAGGAACTGCAGAACCGCTGGCCTGGGCTCAAGCTCATTCTGCTGACCGCGCACGGCACCATACCGGACGCCGTGCAGGCCACGCAGATGGGTGCGTTCGGCTTTCTGACCAAGCCGGTCGAGAAGCAGGAATTGCTCGACCAGGTGCAAAAGGCCCTGAAGATATCCGGGTTCGTCGACTCCGATCAGGATTGGCGCTCGGATTTGATTACGCGCAGCCCACTTATGGAGGAAAAGCTGGCGCAGGCCCACATGGTCGCCGGGACCGATGCCCGGGTGCTGATCACCGGTGAGAGCGGCAGCGGCAAGGAGCTGCTGGCGCGCGCGATTCACAAGGCGAGCCCGCGGCGTAACCGCCCGTTCGTTGCGATCAACTGCAGTGCCATGGCGGAGAATATGCTCGATAGCGAGCTGTTCGGTCATACCAAGGGCGCCTTCAGCGGTGCAAGCGGAGATCATCGGGGCCTGTTCCAGACCGCCGAGGGCGGAACCCTGTTGCTCGATGAGATCGGCGACATGCCGATGCGGCTGCAGGTCAAGCTGCTGCGCCTGCTGCAGGAGAATGTCATCCGCCCGATCGGTAGCACGGCGACGATCCCGACCAACGTGCGCGTGCTGTCCTCGGCGCATAGCGACCTGCAGCAGCTGCTGGCCGGCGGGCAGTTCCGCGAGGATCTCTACTACCGCCTCAACGTCGTCCATATCGAGATGCCTGCGCTCAATCGGCGGCGCGAGGATATTCCGCTGCTGGTGGCGCATTTCCTGGCCGAAATCGCCCGCGAGAGCGGGACGCGCAAGATCTATGCACCCGAGGCGGTAGAGTTGCTCGCGACCAGCGACTGGCCCGGCAACGTCCGCCAGCTGCAGAACGTCGTGCGCCAGAATGTCGCGCTAGCGCAAGCCTCGATCATTCCGGTGGAGCTGGTACAGCAATCCATCGGCGGCACGCAGGGCAAACTGCCGTCCTTTGACGAGGCGCGCGACGAATTCACGCGCAGTTACCTGTCGCAAATTCTCCAGATCACCGGCGGAAACGTCAGTCAGGCGGCAAGGCTCGCCAAACGCAACCGCACCGATTTCTACAAGCTGCTGGGAAGGCATCTGCTGGTACCGGACGATTTCAAGGGCCGATAGTGCGGCCCGCGCGCAGCCGGCTGCTCAGGAGTAGAACGCGGCGATCTGGTCGACCACGTACTGCAGCTGGGATTGCTCGAGTTCCGGAAAGATGGGCAGCGCCAGAGTCTGCGCGGCCGCTTGTTCCGCAACCGGAAAGTCGCCCTCGGTATATTGCAGGTAGGCAAAGCATTGCTGCTGATGCAATGGCACGGGGTAATAAATCTCGCAACCGACCCCGCGTTCGCCCAGAAATTGCTTGAGCTCGTCGCGTCGCCTGGCGCGAATCACGTACTGGTTCCAGATATGCCGGCTGCCCGCTGCCACGCTCGGCGCTACGATCTTGGCATCAAGCCCGGCGCGCACAAACGCCGACGCGTAGTAATCCGCATTGCGCTGGCGGCCTGCGGTCCAGCCATCCAGGTATTTGATCTTGATGCCCAGCACCGCGGCCTGCAATTCGTCGATACGGAAATTGCCGCCAATGAAGGCGTGATAGTACTTGGGCTTGCCGCCGTGCACGCGCAGCACGCGCATGTGTTCCGCCAGCTCCGGGTCCTGGGTCGTGCACATGCCGGCATCACCGAACGCGCCGAGATTTTTGCTCGGAAAAAAAGACAGACACCCCACATCACTCATGCTGCCGGCGCGGCGCCCCTGCGCGTCATCGGCGCCAATAGCCTGTGCCGCGTCCTCGATGAGCGCCAGGCTGTGTTCGTGAGAGAGCTCGAGCAGCGGCGTCATTTCGGCGCATTGGCCGTACAGATGCACCGGCATGAGTGCGCGCACGCGCCCGCCGGTGATGCGATTGACCAGCTTGCCACCGCGACGATCACAGTGCTGCGCAATAAAACTGCGCACTGCATCGGGCTGCAGATTGTACGTAATGGGATCTACATCACAGAATATCGGCCGTGCACCGGCCCGCGCGATGGTGCCGGCCGTGGCAAAAAACGTGTACGGCGTCGTGATCACCTCATCGCCGGGGCCGATACCAAGGGCCATGAGGGCCAGCAGCAGCGCGTCCGTACCTGAAGAGACGCCCACCGCGTGGGCACAGCGGCAGTACTGCGCCGCCGTAACTTCGAATTCTGTCACATATCGGCCGAGAATAAATCGCTGGCTTGCGCAAATCTCCTCCAGAACTGGAATAATTTCAGAAGCTAGCGCGTGGTATTGTCCCTTCAGGTCCAGCAGGGGAACTTGCATCGCGGGCGTCAACGTAGGCACGACAGCAATCCTTATGAGTTTTGAATTTCATCGATCCTTTGCCAGCGCGATTCTATACAACTGCGTCGCGCCCGTCCGGAACTCGCGCGTCCCGAAAGTCGCGCCCGGATTGCGATGACCGAGCCGGTCCTATTCCGGAGCAGCTTTGCAATAGCGCTCATGGCCGGCTTGCAGACGATAGCGCCGCCGCTCGCAGCGCTTGCCTCGCTGTACCTGGTCGTGCGGCATTGGCACGTGTCCTTCAGCAATTCTCCGGCGGCCCTTGCGCTCGTCATTACGCTGACGGTCCTGATCCTGATGCGTCCCCCGCGCGATTTGTCCGATCAGTTGTCCTCACGGCGCCCGGTGGCGGTCAGCGTCGTGCTGCAGTGGATATTGCTGCTGGCTCTGGCCATGGGTGTCGGCGCGGTCACAAGGACTCTCGGCGCCTATCCTCGCTCCGCAATCCTGGTTTGGGCCTTCGGCACACCCATCGTGCTCATCGCGGTGACCTTGATCAACCAGGCAATCATGCGTCGGTTGCTGATCGGGGCCGCCGACAATCGTCGCGCGATCGTCGCCGGCTACAACAACACCAGCATGGTCCTGGCGCGCCGGCTGCAGAACAATCCCTCGCTGCCGATGACGATGGAAGGATTCTTCGACGACCGCGGCGCAGATCGCCTACAGCTCGAACCGAACGTACATCTGATCGGCGGGCTTGCAGATCTCAGCGCGTATGCCAAGCAGCACGCCATCGACGTCATTTTCATTGCGCTGCCGATACGGCACCTCAAGCGCGTACTGGATCTGCTGGACGATTTGCGCGACACCACGGCCTCGATCTACTACGTTCCCGATATTTTCGTGTTTGATTTGATTCAGGCGCGCTCCGGCGAGTTGCACGGCATTCCGGTGGTGGCGATGTGCGAGACACCGTTCTACGGCTATCGCGGCGTCACCAAACGCCTAACTGACGTGATCTTGTCACTGGGTGTGCTGATACTGGCATCACCGCTGTTTGCCCTGGTGGCACTGCTGGTGCGCCTGTCCTCGCCGGGACCGGTGATATTCCGGCAGCGGCGCTACGGACTCGATGGACGTGAGATCATCGTCTATAAATTCCGCACCATGACCGTCACGGAAGACGGTCACGAGGTACGTCAGGCATCGAAAACCGACAGTCGCGTGACACGGATCGGGGCCTTTCTCCGGCGTTCCTCAATCGATGAAATTCCGCAGTTGATCAATGTCCTGCAAGGGCGCATGAGTCTCGTCGGCCCGCGACCGCATGCGGTCGCGCACAATGAGCAGTATCGCAAGCTGATCAAGGGTTACATGGTTCGACACAAGGTGCTGCCCGGCATCACGGGCCTGGCTCAGGTCAACGGCTGCCGCGGCGAGACGTCAAACCTTGAAGACATGGAAGCGCGGGTCAAGTTCGACCTGGACTATCTGCGCCACTGGTCACCGACGTTGGACTTGAAGATCCTGATTCTTACGGTGCTGAAGTTATTCCGCGACGACAAGGCGTATTAGGGCAGCGGCTGAATTGGCAGTGAATGGGCCTGAGATCGTGCCTGTCGCCACAGAAGTACCCCGAGGCCGGCCAGATTCACGCATTCTCCGGCGATCTGGCCAAAGAGCGCCGCGGCAGCGCCCCAATGGGCAATGCCGAACCAAGTGGTTGCCATCGAGACCGCCGCGCTCAATGCAATCATCCAGGCCATTGATTTCATGCGCTTTAGGGCGAACAATGCGGCCTGCAGAACCTCCCGCACGAGGAATATCACCGAAACACACGCCCACAGAATCAGCAGGCGATCGCGATCGCCGATGACTTTATGCAGCAGGTCGCTGATCAGCCAGTCGCGGAAAATCCAGGCGAATGCAAAGTAGCAGGCGTCCAGGGCCAGCACGCCCACCGTGAGCAGCGCGAGTCGGCGCATCAGGCGGTGCAGGCCGACTTCCGCGAGCCAATTTGCCGCGACGGGCAGCATCAGGTTGTTGATGCCCAGGGTGAATACAATCACCGGCATCATCACCAACCGCGCAGCGTTGACGTTGATCACCGCCGTGAAATCCAGTCGTGTCGCCAGCACGTAGTTATAGCTTTGCGCCAGCAACCAGTAGGTCACCGCGCCGGTGGCAGACCAGATCGCAAGCGGTCGCATCTCTCGCCAGTAGGGCTTCGCGTCGCCGGAAGCCCAACCCGGGTTGCCAGCGAACGATCGATACGCCCCGGCCCAGCCGGCCCAGCCGGCAACGATAAGGGCGACTACCGCCCAGATTGAATGAAACTTCGCTGCAAAAACCGCGTAAGCGATCGCCACCAGCAGCACGACTATATAGATCACATCCGCCCAGAGCATCGATTGCGGCCGCGAAAAGATGATCAGCACGTTGCGCACATATTCTCGCTGCAGCGCTGTCCACGCCGCGAGCACTGCGCCCGCGCTCACGAGCGCGACCACGGTGCTCCAGGCACCGATCAGATATCCAGCGACGACAATGATCATTCCCGCCAGCACCAACACGCGAAGCAAGCGGGTTTGAGAGGCCTCCACGGAACCGACGATCAGCCGACGGATTTCCGGCACTTTGGTCGGGATGATTGCGCACAGCGGTGCAAGCCAGGCGTTTTGCGCACTGATCAGCAGCAATATCGCCGATTGAACTAGGATGAACTGTCCGTAGTCAACATCGCTCGTAAAGCGAATCATCGCGAAGCCAACCAGGAAGTTCGCACCAGACAAAAGAATCTGGTCCACAACTCCGGTGCCGAAATAATGCAGCAACCGCGCTGGCCTGCGTTCGTTCATGACCGCCCGTCGACTGCGGCTGTGGATTCGCGATGCAAGACCAGTCGACGGCGCGCTACGAGCAAACTTTGGGCGCCTGTCAATAGGACTTGATGGCGGGCCGAATGGTGAGATCGACCACTTCAGCGGTTGCCGGCAGACTCAACGCATAAAGCACGCTTTCAGCGCGACCGATGTCGGATGTAGCGCCACTCAATACATATACAGAGCCTTTATCGGGCATACGAAACGGCGTGCATTCTAGGGTTCGACGCTGGGAGGCTGCGGCGCCAGTATAGCAATTGCATTGGACAGCCGGGCACGTGCCAGGTGCTCATCTCAACAAGCCCAGCACGTGCTCGCCGATGGCCATTGATGCGGTAAGTCCGGGCGACTCGATACCGTACAACGCTACATAGGGCTGATGTGAATGCTCCGCGGGGCCGCGAATACAGAAGTCAGCGGCAGGCTGACCAGGCCCGCTGAGTTTCGGGCGAATGCCGGTGTATGCCGGCTGCAGTCGGCTCTCATCCATGTCCGGGTAGTAGAGTCTGATGGCTCGTAAGAATTCGTCCTTGCGGGCGTCGTCAAAGCAGTAGTCCACCTCATCAAGCCATTGCACGTCTGGGCCAAACCGGGCATTCCCGGCCAGATCCAAAGTCACATGCGTGCCGAGCCCGGCGGCGTTCGCCAATGGATAGACCAGGCGCCGAAATGGCGCTCGCCCGGTCATCGAGAAGTAGTGCCCCTTGGCAAGAAAACGTGTCGGAATACTGCTGGGCGCGACGCCCTTTAGCTTCGACGAAACCGTCTGTGCGTAAAGTCCCGCACAATTTACCACCGTCCGGGCAAGCAAGCTCAGCCGCGAATCGCCATCGATTTCGAGCACCACGGCATTCTCGCGCAATTCTCCACCGACAACCGTGCAGTTGAGTGCGACGATCCCGCCACCCAGCTCCAAATCCGCCCGAAAGCCCAGCATCAGGCCGTGCGAGTCGATGATGCCGCTGGACGGCGATAGTAAGCCGGCGACGCTATGTACGCTAGGCTCCAGATCCCGGATTTCCTCAGCGCTCGGCCAGCGCAGGTCATCGACGCCATTGGCCAGTGCCTGAGCCTCGTATTTCTTCAGTGCCGGCACTTCTTCGGCGGAAGTCGCGAGAATCAACTTACCCAGGCGGCGATGCTCCACACCCTTGTGCTCTATGTATTCGTACAGCAGTTTTTTACCGGCGACGCACAGACGCGCCTTGAGCGTGCCCGTCGGGTAATAAATGCCGGCATGGATGACTTCCGAGTTTCGGCTGCTGATCCCGGTACCGATTGCCCCCTCGGTCTCCAACACCAGTACCTCGCGACCTGACAGCGCCAGGGCGCGCGCCGTAGCCAGACCGACCACTCCGGCGCCGATGACGACGCAATCGACTTGCTCGGTAGTCGCGATTGACCCGGCAGACACGGCTCTACCCGAGCAGAAGTTTGCTGGCGTGAAACCCTTCGGCCCAACCGGTTTCACCGCCAGATTCGATTCCCCTGATTCGCATCAGGCCTCGGAACGTGTCCGCAGTAAACCACCGCTTCGCATGTTGCGACCGGTAACAATCCCGGAGAATCGCTACTTTTCTCTCCACCTGCGCGCGGGTAAGCGACACATAGGCCGACGGCGTGCTCAAGTCTCCCTCGTACTTGGGGATTTCGTATTCCAATATCAGGTGATTGCGGAATGTATTCCAGGTCAGTTCAGCTACGACGCGGTGATCCTGGTGCAGATCGGTACGGTGATGGCTGAAGATCAGATCCGGGTTCGGCTCCTTCTTCAGAGTCTCAAACACTTCCTTGATCGATGCATATTGCGCCGGGAAAAAGCCATCGCGAAAACTGTGCACGATCACCTTGGAGCTGTTCGCACCACGCAGGAAGCGCCTGGCGCTGGCGCGAAACTCGCGCTCGCGCCCCGGATTCGAGCCAAACACGATCCAGGTGACATCGGCATCGTAGCGCTGCAGCAACGCCAGAGTCGCACCGCCGCAGCCGATATCGATGTCATCGCAATGCGCGCCGATCGCAATGATCCGCAGCCGTTGTCGACCAGGGCCCCGTTTGCCGAATTCGACGGCTCGCATGCTCAGGGGCCCTTGTTCCATACCATCCAGGGGCAGGCGCCGCGCGCTTCCAGCCGATCAAAGGTTATCTTGTCCTTGAACGTGTCCATGCACTGCCAGAATCCCTGCCACGGCGACGTCAGCAGCTTCTTTTCTTGCACCAGGCGCGCAAAGGGCTGTTCCACCAATTCCTCGCCTTCGCGAATGTAGTCGAAGATCTGTGAGCGCAACACGAAGTAGCCACCGTTGATCCAAAGCTGCTGATCAGGCATCGCTCCGACGTGGGAAACCACGCCGTCCGCATCCGCCTTCACCGCATGGAAGCTCTGCGAACTTCGAACCGAGACGAAGCTCGCCACCGCATCGCGCGCGGTGAAATGCTCTATGTGCTTACCAAGGTCGAGGTCGGAAAGCCCGTCGGAATAATTCGCCAGGAAAACCTCCTCGCCAACGAGGTATTTCTGCACGCGTTTGAGACGCTGACCAATGTTGCTGTGCAGCCCGGTATCCACAAATGTGATGCGCCAACCGTCGAGATCGCGACTATGCAGCTCCACCTTCCTGCCGCCTTCGCTCAAGGTAAAGTCGTTCGATACGGCTTCCGAGTAGTTGAGAAAGTATTCCCGGATCAGGTCTCCCCGGTAGCCCAGGCAGAGTATGAAATCGGTGTGTCCATAATGTGCGTAATAACGCATGAGGTGCCACAGAATCGGCCGGCTACCGACGTTGACCAGCGGCTTCGGAATCGTATCCGAATGCTCGCGCAGCCGCGTGCCGAGGCCGCCACAGAAGAGCACAACCTTCATCACTTCTCTCCCTTTCGCTTGTCTTTCCTGCCTTGGGCTCGCAGCGGCCGCACCCTGGATGCTGGCCGTCGGCGCGATAGCGCAGCGGCCCGCTCGGGCTTTGGACCTTCGAGGGTCTTCAACAGACCGGCCGCGGCAAGCTCATCGGCGGCCGTCCGCGTATCCGCGTAACTGATCGCCGAGCGCTCGGCGATATCGAGCAACGAGGCCGTGCCATCCGATTGATTGAGCATCCACAGCATGGCCCGCTCGCGATCGGCCGGACTGCGTCCGCCCACCGAGCCGTACAGACCGCGCTTTCCGAGCCGCGGCTCGCCCTTCGGCGCCATGTTGAGGTAGCGTCGATTGCTCTCCAGCACTTCGACAATGCGTTTGCACGCCTCGAGGCTGGTCTGCATCTGATCCGCGCTGATCAGATTCAGGTCATCCGCGGAGCTGTGATATTGGGCATAGCCACCGTTGACCGATCGCGTCAGCCGACCCACCGGCAAGTTGAAACCCGGCGAGCACAGTTGCCGCTCGTCGTAGCCGTACGGCTCGAACGCAATCGTGCCACTGGCTGGGTTGATACTGCGGATGACGTATGGCACGACCTGATCGATTTCGCAGTCGCCGCGGCGGCTGAATTTATAGGTCAATGGCGCGGGATCCCCCAACAGACCCAGCACCAGCCCGTGGCGGACCCGGGCAAGCCTATGTTCATTACGCTTGAGCCAGCACAGCGAGCCGATGGTGCCCGGCGCGAACACGAACCGGTAGCTGTAACGCCGGCTCTGTCCACCAATCCAGGCAGCCAGCGCCGTGGCGATCGCCATTCCGCTGGTATTGTCATTGGCCAGTGAGGGATGACAGACGTGGGTGAAAAACAGCACCTCGTCCTTAACACGGCCGGGCAGCACGCATTCGCCATAGCTCAAGGAGCCCGCCGCGAGCGTACTGTCGATGCGCACCTGATACTGCCCGGGCTGCAGCGCGGTGAGATCGCGATGCCGCAGGCAGAAGCCCCATTGACGCCGGTAGTAGCTGGTACGGTACGGGATCCAATCGACATGATCCGGCAGCGAGTGCAGTTTCGGCCGTAAATCCTCCAGCGAAACGCTCAAGCGGGCAGGCTCGGAATAGTTGAGGATGTGCAGATTGTGCGCCGTGAAATCGATGATCTTGCAGCCATGTGCGTCAAGCACATAGGCGTCATCGATATTCCATTCCAGCGGCACCTCCCAGTCAAACACTGTGGCGCCGCTGGGAACCTCATGCTGTTTGAGATCTATCTGGTCGCCGATCAATGCCAGCGTCTTGCGCACCCCATTACCGGTGATGCTTCGGCAGATCGGGTAGAGCTTGCTCGCAAACGAAAGTAGTTCCGAACCGGCTGAGGCGGCAGTGACCAAGGCGCTATCCGACGAATTCACGAGGCCTCGCGGCGCCTCAGTTCCGCCTCGAATCCCTGGCGATCGAAGTCCGGATACGCGACATCCCGCTCGGAGATCACGATGTCTTCGGTCATTGGCCACTGGATGGCGAACGCCGGATCATTCCAGCGCAGGCCGGCGGCCAGTTGCGGTGCGTAGACGTCAGTCATTTGATACAGCACCTCTGTCCGAGCGCTCAAAGTCTGGAACCCATGTGCGACGCCATGTGGGATGAAAACCGCATCGCGATTGTCTTCATCCAAATCCACGGCGACATGCCGTAGATAGCTCGCAGACTGCGGCCGCAGATCCAGCAGTACATCGCACAACCGTCCCCGAAGGCAGCGCACCAGCTTCGCTTCGCGGGACGGCGGCCATTGAAAATGCATTCCACGCACCGTTCCAGCGCGCTCGTTGTAGGACACGCTGGCCTGCAGCGCCGCCGTCGGCAACTTATGTTCGGCAAATTCCGCAGCGCAAAATGTGCGCGCAAAAAAGCCTCGAGGGTCCCGCTGCGGCTCGATGCGCACCAGCATGGCCCCGTCGATCGGCAGTGGCCCGAACCGCATATCAGCGCCAGAAGAAATCGGCGTCAATCTGACCGGTTCGCGACAGATAACGAATCTGCTTGAGGCGCGTGAACGCGCGGAACTCGTAGGTGTCCTTGTTGAACTCGATCTGCTCGAATCGAGCGCGCAGTTCCTCGGCGCCTGATCGCGTGGTCCAATTGCAGCAAAATCCAGGCAGTTGGTCGGTGATTTTGTCGAACGACACCCGGTAGCTGCGATTGTCAGCCGATGCGGTACCGGTGGACAACTCACAGCCCGGGAAAACTTCGGCTACCACCTGCGCAATTTCGCGCACGCGATAATTCTCGGAATTCTGACCGACGTTGAACACTTGCCCGTTTACCGCAGCGACCGGCGCCTCGAGCACGCAGCGGATGGCGGTGCAGATATCCTCCAGATGCACGACCGGTCGCCACGGGCTGCCGTCGCTGGTCATGGCGATGCGCTTGGCGGTCCATGCCAGCGCGCACAGATCGTTGACTACGATGTCAAAGCGCATTCGCGGCGACGCACCGTAGGCTGTGGCGTTGCGCAGAAACGTCACGCAAAAATCGGCGCTCGCCATCGGCTTGACATCACGCTCCACCAGGACCTTGCATTTGGCGTAAGCAGTCTGCGGGTTGACCGGGCTCTCCTCGGTCAGGAATTCACCGGACCCCAGTCCATAAACGCTGCATGAGGACGCGTAAACGAACCGCCGAACGCCGACCGCCCGCGCCTTGCGAGCCAGTTCGACCGAGCCCTGATGATTGATCTGGTAGGTCACTTCGGGGCGGTTCTCACCTAAGGGATCATTCGACAGCTCGGCCAGATGAACCACGGCGTCTAGTCCCTCCAGGTCCTGCTCCGTGACCAGACGCAGATCCTTGATCAGCGTGCGCGGGACCAGGCCGAGCTGCTTGGCGTCGCTGTAGAGCCAACCATCGCGATAGAAGCCGGCGTCCAATCCGAGCACATGATGGCCCCGCGCCATCAATATCGGCGCCAGGCGAGAGCCGATGTAACCTTCCGTGCCAGTGACTAATACCTTCATAACAAATCGCACCTATGACTGATGACGCCACAAAACGCGCCGCGCGTAGCGCTTGGCACGCTGCTGGAACGCGTAGATAGGGTAAGAGTGTAGAGTCAATCGCGAGCGAAAAGTGTTAATTAGCGCAAGTATTTCAGATCGATCAGGACCGCCTGCCTCAGTCAGTCAGCGCATAGTAGCGTCGCTCCGCTGGAGCGAATCCCAGCCACGCACATGCTCCCGGCTGCTCACACTTCGGATCTGTCACGCGCAACGTCCAGCGCCTGCCCGGCTCGTAGTCGAAGCGATTGCCTGAGAACGACCGATTTCCACCGGTCAGGTCGGGAAAATGATAAGTCATCCATTTTCCCCGCTGTATGAATTTGCCGCTGTCGAATTGATCCAGCGGTGCGACATTCCAGGCCCGCTGGAAACATTCCGGTGCCTGGTATTCGAAGTTCGTGACGCTGCCCTCTCGAGTCAGCCGGTAGCGTTGCGTTGCCGAGGCTGAAGCCGAGGCCGAACAGCCGCGAATCGGCGCAAGATTGTTTACCAACACTATTGCACGGGAAAACTGCGCGAATGTCGCAAAATACTGTGGCGAGGATGTTTGCACTGCTATATCGTCGACCAGATACACAGTCTTGACCTGCGGCGGCAACTGCCCGAGCTCACTCGTGAGCTGCCTCGCAGACTGCTTGGCAATTCGATACGCCTCGAGGGGTTGCGCAGACAAGGCTTGCGCTAACGAATTCAACTGCGGCACGACCAGACACAGTGTCAAGGCGACCGCGGCGGCGCTGCCCAGCCGATAGCGCGACAGCACGGCGAAAATCGCCGCTGGCCCCACAGCAAACCACAGGTATCCGTAGCGCAGTTCGCTTGCCGGCAACAACATGACCCAGAGCAAGTTGCCGAGCGCGAATACCAATACCACAAACCAGGGCTCCGGACCCGCGCTAGGGCCCCGACGGACCCAGAGCTTGTATCCGGCTACCATCGCAGCCGCCAATGCCGCCCACCACGTCAGATCGACGAGCAACTCGGCCGCGTACCGCAAGACAGCCGGCCAGTCGTGCATCGACACCGCGGCTCGAGCGGCTCCCAGGCTTTCCTGGTACAGCCCCGTGGGCCACAACAGGAAGTTGCGCAGTGGC
>ODAK010000807.1_pt1 | contig 35637 bp, 23 predicted proteins | sample 1539591 | NCBI WGS metagenome assembly ODAK01 (sample SAMEA3539303, study PRJEB22396) | soil metagenome | biome: tundra; feature: field; material: soil | place: USA | collected 2010-05 | depth 0.15 m | reverse complement strand
AGCTTCTCCTCGGCGAACAGGCCTGCCTCGATCCGCTTGGCGAGCTCGACCTCCTGCTCGGCGTTGAGCAGCGGCACCTTGCCGATCTGCTTGAGATAGTCCTTGACCGGGTCGGACGTCGCACCAGCAACGGCTACCTGGGCGGCTGGGAGGTCCTCATCGTCGTCGCCATAGACGAAGGCCTCGTCTTCGCCTTCTTCACCGGCGGCCTTCCCCTGGCGGCCCGGAACGTCGGGTGCCGCCGGCTTCCCGGCGCCGACGTCAGCGATCGCGACCGCAGTGCCGTCCGCGTCATCGCCGGCGTCGGGGCTGGCGGGATCGGCAACATCCGCCTCGGCCTCGCCGGACTCCAGCTCGCTGATGACGTCATCGCTATCGTCGACGAGTTCAGCCAGGTCAACCAGTTCTGCGTCGACGTCGACGTCGGCCTCGAGATCTGCTTCCACGTCCAGGTCGACCTCGATGTCCGCTCCGTCTTGTGCTGGGTTTGCGAAGCTGCCGTCGGCAGCTATGTCTGCGCCGTTATCCTCGTGCGTGGTGCCTGCCGGGCCACCATCAGCGCCTTTACGGCCTGCTGCCGCGGTCCGGCCGCTGCCGGAGGCCTTGGTGTCATCGACGGCGGTAGCCGACAGGCGCGCAGCGCCCGGCCGGTTCCGCCGGGACGACCTGGAAGACTTCGAGGCCGCCTGGCCGTCCTCCGCCCCATCCTGCTCAGCCGTCTTGGGACCGTCGGCTGGCTGCGATGAGCGCCGCTGACGTGTCCCGTCAGGGTGCCTGGCACCGGCAGCCGACCCGTTCCGCTGGCTCTCGGCCGACGCATCTTCCTCGACCAGCGCAACAGCGGCGTCGGCGCGCTTGCCGGACGAATCGCCGCCGGAGCGGCCTGCGGCCTTCCGTGCCGGGACTCTCGCGTCCTGCCTCCGCGCTGCGGAGCCTGCCGCGCTTGCCACCGCGGTCACCCCTTCCTTCGCTGGCTGGCGGGCCGTGCCACGATCCGCCCCTGGCTCACCGAACTGGCAGGCGACACAGACACCTCTCCTGCATACCTATAGCGAAAAACGGACCCTACCGCGCGGGCCATGCTCCTAGGACCTTGCCGGAAGCCCAGCCCCTGCCGCGGGACATCCATCAGGGACGAGCTCGTCTCCCGTCAACCACCTTAGGCGGAGTCCACGGGTAGGTCGTACCGCTGCGAGCCGTCGCCGCGCGATTCCCCGCATCAGCGTGGCCTCGTGCGATGGAATGGTACCCGCGACCTTCATGCCTTGCCCCTTCTTGCGGCTCCCCTGACGCCAGCCCGCCCGACGGGAACCACGCCGTCCCGCGCCGGATTGTGCAGCACCAGCACGGTCACGTCGTCATCCTGTTCGTATCCGTTCAGCATCCGCTCAACCAGGTAACTGAGCAGTCTTGCTGGATCTTCTACTACGGCCTTAGGAGCCTGAGCGGCCACTGCGACCAGCTCATCCAGGCCCACGTCGAGACCGCGTCTGCGATTCTCCACAAGTCCATCGGAATAAAGCACCGCAGTGTTGCCTGGCGGCAGCCTGAAGGCGTATTGCTGGCGCGGGCTTGCCCAGCCGAGCGGCGTGCCCGCCTCGGTCGGATCCAGCCAGGGCCGCTCCCCTGGTGATAGCAGGAGCGGCGGCAGATGACCCGCGTTGCCTGCCATGCCTTCGCCGGTCGCCGGATCAACGACCAGGTAGGCCACCGTCGTCACCTGCTCTTCGAGCTCGGTGGCGATGAACAGGCGGTCGAGGCCGGCCAGGACCGCCGCGGGCCTCGGATCAGTCAGCGCGAGCGCGCGGAGCGCATTGCGCACCCGGCCCATCCCGGCTGCCGCGGTCAGCCCCTTGCCCATGACGTCGCCCGCCGCGACCGCCAGCTTGCCGTCGGGAAGGCGGAACGCGTCGTACCAGTCGCCGCCAATCTCCATGTTCCTGGTGACCGGCAGGTAGCTGGCTTCCAGGATGATTCCCGGAACTGTCGGCAGCCGGTCAGGAAGAAGGCTCCGCTGCAGCGTCTCGGCCGTTGTGTGCTCGCGCTCGAACAGCGACGCCCGCTCCAGTGCCAGGGCACACTGGCCAGCCAGGGCCTCAAGGAAGACTCGTTCCTCCTCGGTAATCTTCCTGGGCCTGGTGAACGAGAACCGCAGCGCTCCGAGCGGCGCGCCAGAGGACAGCAGCGGCAGGCCGACCCAGGCCCGCTCGTCGCTGTTCTGCAGGAAAAGCTCGACGTCTACCTGTCCTTCAAAGGTCTCGCGCAGGCCGTCTGGACTCTCGATGAGCAACGGGCGGCGGGCCAGGATCGCGGCGGTCATGACGCTGGGCGTGTCCAGCGGAATATCACCGCTCGGAGCGCCCAGGCCGTCCGGCAGCCCGGCCGGGTTGACAATGTGCAGCCGGAGCCGCTCGGGGTCGAGCATCGCCACCGCGGACCGCTCGGCGCCGATAGCCGACCGCCCCACCTGGGTGATCACCTCGACGACCTGCTCAACGGTGAGCGCTTCGGCGAGCATCGACGTCGCCTGCTGCAGCCGCGCGGTGCGCAGCGCCGCCGCCGATAGCTGCTCGGTCAGCCTGCCGCGCATCTCCTCGGCCTCGCGCTGCCCGGTAACATCCGTGCTGGCGCCCACCCACTCGACGATCTTGCCGTCCCGCTCGATCGGCACGGCGCGCACGTCATAGTGCCGGTAGGAACCGGTCTTGGTCCGGACCCGGTACCGGCTGTCGAACACCTTGCCGGTGTTCACGCATTCCTGCCAGTCCCGTTCGACCCGCTCGCGGTCCTCTGGGTGAATCGCGTCCAGCCAGCCGTTGCCCTGGTATTCCTCGACCGTCTGCCCGGTGATCCAGCGCCATTCCGGCGAGTCTTCGGCAATCTGCCCGGTCGGCGTCGTGACCCAGACCACCTGCGCGCCGGCCTGTACCAGCGAGCGGTACCGTTCCTCGCTGCGCCGGACCGCCTCTTCTGACCTCCGGCGCTCGGTGGTGTCCACGGCGATCAGCGCTACGCCGGTGAGATCCCCGTCGCCGTCATGCGAAGGGAACCAAGAGAACGCCCAGTGCCGCAGCTGGCGGCCGCCTTGCTCCTGGCCAGCCTGCTCGCGGCCGCCGTGCTCGCGAGCGCCGTGCTCGCCGCTCTCTTGCGCGTAGCCAGCGGCCTTGCCCTGGCTAGCCCTGCCCTCGCCAGCGTTGTCCTGGCTGGCCTTGTCCTGGCTGGCCTTGTCCTGGCTGGCCTTGTCCTGGCTGGCTGTGATCCCCTCGGCTCCGGCGCGTGGCAGCTCGGCCGCATGGACAGGCTTGGCGGCGGTCCGGGTGACGGGTACCGCAATCTGCTGATCGGCTTCGAACAGGGGCTGGTCCTCCGCCAGGACGTGCCGGATCGCCGACTCGGCTCTCGCGCCCAGATAGCCCGCCCAGATCTGGGACGGCATCCGGCCGACATGTTCGTCCGGATCGCTGCCCGCCAGCCGCGCGAGCGCCTGGTTTACCCGGTGCAGGCGCAGGTCAGAACCGAAGAAAGCAAAGCCGATGGGGGCCTCGCTGAGCAGCGTGGCGAGCAGCGCGGAGTCTGATACATCCATGCCGGACACGCGGGGCCTGGGCACCGAAGTACCGGTGTTCATGCGGAGCACCCCACACCCGTGCGAGCGTGCGCCATGGAGCGGCTCCTTCCTGCTCACCGCGGACACAAAAAGGCTAGCGGCTGAAACGTGTGCGAGAGTGCACGCGACAACAACTCAGTAACGGAAGCTTTCCGGCACCTGACATCCACACCGCTGGTGGTGACCCAGCTCAGCGTCGACAGGCCCCCCGTGGCCCCCTCCCCCGTCGCGCCTTCCCCATCGCGTCATCCGCGAAGGCTGCGCCTCGGTGAAGCTGTCACCCTGCAGCTCTCGCGGTCCCGGCACCTGCCGCGTGACTTCGCGCGCGCAGACGACGGCTCGCCGAGCCCGGCACCTCTGCCAGTTAGAGCTTATCCTCCCCGGCCGAACTGATCGGCCAGACCGCCGCAAGAAGCAGCTTCCGGCCGCGGTGCCGGCCCGGCCTGGCGACTGCTACCGCTGACATTGCCAGCGCATGCCGCTCGCCGTGGTTTCCTGGCTTAATGCGCCAATGGCTCTTTCAGCAGAGTTGCCCATCATCGTCCGGCCGGCCTGCGGTACGCGCAGAAACAACCGGCGCGCCGCGCTCAGGCATGGCATGACCTCCCGTGCATCTGAAAGGCTAGTGACGTGACCCCGCCAAGCCGACGCAGTGAGCCGCATGGCAGACCGGGTTATCCGGGCCCGCCAGCGAAGCGGCCGGCGGGAGCATCCGCGCCGCCGAACGCCCTGTTCGCCGAGATGCTGCGCGCTGCCAGGGAACTGCTCGCCATCCGCAGCCCGCTCGACGCGGAACTCATGGTCAGCGAGCTCCTCGGCACCTGGTGGGGGCAGCGCGCCAGGCGCGGCGGGCAGCGCGACGTACGCCGCCGCCGGGCCGATGTGGAGGAGCTCATCGGCGAGGGCCTCATCGCCTACGCGGCCCAGCAGGAAAGCCCGGCAGCCCTAGCGCTGCTGTCTGGCATCGCCTGCCTGGGCACACCGCGCCAGGCCACGAGGGCGGAACGGGCCGCGCTGGCGATGATGGAACGCGGCGTCGCACGGCCCGGCTGGGCCGAGCATGTCGGCGCGGTGACGGCGGCGCAGTGCTACGTGAACTCGGATGCCTTCGGCGACCGCGACGAGGTGGTCTGCGTCTTCAGCTACGCGGGGGAGGAGCAGCACGCCCTGGTGGTCATCGTCGACTACAACGCGGGCGGCATTGCGCGCGACGGCTGGGTCACCTCGCAGGTCGCAAAGCTCCTCGACTACTGCCGTCACGCTAGCGACGGAAGCTCCGATGCCGCGGCGGGCGCCGGCCTGCCCACCTTCACCGCGCTTGACCCGCCGCAGGCCCGCGGGCTCCTCGAGGCGGCTCTCGCGGCGACCGACTCGCTGGCCGACCCTCCCGTCAGCAGCTCTTTCCCCGCCTATCACGCGTTCATCAGGGCCCGGGTGCATACGCTGCCGCCGGCGCCGCGCGGCGCCTCAGGCCCGCGGCGCCAGATCTGGCGCAGGGACCGCCGGGCGATGCTGGTCGCCGAATTCCTTGCCTCGGACGAGGCCGAGGATCTGTCCGACCGGGAGGCGGCCAGCCGCTGCGCCGACCACATCGTCGAATACGGCTGCGAGCAGGACTTTGGCCGGCCGCTCCGGATGAGCCCGGGGAAGGCCGAGACGTTCCTGCTCGACTGGCTGCCGAGGAAGGTCATGCTCAAGCCCGCCGAGCAGCACGCCATGCCGCATGTGCTGGCTGCCTGGATCCGGTGGGCAGGACCCCGTTCCCGGCTCAGCGAGAAGGCCATCTCCAGCACGCTTGACGCGGTGTTCGACTCGATGGGCACCTTCACCCGCGTCTACCATGACCCGGCCTCCTTCGGCCTGGAGCCTGCCCTCGTGACCCGGCTGCTGCCCGACTCGGACCTGGAGGCGCTGCCCCGCCGCGCCTTCGCCTTCCCGGTGCTGCGCGGCAGTTACCAGGGAACTGATCTGGGCGCGCTCAACCCGGCGGAGCCCGCCGACCGGCGAATGCTGCTGGCGGCCTATCACGACGAGAACGGTGACCGCCCCGCTGACAGCCGGCACATCGACCGCCACGTGGCCCTGGCCGACCGGCTCTGGCGCGGGGATCCGCCCGAGCTGTGGGATGCCGCTCAGCGCCTGCTTGACCTGGGCGAAGACCGGCATGCGGTGCTGCACGTCCTGATCAATGTCATCCGTGCCGCTGGCGACAACGAGGACGACATCGCAGAGGCCCTGGCCGATCTGCCGCCGGAGGAGCCCGGGTGACCACCCGGCCGCCCGTCATCGACCTGAACGCCCACCTCGGCGAGAGCTTCGGTGCCTGGCGGCTCGGCGACGACGAGGCCGTGCTGTCGATAGTCGCCTGAGCGTGCCCGGGGTGATCGCCAGGCACGCTGCGGCCGAGTACACCGTGGGGCACTGGCGGCCGTCTACCCGCCGGTCTCGCCGGGCGGGTGGCGGCAGCCTCCGGCTGGCCAGCGCGCGCCCGCAGCAGGGCTGCGGACCTACCTGGTACCTGGCGGTCCGCGGCGGCATCGTTGTCCCTGAGACGCTGGCCGGCCGGGCAGCCGACCTGGTGTCAGGGCTGGGGCCGTCCCCGCTGCGAGCCGGAGACGTGCTGCCGGCAGGAAATGCGCTGCGGGCCGCAGCGCAGCGGCCGACCGGTCATGCCGTCGTCCGCCCGGCAGATATCGGCCTTGCCGCGCAGCTGCGCCCGGGCCAGAGCAGGTGCGGTTCGAGATCAGCCGCCGCTGATCTCCCGGTAGGCGGCGAGCAGATCGGCGGCGGCCACCGTGGTGAGGTCCGCCGCGCTGGCGTCCTCGCCGAGATCCGAGACCCGAACGTCCCGTGACGCGCACGCGCGCTCATACAGCGAGCGGGCGAACCGCCCGTTGCCGAGCTCGTCGATCCGCCCGTCGGCACAGGCCCGGCCGAAGATCTGGTCCAGCACCGGCATCGCGACCGGGTCGAAAGTGTCCCCGGCCCGGCGGGCGATCATCTCGGCGATCGCTGACAGCTCGCGCGGAGTGTAGCTCGGGAAGCCAATCCGTACGCCGAACCTCGAGGCCAGCCCGGGATTGCTGCGCAGGAACCTGTCCATGTCCGCGGTGTATCCGGCGAGCACGATCACGAGCCGGTCACGGTCGTCCTCGGCCCGCTTGAGCAGCGTCGCGGTGGCCTCGGACCCGAACGCGTCGCCGCCCGAGTAGCCCTCGTTGTAGAGCGAGTAGGCCTCGTCGACGAACAGCACGGCGCCCAATGCGGAGTCGACCAGCTTGTTGGTCTTGATCGCGGTCGCGCCAAGATGCTCGCCGACCAGATCGGCGCGATGTGCCTCCACCACGCTCGGCCGGACCAGCAGGCCAAGGGCAGCGAAAATGCGGCCGAGAATCCGCGCCACGGTCGTCTTGCCGGTGCCCGGCGGCCCGGTAAAGACGAAATGCCGGGCAGGAGCCTGGCTGGCGAGGCCCTGCCGGTCCCGTAGCCGGGCTACCCGGAGCTGCGCGGCGATCTCGTGCACCTGGCGCTTGACTGGCTCGAGCCCGATCAGCGCGTCGAGCTCAGCCAGCGCGCTTTCCAAGGTCGGCGTCTCGCCGTAGCCGCGGAATCTTGTCGTCAGCTCGCTGAAAGCCCGGGTCAGGTCGGCGCCGCGCAAGGTGACCAGGTCCGCCGACGATGGCTCGGCCGCCGCGCTCATTACCCGCACGTCCCTGGCCTGGCCTGCCTTCTCCAGCAGGCTGCGGACGAACCGCGCGTTGCCGAGGTCGTCGGCCAGCTTGCGGCGGCCGATGTCCTCGAACATCCGCCAGAGCACCGGCCTGGCATCGGGGTCGAGCACCTCGCCGCGCCGCTCTATGGCCAGATCGGCCAGCGAGAGCAGCTCGGCGGGCGAGTAGCCGGGAAACTTGACCCTGGTGGCGAATCTCGACGTCAGGCCGGGATTGCTGGCGAGGAAGCCATCCATCTGCCGCTCATATCCGGCGAGGATGATCACGAGGTCGTCGCGGTCGTCCTCAGCCCGTTTGAGCAGGGCCTGGACTGCCTCGTTGCCGAACCTGTCGCCCTGCCCGTCGCCCTCATTCACCAGGCTGTACGCCTCGTCGATGAACAGCACGCCGCCGAGGGCGGAGTCGATCAGCTCGTTGGTCTTGATCGCGGTCGCGCCCAGATACTCGCCTACCAGGTCGGCGCGGTGCGCCTCCACCACAGCGGGGGTATCGAGCAGCCCGAACGCGTAGAAGGTCTTGGCGATGATGCGGGCCACGGCGGTCTTCCCGGTGCCAGGGGGCCCCAGGAACACCAGGTGCTGCATCGGCTTGTCGGTCCCGTACCCGGCCAGCGCGCGCCGCCGCGCGGCCTCGATCGACGCGGCGATGGACCGGATCTGATCCTTGACCGCCGTCAGGCCGATCATCGCGTCCAGTTCGGCCATGGCCTCATCCACGGTGATCTCCGGCTGCCGTGGCAAGCCGTCATCGGCGATCTCGGTGCCCGGCTGGCCCCTGGTGCCATCCAGCGCGCGCGACTGGTCGGCACCGTCCGTCGCGACCGTGACCAGGCCTGCGCCCCCAGGCCGTCGCAGGCCCGTCCGGGGCGAACCCGGGCGTGCACCGCCCGGCCTGGTCGCGGTGTCCGGCGGAACCGGGCCGCGCGGCGCGCTGGCGCCGGGCGGCCGTGGGACACGTGAGGCCGGCCACGCGTAGGGAGCCGCGAGGGCGGCACCGCGGGCCTGCTGGCGGCTGAACTCGCGGGAGTCCTGCAGCGACTTGGCAAGCCGCCAGCCGAGCACCGCGCAGGCGATCAGCCAGCCAAACGCCGGGCCGACGAAGGGCTCCCGGCCCCATAGCCGCAAGGCCAGCCCGCCTACCGGCACCGACCAGGTGAGCGTCCAGGCCACCGTGCGACAGGGCACGTACCAGCGGCCGAGGGCGCCCGCGTGGGCGACGGCGACGACCGCGAACGGCAATATGACCAGCATCGTGAGCGGAAGCTGCGGATTACCGTCGCCACGGGCAACCAGGAAGATCACCAGAAGGCCCCACACCGCTACCGATAGCGAGGCGATCACATTCCGGCGGCCGGCCCATACCGCGAAAGGCGCGTACACCAGGCCGGCTGCGATCAGGACCGGCAGTAGCGCGCTGCCGAAGAAGACGATCGCCGCGATGATGAGGATCCGTAGCGGCAGCGGCGCCGTGCGGAACACACGACGGATGAAGGCAACCCCGTCCCGCACCGTCCGCCGACCCGGTAGGGACAGGGACCTGTCTTCTGCCCGCATCTCGCTCCCTCGTACTCAACATGTATAGCGCATTACCGATCGCATTCGGAGGTGCGCAATCGGATACTGGGGAGAAAATTGGCCGGGCCACGCCAATTCCGGTCGCCTTTCCGCCGGGCCGCGCCGGGCGCCGGGGTGCTGAGTGCCAGGATCGGACCAGGAGCACCGGGCTTCGTTGCGGGCCCAGGCGGCCGGCCCGGAGCCGTCGGACGAGCCACCGGAGGCATCGTGGACAGGATTACGGCTGGCCTGCTCATCCCTGGTCGCGGCGAGCCAGTCCGGGATGGCGTGGTCATCATGGACGGCGCGCGGATCTCCTACGCCGGCCCTGCGGCGGGCGCGCCAGCCACTGCAAGTGCGGCCGTGCACCAGGCGGCGGCAGTCTTGCCGGGACTGTGGGACTGTCACGGGCATCTGCTCGGAACCAGGGTGCTCGACCTTGCCAGGCTGCCGCTGGAGCACGTCGCGCTCCGCGCCGCCCGCTGCGCGCGCGACCTGCGGGCGGCCCTCGATGCCGGCGTCACTTCGGTGCGCGAGGTCGGCGGCCTCGGCGTCTACCTGGCGCTGGCCGTCGCGGAGGGAGTCCTGGACGGCCCGTCGATCTACCCGGCCGGGGCGATCCTGAGCACCACCCGCGGCCACGGCGACCTGCACTCCTATCCGCTGTCCTGGATGCACGAGTTCGCCAGGACCGACGGCGTGATGAGGCTCGCCGACGGCGTCAGCGAGTGCATGCGCGCGACCCGAGAGCAGTTGCGCCGCAATGCCAAGGTGATCAAGGTCTGTGCCTCCGGCGGGGTGATGTCCGAGATAGACGATCCGGTCCGCCAGCAGTTCACCGGCCCGGAACTGGCCGCGATCGTGGAGGTCGCCACGCTGGCGGGCCGCGCGGTCGCGGCCCGCTGTCACGGCAAGCCGGGAATTATGGCGGCGCTGCAGGCGGGCGTCACCACGATCGAGCACGGCACCTACCTCGACGACGAATGCTGTGACGCGATGCGGGAGACTGGCGCGATCCTCGTGCCGACCAGGACGATCATCGAGGACATCCTGGCCAACCTGAGCGCCGTGCCCGGCTACGCGGCCGCCAAGCTGGTGGCCATCGCGGCGGACCACGCGACCGCGGTCGCCCGCGCGCTTGACCGGGGTGTCACTATCGCGATGGGGACCGACATCGCGCTGACCGGCACCGGCCTGCCCAACTCCTGGGGCACGAACGGGGCCGAGCTTGGCCATCTGGTGAAGCTCGGCATGTCACCGCTGCAAGCGCTCGAGGCGGCTACCGCCAGGGCGCCGCGGACGCTCGGGCCGCAGGCACCGCGCAGCGGAAGGCTGGAAGCCGGCTATGACGCTGACGTGATCACGCTCGATGCCGACCCGCTGGCCGACATCGCGGTCCTCGCCAGTCCCGCGCACGTGACCGGGGTGTGGACCGCAGGCCGCCAGGTCAAGATGGCGGCGTAACGCACCGTGGCACGCCGCGCAGTGACCACGGGATCACGGTGCGGAATTTCGTTACTGCCTGGTCTACCATCGAGCTGACTCGTCGGCCGCTCGGGGGCGGCGGGCGAATCACGGGGGCCAGTACACGTTGACGGGCGACAGCCATCAGGACGTGGCAGGCCCGTGGCCGTCCCGGGCAGGCAAGACCGTCAAGGGCCTGTTCGTGGCTCTCGCGCTCGTGGTGGCCCTGGAGCACGACCCTGATCCGCTGATCACGCTGCTGGCCCTGGTCGGGGCCGTGGTCGCCTTTACGGCAGGCGAGCTCTATGACGCCGCGATCGAGGCGCAGATCCTGCGCCGCCGTCAGCTGCTGGCCGGCGAGCTCCGCGCGATCACCGTTGAGCAGTCGTTCATCGGTATCGGCGGCGCCCCTACCGTCGTGATCTTTGCGCTGTCCGCCGCTGGGCTCTACAGCGCCGCGACAGCCGACACCCTCGCGGTCTGGGCCGGTGTCCTCATCCTCGGCGGCCTGGGGTTCAGCACCGGCCGGCTCGGCCGCCAGCCGTGGCCCCGGTGCCTCCTATACGGCGCCGAGAGCGCGATCATCGGGCTGCTGATCGTGGGGCTGAAGACCCTGGTCAAGAAGATCTAGGCGGCAGCTGCTGGCTGGCCGCTGCCGCGTGATCAGAATCTGCGGCGCAGGGCAACCGCCTTGGCTAGATGCGCGGTCGCCATCTCTTCGGCCGCCGCACGCGGCGTCAGCGTGCCGTGCCGGGTGCGGTCGAGCAGCTCAGCCATGGCCGCACGGATTTTCTCTTCGATTTCGGCGAATGCCTCAAGGCGCCCCGCGCCGCGGTACTCGGCCGCCGCGCAGATGACGCCGCCCGCGTTCGCGACGACGTCAGGGATGCACAGCACGCCACGGTCGGCCAGCTCGAACTCGGCCGCACGGGTAATAGGAATGTTGGCGCCTTCGAGGACCAGCCGGGCCGAGATCTTACCCACGTTCTCCGTTGTTACCACGTCGGGCTGCGCTGCGGGAATAAAGATGTCGCAGTCAAAGCCGACGATGTCATCGCGGGGCACGGACCTGCCGCCAGCGAATCCGGCGATCGGGGCGCCGCCCTTCTTGTGCGCCAGCAGAGCCTCGATATCGAGGCCCTCCAGATTCCATGTCGCACCCTGGATGTCCGAGACGGCGATGACCGTCGCGCCCCGCTGACCGAGCTCGCGGGCAGCGCTGGCACCCACCGCGCCGAAACCCTGGATGATCACGCGGGCCCCGCCAAGTCCGAGCACCTTGGCCTCACTCAGGACATCCGCGCACACCGCCACCCCGTAGCCAGTCGCACCGAGTTCGTCCAGCGGGATACCTCCGAGCACGCCGGGCAGGCCCACGGCCCGGCCGATCTCGTCATGCACGTACGCCATCGACGTCTCGGTCGTGCCCATGTCCGGCCCGGGGATGTAGTCGGTGAGCTGCTCAATGGCCCGGGCGAAGGCGCGGATCACGCGCTCGTGATCAGCTGGCGCCATGCCGGGCTCCGCCACGATCCCGGACTTGCCGCCACCGTGCGGCAGCCCGACCACCGCGCTCTTCACGGTCATGGCACGGGCCAGGCGGGCCACCTCACTGGCGGTCACATCCGACCTCATCCGCACGCCACCGATCGCCGGCCCGAGGGCCACATTGTCGATGACGACGACTGCCTCAACACCGTCGCAGGGACGCAGAAAGACAACCTTTGCCGGACCTAGTCCATCGACCGCCCAGCTTGCAGACGTCTCAGCCATTACCGCCACCCGCCTTACCACCCTGGCACGCCAGACCGGCCCGCCATATACCTCCAGGCTGCGCAGCCGCGCAGCTGCCCCCAAGGGTCGTAGGTCACCGGACAGGTCCCTGGATCCGCAGGCTACGGCCGGACAATCAGCCAGCCGGAAAATGGCGCGCGAAACGGTCGCTGGCGCGATCAGGGCCTGCGCCGGATGTGGTTGTCAGCGGCGTCCAGTCAGCCCGGCGGGCGCCCGGGAAGCAGCACTATCTTTCCCCGGGTGTGTCGCTGCTCCAGCTCGGCGTACGCGTCCTGCACCTGCTCCAGGGGATAGGTCCGGGCGATCGGCACGGTCAGCTCGCCGGCCGCGATCAGGGCGGCCAGCTCGGACAGGACAGCGGCAGGATCCTGGACCGCGGCGAGCCCGTCCATCTTGGTGCCGGCCCGCTGCGCCGCCTGCCAGTCGATGATCGTCTCGATCCGGTCGGCGGGCACGCCCAGCTCTAGTGCCAGATCCACGTATCCGCCGCCGACGCAGTCGATGAAGGCATCGATGCCTGGGCCCGCGATGGCCCGCAGCCGGTCAGCCAGGCCCTCGCCATAGGCCACCGGCGTGACCCCGACGGAAGCGAGCCAGCCGGCGCTGGCCGGCCCGGCGATGCCGATCACCGTGGCGCCGGCGCGCCGCGCCAGCTGAACGGCTATGGATCCGACGCCGCCCGCGGCAGCCGAGACCGCCACCGTGTCGCCCGGCTTGACCCCGGCAGCCTGGATCGTCGCCCACGCGGTGACACCGGCGACGAACAGCGAGCCGGCCGCCTCCCAGGAAACTCCGGCAGGCTTCGGGACCAGCTGGAGGGCCGGAACACTGACAGCCTCGGCGTGGCTGGCACGCTCATCTGTCCACCCGATCACCTCGGCGCCGGCGCTTACCGAGGTCACCCCCGGACCCACCGCCGTCACGACGCCGGCAAAGTCGCTGCCCTCGCCTTCGGGGAAGTGCGCCGGCCACCTCTCATGCAGGAAGCCCGCCCTGACCGCCGCCTCGCCCGGGTTGATGGCGGCGGCCACCACCTGCACGACCGCCCGGCCGGGGGCGGCCTCAGGCCGGGCAACCTCGACCACCTCCAGCTCACCGGTTCCGCCGTAGCGCCCGAATCACACTGCCCGCATCGTCTCGTTGGCCATGGAACCTGTAACCAGCCGCCCAGCCAGATCATTTCCGCGCCGGATGCCCGCTGCAGCCCTCCCCGGTAGAACAAGCGATCGTCGCCAGCCTCGCGCCAGCCCGCGGCACCACTGCCTGAACGATCGCCGCACCCAGCTACGCCGGGCCCGCCTCCAGCGCTCACCTGAGCCAGCCCCGGGCCGTCCTGGCGGGCGGCAGGCTGCCAGCGGCGTTAGAGCGGTGCGGTTCGGTCATCGCGGCGCGCTGGGCGTCGCGGAGCCAGCGCAGCAGTTCGCGGCGCTGGGCGTCGACGATGGCCAGCGGGTCGGCCAGCTTGCCGAGCACCTGGCCCTGGCGCTGCTCGCGGCGGCAGCCGGGCTGGCGGTCGGATGGCTGGCCGCTCCCCTGCTCACCAATCCCGGCGCCGGCCTGGTCGGCACCCCAGGCGCGCCGTCGCTCACCCTCCCCACCGTTGAGCTGGTGACAGCTGTCTCGCTGGCGGTGGCGGTCGCCGCGACGCTCGTTCCCGCCATCCGCGCCGCCCGCACCAGTACTGTCAGCGCGCTGGCCGACGCGGCCCGCCCGGTGCGGCGCCGGGCCGCTCTGATCGCGGCCAGTATCGCGGTCACCGTCACCGGGCTAGTCACCGTACTGGCCTTTCACGGCACCACCGAGCAGCCGCGGTTCGGCGGGTCTTCCGGGCTGAGCAATCCGGTAGCCGACCGGGACGGCCGGGTCCTGCTCGTCGTCCTGGTCGTCCTGGCGGCCGTCAACGCCATCTTCACGGCCTGGGCGACAGTGCTGGACGCCAGGCGCCCATCGGCGGTGGCACGCGCACTCGGCGTGACCCCGGAAAGGCCGTGGGTGATGGGCTGGCCGGACTTGGCCAGTCGGCCGAGCAAGTGCGCCGGCCTGCTTTCCAGTTCGTCGTGAGCGGACTACCTGGATCAGGTTCTCGGAGGTGATGAGGCGACAGACCTCATCACCTCCGTTGACCTGCAGTTATTCAGTTATTCGCATCAGCGCAGATGTTGTATCTGCCGCAACTTTGCCCGGAACTAACTGCAGCCGCTGGTGGAGCCGCAGCCTTCGCAGACGTAACAGCTGCCGGCCGGCCGCATCTTCGTGCCACAGGTCAGGCAGAGCGGAGCGTCGGCACTGCGGCGCTGATGGGATTCGATCAGCTCCGTCGAGCTATGCGGTGGTGCTGGGGGGTCAGCACGGGAGTCCCGTTCTGGGCTGCGGCTTTCCTCGTGCGGCCGCTGGCTGGCCTTGTGCACCGGCACCGACTGCGCCATCTCCACCGGGTCAGGCTGGTCGGCGAGGGCCGCCGGCTCCTCCCCTGCGAGCTGGGCGGCGCGCTCGCTCGCGGACAGGATGCCGATCTCCGCGCGCTGGTCGTAGGGCAGGTGATCGAGCGCGAGACGGCGGAAGATGTAGTCCATCACCGAGCTGGCGATCCTGATGTCCGGGTCATCGGTGATCCCGGCGGGCTCGAACCGCATGTTGGTGAACTTGGCGACGTAGGACTCCAGCGGGATGCCGTACTGCAGGCCCACCGAGATGGCGATGGAGAACGCGTCCATGACCCCGGCCAGGGTGGAGCCCTGCTTGCCGAGCTTGAGGAAGACCTCGCCGACGCCATCATCGGGGTAGCTGGAGGCCGTCATGTAGCCGTCCGCGCCCGACACCGCGAACCTCGTGACCGTCGCGGACCGCTGCCTGGGCAGGCGCCGCCGCACCGGCCGGACCTCATGCGGCGCGGCCGGCTCGGTCGACTGCCCGGCTTGTGCTGGTGTCCGCTTGGAGACGGACAGCGGCTGGCCGACCTTGCAGTTGTCCCGGTAGATCGCCAGCGCCTTCAGGCCGAGCTTCCAGCCCTCGAAGTAGATCTTCTCTATGTCTGCAATTGTGGCGGTCTCTGGTACATTGACGGTTTTGCTGATGGCGCCGCTCAGCGCAGGCTGGATGGCGGCCATCATCCGGACGTGTCCCATCGGGCTGATCGACCGCTCGCCCATCGCGCAGTCGAACACCTCGTAGTGTTCCGGCCGCAGGCCGGGGGCATCAATCACGTGCCCGTGCTCGGCGATGTATTCGATGATCGCCTCGGCCTGCTCGGGCTGGTAGCCGAGGTTCTTCAGAGCGCGCGGCACGGTCTGGTTGACGATCTGCATCGAGCCGCCGCCAACCAGCTTCTTGAACTTGACCAGCGCCAGGTCCGGTTCGACACCGGTGGTGTCGCAGTCCATCATAAGTCCGATTGTTCCGGTTGGTGCGAGTAGACTGGCTTGTGCATTTCTATACCCGTTTGTCGCACCTAGCTGGAGGCAGTCTGCCCAGGCGTCGTTGGCGGCGGCCACGATCGGCTCGTCCATGCCGCCGAGCGCCTTGATCTCCTTGCTCGCCGCGGCGTGCTTGGCCATTACTCGCTGGTGCGCGACGGCATTGCGCGCGTAGCCGTCGTAGGGGCCGACCACCGCGGCCAGCTCGGCGGAGCGCCGGTAGGCGGTCCCCGTCATCAGCGACGTGATGCCTGCGGCGATCGCCCGGCCGCCATCGGAGTCGTAGGCGCGGCCGGTCGCCATCAGCAGCGCGCCGAGGTTGGCGTAGCCGATGCCGAGTTGCCGGTAGGCGCGGGTCGTGGCGGTGATCTTCTCCGTCGGGAAGTCGGCGAAGCAGATCGAGATGTCCATCGCCGTGATGATCAGCTCGCTGATCCGCTGGAAGCGCTGCACATCGAAGCTGTCATCGTCGCGCAGGAACTTGAGCAGGTTGATGCTCGCCAGGTTGCAGGATGAGTTATCGAGATGGACGTACTCGGAGCAATTGGCGACGACCGTCCCGCTGACGATGTAGGAGTGGTTGCGCGGCTCGGTCAGGTTGTAAGTCGTCTCGAACCCGCGGGACTTGGCGGAAACCAGCCGGACCGTCTCGTCGGTCTCGGACCATGCGGCCGAGGCGATGATGGTGCGCAGCGTCCGCTCCTTGGCGGGCAGGCTGAACCCGATCCTGGCTCCGAATTCACGCAGCGACCGTCCGGTGATCCGCAGGTCGAAGCTCGGGCCATGGCCGCCGTAGCTGGCGATGGATCCGTCCGCGCGCGTGTAGGTGAAGCTGTTCTTCTTAGTACCGGCCTGGTAGAACCGGCTGGCGACGCCCAGTGAGCCAAGCAGCTCCTGGACACCGAGGAGGAGCTGCTCGGAGTGGCTGCCGAGACCGACGTAGCGGGTGCCGTCCGGCATGCTCACGGCGCAGCCGTCGGAGTCGAACAGGCCCTGGAGGAAGCCGATCAGGGCTTCCTCAGGCGCTTCGAACACAGCATCAGGTACCCGCGTGGCCGGTGACCGGCCCGAGGACACGCCAAGAGCCCGGACGAACGCGATGAACGCATCCCTGGTGACCCGGAGCTGGGCTGTGCCATTCGCCTGGATACTCGGCCTGGCGTCGAATCCGGTGATCTCTGCCATCAGCTCGCGATGCCGCGGCAAGACCTCACCGCGGTCATCATCGCTGCCGTAGACGGTGACGGCGTTCTGATCGGTCACGCAGCCATTGCCGACAAGCCAGCCGAGGTAGTGGCCGAACTCCTCGTCCCACTTCGCCGGCAGGTCCAGCGGCTCGCATGGCCGAACCGACCGGGCGGCCGCCAGCGCGCCGGCCGGGATACGCGCGTCGGCGGCGGCGCGCGGGGCGTACTGAAGGGAGCGCACGACGCGGTCCTCGGCGGTCAGGTCCTCGGCGTTGACCCAGCCCCGGCTGGCCGTCCAGACGCGGTGGGACGGCGTGCAGCGCAGCCGCGATCCGTCGGAGAACCGCAGCTCGGCGATCTCGTTGGTACCGGTGACCAGGTACCGGGTCGGGCTCGTGGCCACGACACGGTTAGCCGGCGCAGCCGCCGAGGTGACGTCACTGGTGTACACGGCGAAACTCTCGCCCGCGGCGGCGCGCGCCACCATGTCACCGATGCGGATCAGGCCCTGATCGGTCACGACTCGCTGGTCGGCGGGGAAGCACGGATTACTTGCCGTTATCCGGCCTGATTCCGGGCAGGTATGCCAGTCATTAATCGTGCTGTCGTACTGAATTCCCGGATCGGCGCATTCCCAGGCCGCCTTCGCCATCTTGCCGAACAGGGTCCGGGCGTCGACCCGCGCCAGCGGCTCGCCGGTCCGGCGGGCTGCGAGGTCGAAGGCGCCCCCCTCCTCGACGGCGCGCATGAACTCGTCGGACACCCGCACCGAGTTGTTGGCGTTCTGGTACTGGACGCTCGCGATGTCCTTGCCGCCCAGGTCCATGTCGAAGCCGCCATCGCGCAGGACCCGTATCTTCTCCTCCTCGCGGGCCTTGGTCTCGATGAACTCCTCGACGTCCGGGTGATCGACGTCGAGCACGACCATCTTGGCGGCCCGCCGGGTGGCTCCGCCTGACTTGATCGTCCCCGCCGAGGCATCGGCACCGCGCATGAACGACACCGGGCCGCTGGCCGTGCCGCCTGAGGAGAGCAGTTCCTTGCTGGAGCGGATCCGTGACAGGTTGACCCCCGCGCCGGACCCGCCCTTGAAGATCAGTCCCTCTTCCCGGTACCACTCCAGGATCGAGTCAATGGTGTCGTCGACGGCGAGGATGAAACAGTTATGCACGCGCAAGCTGCCGGAGAGGTACTCGCCGCTCTCGGTCTGGATGTCGTAGACCTCCATCGGGCCGAGGCGCTCGACCCGGCTGACCTCGACCAGGGTCCGGTCCGACCCGCCCACGTCGGGGACCACGTGCAGCAGCGAATCGCCGGGCCGGACGAAGCCGGCCACCGTGAACTCACCGACAACCACGTCGGCGGCCCGCCAGACCAGATGATCCGCCGTGACATCGAGCGTGATGCCCGCCGCGGTGTGCAGCCGGAGCACGTCCTTGACGCCGTTGGCCTTGGTGGCCACGATCCTAGTCAGGCCGTGCGCGTCGTAGACCTTGGTGCCGACCGCGTCGGCGGCCACCAGATCGCCGATGGGGACGGCTCCGGCCGGCGTGGCGACCAGCGCGTCGTATGGCTGGCAGGCGGAGACCTGCTGCGGCGATGACGTCCCCACGTTGAACCAGACCGGGGAATTGAAACTGAAGATCTGGTGCATGAGCGCGTAGGTCAGCTCATGGTCGAAGATCTCGGCATCGGTGTCGCTACGGAAGTAGCCGTTCTCGCGGCCGGCCGCCCCGTAGGTCTCCACCACGCGGTCGATCAGCTGCTTGAGGCTCCACTCCCGCTGCGGGGTGCCCACGGCCCCGCGGAAGTACTTGGTGGTCACGATGTTGGCGGCATTGACCGACCAGAAGTCGGGGAACTCCACGCCACGCTGCTCGAAGTTGACCGAGCCGTCCCGCCAGTTGGTCATGACGACGTCCCGGCGCTCCCAGGTCACCTCATCATAAGGATGGACGCCCTCGCGAGTGTGGATGCGGCGCATCGTGATGCCCTTGGCTGCCCCCTTGACACCCCGCGCGCCGTCGGCCGCAGCCGGTCCGCTCGCCGTCTCGGTCATGTTCTCCCCCTCCAGGATCTGCTTGGACCCATCGCGGGCCCAAAACCGGGCCCTCTCCTCGATGTTTGCCGCCCGGTGCTTACCGGGCCGATATGCGCTGCTCATGCTCGACGCCCGGTGGCTTCGCGGCCGCCGGCGGCGCCACGTCCTGGCCATCCTGATAGCCGGGGCGCCAGGGGCCCAGGTGGTCCGAGCGCAGGGTGGCTATCTCTTCCTCGAAGTCCGCGAGCGATTCGAAACCCCGGTACACCGACGCGAACCTCAGGTAGGCGACCTCATCGAGGTCGCGCAGCGGCCCGAGGATTGCCAGGCCGACCTCATGGGAGGGAACCTCCCCTGAGCCACGGCCCCTGATCGTGTCCTCGACCCGCTGGGCCAGGATCGCCAGCTGGTCCTCGGTGACGGGCCTGCCCTGGCAAGCCCGGCGTACGCCACGGACGATCTTGTCCCGGTTGAACGGCTCGGTGACCCCGCTGCGCTTGGCCACCATCAGGATGATCGTCTCCTGCGTGGTGAACCGGCGCCCGCATGCCTGGCACGACCGGCGGCGGCGGATCGCGGCGCCGTCCTCCGCAGTCCTGCTGTCGATTACCCGGCTGTCAGAATGCCTGCAATACGGACAGTACACGCGACCACACCTCCCCTCGCGAGCCCCTGATGCCTTCCGACAAGCACAACCTGTGGAAAAACTACAGCGGTGTAACTACTAGATATTGTGGTTCAGTCCGCGCCGGGACGCAAGTCCTGCCGGCAAGTTCGCTGCAGCCGCTGGTGGCGGGGGGCCCGCCGGCGAGTCGCTGCGGCGGTCAGCCCCTGGGCACCCACAGCAGCTGGCCGGCCTGAATCGTGGCACCGCTCAGCGCGTTCGCCGCAACGATTTGCTGGATGATGACCCGCGGATCCGCACCGGGCTCCGCCGCCGATGCGATCGACCACAAAGTCTGGCCGGGCCGGACCACGACCTGCGTCATCCCGCGGTAGACCGCTCCAGGCGGGAGGCCGCGACCCGAGGCCTGTGCCCCCCCTGCCGTGCTCAGCAGGACCAGCGCCAGCGCCAGCAGGGCCAGCAGCATCGCGGCCCCGGCAACGACCGCCCTCCCCCGGCGGGTAAGCCGCACCCCGCCAGGCCGGGCGCCAGCTGCCCCGCGTCCGGCGGCCCGGCGGCCCCGCACCGGAGCGGCCTGCGGGTGCGTGGCCCGTCCCTGCCCGGCCTGCACCCGCCTGGCCTGCACCCGCCGTACCCGCAGCTCGCTGACCTGTAGCTCGTGCACTTCGACCTGGGCCCGGCCGGCTGGCCCCCGCATCGCCGTACCGCCCAGTGCCCGCGGAGCGCCGATGGCCGAATCCGCCCGCTCGTGCCAGCGCTGCCCGGGCCCCGAGTCAGCGGCACGTGGCCTTGGGACCGCGATCCGATGGCCGGGCCCGGCCGCCCGCCGTGCTTCCGCTGCGCTCATGACGCTCACCCGGCCTCCTCGCCAACGAATGCCTGTTCGATAGCTCCTGCGTTCTAACGTACAACCGTTCGATCGAACGCAGGTACGGTACATTCCTATCGCAAGGCTCCGACATTTTCGATGTCCGTCGAACAGATGTTTGAGATCCGCCGCCGAAACCGCTAGCGTCGGCGTTGACCACGATCACCGAGCCGGAGGCCCGAAGATGAACAGCACGAACGAGGACGGGAGGGCACGGGGGATTTCGAGCGAGACCGGCGCCGGCGCCGGCGGCGCCGGCAGGCCCAAGGGGAGGCCAGGCAGGAAACCGAAGGGCAGCGCGCCCGCCATCGTCACCGAGCATCCCGACCGGCCCGATCCCGGGCACGTACTGACCTGGCGGCAGCGGAAGGTGCTCCAGGTGATCCGCGACTCCGTACAGCGCCGCGGATACCCGCCCTCGATGCGCGAGATCGGCGAGGCGGTCGGCCTGACCAGCACCTCCAGTGTCTCCTACCAGCTCTCAACGCTGCAGAGCAAGGGCTACCTGCGCCGCGACGCCGGACGGCCGCGCACGGTCGAGGTGCGGCTGCCCGGCCATCCGGCTGTCCGGCCTGAACCAGGCATCGATGACGACCCGGCGATGGACATCACCTCGCAGGAGGCGGCATACGTCCCCCTGGTGGGCCGGATCGCAGCCGGCGGCCCGATCCTGGCCGAGGAGTCGATCGAGGATGTCTTCCCGCTGCCCAGGCAGATCGTGGGCGACGGAACGCTGTTCCTGCTGAAGGTCGTCGGCGACTCGATGATCAATGCGGCCATCGCGGACGGCGACTGGGTGGTCGTGCGCCAGCAGCCGGTTGCTGAGAACGGTGACATCGTGGCCGCGATGATCGACGGTGAGGCGACCGTCAAGACGTTCAAGCGGTCCGAGAGCCATGTGTGGCTGATGCCGCACAACCCCGCCTACACGCCTATACCCGGTGACGACGCCACCATCCTGGGCCGGGTAGTAGCGGTGCTCCGGCGCGTCTGAACTCCGGCGCGCCGTTCCCAGCTGGGAGATCAGCCAGGAACGACGTTGACCAGCTTCGGCGGCCGGACGACCACCGTGCGCACGCTGCGCCCGGCTAGCGCGCGGCTCACACCGGCCGCGGCAAGCGCCAGCTCGCGCAGCTCGTCCTCGCCGATCCCCGGCGGCACCTCCAGCCGGTCGCGCACCTTGCCCGCGACCTGCACCACGCAGGTCACCAGTTCCTCGACCAGCAGCGTCGGGTCCGCCGACGGCCAGCCAGCCAGCGCGACAGATGGCTCGTGGCCCAGCAGCGCCCAGCATTCCTCGGCCGTGTACGGAGCAAACACAGACAGCAGAACGGCAAGCGTCTCAGCCGCCTCCCGCACCGCGGGGTCGGCCGCGACCGCCGCGGATCCGATGGTCCTGCGTGCGGCGCTGGCCAGTTCCATCAGCCGGGCCACTGCCACGTTCAGCCGACGGGATTCGACCAGCCTGGTGACCTCGTCGATGGTCCGGTGGGTGACCTTCCTCAGTTCCAGATCACCCTCGGCCAGTGCGCGCCCGGAAACGTCGGCGCCGACGTCCGCGGCCAGCCGCCAGACCCGGCCCAGGAACTTGACCGACGCCTCCGGCCGCATGTCGGCCCAGTCGATATCGTCGGCCGGCGGGCTCGCGAAGATCATCGTCAGCCGGACCGCGTCCACCCCGTGGGCTGCCAGCTGCTCCCCCAGGTCGACCCCGTTGCCCAGCGACTTCGACATCGCCCTGCCCTGGTTGATCACCTGGCCCTGGTTCAGCAGCCGGGTGAAGGGCTCGCTGAAGTCGACCATCTGCATGTCATGCAGCACCTTGACGAAGAACCTGCTGTACATCAGGTGCAGGATGGCGTGCTCGCTGCCGCCCACGTAGAGGTAGACAGGCGCCCACCGGCGGACCGCCTCGGCGTCGAACGGCCCGCGGGAGTACGACGGCGAGCAGTACCGCAGGAAGTACCAGGACGAGTCGACGAATGTGTCCATGGTGTCGGTGTCCCTGGTTGCCGGGCCGCCGCATTTGGGGCATTCAGTGTTCACCCAGTCGGACGCGGCAGCTAGCGGCGAGGCGCCCTTCGGCGCCAGATCCTGCCCGCGCAGGTCGGGCAGCTCGACCGGCAGCTGCTCATCAGGGACTGCGACCTCACCGCACGAGCCGCAGTACACGATGGGAATGGGCGTCCCCCAGAACCGCTGGCGGGAGACCAGCCAGTCACGCAGCCGGTAGCTGACCGCCGCCCGGCCCTGGCCCCGTTGTTCCAGCGTGGCGGTGATCGCGGCAATGGCATCAGACTTGGCCAGCCCGTTGAACAGGCCGGAGTTGATCAGCGTTCCCTCTCCGGGCGTCGCGCTCCAGGTCTGCGCCGGATCCGGCGCACCGGTCGCCACGACGACGCGGACGGGCAGCCCGAAGGCCCGGGCAAAATCCAGGTCGCGCTGGTCATGGGCGGGCACCGCCATGATCGCCCCGGTCCCGTAGTCGGGCAGCACATAGTCGGCCGCCCAGACGCCGATGCGCTCGCCGTTTACCGGGTTGATCGCGAAACGGCCCAGGAATACCCCGGTCTTCGGCCGCTCGGTGGACTGGCGATCGATGTCGGTCAGCTTGCCTACCTCGGCCAGGTAGCGATGCAGCTCATCCAGGTGCTCCGGTGCGCATACCTCCGCGGCCAGCGGCGAATCGGCGGCGATGACGAAGAATGTGGCACCGTACAGCGTGTCCGGCCGCGTCGTGAACACGGTCACCGGCTCGTCACGGCCTTCGATCCTGAAGCTCACCTCGGCGCCCTCGCTGCGGCCGATCCAGTTGCGCTGCATCAGCAGGACCGGATCCGGCCAGTTCCCCTCCAGTTCCGCCATGTCGGCGAGCAGCCGGTCGGCATACTCGGTGATCTTGAAATACCACTGGGTCAGCACCCGGCGGACGACCTCGGCGCCGCACCGCTCGCACTTCCCCGCGATCACCTGCTCATTGGCCAGTACAGTCTGGTCAACCGGGCACCAGTTGACGTAACCGTCCTTGCGGTAGGCCAGGCCCCGCTCGTAAAAGCGCAGGAACAGCCACTGGTTCCAGCGGTAGTACGCGGGGTCGCAGGTGTGGAAGCGGCGGGACCAGTCGAAGGACACCGCGTACCGCCTGAACGAGGCCGCCTGGGTCTCGATGTTCGCGTAGGTCCAGTCGGCCGGATGGGAATTGTTCCTGATCGCCGCGTTCTCGGCGGGCAGGCCGAAAGCGTCCCAGCCGATCGGATGCAGCACGTTGTGCCCGCGCTGGAAGAAGTACCGCGCCACCGCGTCCCCGATCGCGTACGCCTCAGCGTGACCCATGTGCAGGTCACCCGAGGGATAGGGGAACATGTCGAGCAGGTACGTGCGCGGCCGGTCATCTGCCGGATCGTCGCTGGCCCGGAACAGGTCCATCGCCGCCCAGCGAGCCTGCCACTTCTCCTGGATCTCACGCGGATCGTAGTGCTGGGTCCGCTCGGCGTTCTCCGCGGCTGTCATGGGTTCCTCGCGATTGATTAGGTCCGGCTCAGCGCCGGGCTCGGCTGCCAAACAAAATGCCCCTCGCTCACGAGGGGCAGCCGCGCCAACGACAGGTCAGCCGGCGCGGCTAGGTAAGGAGCAGCCGGGCGGAACGCATGAGTTACAGGGTAGCGCATGACGCGACTTCGATGCGGCATACCGGACGAGGCCGGGCCGCCTCCGGCGCGGCGCCAGCGGCGCTGGCGCTGGCGGCCCGGCGCTGCTCCCGGCACAGGACCGGTCAAACGCTGAATTCATCGCCTTGTCTTACTTAATCATTAGCTGACCAGCAAAGGTAGCAAGTCTTTCGGAGAATGTGCGCTGGTGAATAAGACGGCCGGTCTCGCATTCCACCTTGACCGACAGGCAGACCACCAATAATGTCTTGTCACCCATCCGCGACGGTGTGCGTGGTCGGCGCGCGGATCTAGCCGTACACCGACTATGACCTGCGTGCAGCACGCTCGTGGCTGGGCAGGCCCAGGGGGAATTAGGCCACTTTCGGGGGAGCAATGGATATTCGGTCACGCGCGCAATTGCTGCGCCCAGTTCGGCACTTTCTGGATGCTCGTCAGCCAGAGCGGGGTCTTATTTCCGAGGCGCCGGGCTTTGGCTCTGAAATTCCGGACAGGCCCGAGCCCGGCCGCAGCGGGGCCGACTTCCCCGGGCCTGCCGCGAGCGACGAGCCCATCGCCGTCATCGGCATGGGCTGCCGCTTCCCCGATGCGGACGATCCGGCAGCGCTGCTCGACGTGGTCCTGACCGGCCGCCGTGCCTTCCGGCGGCTGCCGCCATGCCGGATCGACCTGCTCGACTATTACAGCGCGGACCCCACCACGCCCGATGCGACCTACAGCACCCGGGCGGCACTGCTTGAAGGCTGGCGGTTCGACTGGCGGGCGTTCAACGTACCTGAGCCGGTCTACCGTGCCGCCGACCTAGCGGGCTGGCTGGCGCTGGAGACCGCGGCCCGCGCGCTGGCGGCAGCCGGCTTCCCCGGCGGCAACGGCCTGGCCGTGCAGCGCACCGGAGTCATCATGGGCAACACCCTGACCGGTGACTCGTCACGCGCTGCGGCCCTGCGGTTGCGCTGGCCCTATGTGCGGCGAGTGCTGACCGAGGCGCTGGCCAGCGGAGACATCCCCCGCGACCGCGCCGCCCAGGTGCTGCGCCATGCGGCGAGCCGCTACCTGGCGCCATTCCCCGCCATCACCGACGAGACACTCGCGGGCAGTTCACCGGCCACCATTGCCGCCCGGATATGCAGCTACTTCGGCTTCAGGGGCGGCAGCCACACGGTGGACGGCTCGTCCGCATCCTCGCTGCTGGCGGTGGCTGCGGCGTGCAGCGCACTGGCAGTGGGCGACCTGGACGTCGCGCTCGCCGGCGGGGTGGATCTCAGCCTCGATCCGTTCGAGCTGGTGGGGCTGGCTAAGACCGGCGTCCTGGCCAGTGCTGACATGCGCGTCTACGACGAGAACCCGACTGGATTCCTGCCCGGCGAAGGATGCGGCGTGGTGGTCCTGATGCGCGCTGCCGACGCCCGGGCTAGCGGCCTGCCGGTCTACGCCGAGATAGCTGGCTGGGGGGTCTCGTCAGCGGGCCAGGCGGGCCTGACAGGCCTGGCTCAGCCCGATCCGGGCAGCCAGCTGCTCGCGCTGAACCGGGCCTACCAGCGAGCTCAGATCGACCCGGCCGACGTGCAGCTGATCGAGGGCCATGGCGCCGGTACTCCGGCCGGCGACACCGCCGAGCTGACCGCGCTCGCGGAGCTGCGTTCCGGCGCGCGTCAGCTCGCAGCTCTCGGCTCGATCAAGGCCAACATCGGGCACACCAAGGCGGCTGCGGGCTCGGCTGGCCTGATCAAGACGGTCCTCGCGGTCAGCACCGGCCTCATCCCGCCCGCCACCGGCTCCACCACCCCGCATCCGCTCCTGCGCGGCACTGACACGGCCATGTGGTTGCCGCGGATGCCCGCCGCCTGGCCGGACGGGGTCAGGATCGCGGGGGTCAGCGCCATGGGCACTGGCGGCGGTAACGCCCACCTCGTGCTCCGCGGGCTGCCGGATCGCGGGCGTCACAAGCGCGCGACCGGGGCCGGGACGGCCGGGAGCGGGACGGCCGGGAGCGGGACGGTACCGGGGATCGCCCGGTCTGGCCAGGTTCCCGCGGCGGAGGTGGCGCTGCCCGTTGGCGGCGACGTCAGAGCGGCCGCGTACCTGCTGCACGCCGCCGACCGGACGGCCTTGCTCCAGGTGCTCGCGCGGATCGCACAGGTAGCCCCATGGCTGTCCGATGGCGAAATGCGGGACCTCGCCTGTCAGCTCGCGCGCGACGCCCACGAGCAGGGGCCTGCGCGGATCGCCATCGTCGCCTCCCGCCAGGAACAGCTCGCCAGGCTGGCCAGAGACGGTATGACCCTGCTACCGCGGCTGTCCCCCGGGCTCCTCGCGACCCGGCCAGGGATCTATGCTGCGGATGGCGCCGACGGCAGGGTGACGTTGCTGTTCTCCGGCGATCACGATGGGCCCGCTGAGCACCACAGTGGCGGCGAACCCGGGGGTGACGCCGAACACGCGCGCAGCGCCGGGAGCGCCGGGCCGGCCGAAACCGTGCGCAGCGCACTTTCCGCACTGCGCTGGCTGGAGGTTCTCGGCGTGCAGGCGACTGCCGCCGTCGGGCATGGCCGCGGTGAGCTGGCCGGCCTGGCCTGGGCGGGCAGCGTCACTGAAGCGGAGGCAGCCGGGCTTGCCGCCCACCTGGCCGAGATCCTCGCCACTGCGCAAGCCCAGCATTCCGGGCCGACCGAACGCGCCGCCCGGCTCCGCGCTGCGGCCGCGCGGCTGAAGCTGACGCCGCCGCGCCGCCGCCTGATCGCCGCATCGACCGGCCGCGAGCTTGCTGCCATCCTCGACGTGACCGAGGTGCTGTGCGCGCAGCTCGATCCGCCCGCGGAAACCGACAAGGCGCTGCGGGCTGGCGCCGTCGGCGCCAGCCTGTTCCTGGACACCGGCCCAGGGCGGGTCCTCACTGACGCGGCCGCAGCCTTAGGCCGCGTCCCCGTCGTGGGCCTGTCAGCAGGCGGCGGGACTGGCAAGGATCACGCACGGGCGGTCGCGGCCCTGTTCGCGGTGGGCGCGCTGGGCAATCCCAACCTGCTCGCCGCCGAACAGCCGGCCCGCCCGATCGACATCTGGCGCGAGCAGATCTTCATCACCAATCCGTGTCAGAGTTTGCCACGCAGGCCGGCCAGCCCAGCTCAGCCCAGGCCGGCCGGGCCGGCTCAGCCGTCGCGGGCGCTTGCGCCGGGGGCCACGCCAGGCACCCGCCAGCCGGGGATGGCACCCCGCGTCCCGGTACCCAGCGCCCGGCCGCCCGGGCCCGAGGACCTGCTCCCCCGGCCGGGCGGCCGGGCGCCCGGGCCCGAGTCCTGGATGCCCAGGCCTGGCAGCCGCGTGACTGGGCCCGCCGCCACCGGCCAGCCAGGAAACCCAGCTCCGGGCCGCGCCGCCGATACGGCCGACTCCATCCCCGGCGTCGCTCCCTGGGTCCGCTGCTTCGCCGAGCAACTGGACGCGCTCGACGCGCCGGCGATGGCCGCGCCCGATGCCGACCGGCGGTGGCGGATCAGGGCCGCGACCTGTGAGCCGTTCAGTGTCCTGGTTCCTCAGCTCTTCGACGATGACGCCGCGGCCGGCCGAGTACTTGCGATCGTCCCTGACCCGACCGATCCAGGCTCCTGTGTCCAGGCGCTGCTCGCCGCGCAGGACGCGATAGGGGCCGGCCAACTCGTCGTGATCACGCACGGGCCCGGGTTCACCGGCTTCTTTGCGAGCTTGCACGCTGAGAATCCGGCGCTGGGCGTCACGGTGCTGCGAGTGCCGCAGAGCGCCGACGGGCTGCGGGCCGCGCAGCGTTTTGCGGTCACCCAGCCAGGCAAATTCCGTGAGCTGGTCATCGACGTGGCCGGGCGGGCACATGAGACGCGCATCGTGCCGGTGCAGGCGACTGGTACCGGCACCTTCCCGCTCGGCCCCGGCGACGTGGTCCTGGTAAGCCGGGGAGCCGGGGGTGCCGGGCTGGCGCTCGCCCAGGTACTGGCCTGCTGCGGCGCCGCCATCGCGCTGATCGGCCGGGAGGACCCGGCCGGTGACGGGGAGGTGATGGCCGGCCTGGAGCAGCTGCGGTCCGCGGGCGCCCGGGTCGCGTCCGAGGTCGTGGACATGGCCAGCGAGGCTGACATGGCAGCGGCGCTCCAGCGCATCGAGCGGAACCTTGGCCTGGTGACTGCGATCGTGCACGCGGCCGAACCGAGCGCCGTGCGGCCGCTCGGCGGCCTGACCGAGACGGGGCTGCGCGCGCACGTCGCCGCCCAGACAGCGGGCCTGAAGCAGCTACTCGGCGCGATCAGGCCGGAGCGGCTGCGGCTGATCGTGACGTTCGGCTCCATCGCGGGCCGATATGGCCTGGCGCGGGCTGGCTTGCTAGCCCTGGCCAGCGGCTCAGTCGCCACCCAGGCGCAGCGGGCAGCGGAGACGATCCCCGGCTGCCGGGCCCTGCATATCGACTGGCCGGCCTGGTCCGGCCCGATGCCGGCCGGGCGGCCTGGCATGGCCGAGTGGCTGGCGCGCGCCGGGGTGACGCAGATCCCCGTCGACGAGGGGTCGCGGCTGCTGCTCAAGATGCTGACGACACCCGGCTTCCCGGACCGGGTAGCGGCGCATGGCCGGGTCGGCTTCCTGGGGCTTGCCCCGGCGGTCGGGCACCGGAACGGCAGGTTCATCGAGGCGGTGCGCGTGCACTACCCGGGAGTGGAGTTGATCTGTGAGGCCCGGCTCTGGATGCGGACCGACCCGTACCTCGCCGACTACCAGGTCGACGGCATGTCCGTACTGCCGGCCGCGATGGCCCTTGAGGCCATGGCCCAGGCAGCGGCAGTGCTGGCCGGCAAGCCGGTCCGGCACGCTGCCCGGGTATCCGTCGACTCGCCGGTCGTCATCCCGGCGGCCCGCGGAGACGCGAGCGCGGTGATCCGCATTTGCGCATTGCGCGACGGGGACGAGGTCACGGTGGTACTGCGGTGCGCGGAAAGCGGCTTCGCCGTTGACCACGTGCGGGCCGTCTTCGGCTGCGAAGCGGATGCGGCCGATGGCGGCGACTCGCCGGCCGCCGCCGCCCTGCCGGAACTCGACGAGGTCCCGGCAAGCGATGCCGGGATTGTCGACGGCACCGAGCTGTACGGGTCATTGTGCTTCCAGTCCGGCCGGTTCCGGCGCGCGGCACTGCTTGCCGAGGTCACCTCGCGATCGTGCCGCGCGCTCGTCCGCGGTGGTGACGACCAGCCGTGGTTTGGCGAACTCGGCGACCCGGCGGGCGCGCACCTCGTCCTGGGCAGCCCGGGGCTGACCGACGCGACCTGGCACGTGCTGCAGGCATGCGTTCCGCACCGGCGGCTGCAGGTCGCCGGATGTGACAGCGTTGTGTTCAGCGGGCTGACGGCTGACGGTGCCGTCGAGGTGCGCGCCACAGCGGCGCGGCCGCGGCCGGACGCAGCCGCGGCGGGGACGGCGTCCGCGCCCACGGGGCGGCCGCCGGCGATTCCCCGGCAGAGCCGCGGGCCTGAGGGCAGCACGCTAGCGGGTACCCCGGGAGAGTATGCGTGGGACGTCGAGGCTGTCGACGCGGCCGGGCGGGCGCTCGTGACCTGGCGGGGACTTCGGCTGCGCGATACCGGCCCGCTGCCCCGCGGCGATGCATGGCCGCCGGCGCTGCTCGCGGTCTACCTGGAGCGGAGCACCGTCGCACTGGGCCTCAATCCGGAGTTGCGGATAGCGATCCACTGCCAGCCCGATGGAGCCGGTCCCCGGCAGGCTGACGGCGCAGCCGTTCCGAGGCCATCGCCGGCCGCCGACGATTCCTCGGCTCGGGAAACCCGGCGGCCGGGGCCAGGCCGGCCTGCGGTGCAGGCCCCGTCCGGGGAGCAGGCCCCGTCCGGGGAGCAGGCCCGCCGGTCCGGGCGACTGGCCGGCTCCTCGTCATCGACCCACATAGCGCAAGGCAGCGGCGCCCTGGAAGGCTTCGCCCTGACCGTCTCGGCACCAGAAGCCGCAGCGTGCCATTGGGCGGCTGCCGAGCCAGTGTCTGACGACCGGCCGGGAGCCGCTCGAGAGGCAGCGAGCCAGCCCATCGGCGAGCCTGACCTGGCCGGGGTCCAGGACGACATGCGCAGCCGCTTGAGCGAGCCGCCCGCCGTACTGGGCGCGCGGCTCAGCGCGGTCGCCGGATGCCTGGCAGCGGCTGGAACGCGGGCCGCCCCGATCGCGGTGGCCGATGGTCCTGCGAGTGCTGGCTGGGTGCTGCTGCGCGCCGCCGGAGCAACGGTCGCCTGCATTGTTGTCGAGGTCAGCGGGGTCGCCGGGCCAGTGGCCGTTGCCATCATGACGGGCACGCCCGGCCGGGACCGCCGGCTACCCGCGGCATCGGGACGGCCTCGATCGCAGCCGCGCAGGCCACCGCGTAGCCGCGCGGCCAAAGACACCCGCTGACCACGGCGGCCGCTCACCAGGAGATGAGCGGCCGCACGCGCCCTCGTTACGGCGCAAGCAAAGTGAGCGCTCCCACGGCGGCCTGCGCCGTTCTCGCGCTGGCTGTGCGACAGCGCGAGAGCCCTTTCCCGCGGCGCGGCGGCTCTGCCACCGTACGCGGCTGCGTGCCCTCCCCCGCCCGCCGTTCTACGACGAGCCGTCCGCGCCTTTCGGGGAGCCGGGACCCGGCTACTACGCGCTCGTCAGGCACGCCGACGTCGCGGAGGCACGCGGGCGCCGGGATCTCTTCTCCCCGGCCAGCGGCGCCACCAGCATCCAGGACATCCCAGCCGAGTTCAACGAGTACTTCGCTCGATGATCTGCATGGACGACCCCAGGCACGCCATGCTCCGCAGGATCGTCGCCCGCGCTGAACGGGCACCCCTACCTGGCCGGCGGCAAGGCCCTGCTGGTCTACTGGGCGGCCAACCGCGACGGGGCCGCCTTCGGCGACCCGGCCCGGTTCGATATCAGCCGCTCGCCCAGCCCGCGCCCGACATCCGCGCCACGCGCAGCCGGACCGGCTGCTGTCGAGCTTCATCAACGGGATCAAACATCTCTCATGTGACTTCACGGCCTGAACCGCCCCGCTGCTGCGTGCACGCAAGTGCGCCTTGCAGGTTTTGGCAGTGGCCAGCAAGCTGGGTACCCTCAATCTTGTAACGAGCAGTAATCATCGCAGTACAGAGTGTATAACTGGAACCCCACGCGGCACTCTGGGTCCGGCGAAACCGGGCCGGGGGGGAGGCGTCACGTGGGATTCGGGGGACCGTTTAGCCGCGGAGGGGGACTCTCGTCGGGGACCACGTTGTCCCGGCGGATTTCGCCCGGTTGCGTGCCGCCTGGGCGCGAGATGCCCGGAACGGTCACGCTGCTTCGACGAGGGTCGCGGCAAAGCGGAGGGGGATCTTCGTCCTGTGGGCGGCGCCACCCGGGGGCGTGGCGCCGTCCACGGACGAAGGCACACCGCCGGGCGGGACCGCCGGTCACGCACCGGAGTCGGTCACGCACCGGAGTCAGTCACTCAGCGTATATGCCACTCCCGGCAGTCAGCTCAGCGCGCTGATCCGCCCGGCTAGCGCGAAGTCAGCTGCGGTCAGCCCGCCAGCCGAGTGGGTCGACAGAGTGAGCGTCACCTGGTTCCAGGAGATGGCGATATCCGGGTGGTGATTCACCGCCTCGGCCAGGTAGGCCACCGCTCCGGCATAGAGCATCGCACCGCGGAAGTCGTCCCTGGTGACTGCGCAACTGATGCTGTTGCCCTCGCGGGTCCACCCCGGCACCGCGCTCAGCCGGACAGCAATCTCGTCCTCGGTCAGCAGTTCCATGCCTCACGCTTACCACACCCGGTGGCCTGCGGTCAGGGCAGCAAGCCATGTCCCATCGGGATTCGCGATCACGCAGGAACGCGCCCGCTCCGGGACGGGCGGGGCCCGGTTCGGCCAAGATTTCTGGTGCCTTCGGTGAACCGATCGCCACTGCGGCGCAATAGAGACGCGATGGACGACGACGAGCTGATCGCGCGGGTGGCGCGCGGTGACGACGTGGCGCTCCGGGAGCTGTTCTCCCGCCACGCGCCGTGGCTGGCTGCGCGGCTGCGCGCGGTACTCCCGGCGGCGGATGTGGAGGACGTGCTCCAGGAGACGTTCCTGGCCGTATGGCGGACAGCTGGTGGTTACCGGCCGCAGGACGCCGGTGGCGGCTGGACGTGGCGGCCGTGGCGGCGTGGACGGCCGGACGTGATGGCCGCCGTCACCTCACCGACCTGGTGACGACCACTTCCCGGCCGCGCTGGGCCCGTCAGCTGGCCAGCTGGGCGATGCTGTTCTACGCAGCCTGCGTGGCCGTGGTTTTCGTGGCGACCGCCCGGCAGGCCACCTGGGGCGGCCCGATCTGGTGGCTGCCCGGCGCCGGGCCGCCGCTATCGTGGCGTTCAGCGCTGCCGGGTTCGCGGTCGGTGCCTTCTTCCCTGGCCGGTTCGCCGCACCGCTGGTGGCGATCGCGGCCCTGTTCGTACCGCAGATCGGCGTGCTGGCGCTGCAGCGGCACCAAGCGTGGAGCTGGGTCAGCTTCGCCAGAGATGCCACAGTGCCCGGCACCGGGGTCTTCTTCCCGTTCCATGCGGGCCTGTCGATCGTGCAGATCATGTTCATGGCCGGGGTGGCCGCGGTCGCGCTGGGCGTCCTCGCGCTGGCGCCCACCGCAGGCGGCCGGCAGCTGCGCCGCGCCGGTGCGCTGATCGCCCTGGCCGGGCTGGCGGCGGCAGGCACCGGACTGGCCCTAGCCGGCACCGCGCGCCAGGAGGCGCAGGGCATTCTCATCCCCGCCCTGCAGGGCTCCGCAAGCGACAAATTGAGCACCTACGCGCCGGCCTGCGATCACAGCTCCGCGATCCCGATGTGCCTGCATCCGGCCTTCCGGGCCCAGCTCCCGGCGCTAGCGGCAGCACTCGACCCGGTGCTCAGCCAGGTGGCCGGCCTGCCCGGCGCGCCGGTCCGCCCCGCAGTGACGCCCTCGTGGCCGCCGGCGCTGCCGCCGAAGGCACGGCGGCGCCCCGTAGGACTCACCCTCGGGCAGGGCTCCCGGTCGCCGCACGCCGCGACGGTGGGCCGGGCCGCGAGCTTCTTTCCCAAAGCGGACGCATTGCGTTAGCGGGAGCAGGGCCCGGCCGGCCGGGCCCCGGTAGGCTAGCCGGGCAGCACGCGCAACGAGATTGCCGCGGCTCTCGTGGGCCGCAAGCGACCGCGTTGCCGCCGTTAGTCCCGGCCCGGCCCCTGGAGCGTCAACGATGACAGATCCGCAATCCTCGCAGCCGCGGCGCACCCCGCTGACCGCCGTGCACGAGCGGCTCGGCGCGACGCTGACCCCCTTCGCCGGCTGGCTGATGCCCCTGCGGTACCAGAGCGAGCTAGCTGAGCACAAGGCGGTGCGGACCGCTGCCGGCCTGTTCGATTTGTCGCACATGGGGGAAATCACGTTCTCCGGCCCTGACGCGGCAGCTGCCCTGGACTACGCGCTGGTGGGCGAGCCGTCCGCACTGGCGGCGGGCCGGGCCCGGTACACGATGATCTGCGCGCCCGACGGGGGGATCATCGACGATCTCATCGTGTACCGGCTCGGGGCCACCGAGTTCCTCGTCGTGGCCAACGCCGCAAACACGCCCGCGGTCTACCGGGCGTTCGTCGAGCGTGCTAACGGCTGGGACACCGAGGTGACCGACCGGACCAGTGAATACGCCCTGATCGCGATTCAGGGCCCCAGCGCCGTGCGCATCCTCACGCGGCGCACTAGCACGAGCCTCGCCGAATTGCGCTATTACGCCAGCTACCCCGCGACGGTCGCCGGCCACGAGGTGCTGCTGGCGCGCACCGGCTACACCGGAGAGGACGGCTTCGAGCTGTTCACTCGCCCGGATGCCGCCGAGCCGGTCTGGGACGCGCTCGCCAGGGCGGGCGCGGCCGACGGCCTGGTTCCGGCCGGCCTGGCCGCCCGCGATACGCTCCGGCTCGAGGCCGCGATGCCGCTGTACGGCAACGAGCTCGGGCCTGACGTGACGCCCTACGACGCGGGCCTGGGACGGGTAGTGAAGCTCGATAAGCCAGCTGACTTCGTCGGTCGTGCCGCCCTGGCCGTCCGTGCGCAGGCTGCGCCGGAGCGGGCCCTTGTCGGCCTCGCCGGCCGGTCGCGCCGGATTCCCCGGCACGGGTTTGACGTGCTCTGGGACGGGCGCCGGTGCGGCACCGTGACCAGCGGCGGGCCATCCCCGACGCTCGGCAAGCCGATCGCGATGGCGTATGTCAGTGCGGACGTCGCCCGGGAGGCCAAGGAGCGTCCGGACACTAGCGGCGGTGCCGGGGACCCCCACGACGCCGGCCCTCAGGCCAGCAGGCTCGCCGTGGACATCCGTGGCAGCGCTGAGCCCGCCGACCTCGTTCAGCTGCCGTTCTACCGTCGGCCGGCCTGACTGGCCGGCCGGTACCGTCTCGCATTGGAGAAGGCAACATGACCGTTCCCGATGACCTGCGTTACACCCAGGAACACGAGTGGGTGGCCATTGACGGCGCATCCGCCACTGTAGGTATCACCGATCACGCCCAGGAAGCCCTCGGGGACGTCGTCTACGTTTCCGTCCCGGCGCCCGGCGCCAAGGTGACCGCCGGCGAGCCGTGCGGCGAAGTCGAGTCGACCAAGTCGGTCAGCGACCTCTACTCCCCCGTCGACGGCGAGGTTGCAGAGGTCAACGGGGAGATCGACGATAATCCGGGACTCGTCAACGCTGATCCGTACGGGGCTGGCTGGTTGTTCAGGGTGACGCTCGCGGCGGCCGGCGAGGTGCCGGCCGGCCTGCTGTCAGCCGCCAGCTATGAGGAACTGACCAGGGAGACGACGAAGGACGCGTAGTGGGCGAAGCGGCCGGCGACCTGGAAAGGTACAACTGCGCGACCGCGCACCTGGAGCCGCCGTTCGCCGTCGTCGACCTGGCAGCGGCTACCTGGCCTCGGGTCCTGCCGACAGCGCCCGGCGGCCGGCGCCTTAACTGCCCGGCGGCCTCCGGCTGGACAAGCAGGAGGGCGCGGGCGAAGTGCAGACGCCGCCGCCGGGCACTGCTGCGGACCGACTCAGGATCGGCGACCGGACCTGGTTCAGGCACGCCAGGGCGAGTGAACTCTGCGAGCGGTTCTACGAGCTGTACCTGATCGAGAAAGACGCAATCGCCGACAGCGCGCCGACCTACCGCGGCGAAGGCAAAGCGTTTCTCTGACCGCTTCCCCCGGGCTCGCGCACGGGGGTCGTCTACTTCTTGCGGCGGCCCCAGATTCGCAGCACCACGACGCCGGCGACGGCGAAGCCCACAGCCATCGCCGCCAGCCGCACCTCAGGCCGCGCGGCCTGCTCCAGGACCCGCTCGCGCAGCTTCCGCGCGGCATTCGCGGGGCTGACCCGCTCCGCGAGCGTGTCAATCGTCCGCGCCAGGTTCTCCCTGGTGCGCTCGATCTCGGCGACAAGCGCATCTGGATCGTCTCCGGCCACTGCCGGGTGAACGGCGACCGTGCCCCGCACTTCGACTGCGCGGTCCGGATCGGCCATTAGGTTTATCCCTTCTGCGCCCCTGGCTGCCTGCCACGCCACGGCTTGCGCCTAGTCTCCCAGGCTGGCACCCTCCGCGCGCCGCCGGCCTGCAACATCCGCCGCGGGGCGTCCCAGCGAGCGGCGGGGATCCGGCTGACCTGCCGGATCC
>ODAK010000806.1_pt1 | contig 35650 bp, 36 predicted proteins | sample 1539591 | NCBI WGS metagenome assembly ODAK01 (sample SAMEA3539303, study PRJEB22396) | soil metagenome | biome: tundra; feature: field; material: soil | place: USA | collected 2010-05 | depth 0.15 m | reverse complement strand
GTTCCCCCACTACGACATCATCTAACTGTCGCTACATTCACAGATACAAGGGCCTCCTGGCCCTCGGAGACTGCGCCTGACCTTGAATTCTGGGTTGTCGCATCGCCCGTGAGAAATGCATACTAGCGGCTTGCCGTAGTCGGCTGAGTGTTGCAGTATGGATTCTGCGGCTAATGACCCTGCCGCTTGCGGAGAAGACGATGACAGCGATCAAGTTTGGCACCTCAGGATGGCGGGCGATTGTGGCCGACGAATTTACTGTGGCCAATATCCGGCTTGCAGTGGCGGGTGTTGCCGCCTACGTGAAGACGCAACCGGAGCCGCATCGCGTACTGGTGGGCCGCGATCCGCGCTTCCTCGGCGAGAGTTTTGTTGACGTGGCGGCCAAGGTGCTGCAAGCGGCGGGCGTCACGCCCATCGTGATTCCTGAGGCCGCGCCCACGCCGGCCATTGCTTATGCTGTGCGCGCCCTGAAGACCTCGGGTGCTATCAACTTTACCGCCTCCCACAATCCGCCGGAGTACAACGGAATAAAGTTTTCAACCCACGACGGCGCCCCCGCCCTGCCCGAAGTGACAAAGCAGATTGAAGCCGCCATCGCCAAGCTGGGTGACGGCAGCACCATTCCCAGCGCCGCAAACGGGCCTTTTGAAACCACCGACGTAAAGCCCGCCTTCCTCAAGCGGCTGGCGGAACTCGTTGACCTCAAAGTCATCGCCAAGTCGGGAATCAAGGTGGTCTACGATCCGTTCTGGGGTGCGGGCCGCGGTTACAGTTCCGACTTGCTGCGCGACGCCGGTGTGCCTGTCGAGACGGTGCACGACTTTCGCGACGTGCTCTTCGGCGGCCATGCCCCGGAGCCGGACGACCACCTGCTGGGCGACGCCAAGGCAAAAATGAAGGAGTTTGGCGCCCACATCGGCATTGCGACCGATGGCGACGCTGACCGCTTCGGCATTGTGGATGAGGACGGCACTTTCATTCAGCCCAACTACATCATCGCGCTCCTCTTCGACTACCTGGTGGAGACGCGCGGATGGAAGAACGGCGTAGCCAAGAGCGTTGCGACGACCAATTTGATCAATGCGGTGGCCGAGCGCCACAAGGTGCAACTGTTCGAAACGCCGGTGGGGTTCAAGTATATCGGCGAGCTGATTATCGCGGACAAGATTGCCATCGGCGGCGAAGAGTCGGCCGGTCTGACGATTCGCGGCCACGTTCCGGAGAAGGATGGCGTCATTGCCGGCCTGCTGGTGGCGGAGATGGTGGCCACGCGAGGCAAGAGCCTGGGCGCGCAATTGAAGGAGCTGTTTGGCAAGGTTGGTTCCTTCTATCCCGTTCGCGAAAACTTCCGCTTGACCCCAGAGGTGAAAGCCGCGTTCACTGAGAAGTTGAAGACCGATCCCACAGAGCTGAGCGGCCGCAAGGTTGCTGGGATAGTGCGCACCGACGGGCTCAAGCTGATCCTGGAAGATGGTTCCTGGGTTTGCTACCGCCTGTCCGGGACAGAGCCTGTGGTGAGGGCTTACACCGAAGCGCGCAGCGAGCAGGACATGGAAGCGCTCAAGGCTGCCGCGGAGAAGTTTGTGTTGTCGTAGCTCGAGATCGAGGATGGCATGCCTGACGAAAAGATGCAGGGCGAAAAAAGCGAAGCCAGGAAAGTCACCGGCTCAACGCGCAAGCGTGCGCTCGCCTTTGCGCAGCGGGCGTGGCGTCCAGCGGGTACCGCGGTGGCTGTTGTGCTGGCTCTGCTGCTCACGTGGCACGTTGTCGAGGGCAAGCATGGCCTGTCGGTTTGGCGGCAGAAACAGGTTGAAGACCAGCAGTTGCGCAAGGAGATAGAGGTCCTGCAGCGGGACAACGCCCGCTTGCGGCGCCATGTCGAGCGCCTCAAGACAGACCCCGAAGCCATCAAGCACCAGGCCCGCGAAGCGCTGCGCTACGTCAATCCCGACGAAGTGATTGTCACTTTGCCGGAGCAGCCGCAGAGCGATAATCAACCAGCTCCGGAGGGCAAGCAGTCAGGAAGCAACTAGTGTGATGTACCAGAAATTCACTCCAAAAATAGGTTGTCATCCTGAGTGACCGAAGTGCTGCGCAGGGAATCGAAGGACCTGCGGTTCGGACCTCCGATTTCTGTAACGAACTTTCGTGACACCGTATTAAGTCATCTTCCGTTCGGCCAGGCCTTCACAGGCTGCGGAAAAACTCCATCCGGAAGGCCTTGTAACAGGGCACGACTTCAGTCGTGCCGATAAGGCCAATGAAATCAATCGGGCTTTAGCCTGTACCCTTCAATGAATCGAGTTTTTCCGCAGTCTGTAAAGCCCATCGACTTTATTGGCTTTATCGGCACGGCGCCCACAGCCGACCCAATCCCGATGCCGCCCGCACCAAGTTGGCATCCCAATAGCATCAAGCGAACATAGGGAGATCCCATGAAGAAGAAGAACCCCACTCATGTGCAGCCTGGCGGATTTGTGGACGCGGCCCGGAACACTGACGACGCCGTAGTCAACGACTCCCTCGGAACCGTGGACCTGGCCGACTCCAGCGGTCTCGATGAGGAAAAGGAGACCGGTGACGCCAAAAGTCAGAACCAGAATACCCGGGAAGACTGACTATGGCTTCGCCGCCATCTTCTGAGGGTCGGTTACATACTCGTCGCCTGTGCGTGCCAGCAGCAGGACGCGGCGGTCGGTGAGCAACTTCAACCGGCTGGTCAAATCGATGAATTCCTTCTTTTGCCCCGCCGTCAGTGGAGTTGCCGGCTTGTCCAGCTTGTTCAGTTTGCCCAGTTCTTCCAGGCGGCCCTCTAGCCGCGGAATCTCGCGATCAATGAGAATGGGTCGAATCACAGTGGCTTTGGCGCGCCCGCTGGCCAGTTCGTTGCGGTTGTTTTCGCCCCACACCGGCAGGATTCCGACATGCCCCAGTTCGACCCGCGCGCCGCCCGGCCCGTAGTCTTTGCGGACCGCGGAAAACAACCCGATCAGCGAGTCTCGCGGGTCGCCGTTCTTGTCCGGCATCAGGCCGTCCACGTAGGTGCGCGACTGGTTCGACAGGAAATTGCCCAGCGAATAGAAGATCACCGTGTCGCGGCCGTCCTGGGTACGATATGTCTCGACTGGCTGCAGCACGTGGGGATGGTGGCCCACGATTACGGTGGCGCCGGCCTCCAGCATCTTGTGCGCGGTCTCAATGTCGTCCGGCCTCGGCGCGGGTGCGTACTCAATGCCCCAGTGAATCGAAACCACCAGCAGGTCGCATTGGGCGCGGGCCTTCTGAATGGCGTTCAGGACTGCCGCCTCGTCCGCCCCCGCTGCGCCGCCCGATTCGCCGGGATAGGGAAAGAAATTCACATGAGGCAAGGCTGGATTGTCCGGATTGCGGTTGCCGTTGAGCCACCGGGTCATTCCCAGCCAGCCCACCTTGATGCCGTTGGCCTCGACGACAACAGGCTGCCACTCCTGCTGTCCCGTTTCCGTGGACCCGACAAAAAGCAGTCCCTCGTCGCGCAAATGCTCGCGGGTTTCCGCAAATCCGGGCCATCCCTGGTCCATTACATGGTTGTTGGCAAAGGAGACGATCTTGATTCCGTTGGCTTTGAGCGCATCCGGCAGTGCAACCGGAGCGTCGAACATGAATGGCTTGGACCCGTGGGAATGCGCCGGGGCAATCGGCGTCTCGAGGTTCACAAAACCGAAATCGGCGTTCTGGAAGACGTCCCTGACATCGCTGAAGAGCGCACCCCAACCCTGGGTCTCGGCCGCTTCCCCGTTAGCGGCAGCCGCGGCGGCGGCAGCCCGCACAGGCTCATGAGGAATTACGTCGCCGGCCACGGCAAACCTGACCTGGGCTATCTCATGTGGATAAGGGGCCACGAACGCTGCCATTCGACCGGCACGGAATGCTGGCAGGAGCAGGGCGGCAGACGCCGCGACTGCCAGCAACAGCGCGAAGCCAATGAGGCGCCAGTGCTTACGCAGCGCGGGCATCAGTTTTGCAGCGAACCCCGCGTCAAACCGGCTTGAGCGCATCGTCCAATCCATCTCGAGCTTCAATCGGGCTCCCTTTTTTTGCCAGCTTCTTCCTTAGGAGAACATAGGAGCGTCAATCCAGAACAAGCAGATTGAGGCTGTACTCAACTCCGGCAAGGAATCTGATGCCTTTGTCAAATGTGACCAGAACGCCATTGTTCTTGACGGCGAGTCCGAGCAAGTAGGAATCGGTAACTTGCTGATGGCCGAATATCCGGCCAAGGAATGGAGCGGCGAGTTCGATCCACGGGTCGGCGATGGGCCAGTAGCGATAGCCTGGATGGGCGGCAAAGTCCACGAGGACAGCAGTGGCCTGTGAAAAGGTGCAGGTACCCGGATACGATGGATTCGTTGTGATTCTGACAAATCCGGAATCGGTAATTGGACAGACTCCCCAATCCTGTTTTCCCGAAGACAGAAACCATTTCTCCGTTACCTGGTGGTTCTTATGATCGGGGTCGCCGAGCGCAATCAAGGCGTTCACGTCAAGCAGGTACTTAGACCTGGTTGAGTTCATTCTCAATCTTTCTTACCATTTCGGTTGTAATCACATTGCCGCGCGGAGGGAAGCACAGCAACCCAGTCGCGGATCGGCTGAGATCGGGCGGCGGCGGTGGGATCGCTTCCGCTTTGCGAATCAGCTCACTGATCGCGGCACTCAAGGTGATGCCCTTCGCGCCGGCATAAATGGATGCGAACAGATGGGCGTCGTCATCGAGATTGACATTTGTCCTCATATCGTCATATTACACCATTTCACGAATTGGCACCAAGGTGAGTTTGGTGATCCACGTTTTTCAATCGAGCCCCTGCTTGCATATTCGCAAAATGAAAGGCAAACAGAATAGCGATACTGGAGACAGTTTTCCCAGACAAGGACAATTCAACTGGCTCAGAAACTGTCCTCTTTCGCTCTAAATCGTCATCGAACGCTTTACAGCCTCCCTTCGTCTATCGTGCAGTTGAGACTGGTAACCTTAAGCAGGACAACTATCGAATGAAAGGCCGGTGGCGTGGGTCGCGCCTGACCGGCAATCGGACCTATGGCAGAATTCGTAATCAAGCTGGCCGATGAACGTGGCCGCGTGCAAGAGCAAGTCCAGACGGCGGCCTCGGCTGAGGAGCTGAGGGCCAGGTTCACCCATGCCGGTTTCCACGTTTTCTCGGTCAAGAGCCGCTCAGGATTTGGCGGACTTTCCCGGCGCAAGGTCAAGCTCGAGCCGTTTCTGGTCTTCAATCAGCAGTTCCTGACGCTTGTCCGGGCGGGGCTTCCGATTCTTGGTTCGCTGCAGATGCTTTCCAAGATCCAGAAGAATGCCGCGCTTGCCAGCCAGTTGGACGACGTGGCCAACCGCGTCAAGACCGGCGAAGCGCTTTCCTCCGCCTTCGAGGCGCAGAGCGGTTTTCCGGTGATGTATACCACCACCCTCCTGGCCGGCGAGCGTTCCGGCAACCTGCAGGAGGTGCTGGAGCGTTACGTCAGTTTCCAGAAGATTTCCCTCAGTTTCCGCAAGAAGCTCACCGCTTCAATGATCTATCCGGCGCTGCTGATGACGCTGGTGATTGGACTGATGATCTTCCTGCTGGCCGTTGTTGTGCCGCAGTTTGCGGTGCTCTATGACCAGATGGGGTCCAAGCTCCCAGGCATGACGGTCGGGCTGCTCAACTTCGGCAAATGGCTGAATCACAATTTCATCTGGCTGTTCCTGGGCGGGGTAGCCATTGGCGCCGGGTTCTACAAATTCTCCGCTACCGACCGGGGCAAGGACCTCATTGACGGCTTCCGCATAAAGCTGCCCGTCTTTGGCAAGATCTGGACCAAGTACCAGGTTGCGTTGTTTTCGCGCACCCTGTCGACGCTGCTGACCGGCGGTTTGCCGCTGGTGCCGTCTCTGGAGACAGCCGCCCGCTCGATCTCCTCGCGCAAGGTATCGAAAGCGGTGTTCTCATCGATCGGCACGGTTCGCGAGGGCAAGAGCCTGGCCGAATCGCTGACCAAGACCGGCGTGTTTCCCGACCTTGCCGCGGAGATGATCACCGTTGGCGAACAAACCGGAGCGTTGCCGGCGATGCTGAATTCAGTAGCGGAGTTTTTCGAGGAGGACGTGGCTACCGCCCTTGCCGCGGCGTTGGCGCTGATCGAACCCGCCATTCTCATCATCATGGGCGTGGTGGTGGTCTTCATTCTCATTTCGCTTTACCTGCCCATTTTCTCCTTGGGCCAGGCAGGAGGTCAGGGGTAAACAGAGCCATGGCAGACGCGACAATTACGCTACCGATCGCACAAGATGAACGCGCCCAGGCAGAAGCCTTGGCGCGCCGCTATCATGCGGACTTCGTCGATTTGAAGAACTTCAAGATCCAGCACGACCTGCTGCGCACGGTGCCGGTTGAGCTGATGTTCCGCTATAACTTTGTCCCCATCGAGCAACAGCAAGATGCGCTGGTGATCGCGGTCTCAGATCCCTCGCGCCTGATGGTGCTGGATGAGATTGCGGGCCTGCTGGCGCACCGCATCATCGCGCGCGTGGCCACGCTCACGCAGATTACCGACCTGTTGAAGAAGACCGAGCAGTCGCAGCGCGTGCTGGACGAGGCTAGTGAAGGGCTGACCTTCGACGTCCTCACAGGGGGCGACGACAGCGACGAAAACATCTCCATTGAGAAGCTGACGAGCGAAGAGGACATCAGCCCGATTATCCGGTTGGTGGACACCACCATCTTTACCGCTCTCGAGCGCCGGGCGTCCGACATCCATATCGAGACCAACGACGATTCGGTGGTGGTGAAATACCGCATTGACGGCGTGCTGCAGCCGGCCATGGCGCCCATCGCGCGCGAACACCATTCGACCATTCTTTCGCGCATAAAAATTATGAGCGAACTGGACATTGCCGAGCGCCGCGTGCCCCAGGACGGCCGCTTCAGGGTTCGCTACAAAGGCCGGCTGATCGACTTCCGTGTTTCCATCATGCCCACCGTACATGGTGAGAATGCGGTGCTCCGCGTGCTGGACAAGCAGTCGATGAGCGAGAAGTTCAGCAATCTCACCCTCGATGTGGTGGGCTTTGCCGAGGAGGACCTGCGGCGCTTCCGCCGTTACATTCGCGAACCGTACGGAATGGTGCTGGTAACCGGCCCCACCGGCTCCGGCAAGACCACCACCCTGTATGCGGCTTTGAATGAGATCAAGAGCGACGAAGACAAGATCATCACCATCGAGGACCCGGTTGAGTACCAGATTCGCGGCATCACGCAGATTCCAGTGAACGAGAAAAAGGGACTGACATTTGCCCGCGGGCTGCGATCGATTTTGCGCCATGACCCGGACAAGATCCTGGTGGGCGAAATCCGCGACCAGGAGACCGCGCAGATCGCCATCAACTCCGCGCTTACGGGACACCTGGTCTTCACGACTGTGCATGCCAACAACGTGGTGGATGTGCTGGGCCGCTTTATCAACATGGGCGTCGAGGCCTACAACTTTGTTTCCGCGCTCAACTGCATTCTGGCGCAGCGGCTGGTGCGAACTATCTGCGAGCACTGCGCACAAACGGTTTACTACAGCGACGACATTCTTCATGCCAGCGGCATGGATCTCGCCGAGTGGCAGGGCTTCGGCTTCCGCGAGGGCGCCGGCTGCATGGAGTGCGGGGGGACCGGCTACCGCGGCCGGACTGCGATTCACGAACTGCTGGACTTGACTGACCCCATTCGGGAAATCATTTTGGAAAAGAAACCCACCTCTGAAATTCGCAAGCTTGCGCAAAAAGAAGGCATGAGCTTTCTGCGTGAATCGGCACTGGATCGCGTCCGCCGTGGCCTGACCACGCTCAAGGAAATCAACAAGGTCACATTCATTGAGGCATCCCGCTAATGCAATCGATTCTGAGCAAAGTGAAACTCGGAACCCAGACCGGCGGGCGTCCTCCGGTTGCGGTGGAACTGGCTCCGGAAGGCGTGTTGGCCGCGGCGCTGCCCGCCAAAGGCCAGGCGCCCGTCTACGCTTTTGAGCCCCTGAAGCCGGGAGCCTTGGTTCCCGGAATCGGAGAGCCGAACGTTCGTGCCGCCGAGGCTGTAGCAAATGCCATCCGCTCAGCCCTCGGCCAGGTGTCACCGCGCACTCGCGCAGTCACAATGGTGCTGCCCGACACGGTGGTACGCGTGTTTGTGCTGGACTTCGATTCCTTGCCCGGCAAGCCCGCCGAGGCCTTCCCGGTGCTTCGCTTCAGGCTGCGCAAGATGGTTCCCTTTGATGTGGAGCATGCCGCGGTCAGTTACCAGGTACTCACCGAGAGCAAATCCGAGTTGAAAGTGTTGGCGGCGGTCATCCCCAACGCAATCCTCCAGGAGTACGAGGCTGCGGTGCGCGCAGCCGGCTATGAGCCCGGCACGGTTTTGCCCTCCAGCCTTGCGGCCCTGGCTGGAATCGATTCGCTTGAAGCAGTGCTGACCGCCAATTTGAGCGGCCTCGCGCTCACTACTTCGATCACCAACGGGAATGACCTGCTGCTCTATCGCACCCTCGATCTGCCGGAAGATCCCGGCCTTCGTCTGACTGAAGTGCGGCGCGGGGTTGCCGTGGCCGCAGCTTACTATGAGGACAAGCTGCAGGCCCCTCCCGGCAAGTTGTTTTATTCCGGAGACGGAAGCGCGGACGGGTTCGCGCAGTGGATTGATAATCCGGATTTGGCAGTGGCCGATTTGGCGCCGCGCCCTGATGCCGGGGTCATGACGGCGCTGGGTGAGTTGAGCATCGCCGGCGTAACCGGAGCACTGGCGGAGGCAGGATAAGTCCATGCGCGTTACTCTTAATCTCGCTACTCGCCCCTTCTCCGATGCAGGTCCGGCCCTCAAGCGGCTGCGCATCGCCATTGGGGTAATGGCCATTGTTGCCATCGGACTGGGTCTTGGTCTGCGCGCCTTCCACCAGAAGGCTGAACAGGCGCGCGCGCGCGAACACTCCCTGGACCAGAAAATTACCGCCATCACGCAGGAGCGGCAAAGCTTCCAGGACTTGATGCGCCAGCCCGTGAATGCCCAGGTGCTGGCTCACGCTTCGGCGCTGAATCAGATCTTCGATGAAAAAGCATTCTCATGGACGCTGGCCATGGAGGACCTTGAAACCGTCCTGCCCGGCGGCGTGCAAGTCGTTACTCTTGAGCCAATCCGAGCCAAGGACGGTCAAATCACTCTTCATTTACGCGTCGTCGGACCCCGTGACCGAGCGGTGGATCTGGTGAAAAACCTGGAACACTCCAAGCACTTTGTTCTGCCCCGCATTGTGGGAGAAAGCTCGGAATCGACCGGGGGACCTGGAGAAACGTTGCAGCCGGTGAGCGCTTCAAACCGATTCAACCTCGATTTGCTGGCCGACTACAACGCGGACGCGCTGGTGGAAACCAGACCGGCGCCAAAATCCGCGAATGATTCCATCGACAAAGCGCCGGCAGTTGCTGGGACAACTAAAACTGCCCGCGCTGGGTCCGCTCCGCCGGTTCCTGTCCACAAGGGGCAGGTTCCGGCCGGGGCGGCCCACCAACCCTCTCGACCGCCTTATTCCGGCGTTTCGCGGCCGCCCAATCGGCACGCCAAGCCCAATGCAGGAGGCCCGCAATGAGCGACCGCCCTACCTCTACCTGGCGCGAGCATCTCGCCTCCCCGCTCACATGGCACTACATCGGCTTCACGCTGGTGCTTCTACTTGTCATCGGCCTCGCCGTGCGGTTCGCACTGGACTGGGCCGCAATCAGCGGCCGCTCCGCAGACTCTATGGATGGCAAGCAGTTTCAGTTCAAGGCCCTCGATTTGGAAACCGCTCCGCTGCGCGGCTTGGACAAGCGCGTCGACGAAACCCGCAACCAGATTCAGACCTTTTACGCAAAGCGTATCCCGGCCAATTACTCCGCAATCGCCACCCGAATTGGTGAGCTGCAAGTCAAAGCCGGTGTGCGGCTTACGCGGGTCCAATACACACAGGGACCTCCCGGCTCCGACCTTACCGACATTGCGATGGACGCGGGCATCAGCGGCGGCTATCCGCAAATCATGCGCCTTGTGAACGCACTGGAACGCGACCAGACCTTCTTTGTCATCCGTGCCATGTCCTTGACAGGGCAGCAGGGCGGCATGGTGAACCTGCGGCTTCGGGTTTCCACCTGGCTTCGACCAGCCGATGCCGCAGCCAGCGGGTTGCCCCCTACTCCGGCGCCGGGTATCGGTGATAGCAGCCCATCCCCCTCCGCTCCCCCACCTCCCGCGGGAAAGGAGGGTCTGTAGCTATGGCTCTGCAACTGGGAACTGAAAACAAGCGCCAGGTCATCATCGTCTCCATCTTGTTTTGTTTCATTGTGGTTTTTGGCGGCTGGCAACTCTACAAGGCGTTTGCCGGCCCCTCCACACCGTCCCGGCCCCCGGTGGCTACGGCAGTTCCGGCGCTTCGGGCTCCAACCTCAACTAGCGGAAAACCGGGATTGACTTCCGCGACAGGAGAAGGTCCGGAGGCCCAGAAGCTGACAAACAGCGGCCTCGATCCCTCATTGCACTTTGCCAAGCTGGCCCAAAATGAGCAGGTCGAGTATGCCGGCACCGGCCGGAATATCTTCTCCGCTGAGTCCGCGCCCGCTCTGCAGCCGATTGAAACTCCGGCAAAGAGCGCACGCGAAGAACTGGCGGCTGTAACCACACCTCTACCTCCCGAACCGCCACAGCCGCCGGCCATCGATCTAAAGTATTTCGGCTACACTCAAGCTAAGGACAGGTCGCTGCGCGCGTTCTTTGTCCATGGGGACGACATTTTCCTAGCCAGAACCGGCGAGATTGTCAATCACCGCTATAAGGTCGGGGCAATTTCGCCAGGCAGCGTCCAGGTTACCGACCTTGGTTACAACAACACCCAGTCCCTGCCACTGGTTGCGAACAAGGATCAAGGGCAAGCCCAGTAGACAGAATTTGACGAATCCAATCCCAATCCGCCGCCAGCCAAAACCCTCCGAAGAGGGTTACATGCTGCTTGCGGTCATGTTCCTGCTGGCGCTTCTGATGATCTCCCTTACTGTGGCCTTGCCCAAAATCGCCAAGGAGATTCAGCGGGACCGGGAACTGGAGACGATGCAGCGCGGCAAGCAATATTCTCGCGCCGTCAAAATGTACTACAAGAAGTTTGGCAGGTACCCGCCGAATATCGATGCGCTCGTCAAGACCAGCGAAATCCGATACCTGCGAAAGAAGTACAAAGACCCTACCACCGGCAAGGAGGAGTGGAAGCCGATCATGCTCGGCCAGAACAAGGCTCCGACAGCGATGGGGTTCTTCGGGCAGCCGATTGCCGGAGGTGGGATGGCCATGGCAGGCGTCGGGCCGAACGGAGGCAATGCAATCCCCGGTGCAGCGCCAATTGTGGGCGCCAACTCAACCACGGCAGGTGCCGCCACTGACCCGAATTCAGGCTCCACCCCTGTCGATCCAAACAACCCGGTCGATCCGAACAACCCGGCCAACCCCGCATCCGGCAACCCTGCTGACCCCAATAATCCCGCTGCCGGAAGCACGAATCCAACCGGACCGTCTTTCGGCGGAGCCGGTATCATCGGCTTTTCACCCATGAGCCCCAAGCAATCGATTTTGGTTTACAAGAAGAAGAATCATTACAACGAGTGGGAATTTGTGTACGACCCGCTCGCCGACATGATGACGATACCGGGCGGCGGCAACGCTCCGGGCGTTCCGCTCCAACCTGGTGCGCCGGGAGCTCCTGGCGGTGGTCCACCTCCGGTCGTACAGCCACCTATGCCGACCACGCCCGTTAACGACCCCATTCAGCCGCCGCAGTAGAGCATCGATCGCGGTTCGGTATTGCTGCCAAACACACCAAAGGCCCGCCACCTTCATGGGACGGGCCTTTGCTGCGAATGACGCAGGGAGACCTGGTCTACGTGCTGAACGAAGAACCGCAGCCGCAGGTGCTCTTTACCTGGGGGTTGTCAAATTTGAAGCCGGCGGCTTCCAAAGTTTCCACGTAATCCACTGTGCAGCCGTTCAAGTACATCAGCGAAGTGGCATCCACAAAAACCTTGAGGTCGTCGAAGCTGAAGACCTTGTCCATCATGCCGCTCTGATTCTCGAAAGCCATCGAATACTGGAATCCCGAGCAGCCGCCGCCCACTACTCCAATGCGAAGTCCCGCGGGAATGGGGTCCTGCGTGGCCATGATTTCGCGAACTTTGGCCATGGCCTGAGGGGTCAGGTTGAGGGGTGCCTTCTTGACGGTTTCCTGTGCGGGTGCCGCGGTTGTTGTGGCCATTGTTTCTCCCTTAGCGAAATGTGTGCCGTTTCTATAATGTACCTCTTCGCGGACTGCGATACAAGGGACCTGCACGGCTCATATCTTTAGATGCCCTCAGATAGCGCAAAGTCGCAGGGAGACTGTGACCACCCCAAAAAACCAAAAACCTAAGCGAACCGGAGTCGAAGGCCCTGCGGTATTCCGATCGGTCACTCTGGCATACTGGTCGCCCTAAGCATATTGTGTGATTTCCACCTCATGAAAAGCAAGTGTGATTTGGGTCACCGCGCGCGGCCGCGATTGGACTATCATAGTCAACCGTAAGGCCCCTCTACTCACGAGACCGCGATTCCGACCACGGACCCGCCGGTATCTGGGGACCAGAAAGCTGCTGGAGGTGGGATTATGACAATTGTTCCGGTAATGTGGGGAACCTGGGGTTTACTCGTGCTGGTCAGCGCCGTTCTCTATTTGTATCGCTCAACCCTCACCCGCGACGAAGAAGATCAGATTTTCCTCGATGACTCGTTCAATCATGAGAAGACCGCGCAGGCGGCCATCATGGAGAAAGTCCACAGAATTGAGCCTGCTGTGAGCGTTTCAAAGTGGCTCGTGGCCGCTGCCACTTTATTCGTGGTCGCCTACTACATCTGGGATATCTTCACCAAGTTCAAGTAAGCCCCGGCTATTTGGGCGCGCCCTAACTCATCCCACAGCCACGCTGGGAAGTGGTGTGTCGCTATGGTCATCTGTACCCGGACCACCCCTACTCCACTTCCTGCCGCGCCCGGTATCCATCTCGCGCCATGATGTCGTATTTCAGCGGCTTGTGCTTCTCGTCCTGGATGCGCAGCGGCTTGCCTTCTTCATCGACCAACTCGACGCGTAGCTTGCGATAAGTGCCGTCCTGCTTGGGATTCGAAGGATGATAGACCAATTGATATTTTGCGCGGATCGTCTGATTGATGGTCCCGAAAATGTCCGGCATTTCGCCTGCGAACCTGGGGAAAAAACTCATGCCGCCGGTGATCTGCGCGAAGGTTCTCATCTCGTTATCGGCCTGCAGGTAATCCAGGTCGCGCATCTGGGAGCTCATCCCGCCGCGGCCTTCGGTCATGGCGCGCATCGCGCCGCCGGTGGAAACGGTAAAGATCGTGATGTCCGGGGTGGCCTTGACCTTCTGCAAGATTTTGTCCAAGGTGAGCTTTGAAAATGTATCGCGCCCCGAAGCTATCAAAATGATGTACTTGCGGCCTTCGATGCGGCTCAGCCGGTCCTCCGACTCATAGAGCGCGTCAAACATGTTGGTCTCGTGGAAGCCGGGAATCCATAGTGAATTGACGGCCCTGGCAAGTTGCATCTTGTCCTGCGTGAAATCGGTCACAATCTGCGTGCGCATGTCGTAGGTCATCATGGCCACGTAGTCCTGGGGCCGCAATTGCTGCGCAAAGGCAAAAGCGGCATTGCGCATATCGTAGATAAAGCGGTAGCTGGTGGAGGCGAACTCGCACAGCAGCAGGGCCGTGATGGGGGCCTCGACGCGCTTGAAGCCAGCTACTTTCTGCTCCACACCATCCTCATAGACGCGGAAGTTGCCGGGCTTGAGACCAGGGACAAACTGGTGCGTTTTTTCCAGAAGCACACCCACGTCGACTGTCACCTCGGGCACTTCGATGCGCAAAGAGAAGTTGGCCATCCCTTCGGGGTTCTTGACCTTCGGCGCAACTGGCGCCGGAGGCGGCACATCCTCCGGTTTCTCTTTCTTCTTGGGCAGCGCGATGGTTCCGCTGTCTGCGCCGGGGCCACCGGAATCCGGGGAGGCCTGGTCGGGCTGTTGCGGTTGCTGGGGCTGGGGCGTGTTCTGCGCCCAACTCAGGGGAAATGCCAAAAGGGCCAGAAAGACAAAACCCAGGACTGCGGGCGAAAATCGATGAGAAACAGATTTGAACTGGCGCATTTTAGCCATGAGGACCTCTGTGTTCAACAGCATACGGGATGAGGGCAGCTTTCAGCTTTCGTGCTGCCCTTTGCAAGCAAAGCCCATTGCGGGTCGGCCCTTGCTACCCAGGCGGCCCGGCGTCGCTCTGCTCGCTGCTAACGGCAGAAGCCCGAAGGCTTCTAACCAGTTGTACTCTTATAGACGTGGATACCTGCCCGAAGGAAACCCGCTTCCCCATGCCTGAACTGACAATCATTTCCGCTGCTTCACGAATAATCGCCCTGGCGCTGGCGTTGACCGCGGCCCTGGCATCGGCTCTGCTGCCGGCCCAAAGCGTCCCGGCACCTTCCAGCCCACCTGCTTCCGGCGGAGGTTTTTTCCCTCTCGCCGAGGTGAGAGCCGGTATGAAAGCAACCGCATGGACGGTCTTTACCGGGAACAAGCCGGAGCCGATGGAGGTGGAGGTCCTGGGAATCCTGCGCGGGGCGCGCGGCCCCGGCCACGACATGATCCTCGTCCAACTGCATGGCGCAAAACCCGAATATACCGGCGTGGTGGCCGGCATGAGCGGCAGTCCCGTCTATATTGGCGACCGCTTGCTGGGCTCGCTCTCTTACCGAATCGGCCAGTTCAGCAAAGACCCCATCGCCGGCATTACCCCCATTGAACAAATGCTCGAGGTGCGCGATCTGCCCATTGAGGCCGATGGGGGCCGAAGCCTTGCACTTTATGCCAAGCCGCCGCCTGTGAACTCTGCCGGGGAAGTGGAAAATCCGTCGGTAAATGGAATGAACTTCCAGGCGATGGAAACTCCACTGATGATGAGTGGATTCAATCCCGAAGCCGTGCGCCTGTGGCAAAAACAAATGGCCGGGACTGGGCTGGAAGTGGTTACTGCAGGGGGCTCGGGTGGGTCATCCAGTTCAGTGGCCGGCACGGAACCATCGACCGCTGCCCCGTCCACACTAATGCCTGGCTCGGCGGTGAGCGCGCAGCTGGTGCGCGGCGATATGGAAATTGCAGCCACTTGCACGGTCACGTATATCGACCCGAAGCAACTGCTGGCATGTGGACACCCTATCCTCCAGGCCGGACCGATCTCACTGCCCATGACTGCAACCGATGTGGTGGCAACCCTGGCTTCGCCTTTGAACGCCTTCAAAATCGTCAATACCGGCGCCACCATTGGTGCATTCACAGAGGATCGCGACTCCGCGATTCGCGGCGTGTTTGGTGCGCGAGCAAAGATGATTCCCGTGCATATTGCTCTTCATGGACAGGGGCCCGAGCGAAAGCTGAATGTCGAAATCCTGGATCTGCCGGCTCTCAGCTCCCAGGCCATGCTGGTGACTCTGTACCAGGCGCTTCTGCAAACCAACGAAAGCACTTCCGATACCAGTTACCACATCACAGGCAGCTTTGCCCTCGATGGCTACCCGCCGACGCCGCTGGATGTATGGGCTCCGGCCAGTGAAATGTTGCCTGCATCAATGAATGCCGCTTTGATGGTTGGCGAGCGATTTGCGCGAATCTACTCGAACAATACCCGTATCGGCGCGATGCACCAAATCAATCTCGACGTCGAGGCAATTCCCCGCCGTGTGCAGGTGGAATTGGAGACGGCCCGGCTGGTTTCAAGCAGCATTGTGCATGCCGGGGAAACCGTAGTAGTGGAGGCGACAATTCACCCCTGGCAACAGGCCGCGCGGAATGTGCGCATCTCAGTCAACCTGCCGGCCAGGCTCGGAGTCGGAAATATGCGCCTGCTCGTATCGGATTCTGGTACGCTTGACCGGACTTTAGATCAGCCGAGACCTTCCAACCGCGCCGTAGACCTGGATACGGTAATGGCTCACGACCGCCGCCTCCATTCCGCAGACCAGGTCTACGTGAGCCTCCTGGTGCCTGAAACGCAGGCCGGCGTCCTAGGCCAAACGCTTTCCAGTCTGCCACTTTCCGTCGCCAATGCGCTGGAGCCGCTTCGTTCCGCTCAGGATGTAAGCCTGAACGGAGAGTCGGCTGAAGTGGTTGCACAGGCGCCTGCCGGAGGAGTCCTGAACGGCTTCCAGATTCTAAATCTGCGCATAGAACCGGGCGGCGGTTTAGACTAGCGTCTGGGGGAGTTCCGTTTACTCAAGTTTGCGGACCGGCTGCAGTTGAACTCAGGCCGGGTACGATGCCTTCCCCGGCGAGGAATCCGAAGACACCATGGAACGAATTCAAGGAGTTGCAGCTCATGCAGCGGGCGCGGAATTATTGCCATTTCACTACGACCCAGGTGAGTTGGGGCCGATGGAAGTGGAAATTGGCATTACCCATTGCGGCATTTGCCACAGCGACCTCCACCTGATTGCGAACGATTGGGGCATAAGCCAATATCCATTCATCCCCGGGCACGAAATTGTGGGCGCCATCACGGCTTTGGGCGCAGACGTGAAGTCGCTCGAGGTCGGCCAGCGCGTGGGTTTGGGATGGCAATCGAATTCCTGCGGGACTTGCGAATGGTGCACGCGTGGTATGGAGAACCTTTGTCCATTATCGGAAGCCACCTGCATTCATCGTCATGGCGGCTATGCCGATCGAGTCCGCGCCAATGCACGATTTGTGATCCCAATTCCCGAGAGTATGGACAGCGCGGAAACCGCGCCCCTGCTTTGCGGAGGCATCACCGTTTATAACCCGTTGCGCACGCATTGCATCAACCCCACATCGCGAGTTGGCATTGTGGGCATCGGTGGCCTGGGGCACATGGCCATCCAGTTCGCACGAATCTTCGGCGCCGAGGTCACGGCTTTTTCCACTTCGGCGGCCAAGGAAGAAGAGGCTCGCGCCCTTGGCGTACAGAACTTTGTTAACAACCGCGACTCCAAGGCCTTGAAGGAAATGGCAAACACCCAGGATTTCATCCTGAATACGGCCAACGCAGACCAGGACTGGGGAGTCTATCTCCAGGCTCTGCGGCCCACCGGTACGCTGTGCTTTGTGGGTGTTCCGCCCTCACCGGTCACCTTCCATGCATTTCCGATGATCAGTGGAGTTCGCACCATCACCGGCAGCTCTATCGGAAGTCCTCACCAAATCCGCGAGATGCTGGACGTAGCGGCCCGCCACGGCGTCAAGGCCACGATTGAGTCCTTTGCCATGGACAAGGCCAACGCCGCCATCGATAAGGTGAAGAAGAATAAAGTCAGGTATCGCGCCGTGCTGACCAATTGACCTTCTACTGAGCAAGGACCTCAATGCCGGTCACTGTGGCATAGCCTTCCACTGGGACGAAGCTCAGTACCAATTTGCCCTGAGCATTCGGCTCCAGGCCGCTGGCCTTGCGAACGATCACGTCGGTCTGACTGGCCTCTTTCAGAAGGTCGAAGTGCTGCAGGAGAACCTCGCCATTGCAGAACACATTGAAAATGTGGGCTCCTGATGGCAGCGAACGCTGCTCCCCGCTGCCATGGCGCGCTGCGAAATAAAGCGTGATGGCGTATTTCCCGGGCGACACCGGAATCGCGTAGGAGAAGTTCCCCCACCGCTCGCTCTCAAACAATTCAGGATCGTCGGTCCCGCTTACTGGCGTTGGGTAGGCTGCCATCTGGCCGCCCTCAAAATAAACGTCTGGACTCCACCAGTGGCTGTCGTTGGAGTAATAGGGCGTTTGCCGGGCAAGAATGCGCACCGGGCGCATGTGACCACGGAGCCCGGGAAGGATCTCGATGGCCGACAGTGCCGCCTGGCTGCCGTTTTCCCCTGAAAACTCCAGATGAAGCAGGCCGTCTGCGCTTGGGGATATCTCCGGGAAGACCTTGACATCTGCTGTGAGGCTGGCGCCGGCATCGGTCACTATGTCGAAGCGGGTTAGCAGCGGGCGGCCATTGGCGTACACGGTCATGATGCGGCTCCCTTCGCCGCCGGCGCCTGTCGATTCCGGCCCGTAGACTGTTTCAGCAAAGTGCAGACGCAGTTCGTAGATGCCTTTCTTCAGCGGAATGTCGTAGCGGAATTGTCCCTGCCGGCTGGTGCGGTAGAAAACCTGCTCCTGTGTACGCCAGATGTGCTGCGCCGTGCTCTTGACGGCAACCCCGCCCGTGAACCAGGTATCCGCGCTCCACATTCTGCCTGCATGGTCGACAAGACTGCGAGTTTCTCCCGCCAGAACGCGGACCTCCTCGCCCATCGGCGTCCCAACCTGCGGATCGGTGAACAGGTCAGCAGGTTGATTGGACATGGCTACCGCCGATTGCTGCTTTACCTTGGGTACAGAGTGCCGGGAATACCTGACACCAAGGAAGGCCAAGCCTGCGAGCAGGAGCACGGCAGCACCAATCCACCAGAGCCTGGGACCTCGAATCCAGCCACCCCAAGTTGCAATTCCCGACGAACCACGCGCGGAAGGGGGCACTATTTCCGCCGCAACTTCCTGTTGCAGTGGCGCAACCGGCTTGAAAACCGGGACATATTGTCCTACCGGAATGGTGATCTGCAGCCGATGGGATGCGCCTTCGGCTGCGTAGTATTCGGTGAGGCGCTTGCGCAACCGGTTGGCCTCAACCCGCACAATGGAATCGGAGTCCTGATCGAATGACGATCCGCGCTGGAAGACCTCCACCCCGATCGAGTACTCCTTGATGCGGCAGGCATCGCCCGCGAAGAGCCTTTCACACAAATAGGTCAGCAGATGAGCGAGCCTGGCGGCGCGCGTAAAGCTCGGCGACTGAAGCACCGTCCCCAGCTCTGCGCGCTGCGCTTCGAGTTCGATCGATTGTGGACTCTCTACCGCCATCTGCCCCGCCTCGGGTTGATGATTGCAATGTTACCCCGCCCCATCCTCTTGCATAGTGTGTAACGGTGTACGCGGCGGTGAAATGGGCGATTTAACCCCCGGTAACCCCTCTCTTGTCCTCTACGCAAACCGTGACTTACGGGATCCCCGGAAATCCGCAAATAATTGCAGCCACATGAGTTCGGCCGAGTCAACCGTGAATTTAGCCCCCAGTCAACGGGCAAGTAGCAGGTATAGCGTTGTGGCCTCATGCAAGTTGGACTCTACTGGGATCGAAGTCGAGAGCAAATCGGCAAGAGGCGGCAAGCGAGCACAACCACCTCCAACGAATTGCCCAAGGAGGCAGAGAAATGCGTAGGCTCATGACGATCGTCGTGGCGGCAGGGTTGGCGATTTGCCCGTCCATGTATGCAAGTGCGGATCCGTCCGCGGAACCAAATGGAGACAGGCAGGATGCTGCGAAGGCAGCCGAGTTGAAAGGCGATGTGGCGCGCGCCAAAGCTAACTATGATTCGGCCATCTCGCATTATCTGGACGCCGTGAAGATCTCCAAAAATGACGTCCTCCTTTATAACAAGTTGGGCGTAACCGAACTGCAAACGGGCAATCGGGGCGTGGCGCGCAAATACTTTTCAGAAGCGCTGAAGTACGATCCGCGGAATGTGACTGCCCTCAATAACCTGGGAGCTGTGGCGGTTCTCGAAGGGAAGTACAAGAGAGCCATCCACTATCTGAAGCAGGCGCTGGAGCTCAATGAACTCGATGCCTCGGCCCACCTGAACATCGGCGAAGCCTGGATGGGACTTGGCGACACAGACAAGGGCATGACTGAATATTCTCGCGCCCTTGAATTGGACGCCGACATCCTGAGCAATACCCTTGACGGAGTCACGGCGCAGGTTCGCACGCCGGAACAGCGCGCCCGCATCTCCTTCCTGATTGCGAAGGCCTATGCCAAGCGCGGCAACATCGAGGGCGCCCTCGACTACCTGCGCCGGGCCAAGGACGACGGCTATCGCAACTTGAACAAGGTGTACGTCGATGCTGATTTCGCCGCACTTGTGCAGGACCCGCGTCTGGCCAAGATCGTCAAGCGCTGATTACCGGGCGCTAGACCGGCCCTCCCCCACATTAACCTCGCGTCTCGCCGTGACAATCACGGCGAGACGCTTTACTTTGTGGAGTCAACCTGCTGCCTGGCTCGGGAGCCGCGCCAATACAAGATAAGGCCCAGCAAAATAGAGGCAACCGTCCCGGCAACCAGCTTAAGTTCAAAGCCCAGCTTGTTTGCGGAGTCCCCGGGCGGCACCAGCGAAACAAAGATTCCGATGAGGACAACCAGAAATCCCAGCCCGCCGCAAATCCACACCCCGGCAATTCCTCCCGGCACCAGTACAGCGTGCGGATTCTCTTTGCGGTCACCGCGGTGCGCCAGCTTGATGACCGCCGCGAACATGTAAAGAAACGGAATGAAGTAGAGAATAATCGCCGCATCAATCAAAAACTGGTAGGCCCCGCGAATCGTCTCATTCACCTGGCTTCCGAGCAGAATCGCCGCCGAAATCCCGGCCTGCACGAGGATGGAGATGTATGGGGTCTTCCATCGGGGATGAATCTTGCCGAAAGCTGCGGGCAGGTAGCGGTCCACGCCCACAACGAAAGGCACACGCGCAATCCCGGCCACCGTTGATCCCACTCCGCCGGCGTTGCCCGCAGTGACCAAAACAGCCGCCAAAATGCCCAGAATCCCGAGTCGAAGCGTCATGGATCCAACAGTAATGGCATGAAATACGCCGCTCTGGGGATCCAAATCAGCCGCGGGCACCAGCGAGAGAATGGCAAACGTTCCAGCAATGTACATCACGGCGATGAGAGCCCCGGCGCCGAATACAGCCCGTGGCAGCGTTCTGCGCGGATCGTACACCTCTTCGCTCATGCAAGAGACAAGCTCCAGCCCCGTAAACGCAAAAGCGATTTGAGACCAGAAGTTCACGGTGTCCCAATTCCACGTTGGCATCATGTTGCGCAGGGTAAAGTGCGTGGCCGAGCCGTGCCCCCAGCAAACCAGCGCGGCAATGCCCACCAGCATCATCAGGGGCACATAGGTTCCCACGCCGCCCGCATTTTGCAGCCACTTTCCGACATTCAACCCGACGATGTTGAGGACTACGGCCACCAGCAGCAGAGACAGGGCAACGGTCAACTGAAACGTGCGGTCATGCGCCAGGACTACCCCGCGCTCTCCCAGGATGTAGGCGGCCATGGAGGCGCTGGCGAGAAGCAGGCCGGGAAAATAGAAGAACGTGTAGATCCAGTAGGTCCAGCCGGCGATAAATCCGTGGAAAGGGCCAAAAGCCTCCTTGGACCACGCATAGAGGCCGCCCTCCTCGGGAAACCGTGACGAAAGCTCATTGATGACGAACGCGCCCGGCACAAAAAAGAAGACCGCGGCCAGGACCCACAGGCTAATGGAGGAAGTGCCGTTGTGCCCCGCGGCCGCAATCCAGCGGGGCCCGAGCACGGTGGCGATGTTGAACAGGAGCACATCCCAAAACCCCATCGTCTTGCGCAACTGCGATTTGGAATCCAGTGCGGGAGGCGCGGCAATCGTCATGGAGCCACCTGTATTCCCGAATGAAGCTCATGGTGCATTCGGAAATCATAAAACACGGGCGTTACGGACTGTTTGCGGAGGCATTTCCGTGACGAGGCGCATCATCAAGCGGTTCAGTTCCCGCTTCCCGGTTTGGCGGGGGTGGCCGCAGGCGTCGGCTTCTGCTGGGCTGTTGCGGGCGGCTTGGGCTTCTTCTTTATTGCCTTCCGAGCGGGAGCCGGCGCCGGACAGGTGAGTGCTACCGGGGGAGGCGCGGGATGCATGGCGGCTGCTTGTGCCTGCAAGGTGCTCTTCAAGTCGGCGATCTGTTTTTCTTGTGCCAGAGCCGACTCCTGGATGCGTTCGGCCAGGGCGCGGCGGCCTTTGCCGAGGCTGATCAATGCCTCTTGAAGCTGGGTAACCTGGTCGGCAGGCGCTGCCACCCGCGATCCTTCAACCACGCGCAAAAATACATCGTAAAGCGCATCGATATTGCGAAAGACGGGCAGCACCTTGCTGATCGTCCCAGGCTCAGCCGCCGCGATGATCGGCGGCAAGGTCGTCTGCAAATCTTGCAGGATGTCTTTGATGTTGGCATCGGACTCTTCGCGCACGGTGCCTCTCTTCCATTTCTCCAGCTTCACCGCACCCAGAGTCTGCTGCAATGTATCCAGTGAGGGCTGCACTAATCCAGAAAGAGTGGTTGGCGCAGAAGAGGCTGCGTCTTGAGGCGGCGCCGCAGTGGGAGGCGCCTGCGCCGCCAATAATGCAGGAAGCGTGCAGAGTATCGGAATGAGTAGTGCATGTGAAATCCGCATTGGTTGTGTCACCTGCTCAATTTCTTCGGGACCCGCTCGGGCTCAATTAAGACATGGGGCACAACGAGGTGAGCCGAAAAACTCCTCATACTCTACAGAATCCTGGAAAGTAGGACACTTCAACCTCGAAGCGGGTTGCCTTGGAGGCAATCATTCGACGAAAACAGTGTGTTCGATTCCAGGAGCTTGGGGTAAACAACCGGGGGGCGGCGCTGCCGGCTTGCGCCGCCGATTGACGCCCTTCGGTCTACTCTGAAAAACTCGCGCCCATGGGATACAGCGGAAAAGTTGAATACGCTCAGGAGAGAAAGATCCGCGAGCGAAACACGCGCCTCTACCGGCTGGCACACTGGCCAATCTGGATTTGGGTGTTTTTCCTTGCGCCCGGCCCCCTTACGTTCAGCCTTTTTGCGCATGGTTTTGGTTGGGCAAACTCGGCCTGGCTTTGCGCCGTGCTGGTGGGAACGGGCATTGCCGGTTTGCGCGGCCGAATGCCCGGCGTGGAGCCGCGCCCTTACATTCTGCGCTTCGACGAGGACAAGCCCAATCCGCTCTATCGTCGTGTCTGCTACACCTTTGCCTGGAACGCCGTGCTGAACTTCGCCCTTCTCAACCTCGCCGGGTTGCTGATTGCCGCGTTGACCGGCGTTTGGTACATGAAGCAGATCTACTACGCCTACTTCCCGCTTTGCGCGCTAATCCTGATTCTGGGCGCGGCGGGCAAGCTGCCCCGCGTGGGCCCTTCGACCAGGGGAGAAGGTTCGGAGCGCCGCTATTTCTATGGCTCGGTCTGGGCGGTCGTCGTCGCGCAAACCTTCCTCCTCCTCCTATGGAAGAACTTGCCTGCGACTCAGCAAGGTAGTTTGGCCAAGCTCTTCGTCTTCGTGGCGGCGTTGCTGGTGATGGGGCAGCTTGCGTATCGCGGCAAGCTATATCGCACCCGTCCCATTGTGCCGGGGGAAGTGATGATTTCAGACTGACGGCGGAGAAGCCGCCCGGTCAAAAATCCCGGATTCACAGATCCCTGACCATCAATAGGTGACGTGTATCACAATGGAGCTGCCACCTGCGGTGAAAACATCCATTGGAAGGCCATTCAAGACGCTTGGTCCATTCATTCCCCGTCCTTCTTCCAGGAGGCCTTCCATGAAGCTTGACCCATCAGCATTCGTCGCCGATTCAGAACTGATCCAGGCGCTCGAGAAGCAGTCCTCTGTCATCGTCTGCGGCAGAGACCTGATACTCTTCCGCCAGGGCGATGTCCCTGAGGGTCTGTACATTCTCGACAAGGGCGAGGCCACTCTCATTATGAGAGACTCGGCCGGCGGTGAAGTCATGTCCGTCGAGGCATTGCCCGGCTCGCTCCTCGGCCTCCCAGGACTGATCGGCAACATGTCGTACACGCTGACCGCCATCGGCCACAAAGACGCCGAATTGAGCTATGTAACCCGCGACGATTTCATTACACTCATCCGAACCAATCCGCACCTCTCGCTGAAGGTTCTGGAAGTGCTGGCGGCGGAGGTGCGCTCAGCCCGTCAGGCCATCCGCGATCTGTGAAGCGGCGGAGCGGCAACGTCAGTGCCCCGCTGCCACCGTGCCGTCCCACCTGATAAACTCAACCGTTATGCTTCTCGCAATCTTGATCATCGTGGCCGCTGCTTATCTGCTCGGCTCCGTCCCTACCGGATACTTGTTGGTACGTCTTTTCCGCCAGCAGGACATTCGCTCCTTCGGCAGCGGCAATATCGGCGCCACCAACGTTCTTCGCTCCGGTGGAAAGTTCCTGGGGGCAGCCACCTTCCTGCTCGACGTGCTCAAGGGCGCGGCCGCCGTCTATCTTGGCGCGCTGCTCGGCCACCTGCTGGCCCCCGATGCCTCGCTGCGCAATATGCAGGCATTGGCGGCCCTCTGCGCCGTCCTTGGCCACATGTTCCCCGTCTGGCTTGGCTTCCGCGGCGGCAAGGGAGCAGCCACCGGCTTCGGCGTATTCCTGGTGGCCGCGCCGCTGGCCGCGCTGGCAGCTATCGCGGTCTTCGCTTTGGTCCTGGCCCTGAGCCGCTATGTTTCGCTGGCTTCAATCGCCGGGGCAGCCAGCTTTCCTTTGTTTGCATGGCTATTCGTGCAGGGCGATCGCCCCGCCTTCTTCATTGCGGTCCAGGCCGCCGTTTCCCTGCTCATTATCGCCAAGCATCACCAGAACATCCGCCGGCTGTTCTGCGGCACAGAATCCCGATTCGCAACCCGGAGGTCCGCATGAGCCGCATCGTCGTTTTGGGTTCCGGCGCTTGGGGAACCGCTATTATGCTCGCGCTCCACCGCCGCGGTGGGCACCAAATCACACTTTGGGCCCACAGCCCGGAATTTGCCCAGGAGATTGTGACGGCCGGCGAAAACACGCTCTTCCTCCCTGGCTTCCCGATTCCCCCAGGAGTCGCCGTCACGGGCGACTGCGCGGCAGTCCATGACGCGGAGATCGTCGTCTCTGTCGTCCCCTCGGAGTTCCTTCGCCCTGCTTTGGGCCGTCTCCGGCCGCATCTCCACTCGGGCCAGATCGTGGTCAGCGCTACCAAGGGCGTGGAAGATCGCACCTTCCTGCGTATGACAGAAGTTATCGCCTCAAGCCTGGCCGAGACCGGCCTTACGCTCCCCATCGGCGCATTCAGCGGCCCCAGCTTTGCTCTTGAAGTGGCCCAGGGACAGCCCACGGCCGTCACCGTTGCCTTTGACGACCCGGATATTGCCGCGCGGATCCAGCAAGAGTTTTCTTCCGAGTCGCTGCGCCTTTATACGTCTACCGATGTGATCGGCGTCGAGTTGGGTGGCGCGCTCAAAAACGTTATTGCCATCGCCGCCGGCGTAGCTGCTGGAGTTGGTCTCGGGTTTAACTCCGCCGCGGCGCTCATGACCCGCGGGATCGCGGAGATCACGCGCCTCGCCGTGGCCTGCGGAGGCCGCCGCGAAACGCTTGCCGGACTTTCCGGCGTCGGCGACCTGATACTCACCTGCACCGGTTCCCTGAGCCGCAACCGCACCGTGGGCCACGAACTCGGAATCGGCCGCAAACTGCCTGAGATCCTTGCCGGACTGGGCGGCAAAGTTGCGGAAGGAGTGCTGACTACGCGCGCTGCTCTCGGACTGGCCCGCAAGCACAGCATTGAGATGCCCATCACCGAGCAGATGGAAATGATTCTCGACGAAGGCAAGGACCCCCGCGAAGCGATTAAAGAACTCATGCTTCGCCCCGGCAAAGACGAGCACTAGGGACCGCGCCGGAACCACCAAAGTTTTCATTCATTATTCGCTTGTCCAGAATTCCCTTGCATCTTTCCATAACTCCATGGCCAAAGAATCCTTTGCCTGAGAACCCATCTACCCCATGCCTGTACCATGTTCTTGAGTGCGAAAGCAGGAGTTAAGGCATGCCTCTCCAGGACGGCCCCGCTTCGTCGATGACTTCTCCCCTCGATGTGAATTCCGTCGTCAAGCGCTTCGGCAACATCACCGCTGTCAACGGCGTCACGCTTTCACTGCGCACCGGAGAATGCCTGGGCCTGCTCGGGCCAAACGGCGCGGGCAAGAGCACGCTGATCCGAACCATCGTCGGCCGGGTGACTCCGGACTCCGGCCAGGTTACGGTCTTCGGGTCCCCAGCCGCTTCTCCCGCTGCCCGCGCTGCCCTGGGCTGGGTTCCTCAAGAGCTGGCACTCTATCCGCGCCTCACCGCGAAGGAGAATCTGCGCGCCTTCGGCCGCTATTCCGGCCTCTCCGGCGCACCCCTCGCCAAGGCCATTGCCTGGTGCCTCCATTGGGCGGCGCTTGAGGACCGTTCCGGCGAACTGACCCGCAATCTTTCCGGCGGCATGAAGCGCCGTTTGAACATGGCCGCGGGTCTCATCCACAAGCCGCGCGTGGTCCTGATGGACGAGCCCACCGTCGGCGTCGATCCCCAATCGCGCAACCGGATTTTCGAGATGATTGAAGTCCTGCGATCCGAAGGGACAACCATCATCTACACCACGCATTACATGGAAGAAGCCGAGCGTCTGTGCGATCGCGTGGCCATCGTCGACCACGGCCGCATCATTGCCCTCGACACCAGCGAAGCCCTCGTCCGCAACTCCTTTGGCTCACGGAACCAGGTGATCGCCCGGTTCGACGGGCCCCCCGCAGAGTTGGCTGCGTGGGTGGCCCGGCACGCCGGCCGCCTGACCGGCTCGACAGCAGAATTCACCATCGAGCACCCTACCCAGATTGCGGTACTGCTTGAGAGCGCCTCCGTTGCCGGCCTCGAACTCGTCGATCTGTCCCTGCGCCGCCCCAACCTCGAATCGGTCTTCCTCAACCTTACTGGAAGGGAGTTGCGCGATTGATCTTCTCCATTATTCGTACCGCTTTGGTCTCCCTTCGTCGCGATCGAGCCGCGCTGGCCCTCAGCTTTATTCTGCCCGTCGCATTCTTTTCCATCTTCGCCGTCATTTTCGGCGGCCGGCGCGACACGGTGCCAAAAGTCTCAGTCATCCTTGTCGACCAGGACCAGAGCGAGGCCTCACGCCAGCTCGTCAAGGCACTCGAAGGCGATGGCTCCCTGAACGTCCGAACGAAACCGCCGGCCAAAACCAAAGGTGTGGAACCACCCGCCGATTACACCGCCGCGACAGCCGAGGCAGCAGTCAAGGCCGGCGATGTCTCCGTTGCGCTCATCGTCCCTAAAGGTTTCGGCGATCATCCAGTCTCATTCGGGCCGGGAGAAAACGGTTCCGCCATTGAATTGCTGAATGACGCAAGTGATGCCATCGCCCCGCAGGTGGTGGCCGGGCTCCTGCAAAAGGCCGCCATGACCGCGATGCCCCTGGTGATGGCGCAGCAAGGCATGAACTACACCGGCGAATATATCGGCGGATTTACACCCGAGCAGCGCAAACGCATGGATGAAGGGCTGGCGCAGTTGCGCGAGCGGCAAAGCGGGGCAAGTGGCGCTGCGCAAAATCCAGCGGCCAGTCAAGGCGGCGGCATCATTCCGTTCAAGACCCGCTCTGTTGTGGGCGAAAACAAGAACAATCCCATGATCTCCTTCTATGCCGCGGCCATTGGAGTCATGTTCCTGCTTTTCACCGCCTCAGGCGCCGCCGGCGCGCTGCTGGACGAGGCCGAGAGCGGTGCCCTGGACCGCGTCCTTTCCACCCGCGTCACCATGACGACTCTGCTTGCAGGCAAGATGCTCTACAACACAATGCTCGCGTTCATTCAGCTCACGGTGATGTTTCTCTGGGCGTGGGCCGTCTTCAAGCTCGACTTCTTCTCGCACATCTCGGGGTTCGTTGTCATGGGCCTGTCCACGGCGTTGGCGGTGGCCGCCTTCGGCATTTTGCTGGCCAGCCTTTGCCATACCCGCGCCCAACTCGGCGCAGTCTCCACGCTGGTCATCCTGATCATGTCGTCCATCGGCGGCAGCATGTTCCCCCGCTTCCTCATGCCGGAATCCATGCAGAAGGCAGGCCTGTTCACCATCAATGCCTGGGCCATCGACGGCTTCACGAAAGTCTTCTGGCGAGACTTGCCTGTATCCGCTCTCTGGCAGCAAGTCTCGGTGCTACTGGCGGTCGCCATCGGACTGTTCCTGATCGCCCGCAGAATCGCCCGGCGCTGGGAGTATGCCTGAGGACGCAAGCAAAGAGACCACGCGCCAATTGTTGTATGATTCCCCCGCTCGGGAAGTTCCGAGAAAAATCCCCAACAAAATCCAATCTGGAGGTTCATTGCGATGAAATTCATGACAACCTGGAGTGCGAAGCCCGAAACCCTGCGCGAGGCGGTGGGTCGATTCCTGGCAGGACAAGGAATGCCTGCCGCGGGTGTAACCCTGCTTGGCCGCTGGCACAGTGCCGACCTGAGCGGAGGCTTCAGTCTCTCCGAGAGCGATAATCCCTCAGCGGTTTATGAAACGGCCGCAGTTTGGGCCGATTTGCTTGACTTGAAAACTACCCTGGTCGTCGAAGACGCCGACGCCGGTCCCGTGCTGGCGAAGGTCTTCTCGAAGTAACTCCTGACCAGCGCCTGTTCCCTTTGAAGGACCAGAGGGCCATCACAAGCTGCGAAAAACTCGATCCGAAGTGCGGGGCTATCAACCCCGCACTTTATCCGCCCGCAATCGCGCCTATGATCAAAAGCGGCTCCCGGCCCTCGACCACCGCTGCCGGTAACGCCACATCCATCCCCTCGTGGGATAAATCCTCTTCGCAGGCAAAGAAGCGGAGGAATGGCCGCCGCTGTAGCGTCTCATGGTCGCGAATGGCGCCTTGCAGCATGGGAAAGCGGGCCTCGAGCGCATCCAAAACAGCCCGCACCGTCACCGGCCCGGCTACCTCCAACTGCACCTCGTCCCCGACCCGCGCCAGGTTGCGCAGGTGGTACGGAAGGACGACGCGGACCGAAGCATGAGGACCGTTCATAACAGCGTCTGCACCTCGACAGAAAGCACCGCCGGCAGATCCCGGACAATCGGTTTCCAACTGTCGCCCGCATCGGCCGAGCCGTATACCTGCCCTCCGGTTGTGCCGAAGTAGACACCGCACTTGTCCAGCGAGTCGACAGACATGGCATCCCGCAGTACATTCACATAGCAGTCGCGTTCCGGCAAACCGTTGCCCAGAGCCTCCCACTCGTTGCCCCCAGTGCGGCTGCGATAGACCCTCAGCTTCCCATCCGGCGGATAATGCAGCGAGTCGCTGGTAATCGGCACCACGTACAGGGTCTCGGGCTCGTGTGCGTGCACGTCGATCACGAAGCCGAAGTCGGTGGGCAGATTGCCGCTCACCTCCTGCCAGCTCTCGCCGGCGTTGTCTGAGCGCATGATGTCCCAGTGTTTCTGCATGAAAAGCACCCCGGGGCGATCCCGGTGCATGGCCACATGGTGAACGCAGTGGCCCACCTCGGCTTCCTCGGCGGGAATGGTGTTTGACTTCAGCCCTTTGTTGATCGGCTTCCAGGTCTTGCCTGCATCATCGGTCCGGAAGGCCCCGGCCGCGGAGATGGCAATATACATCCGGTCGAGATCCTTGGGGTCCTGGATGATGGTGTGCAGGCACATGCCGCCAGCCCCAGGCATCCAGTGCGGCCCAGACCCGTGCCCCCGCAGACCCGCCAATTCCACCCAACTCGCCCCCCCATCGGTGGACTTGAACAGCGCCGCATCTTCCACGCCCGCGAAAACCGTGTCCAAGTCGGCCAGCGAAGGCTCAAGGTGCCAAACCCGTTTGAATTCCCAGGGGTGCGGGGTGCCGTCGTACCACTGGTGTGTACCGGGGGTCCCCTCATAAGTGAACTTGTTGCCAACCGGCGCCCAGGTTGCCCCGCCGTCGTTCGAGCGCTGAATCGTTTGCCCGAACCAGCCGCTGGTCTGCGACGCATAAAGCCGGTTAGGGTCCACCGGCGATCCCTTGAGGTGGTAAATCTCCCAGCCGCCAAATAGCGGGCCGTTGACTTCCCATTTATCCCGCTTTCCATCCGAAGTCAAGATGAACGCCCCTTTGCGCGTTCCCACAAGTAACCGCACTGAACTCATGCCAACTCTCCTCTTCTCCAGATTGTTTACCACAAACTGGCGACTTGTATTTTGCGATTTTTCGGCATTTCGGGTTGGATGAATAGGTTCGGCCTTGAGGTTTCCTTTGCTCCGGCGCTTACAAGGGTGACCAAACCGTCGAAAGCCCGGCAGTAAAAATCCTCGCGGTCCCGGCGAAGAGTCGGGCCCGCGCCATCGCCCAACCCAACCGTGCCGATAAAGCCAATGAAATCAACGGACTTTAGAGGCTGCGGAAGAACTCCCAATTCTGAGGCTTTGCTTTTTCGGCACGACTGAAGTCGCGCCCTGATACAAAGCCTTCGCCCCTACACTCGTGCCTGAGCAAGATTGATATTCATCTAAGTGCAAAAGGCAGAGGTGAGAATGCTTGGGCGAGGTGCGTCACCCTCTTTTCATTCGGTCAGATCTTAGATTTTGTGGGCGAGTAAAAAGGTGGGCACCCGCCAATCCACAAGGGACCGCGATATGATTTGGGCCGAGGTGATTGCTTGTGTTGATGTCAATCGAGGGACTGTGGTCTGCGCGCCGTGGTCGAGGCTCAAATTGGCCGGCGTGTGTTCTGGTTACGCTTTTCTTCTTCGTAGTGTCGGCACACGCGCAAGATCAACCCGTGCGAGTGATCGCCTTCGGCGCACATCCCGACGACTGTGACCTGGGCGCGGGAGGCCTTGCCGCCAAATACTCCGCGCTCGGCAATAAGGTGAAGTTCGTGTCGCTCACCAATGGAGACGCCGGGCATCAGACGCAACACGGTGACGAGCTAGCGAATCGCCGTCGGGCCGAAGCGCGGGAAGCAGGGCGACGCATCGGAGTTGAATACGAAGTGCTGGATAACCACGACGGGAAGCTCCTGCCTACCCTGGAGGTTCGCGAACAGGTGATCCGCGAGATTCGCCAATGGAAAGCGGACATCGTCATTTCCCCGCGTCCCAACGACTACCATCCCGATCATCGGAATACTGGGATCCTTGTGCAGGACGCGTCCTACATGGTCACTGTACCCAACATCGTGCCGGAGGCGCCTGCGCTACACAAGGAACCCGTGTTCATTTATTTCAGCGATCACTTTTTGCGGCCCCAGCCCTTCAGGGCGGATATTGTGGTTTCGATCGACGAGGTGTACCGGAAAAAGCTGGACATGCTCGATGCGCACGTGTCGCAGTTCTACGAGTGGCTACCCTGGCATGACGATCAGCTCGACAGCGTACCGAAGGATCCAGCCGCGCGAAAAGAATGGCTCATGACCCTGCAGTTCATCAAGGGCGTGAAGGCTGAATGGCGGGAGCCGCTTGAAAAAAGGTATGGCCGGCAAGCGGACAAAATCAAATTCGTGGAGGCCTTCGAAATCTCGGAATACGGGAAGCAGCCAAGCGAAGAGGATATTCGCAGACTATTCCCGTTCTTTCCCACTATCGTGCCGCGCCCATGAGTTGGCCGCCGGGCCAAATGTCACCGGATTAGTACCCGTTGGCAACGAGCCAGGCCTCGGTCAATTCCATCTCAGGCTTCTTGTTTGCTTGCATCTGGGCCAGGGCGAGCTTTACCAGCACATCGGCTTCCACGTTCATGGGCGCACCCACTGCCAAGGTGTGCAGGTTCGTTCGCCAATAGGTTAGGGGCAAAATCGCGATTGTAATGGTTTCGCCATCGAAGTCGGCGATGGTGAGGCTAATACCCTCAATCGCCACAGAGCCCTTGTGCACCATCCATTGGCGCACGTTCTCGGGGACCTTGACCTTGAGGGTCCAGTCGGTTGTCTGGCGGTCGAATTCGGGGCTGGATTCGGGGATAACCGGGTCGAGGGCGGTCATTATGCCGGTTCCGTCCACGTGGCCTTGCACGATGTGTCCGCCGAGCGGACTGCCGGCCGCGGTGGGCAACTCGAGGTTGACCCTGGCACCCGCAGCGAGCGAGCCCAGCGATGTACGGTCCAGGGTCTCCTGCGCCAGGTCGGCGTGAAACAACGTGGGGTCCACGTCCAATGCGGTAAGGCAGACCCCGGAGATACCCAACGAGTCGCCCTCTCGCAGCCGAGCCGCAATGCCCGGAGCGTCGACGGTGATGCGCTGTACCCCGCCTCTGCTCTCCAGGCCGACGAGTGTACCCGTCTGTTCGATGATTCCAGTAAACATGGTTCTAGTGTAAGGGAGGCGGCGAGCGGTTATGGGTCGTAAAGGCGCGTCCCGTTAGAATCGAGTTATGGCATTATCGATAACTTCATCGCCGGTTCAGATTCGCTGCAAGGGCGTTCTGTTTGACATGGACGGAGTTCTTATGTCGTCGCTGGGCATTGTGGACCGCACATGGACGAAATGGGCCTTGATGCGGGGAATGGACCCGGAATACGTTTGCAGCCTCATCCATGGGCGGCGGGCCACGGACAGCATGGCCACTTTACGGCCCGATCTCGATGCGGAGAAGGAATCGGAGATACTCGAGGACATCGAAGTCGAGGATAACGAGGGGCTGGTGGTATTGCCCGGCGTGCTGGAACTGCTGGCTGCATTGCCTGAAGATCGCTGGACCGTTGTGACCAGCGCAAGCGACCGGGTGGCACGGGTGCGGCTGGCGGCTGCCAGAATCCCGGTGCCGGGGAAGATTATCAATGCCGAAAGCGTGGCCCACGGAAAACCACATCCCGACCCTTACCTGGCGGGAGCGGCTCTGCTGGGATTCGCGCCGGAAGAGTGCGTGGTTTTTGAGGACTCGTCTTCGGGCGTGCAGGCCGGGCGGGACGCGGGATGCATCGTGGTGGCGACAACGTTTTCGCATCCGGTTGACAGCCTGGGGGCTGCGGATTACCTGGTGGAAGATGTGACGGGAATGAGGGTGGAGATTCTGCCGGGGGACGAGGGGCTGGTTTTGAAGCTGGGATCGGCGGTTTGAGTCGGTCCATGGGCTGTGGTTGAGGGGCTGGTTGGGGTCGTTGCTTTCCCAGGTCCCAGAATCGGGACCTGGGGCACCCAGCTTGTGTTAGGGAGAAAATCCCAAAAAACTCGAAAACCCTATTCGTTGGCTTCGATGCGGCGGCCGTGCGCGTCCTGCAGGGGGCGGGAATTCATCCTGAAGATGGACGTGAAGGTGCGCAACTGGTCGCGGCTGAGTCCCACTTCTTCCTCGAGGACAAACCAGCGGACGCCTTCGGTGCATGGCGGGACGGTCAGCGAGCCGCTGTAGGTCCAGTAGGCGCGCTCGGCGGGCAACAGCCCGCCGGCGTTTACGAAATCAGTGAGCTTTTCGGTGGAGCCCGCGGTCTTGGGAAGGTGCTGCCATAAAGTAGCCAGGACGGCGTTGGGCTGGTCCATGTTTTCTTTCAAGCGCACGGCGACTACGGCCTGCCTGCCATCGGCGCTCTTGTGCAGGAGGTGGACCACCATGTCGGACAACTTGCCTCTTACCGCTTCTTCGCTGGGGTGATGGAAGTGGTACTGCACGAGGTCGTAGCGCACGCCTTCGGCGACGATGTAACTGCCGGGGTTGACGTGAACCACGATGGTGTGGCCGTTGTGCTCCAACGTCACCGGTCCGGAGGTGTAGTGGAATTCAATCGGCTGCAATGCCTTGTTGAGGTGTGCGCCGTGAATGTCGATAGGAGACTGCTCGTGGCCCTGTGAACAGGCGCTGTAAGCGGGGTCGAGCTTGCCCCAGCGCAGGGGGCCGTTCTTGCCCTCGTAGTCCCAGTGGGCGGTGGTTTGGGCGGCGGCAATGGAGGCTACGCCAAGTGCCAAGGCAACAAAAACAGGAAAACGCATCGATCTCCTCGAGAGTGCGACGAATAACTACGATGCCTCGATTGGATAAGTCGATTTAAGGATCGCAGAGTTATCCGGGAAGATTCTATTTCATTGGCGCACGGCCAGAAAGAAGAATGGGACCCTCAGGCAAGGGTCCCATTCTATCCCGTAACCTAATGTGAGTTACCGGTAACATCCGAGTCAGTTACTTACTTGGCTGCGGTCAGCACACCGGCTTGCTCGGCAAGGGTGGCGGCCTTGTCGGTGGCTTCCCATGTGAACTCGGGCTCGTTGCGGCCGAAGTGGCCATAGGCGGCGGTTTTTTGATAGATGGGCCGGCGCAGGTTCAGGCTCTCGATGATGCCCTTGGGCGTGAGCGAGAAGTTCTTGCGTACCAGTTCAGTGAGTTTGGTGGAACTGATTTTGCCGGTGCCGAAGGTATCGACCAGTACGCTGACCGGCTCTGCCACGCCAATGGCGTAGGCTAGCTGGACTTCGACGCGCTCTGCCAATCCAGCGGCGACTATGTTCTTGGCGATGTAGCGGGCAACGTAGGCCGCGGAACGATCCACCTTGGTCGGATCCTTGCCGCTGAATGCGCCGCCACCGTGCCGGCCCGCTCCACCGTAGGTGTCCACGATGATTTTGCGGCCGGTGAGGCCAGTGTCGCCCATGGGACCACCGATGACGAATCGGCCGGTTGGGTTGATGTGGTACTTGGTGTGCTCGTCGAGCCATGCGGCGGGGAGCACGGCCTGGATGACGTACTTGAGTATGTCGGCGTGCAAGTCCTCGTTGGAGACGGTCTCAGAGTGTTGGGTGCTGAGGACTACGGCGTCGATACGGGCGGGCTTGCCGTTTTCGTCGTACTCGACGGTGACCTGGCTCTTGCCGTCGGGGCGCAGATAGGGAAGCCTGCCGCTCTTGCGCACCTTGGCCAATTGGCGGCAGAGTTTGTGGGCCAGCGAAATGGGAGCGGGCATCAATTCAGGGGTTTCGTTGGAGGCGTAGCCAAACATCATGCCCTGGTCGCCGGCGCCGCCGGTATCAACGCCCTGGGCGATGTCGCCGGACTGCTTGTTGATTGAGGAGATGACAGCGCAGGTGTTGGAGTCAAAGCCGTAGAGGGCATTATCGTAGCCGATGGAGGCTATCACGCCGCGGACCAGCGTTTGGAAATCGACATAGGCCTTGGTGGTGATTTCGCCGGCGATGACCACCAGGCCGGTGGCCGTTAAAGTTTCAGCGGCGACGCGGCTGTAGGGGTCCTGCTCGAGGCACGCGTCCAGAATGGCATCGGAGACCTGGTCGGCAATTTTGTCCGGGTGTCCTTCGGTGACGGACTCAGAGGTAAACAAGAAACGGTCGCTCAAATTTGGATTCCTCCCCATTCAAGGGTTTTCAGTTGGGGCCTGCCGCGATGGGCGCTTTGCGCTCAGGATGAGCCGGCACGGAAAGGGACGATATCCTCTCCTGCATCGGGGGAGACACTCGCGCACCCGAGGTGCGTTCTTTCATGTTAATTGCCCCGGGCATCCGGAGGCAAAGAGTAGCAGTGAACAGGGATTACTTCGGGGTCAAGGGCATTTAGGGGGTGGTGAGCGGTAGGAGCCAATCGACTGCCGCGCCCTTCGTGCCTCAGAAAGAAGCAGCTTTGCATGTAAAACCGCAGCCTTGAAAGGCCCGGGCCTAAAGGCCGCCCAAACGAGGCGGCATTCAGGGGCCTGATCAGGGGGCCTGAAAGGCCCCTGATCCCTCCGTCCAAGAATGCGGCAACCCCTAGTGGTTGACGGCAGTTGCCTTCGGCGTGGTGAAAGCGACCCTGGCCGGGTCGCCAAGAGCTACTGAGGCCTCAACGGCTCGTTTGCGGGCGCCTTGCT
>ODAK010000805.1_pt1 | contig 35679 bp, 21 predicted proteins | sample 1539591 | NCBI WGS metagenome assembly ODAK01 (sample SAMEA3539303, study PRJEB22396) | soil metagenome | biome: tundra; feature: field; material: soil | place: USA | collected 2010-05 | depth 0.15 m | reverse complement strand
CGCCAGCAGCGCCACTGCATGCCCGCGCCGGGCCAGGCCGAGCGACAGCGCCCGGGCGACGGTGGGGACGCCGCCCACCATCGGGGCGTACTGGTCAGTGACGACCATGATCCGCATAACGGCGTCTCCTGGCAGGCCACTGCCGCCGCCGTCAACGCCGGGCCCGGCGAACATAAAGCCACACCGCGAGCGGGGCCAGGGCGGCGATCAAGGTTACCGACCACAGGGCCGACGCGAGTTCAGGGTGCTGCATCGGCCAGGACCGGATGGCCGCCGCCGGGTCGGGATTACCCAGCAGCTCACGGCAGGCGGCCGCCAGCACGCTGATCGGATTCCAGTTCGCGATATCGCGGATCCAGGGAGTCAGGCGGGTGGTGGAAATGAACGCGTTGGAGGTGAGCGACAGGGGCACGATGACGGTCAGCCCCACCGCCTGGGCCGACTCCGGTCCCCGGGCAAGCATCCCGACACACGCGCCCGCCCACGCGGCCGAGTACGCGAAGAGCAGGGCCAGCCCGACGGCGAGCAGCACGTCCGCGGGCCCGGTATGGATCCGCCAGCCCACGATGAGGCCGGCTGCCGCGGTCACGATGCCAGCGACGACGGTCATGGCGAGATCGGCCAGGGTGCGGCCGGCCAGGACGGTTGCGCGTGACATCGGGAGCGACCGGAACCGGTCGATGAGCCCGGTGGACAGGTCCACCGCAAGCCCGATGGCCGCCCCCTGGGCAGTGCCGCCCATGTTGATGGCGAAGATGCCGGCAATGAGGTACTCGCGGTAGTTGCCATGCCCGGGAAGGATGATGGCTCCGTTGAACACATAACTGAACAGCAGAACGAAGATCAGCGGCTGGACGGTGACGTTCAGCAGTTGTTCCGGGGTGGTGGCGATCCGCGCCAGGGTCCGCCAGGTCAGTACCCGGACGTCGGTGAGCGCCCAGCGCAGGGTTTGCAGCGCGGTCCGGACACGCGGTCCTGGCGGGTTACCTGCGATGGCGCTCATGCGGCCTGCTCCCCGGTCGGCGCGTCCGTCAGCGGGCTGCCGCCCGGCGATACCGCAGGTTTAGTCAGCAGCCCCAGCCCGGGACTGCCGTCCCGGCGGGTGAGCGCGTGGAAGACGTCGTCGAGGGATGGCTGCCGCAGGGCGATGTCGTCCACGCTGATCCCTGCCGCGTCGAGAACCCGGACCACCTCGGTGACCAGGCCGGTGCGCGGGACGACCGGTACTTCCAGATGGCCCTCTCCGGGAAGCCGCCGGACCGGGCCGGCCGCGAAGCCGGCCAGCACCTCGGCCGCCCGGCTCAGCGAAGCGGCTGCCGGGATGGTCAGCCGCAGGTGTGCGGCACCGATACCCGCCTTGAGCTCAGCCGGGGTGCCCTCGGCGGTGACCCGGCCACCGTCGATGACGCAGATCCGGTCCGCAAGCTGATCGGCCTCCTCCAGGTACTGGGTGGTCAGGAGTAGCGTGGTGCCCGCGCCGACCAGCTCGCGGATGATGCCCCACAGGGTCAGCCTGCTGCGCGGATCGAGGCCCGTCGTCGGCTCGTCGAGGAAGAGGACGCTGGGCTGGCCGAGCAGGCTGGCCGCAAGATCGAGGCGGCGCCGCATGCCGCCGGAGTAGGTGCGCACCGGCCGCCCGGCAGCCTGCTCCAGGTCGAACCGGGCCAGCAGCTCGGCTGCTCGCCGTTTCGCCTCCCGCCGCGGCAGCCTGCTCAGCTCGCCGATCATGACCAGGTTGGACCGCCCGGTCAGGCACTCGTCAACCGAGGCGTGCTGCCCGGACAAGCCGATGCGCCGCCGCACAGCCGCGCTGTCCGCCACGACATCGTGACCGGCCACCCTTGCCGATCCGGCATCGGGCCGCAGCAGGGTGGCGAGCATCCGCACGGCGGTGGTCTTGCCGGCCCCGTTCGGCCCGAGCAGGCACATGGTGGTCCCCGCGGGGACGCTCAGGTCCAGACCGGTCAGGGCGCGGGCAGAGCGGTATGACTTGGCGAGTCCGCGGGCTTCGATCATCAGTGGTGCGTGCACAATGGTTTCCCTGCCGGAACGGACGGTTGCCTGGTGCGCGCCGCGGTCCGGCCGGTTCCGGCCCTGGGCGCCCAGCTGAACAGCGGAGCGGACATATGACAAGCGGTCCTCGCTCGATCCTCATCGACGCACGGGTGAACGGGCTGCCCGGTGCGCACGGGATCGCCCGGTCGGTGGTCAAGCTGACCGAGCATATGGCAGCGGCCGACGATGGCCTGATACTGCGAGTGCTCGTCAACCCGGACCGGGCCCAGATCTTCCCGCTGTCGGAGTTGCCGGCGCATGCCGAGGTGATCGGCACGGACATCACGCTGGGTGCAGTGCACCGCTGCTGGGAACTTGCCCGGCTGATCCGCGCGGCCGGCGCGGCCGTCCTGTACGTGCCGTACCCGACCTTCACCCCGCTCGTCCGGCCGTGCCCGCTGGTGGTGACCATTCATGACTGCACGATCGAGAGCGACGTGGGATACGCGGGCGGCTGGCACCGCCAGGCCGGGCTGAAGCTGGCGACCAGGACCGTGCTCCAGCGGGCAGCCGCGACCACGGCGCCGACCAGGGCGAGCCTGGCCGATATCCGTCAGCACTATTCCTCCGCCCCGCATCCCACCCTGGTGCCGAACGGCGTCGACATCAGGCCGTTCGCTACCGTCACCGCCGCCGCGGTGGCCGCTGCCCGGGAGCGTTACCAGCTACCCGGGCATTTCATCCTCACGGTCGGTGCCCACCGGCCGCACAAGAATCACGGAATTCTGGTCCGCGCGCTGGCGGCGATGCCCGCGCACGTGTCGCTTGTCATCGTGGGTTATTTCGATCGCAGCTTCGCCGACCCGCTACCGGGCCTGATCGCCGAGCTGGGGCTGGAGTCCCGGGTGCGGCTGGTGCCGGAAGTGGCCGAGGAGTGGCTGCCCGCGGTGTACCGGGCGGCGTCGGTGTTCGCCTTTCCCTCGCTCGCCGAAGGGTACGGGCTCCCGGTGCTCGAAGCCATGGCGTCCGGCGTCCCCGTGGTGGCGAGCGACATCCCGGCGCTGGCGGAGGTGACCGGATCGGCGGCCGTCCTAGTCCCGCCCCGCGACGTGGCCGGCTGGACCGCGGCCTTGACGGCGATACTCGCCAGTCCCGGGCTATCGGCCAGCCTGTCCGCTGCGGGCGCGGCCGCGGCGGCGGCCGTCACCTGGGATCGCGGGGCGACGGCGCTGCGCGGACTGCTGTCCCGCGTGGTCACAGGGAAGCTGACGTCGTCACCCCAGGTTCCGCCACCGCCGGGCGATGCGGTCCCGCGGGCTCCAGCAGCGGCTCGCTGATCGGCCGGCCGCCTGACTCCGAGAATCCGATCCGGTCGTGCAGCCATCGCAGCGGCGGTGGCGCCCACCAGTTGAACGACCCGAGCAGGCGCATGAGCGCAGGCAGCAGCAGGGCCCTGATCAGGGTCGCGTCCAGGATCAGGGCTACCGCGATGCCGCCGCCCAGCAGCTTGAGCAAGCCGACACTGGAGGTGCCCAGGGCGATGAACACGATGGCCAAGAGGGCCGCGGCAGTGGTGACGATCCGGCCGGTGCGTTCCAGGCCCATCGCGACGGCCGCCCTGGTATCGCCGCACAGCTCGTATTCCTCCCGGATCCGGCTGAGCAGGAATACCTGGTAGTCCATGGACAGCCCGAAGGCCAGGCAGAACATCAGCAGCAGCGTGCTGACATCGAGGTAACCGGTTGGCGTGAAGCCCAGCGCAGCCGACAGGTGCCCCTGCTGGAAGACCCAGACGGCGACACCGAAGGTCGCGCTCAGCGATGCCGCGCTCAGCACCAGGGCCTTGGCCGGGATGATCAGGCTGCCGGTCATCAGGAACAGGGCAAGGAAGGTCACCAGCGCCATCACGAGCAGGGCGAGCGGCAGGTGGGCCGAGACGGACGCGACGGTGTCCACCTGCTGCGCGGTCAGGCCCGTCACCATGACCGGGAACGGCCCGTGCATAGTCCGGATCCGCTGCACCAGGGCCACTGCCTGCGGCGAGTTGGGATCGGAGCCGGGCACCACCTTGAACCAGGTTCCCCAGGTAGTCGCGAACACCAGCGAGTCGTGGACTGCGGGCGCGATCTGGCGCCCGTGCATGTAGGTCCCGGTCCGCGCCTGGACTTCGGCGGCGTCAGGCAGCGTAGAAAGCGTGGCGGCGTACCGGGCAATGGCGTCCGAGCGGGACGCGGGCATGATGCCCACGGCGACAACGTCCACCGGCGAGGTATCGAATGCGGCGAAGTTGGCCCGCATCGCGTCGCCTACCTGGCGTCCCTGAGCGGACGCGGGCAGTACCCGGTCGTCGGCCTGGCCAAGCCGGACATGGGCGAATGGCAGCACGAACGCGACCAGCAGCACGGTCACCGCGATCGTGATCCGCGCCGGGTACCGCATGACAAACAGCGCGAACCGGTGCCACCAGCCCGCATCTGCGGCGGCCGCGCGCCTGCGCAGCGGCACCGAGAAGCGGTTGACCCTCAGGCCGAGCAGCCCGAGTAGCGCTGGCACCACCACGAGCGCGGCGGTAGCCGCGAGGGCCACCACCCCTATCCCCGCATAGCCGAACGAACTCAGGAAGTACTCCGGGAAGAGCAGCAGGGCCAGCAACGAGACCGCGACGGTGACCGCGCTGAATAGCACGGTGCGGCCCGCCGTGCGCACTGTCTCCACGACGGCGGCCTCCGTTGACAGGCCTGCAGCGAGTTCTTCGCGGAACCGGGACACCAGCAGCAGCGAGTAGTCGATCCCGAGCCCGAGCCCGAGGGCCGTGGTGAGGTTCAGCGAGTAGACGGAGACACTGGTGACCGAAGCTAGGCCGCGCAGCAGGAGCAGCGGGCCGACGATGGCGATGACGCCGATGATCAGGGGGAGGACCGCGGCGATAAGCCCGCGGAAGGCCAGCACGAGCAGCAGCAGGGTGAGCAGCAGGGCAATCGACTCGGCCGTGACCAGGTCGTGCTTGATCTGGTTGCTGGCTTCCAGGTTGGTGATGGCCGCCCCGCCGACCTGTACCCGCAGGACCGAGTTCGACCACAACTGCTTCGCGATCCGCTGCGTGGTGGCGGCCTGGGTCGCCGCGTCGCCGGTGGCGTAGCCGAGGATCAGTGCCTGACGGCCGTCCCGGGAATGCAGCACCGGGTTGTGGTGATTGCCTACGGCCCAGTACGAGTTGTGTATGGCCCAGTACGACTGGACAGCGGCGAGGCCCATGTCGTCGTTCAGAATTACCGTCAGCGCATGTCCCGCCTTGCGGGCAGCCGGGCTGTTGATGTTGCCGTGGCGGACCGTCGCCAGCACGACGAAGCTCGGGTCCTCCGAGCGGAACGTCTGGCCGAGCACTTGCCCCGCCTGGGTGGACTGGGCCCCGGGATCGATGAACCCGCCGGAACTCAGGTGCGCTGCCGCGCTGCTGCCGAACACGACGGCGATGATCACGAACAAGCCCGCGGGGCGAGGATGGGCCTGGGATGGCGGACCGCGAACCGCCCGAGCCAGGCCAGGCCCCCGCTCGGGGCATAACTGGCCGGCCGCGGCCCTTGCGGAGCCCCTTGAGCTGCAGTCCCTGCGGTGCCGGTGCGCATCACTGACGGGTCCCCCCTCGGTGGCCCGCGGTGCCGCATAGGCTTGCGGGCCGAAAGGCAAGACCCGCCGTTGGCTGTCCTTGCCGTGTGACCTGTGCTAACAGTGTGCGATGGAATGACCATAGCGACAAGATGAAGTTTTCTCTAGGTCCGATAGAACTCTTCTATACTCTGATGAACCACTTTCCGGGGGATTTCGGTGCGCTGGCCGCTTGTAGTCGACCACATTAGGGTCATGTCCGGACTGCGTCTCCCGTCGCGCCCCCAAATGCAGCGCGACGACCTCGGCTGACCTGTCCGGCGCGAGTGACTCAGTGCGTGCCGGCCAATCTGGCATCGCCCCGGCCGACCCGGCAGGCCAGGACGGACAGCCCGTTCGTCGCCGGGCTGATCGCGCTGGCGGGGTCGCTGTGCTTCGTGCTGCTCCGCCGTTGGCTGGCGGCCGCCGGGAACATCACCAAGTTCGTCCGGGCCGCCGCGCCATTTTCGCGTCGTAACGGTGTCCCGCAAGGCCTGTTCGTCTTCCCGGCGAACGGTTACGACGGCCAGTTCTATTACCGGCTCGCGCTCGATCCGGCGAATCTGCGTCGCACGGCGTTGGGGATCACCATGGACTCCCCCTACCGCCTGCAGCGGATCGGCTATCCGGCGCTGGCCTGGCTGGTTTCGCTCGGCCAGCATGCCTGGGTACCCGTCGCGCTCGTCCTCGTCAACGTCCTCGCACTGGGCGCCATCGGCCTGGTCGGCGGGATGCTCGCTCATGATTCCGGCCGTCACGCGCTGTGGGGCCTGCTCCTGGCGGGCTACTTCGGATTCTTCATCAGTGCCGGGTGCGACCTTACCGAGCCGCTAGGCGCCGCCTGCCTGCTCGGCGGCGTCCTCGCCTATCGTCGCGGGCGTCCCGCGGTCGCCGGACTGCTGTTCGCCTACGGGGCGCTGACCCGCGAGACCGTCATGATCGTACCGCTGGCGATCGGTCTCAGCAGGCTGATCGCGGCGGTCCGCCGCCGCGCCAGGCCCGCCGCCGCTGACCTCGCCTGGTGCCTGCCGGTACTCGCCTACGGCGCCTGGCAGCTGGCCCTCCGCGCCGCTACCGGGACGTTCATCCTGCTGGCAGGCTTCGGCGGTAACTCAAGCAGAGGGCTGCCGTTCGGCGAATTCGCCGATGCCGTGCGCCTGAACCTCAGCCTGCTCTCGGCTTCCACCGGAGCGGCCTATATCTGGTTCCTTGAGGTGGCCACGCTGATGGCGTTCGCTGTCGCCGCGCTGGCCTCGCTGCGATCTTCCACCGTGCCCGCCTACGAGCGGATCGCGTTCGTGGCTTTCATCATCGAACTCGGCGCGCTGTCGGCAGCGATCTGGACCGGCCACGCCGATCTTCGGTCCATCGACGAGGTCTACCTCTTCGCGGTACTGATCCTGCTCCGGTCGGGGCGCCGCCTCCTCGGGGCGCTGGCTCCGTTCGCCGGGCTGGCCCTCCTTGTCGCCGCCACCCACCAGGCGCTCTACCTATAGCCAGACCTGTAGCGAGCGCCCGCCCGGGAGGATGGCACGCTGGCAGCCCGGAACCATCGTGGCGCGCCAGCACCGACATTCCGTCGGTCAGCTTGGAGACGTGACCTGCCGCACGGCGTGCGCCGCGGCAGGCACAGCGCCTGGATGCAGTATCGACGCGATGGCCTCGACGCCGTCGACAAGCCGGGGGCCTGGGCGGACCACGATCCCGTCGGCATCGATCGCCCAAACCGGTATGCCGGGCAGCGCATGGGATACGGACTGTGCCTGCTCGGTCGCGCCCGGCAAGTGATAGCCGCACGGTGCGACCACGACGTAGTCCGGTGCCGCTGCGGCGATGGCGGACCAGCTTGTCTGGACCGACCGCGCCCCGGGCTGGGCCGCGACGGGCTGGCCGCCCGCCGCGCTCACGAGGTCAGGTACCCAGTGACCGGCGGTGAACGGCGGGTCCACCCATTCGACCACCGCGACCCTGGGACGGTGCCGTCCGGCAACGCTCATGGCGGTGCGGGCAAGCCGGGCACGCAGGTCGCTGACCAGTCGGGTGGCGCGGTCTGAGACGCCGGTCCGCTGCCCGACTGCCAGGATCGAGGCCAGCACATCATCGAGGGAGTGCGGATCAAGCGACAGGACGTCAGCCTGGCATCCCAGATACCCAAGGGCGTCTTCGACGTGACCGGACGGCAGTGCGCATACCCGGCACAAGTCCTGGGTCAGGATCAGGTCGGGTTCCAGCAGCGCAAGCGCCTCCGCGTGCAGCGTATAGAGGTCTCCGCCGGAAGCTAGCTGCGTGCGCACGTAGCTGTCGATCTCGCCAGGGGTCATCCCGCTGGTGTCCCGGCCACCGACGACCACGGCCTTCTCGGTGCGGGCGGAAGAGGGCTCATCGCACTCGAAGGTGACCGCGATCAGGTCATCGCCCAGGCCCAGCGCGTACACGATCTCGGTCGCCGATGGCAGCAGGGACACCAAGCGCACAAGGCAAGCGTATCCCGCCTGGAAGCGCGCGCTTTCACTCTTCCGTAGCCCGCCGGCTGTCACTCGCGGGCCATCCAGGGATCCAGCAGTATCGAGGGCCTCGAGGCGAACCTGGAAGACGCTGCCGCCGTGGCAGTCGGCGAAGAACCGCTGGACGCTGACCAGGAGACCCGCTTGGCCCTCAAGGGCTACGGCGACGCGATGACACTTATGTTCTAGCTTGCTGACGGCGAGGACTTCGCTGATAGCTCGCAGGTGCTCACCGGGGAGATCGTCTACGAGGGTCCGGAGATCGACCAGGTTCCGCAGCTCATGGACAGCTCAGACGCGAGATCACCGCCTCGCGTGACCCGCGAGACGAATCCGATCCATTCGCTAGCTGACCAGCTTCGCAAATGACCCTCAGCCAAGCCTTCCGCTGTCAGGAGCGCTGGGATCGCCGATCGCAGGCTCGGATACGCTGGGCAGGAGGCTGTGAGCAGGTGGGATGTCGCCTACCGGATCCGTGCTCCTCATGTAGCTCCGCCGGAACTGGTCGTCAGTGACAGGCCAGCGTTCTCCGCGGCGCCCTTCCACCACCCAGTCCCCGGGTTGAGCGATCGCCCGGCCCTCCATCGTCCGCAGGACCAGAACTTCGCTGACCTGCCACGCGCGGAATGTTCCTATGCGGCGCCAGAGCTCGCCGCCGAGCGGCTCATGACTGTGGCGGAACTCAAGGTCCCGGACCGTGCGCTCATCGCCGGAGTCGTCGACGACGCGCCAGTCTCCGGCATCGCCGTGTAGTTCGTCACCGGGCAGGCGGGTCCACGGTCGGCGAGCATGCAGCCGCCTCGCCCGGACCGTGCCGATGCGGCGAAACTCAGCCGCCGCCGCTGGCCCGCCTGCCGGCACGATGGGCATGAAGCCGACGTCCTCGAGCTGCGCGAGCTGCGACCGCAGGTTATTGACGCTCCTGCTCCGCTCCTCGGCTGGGAGATCATCCCAGGGGACCGCCCTGCTGTTCACGAGGGCCTTCCTTGTCACGCCAGCGCTGGAGCCCGCCCGGCTGCCGCGTGCCCGCCCGGCCGCCAGCCGCCGCTGGTACCAGCGGGTGTGCTCGGCGCGGGCGACCGCTGCCACGTCGCGGCCAGTCAACTCGATGAAGCTGCCGGGCGGGACGGCGCGAGCCGGGACCCATTCCCGCCCGCAAGCTACCACCGCCGTCATCACCGAGCGGACCTGAAGGATGTTGTCCTGGCGGATGAACTCATCCAGGTCAGCCCACGGACGTCCGGTGAAGGTCCTCGGCTCACCGGGCACAGCGGGTTGCCTCATCCGGAAACACTCGTGCCAGTGCCGGGCCACCCTTGTCCAGGTGTCCTCGGGCTCCTCGCCGTCTACCAGGAAGGTCCGCTGAAAGGGCTGCAACCGGTCGAAGATCGCGCCGTTCGTGGCCGCCCCGTCGGATGTGAGCACGAACAAGGGAACACCCGGGTGCAGTCGTGCCACGCGCCCGGCCTCGTGCATGCTGGCATCGGTACGGGCGTCAGCGACGACAACAGCTGTCTCATCCGCCTCAGCCGGCGGCATCGCGTCCAGCATCGCGAGAAGGCGCTCCCGCCAGGGGCTTGGCTCCGCGTGCACCTGCGGCGCCGCCGCGACGATGGAATGCGGGGACGTGGCCTGGTACTCGCGGCGCAGGTCTTCCGCCCGCCGGTCCAGGAGCACCACGCGCTGCACGGGAGGCGGGGCCAGTACCTGACTGCCGGTCTCGTCCAGGCAGGCCGCATCCGGGTGCGCGGCACGGCCGATGGACGCGGCCTGGACAAGCTCCCGCCGCTCCCAGGCGCGACGGGCAAGCTCCAGGAGGATGGCAAGCGCCAGGGTACTGTCGCCGCACAGCAGCAAGTGCCGCGCTCTGAAAGAGAAGATCTGATTGACCAGAGCGCACGCGGTGGACTCCAGCGGGCTCAGCGCGTCCTCAAGCGACAACCCGGAAGTGCCGCTGTGCCTGCCGCGCCAGTGATCAGCATGCCTGGGGTCATCGATGCGCGCGACCAGGTGCGGCTGCCGCTCGGGATCGGGCCGGTAGCGGTCCAGTACGCCGTTGGCAGCGGCGAGGATTGCGTCGTTCTCCGAGGCGTCTTGCCGCAGTGCATATAGATGGCGCAAGGCGCATCCGCGGCGGCCGGCCAGCACCGGGAGCAGGACTCTGAGGGAGGCTGGGTCACCGATCATGACCCGTGCACCGGTGGCGCGGGCCTCATCCAGCATGGGGTGGCTGCTGTCCGGTTCGATGACCACAATGCTGCTCCGGCGGCGAGTCTGCGCTAGCCGCTGCAGCAGCGGCATCGTTAATGTATCCAGGCCGGTGAGGACGGTCGCGTCCCGCACCAGCCGGGCCCGCAGACGGCCCAGCGGCCCCCGCCACAGCACCGCCGCCACCGCCAGCGCTCCCACCAGTGTCGCCGCCAGGCTGATGACGCCCCCGAACTGCAGGGCCAGCGGCGGTGCTCCCTGGCACGCGCCAGACGGGTACGGAGGCGGATTTCCGACGTACAGGTCGAGCATCCAGCCCACCACGGCGCCCTCAGTCTGGCCACCTCGGCACGGGGTCAGCGCAGAGCCGGTGAGCATGCCTCCGATCACGACCATCGCCACGACCGTGGTCAGCCCTGCCGCCGCCTGCGGCTGCAGCCGGCGCGGCCACCAGTAACACAGCAGCGCCACCAGCCACAGCCCCGCCAGGGCCAGCGGCGCCTGGACGTTCCCCGGCCGCAGCCAGGTCCGCCACCAGGCCTGCGTCAGATACAGCCACCGGGTGTCTGCAGCGGAGACCCAGGCTCCCCAGGCGAGGTAGCCGGTAACAGCAGCACCGAAGATCGCCGGCACCACCCACGCGGCCCGCCGGGTAAAGCGAAGCCTGGCGAGGCGAGTCTTTATCACGGCCTCCTCATCCACGGCCCGTGATACCAATCAGTAACGTGCTTTCAAGCGGAAACAGCCAAGCCCGCCCTTACGTCGACGGTGCCACAGAACGGCGCAACCGCCTAGTCCTGTTTCGGGGCTATCCGTCACTCCCGACATCGCGCGGGGTCACCGATTAGTTCGGGTCGTGCCCTGGATCCGTAAACGTCGGCGGCACTGCCGCAAATTCTGCCCGCGCGGCCGGCGGATTTAGTGCAGACCTGCCGCGCATGCCGTAACCTATCCGTGGCACCCAGGCCGTGGGAGGGCACGACCCATCACCCGGGGGGCGGGTCATTGCGACGCCCAGCCAACCAGCCCCGGATGCTCCGATTACTCGGAGTGCTAGGCTGTCCCAAGATCGGTTACTATCCGTGTTCGGCGATCCGGGAAAAAGGCTTCAAAACTATACATGCAGGCGCACGCACCACCTGGGTGCCGGAGCCTATGGCGAGATTGGCTGGCACGCTATGCAGACCACTCAGGACATCAGCACGACGGTTCCGTCTAAGCTGGCAGATCTGCACGACGTGCCGCTAGCGGAGATGCCGGCTCTGAGCATGGTGACCCTCGATGATGCGCTTGGCCGCGTCATACCGGGCCCGCAGGCAGCTGCGGTGCCTGTCATGGCATTCCAGTCCGCTATCTGAGCCAGCGGGCCTGACGTGAGCAGGCCGTCCGGTCCGTCCGCCCAGGTCGTCCTGGCTCCGTTCAGCCAGTTCGTCCTGAAGATACACAGTCGCTGCGATCTCGCCTGCGATCATTGCTATGTCTACGAGGCGGCCGACCAGAGCTGGCGCGGGCGCCCCATGGCCATCTCCGATGAGGTGATCTCGCGGACGGCGCAGCGCATCGCTGAACATGCGGCTTCGCACGCACTGCGTACCGTCCAGGTTGTGCTGCACGGCGGGGAGCCACTGCTCGCCGGCCCCGCCCGGCTGCGGCGGGTGGTCACCGAGCTTCATGCGGCGCTGCGCGGCGTATGCCGCCTTGACCTGAGGATCCATACCAATGGTGTCCTGCTCGATGAGGATTTCTGCGAGCTTTTCGCCGAGCATGGTGTCAAGGTCGGTATCTCCATCGATGGTGACCGGGTGGCCAATGACCGCCATCGCCGGTACACGGACGGGCGCAGCAGCTACGACAAGGTGATCCGGGCTATCGGGTTGCTATGCAGCGACCGTTTCGGGGAGCTGTATGCCGGCCTACTGTGCACGATCGACGTTGCCAACGATCCGCTAGCGGTCTATCAGTCTTTAATTAATCTGCATCCTCCCCGGATCGACTTTCTCCTGCCGCACGCGACCTGGGACCATCCGCCCGTCCGCGCGCTGGCCGCAGATAGTGAGTATGCAGACTGGCTGATAGCGATTTTCGACCGCTGGCTTGCAGAGGGACGCCCGGTTCGGGTCCGCACCTTCGATTCGATCCTCTCGACGCTGCGAGGCGGTGAAAGCTCTACTGAGGCGCTAGGCCTCGGGCCGACCGGCCTCATAGTCATCGAAACTGATGGCAGCTACGAACAGGTGGACTCGCTGAAAGCGGCGTTTGATGGCGCGCCGGAGACCGGGATGAACGTCTTCGACCATGCCCTCGATATCGTTTCTCAGCATGCCGGCATCCTTGCTCGCCAGCAGCGAGTTGCCGGGCTGTGCCAGACGTGCCAGAAATGCCCGGTCGTCACCAGCTGTGGCGGTGGCCTGTACGCCCACAGGTACCGGAGGGGTAACGGCTTCGCCAATCCGTCGGTCTACTGCTCTGACCTGCTGAAGCTGATCTCCCATATCAGCAGCCGGCTGCGTGCGGCGCCCGTGGACGCGCCGGGAATCGCGACCCACTCGATAGGCGGTAAGGAATTCCGGGCCCTGGCGGCGGGTCTGGGCGACGGCGCGGCCATGGCGCAGCTCACCGGGGCCCAGCGCAGCCTGCTTCGCGGCTTGCTCGGTGCGGTGTACCAGGAAGCAATTACCGGATCGGCAGTCTCAGCGGCGCTCAAGGCGGAGCTGCGGCGCGCCTGGTCGTTGTTGACCGCACTCGACCGTGAACGGCCGAAAGCCCTGCAGAAGGCGCTCGGCCATCCCTACATTCGCGTCTGGGCCATGCGCTGCCTCAAGCAGCTGAGACCCGCCGCTGCCTGGCACGGCGACCAGGACCACGCCGGAAAGGCTCCAGGCCTGGCCGCCGACCTCGGGCATCTCGGTGCCATCGCCGCCGCCGCCGCTATTCACGCCGGGACTAGTGGCACCGTCAGGATCCCCGTGGTGGATGGTGCCGTGCACCTGCCAACGCTGGGCCGCCTGGCAGTCGGTCCCCCCGCAGAAGCGGCGGACACAGCGATCGTCGACATTGCCGGCGATGTGATCGCGATCCGGCTCAGCGACAGCCGCTGGACGCTGGCCAGCGGCGACCTGCTCAGCGGCGCGGCGTGCCCGGCCGTCACTGCCGGGAGCGGCAGGCCCGCCAGCTGGCAGCCCGTGCGCAGGCTCAGCGCACCTGGAATCTGCGTCGCACTGGAAGACACCGATCCTTACCGCGACTGTCACCAATGCCGGCCGGCGCCACGGCTGACCGATGCTGAGTTTGCCCAGTGGCAGCGGCGATTCCGGGATGCCTGGCGGGAAACCGAGCGCGAGCACGGAGCTTACGCCCCGGCGCTTGCCGCAGGCCTGACGACGCTGATGCCCTTGGCCGCTGCCCAGGATGGCGGCGATCTCAGCGCCGCAGCCAGGGACGCGTTCGGCACTGTGGCCGTGGCGCTACCGGCCGATCCGGTAACCCTCGCCTTGCAGCTCATCCACGAGTTCCAGCATGTCAAACTCGGCGCCGTGCTCGATCTCTACGACCTCTATGATCGCGCTGATGACCGCCTCTTCCACGCCCCATGGCGAGAGGGCAAGCATCAGCTCGGAAACCTCTTGCAAGGCGCCTACGCGCACCTGGCGGTCACTGACTTCTGGCGCGCACGCCAGTACATTGCCGCCGACCCGGCAGCGGGACAGCGATTCGTGCATTGGCGCGCTCAGACCCGCGACGCGATCGAGACCCTGGCGACTTCCGGCTCGTTGACACCGCTTGGGACGTGGTTCGTCGATGAAATGCGCCATTCGGTAGCCCCGTAGCAGGGTCAACCCGGGTCAGCCAGCGTCAGCTGGCGCCACGGCAGCGGCAGTCCGGGAGCCGAGGGCTTCGCGCGCCAGTTTGTGCACCTCAGGAAGGTCACCTGCCGCATGCGACGCCACGGGGCGGGTCGGCGCCCCTGGTCACTTACTAAGATCTCCTATATCATCATTTCGCCCGGCGTTTGCGTGATAAATGGTCGCTGGCCGCACTGTGGTGGCTGCTGGGACTGGGGTGGCGTGACGGGGGGGAAGGCGCCGATGGTTTTAGGGCGCGACGACAGGCCGTATTTCTTCCTGAGCTACGCAAGGACGCCTAAACGGGATCCATCCGACCGTGACGATCCAGATCGCTGGGTTTACAAGCTGTACAAAGACCTGTGCGGCGCCATCTTGCAAATGACTGATGCCCGGCCTGAAGAGGCGGGATTCATGGACCGGGAAAACAAGCTCGGCACCGAATGGTCACCAGAACTGACGGCCGCACTCGCGAGATGCCGGGTCTTCGTCCCGCTTTACTCCCGGCGGTACTTCGAAAGTGACAATTGCGGCAGGGAATGGTTTGCCTTCGCGCGCCGCGAACTCACTCACAGAGCCCGGGGCCGCCAGCTAGTCGACGCCATCGTGCCAGCGCTCTGGACGAGACTCGACCGGCCAAAGCTTCCAAATGTCGCGCAGTCTGTGCAGTTCGAGCATAGCTTCCTCGGTGAGCGTTACTGCGCTGAGGGTTTCTATGGGATCATGAAGCTGCAGAATTATCGCGCGGACTACCAGCGGGCAGTATACAGGCTCGCCGAACGGATCATCGCTATTGGCGACGAGAGCGTCGCATTTACTGATGAAAACGTCGTTCCTGCGGTGACGCAGGCGGATTTTGAATCGCTTCCGAGCGCCTTCGGCCCGGCCAGCGCGCGCCGGACCGCGGACGGCCAGCTTCAGATCGTGGTGCTGGCACACGACACCTCGACGCTGCCGCCTGGCCGGTCCCGTGACTACTACGGCGCTACGCCGGACACCTGGAGTCCGTACCGGCCGGATTACACCCAGCCGGTGGCCGACTATGCCCTGGAACTAGCCAAGAAGTGCCTTGACTGCATACCGCTGGTAGGAGCTTTTGACGACGGCATGGCAAACAGGGCCAGCAATGGGCATCCGGTGCCGCCCAGCTTGTGCCTCGTGGATGCCTGGGTGAGCGTATCGGCCGCGCATCAGGAACAGCTGAGCCGCCTGGAGCAGATCGAGGAGTCCTGGGTCAGCGTGCTCGTTCCGTGGAACAGCCAGGACCCGGGGATGTGCGAGGCCAAGGATGATCTTCGCGCGAAACTGCGTCAGCACCTGGGCAGTAAGCTCGCCAGCGTCCCGAGACGCTGCCAGATGGCCGCGAACGGAATCCCCACTCTCCATGATTTCGGGCAGCTCCTGCCCGAGATGACAATGATCATGCTGAAGAGATTCCGCAAAGAAGCTACTGCCCATCCGCCCGCAGGTCCCGTCATTGAGCGCCCGCGGCTGAGGAGATCCGAACCCCTGTATTCCGGAGACGCCCGATGAGCGAGTCCAGCCAGGGCCAGATCATTACCTTCTACTCCTACAAGGGCGGTACCGGCCGTACGATGGCGCTAGCCAATGTCGCCTGGATTCTCGCGAGTAACGGCAACCGGGTCCTATCCGTTGACTGGGATTTGGAATCACCCGGACTGCACAAGTTCTTTCATCCTTTCCTGGACGAATCAACTGTGAGCGCCACGCCGGGCGTGATAGAAATAATCAACGACTATGCGTCGGCCGCGGTGGATCCGGGACCACGCAACGATGACTGGCATTTGGAATACGCGCGCGTCGAACGGCATGCGGTTTCTCTGGAATGGACCTTCCCCGATGGCGGCAAACTGGACTTCCTCTCGGCTGGCCGCCAGAACCGCGACTACTCCGCCGCCGTCTGCTCCCTCGACTGGGACAACTTCTATGACCGGCTCGGCGGCGGTCGTTTTTTTCGCGCGATGCGGGATGACATGAAGCAGAGATATGACTACGTGCTGATAGACAGCCGTACGGGGCTGAGCGACGTAGCGGACATCTGCACGATCGAGCTCCCCGACGTCTTAGCGATCTGCTTCACGCTCAGTGATCAGAGCATCGAGGGCGCCGCTAACGTCGCCCGCCAGATCAGCGGACGGTACCGGGATCGCAACATCCGGGTGCTGCCCGTGCCGATGCGCATCGAGGACGGCGAGAAGGAGAAGCTTGACATCGGCCGTGCCCTGGCCCGGACGAAATTCGAGGGCTTCCCGGCGGGGGTGACGCCGGAGAGCTCGGCGCTGTACTGGGGCAGCGTCGAAGTGCCGTACAAGCCGTTCTATGCCTTCGAAGAGACCCTGGCGACCTTCGGCGACGATCCCGGATCGCCAGCCTCGCTGCTCTCATCGTTCGAGCGGATTACCGACTCGCTCACTGAGGGACGGGTCACGGCGATGCGGCCGATAGCCGAGAACCTCCGGCTGCAGTACAAGGAAGCCTTCGCCCGCCGGCAGCCAGTATCGTCCACGCAGGTCTACCTCAGCTACGTGCCCGAGGACCGCATGTGGGCCGACTGGATCGAGGCTGTGCTGACCCGCGCGGGCTTCCGCGTACTGCCGCGCAGCACCGTGACGACGGCGGCCGCGGGCCACGGCGACGTTCGCGGCAGCATCCAGGCGGAACGCGAACTTCAGGTCGCGCCCCGCGCCATTGCCGTGCTTTCCTCCGCGTACCTGCATTCGCCCGACGCCAGATCCATCTGGAAGACGCTGTCGTCTGCCGATGCTGCCGACACCCACCGTCAGCTGGTCCCGGTCAGGGTGAGCGAAGTAAGGATCATCGAGCCGTTCACCGAGCATCCAGCGGTGGACCTGGCGCGGATGGACGCGGCCCAGGCGACCGCGAAGCTGCTGTGGGCCCTGGACCGGCCTGCTCCGCCGCTCGGGAGCACGGGAACCCAGGCCGAGGAGCCCCGGTTCCCTGGCACGATCCCGCCGATCTGGAACGTCCCGGCTAGGAACGCCGACTTCACCGGGCGCGGCGCGACGCTTGAACTGCTGCGCGACAAGCTTGCCGGTGGCGGCCGGGCGGTGGTGGTCGCGCAGGCGCTGTACGGACTGGGCGGTGTGGGCAAGACCCAGCTCGCGCTGGAGTACGCGCACCGCTTCATGGCCGACTATGACCTGGTCTGGTGGGTGCCGTCCGAGCGAGCCGAGGAGACCAGCGGGGCGCTCGCTGAGCTGGCCCGCAAGATGGGCCTCAAGGTCGGCGACAACGTGGCCGAGGCAGCGGAGGCCGCCCTGGAGGAGCTGCGCCGCGACTCCACTCCGCACTGGCTGCTCATCTTCGACAATGCCGACGACCCTAAGCAGCTCGAGCCTTACCTGCCCACCGGCTCGGGCCATGTCCTCATCACCTCCAGGAATCAGGCGTGGTCACACTCCGCCGAGCCGCTCGAGGTGGACGTCTTCACCATGGACGAGAGCGTGGCGCACCTGCTCCGGCACGTGCCTGAGCTGGATCTGGCGGACGCGCAGCGAGTCGCCGACGCGCTGGGGAACCTGCCGCTGGCCGTCGAGCAGGCCAGCGCGTGGCTCGAGCAGACCGGGATGCCCGCGCGGGCTTACGTCGAGCAACTGGCAACACAGTCCACCCGGATCCTGGCGTTAAACCAGCCGCCGGACTACCCGATGCCGGTGGTGGCCACCTGGAACCTGTCCTTTGACCGGCTCAAGGGACGATCGCCCGCCGCGGTGCGCCTGCTGCAGTTGTGTGCGTTCTTCTCGCCCGGGCCCATCTCCATGGACTTGCTCTACAGCGACGAGATGAACGAGTCCTTGCTGTCCTTCGACGAGACACTGACCGAGAAGCTGATGCTCGGCCGGGTGATCAGGGATATCAGCCGCTTCGCTTTGATCAAGGTGGACCAGGGCAGCAACTCGCTGCAGATCCACCGGCTCGTCCAGGCCGTGATCCGCTCCCAGATGAGCGATGAGGAGCAGGAAGAAGCCCGGCATGAAGTGCATAAGATCCTGGCCGGCGCCCGGCCCCGCCAGGGCGAGACGGACGACCCGGCGAACTGGTCTACGTACGACATCATCTGGCCCCATCTCGGGCCTTCCCAGGCCGAGGAGTGCGACGATCCGCGGACCCGTCAGCTGCTCATCGACTGGGTGCGCTACCAGTGGAAGCACGGCGAGTTCGAGTCTGGCCTGAACCTCGCGAAGCGCCTGGAGAATCTGTGGGCCCACCAGCTCGGGCCGGACCACCAGCAGACGCTGCACCTGCAATTCCAGATCGCCAACGTACTGAGATCCCAGGGCCGCTTCAGCGAGGCGCGCGACCTGGATACCTATGTCCTGGAACGACAGCGCGCGGTACTCGGTGCTGACCACCCGCACACGCTGATGACTGCGGGCGGACTGGGCGCTGATCTGTGCGCGCTCGGCGAGTTCCAGGAGGCGCTGGCCTCTGACCGGGAAACCTACGAGAGCTTTAAAGAGCAATTCGGCGAGGACTACCCGCGGACCTTGAATGCGGCCCATAACCTGGCCAGCTCGCTGCGGCTGGTTGGTGACTGCTTCACGGCGCGGCGCCTCGACGAGGAGACGCTAGATCGTCAGCGGCAAGTGCTCGGCCGCGACCATCCCTATACCCATTCGTCGGCGGCCAGCCTGGCTCATGACCTGCGTGCGGCAGGCGCGTTCAGGGACTCCGTCGACCTGCTGCGCGACACATGGGAGAAATACCAGGCGGTGCTGGGAGACGACATGCTTGAGACCTTGCGTACCGCCACGAGCCTGGCTGTCTCGCTGCGCAAGGCCGGGGAGCAGTCCGAGGCGAGGAATCTCGCGCAGGACACCTACGAGCGCTACAAGCGCCGCTACGGCAGCGACGCGCCTGATGCCCAGTCGTGCGCGCTCAACCTGGCCTGCGACTACGCGGCGGTCGATGACATGCCCAAGGCGCTGGAGCTGGTGACCGGCGTCAAGGCCGCGCTCCAGGCCAGCCTGGGCGACGACCATCCGAACACGCTGGTCGCCGCCAACAACCTGGCGTGCTACCTCCGGTGCATTGGCCGGCTCCCGGAGGCGCTTGCGCTGACGGATGACACGCTGGGCCGGATGCGGCGCAGGCTCGGGGACAGCCACCCGCTGACCCTGTCCTGCGCGGTCAACCTGGCTAACTGCCGCGGCGATTCAGGAGACCTCGAAGCCGCCGAAGCGCTTGAGCGCCAGACGATTGCGCTACTGCGGGAAGTGCTTGGCCGGGACCACCCGGACACCCTGGTCTGCGAGGCCAATCTCGCCGTCACTCTGCGCCAGGCAAGGCGGGAAAAGGATGCCGAGGAACTCAGGGCACGGATCTTCGCTGACTTCAGCCGCGTCCTGGGCGCGAGTCACCCGGACGTCGCGCAACTGCATAACTGGCAGCGGATCAACCGCGATCTGGAACCGCAGCAAATCTAAGACCTAGCCGTCGGCCGAGCCGCGCTCCCCGCCAGGCCACGATCAGCGGACCGGTCCCGCCGACAACCACCGGAGGATGTCAGGAAGCACGTCTAGCGCGCCGAAATGGGCCGCCCCCGCCTGAACCACCACGGCCGCGCTGGGGATCCTGTCGGCGAGCCACCTGGCGTGGCTGGCCGGGGAGAACACATCGCTCGCGCCGTGCCAGAGCAGGACGGGCACCCTGACGGCGGCCGGGTCAAACCCCCATGGCGAGCAGAACGCCAGCACGTCATCGATCCAGCCATAGTCCGACGTCCGCAAGGCCTCGGTGTAGGTCTCGATCAGCATCGACCGGATACCCCGGTCCGCCACCACCCGCCGGTCCGGGTCGGGCAGTTCGGCCTGGAGCCTGGCGATCAGGCTGGCGGGGTTGGCTCGGACGGCGCTGGCGACCGCTTTGGTATGGGCGACTATGTCCTCGTAACCGTTGGCCGCCGCCGTGTACTCGATGACATTCGACTGCGCCATCCCGTCGAACCAGTCAAGCCCGTCAGCGCCGTGCGGGGCGAGTCCCACCAGGACAGCCGCCTTCGTCGTCCGCTCGGGTAGCAACGCGGCGCAGGCGAGAGCATGCGGACCGCCGCCCGATCGGCCGACGACCGAGAACTTCTCCAGGCCGTAGGCATCGGCGATAGTCAGTACATCTGCTGCCGCGTCCGCGACCCTCCGACCGGCCATGCGGTCCGATTCCCCGTAACCCGGCCGGTCAAAGGAGATCAGCCGGACGCCCAGCCGGTGCAAAACGGCGGATCGCGGATGCGGGCCTAAGCGGCTTCCTGGAGTTCCATGCAGGAGGAACACGGGCCTACCGTCGCGGTCGCCGTACACCTGGGTGGAAAGTCGCCTGCCGTCGGCCGTTCGGACCGTGTACTTCAAGATCGTCCCTTGCCCCGTTCGCGCCGCTGGCTTCAGTTCGGCGGCGGCATAGCCTCCAGCATGCCGCCGGTGACCCGGCAACGGAAGAGATCCAGGCTCGGCTACGGGAGCATGCGGCTGCCGGCCGGCACCAACCTGCTGGGACTGGTCAAGCACCGCCTCTGCCGCCAGCCGCACGCTGACTGCTACCGGAGGGGGCCTACGAAGGCATTATGCTCCGTCAGGCCGAGGATCTCGGTGGCGCGCGGATCGCCGAGGTCGCTGAAGATCAGATAGGCGTCATACTGGTGCTGACGGGCTAGTGCGGGGTGACCGCAGTCTTGCAGTGCCTGGCCGAGGACGGTCAGGGCTTCCGCCTCTGCCCTGGGGTCGCCGTGATGCTGGCTCAGTTCCGCTGCACGTGAGGCCTGCGTGATGGCCTCCCGCGGCTGGCTGAGGCACGGGCTGGCCGGGGCGAGCTGGGTCAGAGCGCCGCTTTCTTCGCGCCCCTCGCCGACTTCCTGAATGATCCGCACTGCCTGCCGGGCGCTGGTCATAGCTTCCTCGAACCTGCCCAGGCGTCGATAGGTCGCGAGCGCGCGGCGGATGGCCAGGGCCTGCCGGAAGCAGCCGATTGCCCGCGAAGAGCTGCCGGACTGCTGGTAGGCCATTGCGAGGTGGTTGAGGAGCCAGCCCTCCGCCGCCTGGTCTTGCAGGTGTCGTGCACTGGCGAGCCCGGTTTCGACGGACTCCATCCAGTCGGTCCCGTAGCCGCGGAGGTTGAACAGGCCCCACAGCGTGACCGGCAGTTTCCAGGCGATCTCGTGGGCGTCATGCCGGGCTGCGCAGGCCACGGCCGCCACGAGGCTGGGCCGCTCGGTTTCCAGCCAGTGCAGCGCTTCATCGTAGCCGCCGAAGGATAGCGGCTCGCCGCAGGGTGCGGGTGCGTCGAGACTGACGTGCCGCCGGCCCGGGTTGATCATCCGGACCGCTGCCGCCGCGGTGTGCAGGTACCAGGTGACGACTCGGTAGATCGCTCGGGAACGATCCGCTGGCTGGTCCTGCGCTTCGGCGCGGTCGGCGGCGTAGGCGCGGAGCAGGTCATGGAAACTGAACCGGCCTGGCTCTGGTTCAGCAAGCAGGCCGCCTCAGCCTCGTGCTGACCTACCAGCCCGCAGCGCGACCATCCTCGCCCGGGCCCACCTGGGAGGGGATTCCCATGGGCTTATGGTCGGTGTCCGAGGGGGGACTTGATTTCCCTATAGGTCACCCGACATCATCCGGATACGTCGGCGCCAGTATCACGCGGCCGCTGCCGTGGTCACCGCGTGCCAGGGTTCACCTTCGGCGCTCCCATCGTGTTCGCCATCGGCGCCGTCGTTATCGCCGCTGCGATGGGTGATCCAGTGACCGTCGGCCTCGCGGGCCGGGACCAAGGTCACCTCGCAATCGTGCGCGCGAGTTACATACTGAAAGTGAGAGACGGCCGTGCATGACGGCTTCGAGCTCGGCCCGGGCCATGCGCGCACCGGGCAGTGGGGGCGCGGTCATTGTCACGGTCGTCTCTCCCGTCGTTGCTCTTCGGTCCGGTCGGGATACGCGCCATCTGCGGCCTGCGGCGCGACGGGATGCGAACCACCTGCACCTGCACGGTCCCGACGCTGAGCAAGTCGCCGCCATCATCCGCCTGCAGCAGGGCGCTGCCTGGCCGCGCAAGAAGATGCGCAAGCGCCTACCGAGCGAGTGCTCGCAGCAAGACCCCAAGCCGCTGCGTGCAGATCGCGCCGGAGGTGAAGCTGACAGACGCAGCGATGAAGCGTCGCTTATTACGCCAGCCGGGAACCGGGGCGGGGCAGCCTTGGGTGACCCCTGGCCCGTTCGGGGCTAGGATTGGCCACCGTCGCTAACCGCGTGCACCTGCCGTCCGCGAAGGCCCGACAACCTGCGCACACGCGCGATGGAGCCGTGTGCACCGCATCCAGTCCCCGGGCGTCTACTGAAAGGGGGCCGCATGCGGACACAAGCAAGAACGCCATCCGGACCGGAGCCGACGTCGCAGCGCGACTCGGGAGGCAGGCACGCGAAGGCCAGCGGTGATCCGGCTGCCTCCGTGGACCAGCAGCCTGCCCGCGGAGGGAACCGACGACGAGCCCGGTCAGCCGGGAACCGGCGCGCTCCCGCGCGGCTGGCCGCGGCGCCAGCGCTCCCGGTCTCGGTTCAGCCCGGTCAGGCTGATCACGATCCCCGCGGCGAAGCGCACCGGCTCAGCGTGGTCCAGCCACCGACGGTGTCCGGCGGGCCGCCCTGGGAACCGGCGCCTAAGCCGCCGGGCGTGCCATAGGCCCGCCGAGCACCGGCATCCCCGGCCCGTTCGGCACCGCATACCGACTGGTCGCCCTTCATCCCTGTCTTGCATTGCGCCTTCCTTGATTCGCATCGCTTGTCCTCCTGCGTCCAGCGGGCTACGTCCAGCGGGCCCGTGTCCTAGCCGATGGGGCTGTCAAGCCCCGGATCGATGTCCCTGAGCGCCGCGCGGACCTTTCTCCGGACCCGGTTCAGCCGTGAGCCGACTGTGCCGAGCGGAATCGCCAGGGCGGCCGCTACCTCGTCGTAGCTGAGATCGCTGAGCGAAACGAGCAGCAGCACGTCACGGTCACCAGCACGCAACCGGGCCAGGGCGTGAGCCAGCGGTTCACGCAACCGCTCGGCGCTAACCGGGCGGCTATCCGGTTCTCCTGATCGTCGGTGAGCGGATCCGCAACGGCCCAGGCCAGGGCGATGAACCGCCGGGCCTCGACGCGACGATGCCGCGCGACCAGGTTGGTCGCGCTCCCGTGCAGCCAGGGCCGCACAGCACCCAGCCCCGAGTCGAATACCGCACGCTTGCGGAAGGCGTCGATGAAGGTCTCTGGCGGCGAGGTCGTCAGCAGCGTCTGGCCAGTGACTCCGGCACGACCCAGGCGTCCGATTCCCTGTCGGGACTGCGCCTCGCCTGCGGGTGTGAGGCCGGCGCTGGCCGGCGAGCGGCGCGTCACGCAGCCGCCCGGTCGGGGACCCTTGTGCGGTCATCCGGGGTGTCCATTCACTCGCGGTCCTTTCGGGAGGGGCATCTATCACCCAGCTCCGCCGGCGTCGAAGCCCCGTTCCGGGAACATCTCTGTCGCGGTGTCGGACAGCTGCTGGCGCATGAGGGGATCGGTGGCCAGCGCGGTCAGCAGGGCGAGGGTCTCCTCGTCCGCCCAGTGCAGGTCGTCGGAGACCAGCAGGACCGGGCCCCGATCGGAGACCGTGGCCAGGTAGCAGCCGATCGTGCGATGCCGGCGGAACCGCGCCGCGACGGGATCATCTCCCGGGCATCGGTGTCGGTGGGCGTGGGCTCGTGTCCGGCTGCGGTGAGGCTCTCGCGCATCTGTGTCCACGGCCAGGCCGCGGGCGCGCTGGAATCACACTTCCGTGGCACGGCAGCGGCTGCCTACGCGGACTGGGACACCTGCGGCGCCCGTGATGATGTCAGGGACTATGGCATTGGCATCTCGGTCCGCTGATCCAGCGGTCTGACTGCTCGCCGGGGCGGCCGGATTATTGATTCTCGGCTCGCGTGCCGCGTCGGGACCTGGGGGCAGGCGGGGTGGCGGGGCTGACTGGAGGGAGGCCTGTTGGGGGGATTTCGCCGATGAGGTCGAACGTGCCGCTGGCGTGGCTGGTGGTGAGCCGTCCGCCGGCGGCCTGCGGTCGCAGATGGACGTGCGGATCCGCCACGATCAGGTTCGCGTCCTGGGAACGCGTATCGACCGAGGACCGGCAAGATCCTCAGCCATCCCGCGCCTGGCAGTACGCACGCGGCAAGGCGCTGATCGAGCCGCACGGCGGCGTCATCGTCGCCGAGTTCTTCGACATCGACAAGTCCCGGTCGATCCCGCCGCAGCGCCGGCCCGAGGCCAGCCGCCTCCTCGCTGCGCTCGCCGACCCCAGCCGCGGATTTGACGCGGTGGTGGTGGGGGAGCCGCAGCGGGCGTTCTACGGCAACCAGTTCGGCAACACCTACCCGCTATTCGCCCACTACGGCGTGCCGCTGTGGGTGCCCGAGGTCGGTGGCCCGATCGACCCGGACAACGAGGCCCACGACCTGATCATGTCCGTGTTCGGCGGCGTCTCCAAAGGCGAGCGGAACCGGATCAAGGTCCGGGTCCGCGCCGCCATGGCCACCCAGGCCCAGATCGAAGGCCGCTACCTCGGCGGACGGCCGCCCTACGGCTACACCCTGGCCGACGTCGGCCCGCACCCCAACCCTGCTAAGGCCGCAGATGGCAAGCGACTGCGCGCTCTAGCGCCCGACCCACAGACCGCTCACGTCGTTCGGCGGATCGCCGATTACCTGTCCGGCAAGGGCTTGAAGACGATAGCCGAAGGCCTGACGCGCGATGGCATCCCCTGCCCGTCCGCCTACGATCCGGCCCGGAACCGGCACCGGTGCGGGATCGCCTGGTCGTGGGGAGCGGTCGCGGCGATCCTGGGCAATCCCAGGTACACCGGCATGCAGGTGTGGAATCGGCAGCGCAAAGACGAGGTACTTCTCGACGTGGCCGACGTCGCGCTCGGGTTCACGACCAAGCAGCGGTGGAACGAGCCCGGCGCTTGGATCTGGTCCGAGCACCCAGTGCACGAGCCGCTGATCGACGTCGCCACCTTCGAGCGGGCTCAGGCACTCAGGCGTGCCCGCAGCGCCACGCTCCAGCGCTCACCCCGGCCGACACCGCGCCCCTACACACTGCGCGGGCTGCTGTACTGCGGGATCTGCGGCCGGAAGATGCAGGGAAGCTGGAACAACGGAGCCGCCTACTACCGGTGCGTCTTCCTCACCCAGTACGCCGCCAAGAACAAGATCGACCATCCGCGCGCCGTCTATCTCCGCGAAGACCAGCTCCTGCCAACCCTTGACCGGTGGCTCGCCGGGAAATTCGGCCCCGGTGCCCTCCCGCAGACCGTACGGGAACTACAGCAGACCCAAGACGGCGAAGCAGGCAATGCCCCCGACACGCAGGCGCGGCGCGAGATCGCCAACTGTGACGCCAAGCTGCGCGCACACCGCGCGGCACTGGAGGCAGGCGCAGACCCCAAGGTGATCGCCGGGTGGATGGCCGAGGTCCAGGCGCAGCGCGCCGCCGCCGAGGCCCGGCTCGGCCAGGGCACCCGCCGCCCGCGCCTGACCGCGGAGGAGATCACCCGGATAGTCTCATCACTCCGCGATCTGATCAGCGTCCTGGCCAACGCCGACCCGGCCGACAAGGCAGAGATCTACGGGCAGCTCGGCCTGGCGCTCACCTACCGCCCAGGCGAGCAGAAGGTCAGCGCGGAAGCCAAGCCGTGGGAAGGCATGTACGTAAGCAAGTGTCCGAGGGGGGACTTGAACCCCCATGCCCTTTACGGGCACTAGCACCTCAAGCTAGCGCGTCTGCCTATTCCGCCACCCGGACGAGCGCGGCGCCGGGGACGCCGGTGCCGGCCGCCTCACGATAGCAAATCCGGCGCCCTGCGGCGAAGGGGTAAGCCGGGATAATCCGCCGCCGGCCCCGGGGAGCGACACCGCGCACCTCGGCCTCGCCCGGCCCGGCGCCTGGTGCGACGATGGCCCGATGACCGAGAGTGCAGCCGCCAGCGGCGTCTCAGCCTGCGACGAGGTCGCGGCGCTCGCCAGCGATCTGATCAGGATCGATACCACTAACCCGGGAGATCACTCCGGTCCAGGAGAACGCAATGCGGCAGAGCATGTCGCCGCGCTCCTCGCCGAGGTAGGCCTGGAGCCGACGCTGCTGGAGTCCCATCCAGGCCGCGCCAGCGTGGTGACCAGGATCTCCGGCGAGGACCCATCCAGGCCTGCCCTGCTGGTCCACGGCCACCTCGATGTCGTGCCAGCGGACGCGGCGGACTGGCGGGTGCACCCGTTCTCTGGCGAGGTCGCCGAGGGCTGCGTCTGGGGCCGCGGCGCCGTGGATATGAAGGACATGGACGCGATGATCCTCGCCGTGGTCCGGCAGCGGCTCAGGGAAGGCCGCCGCCCGCCGCGGGATGTAGTGCTGGCGTTCGTCGCCGACGAGGAGGCGGGCGGCCGCTACGGCGCGCGCTGGCTGGTGGACAACCATCCGGATCTGTTCGAGGGCGTCACCGAGGCGATCGGGGAAGTCGGCGGCTTCAGCGCGACGATCGGCGGCCAGCGCATGTACCTGATCCAGATCGCCGAGAAGGGCATGGCGTGGCTGCGGCTGACGGCACGCGGCGCGGCCGGCCACGGCTCGATGCTCAACACGGATAACGCGGTCACCGCGCTGGCCGATGCGGTAGCCAGGATCGGGCAGTACTCCTGGCCGGTGCAGCTCACCCCGGCGGTGCGGGCGTTCCTCACCGAGGCCAGTGCCGCGCTGGGCATGGAGTTCAGCCAGAACGGCCCGCGGGACGTCATCGGGAAGGTCGGCTCCATCGGCCGCCTGGTGGGAGCGACGCTGACCAACACCGCGAACCCGACCATGCTGGCGGCGGGCTACAAGGTCAACGTCGTGCCCCAGGTCGCCACCGCGCAGCTCGACGGGCGCTTCCTGCCGGGTCATGAGGAGGATTTCCTGGCTGAGCTCGACGGCTTGCTCGGGCCTGGCGTCAGCCGGGAATGGGTGCACCACGACGTCGCGGTCGAGACGACATTCGACGGCGACCTCTGCGACGCGATGACGGCCGCGCTGGTTGCCGAAGACCCGCAGGCCAGGATCGTGCCCTACTGCCTGTCGGCCGGAACCGACGCGAAATCGTTCTCCCGGCTTGGTATCAGGTGCTTCGGCTTCACCCCCCTGCGGCTGCCCGACGATCTGGACTTCGCCGGGATGTTCCACGGCGTGGACGAGCGGGTCCCGGTCGACGCGCTCCAGTTCGGCGTCCGGGTACTGGACGGCTTCCTCGCTCGCTGCTAGCCCTTCATCCCAGGTCAGGACGGACTCCACCAGCAACGGACGACCCGGGAGGTGTCCGGACCCGGGCCTTGTTTCGGCAGTTGACCCCTGCGCACAATCAGTAGTGTTATGGTTACGCAATGTGTGAGGCTGCCTTTCCGGGGCGGTTCCCCTGCCATTAGCTCCACGGTCGGCAGCCTCGCACGAGGCCGGCATGACGAGGAGGGTCGCCTGTGTCGCCGGAACAGGTACGGGGCTGGTTGCCGTCACCGGACGGCCGCGCGATGCCGTGGCAACACGGTGCCGGGATCGGCGCGCGGGCCTGGTATCTGGGCTGCTTGATCCTCGAAGTCGGCAGCGGGCCGCGGCCCGCTCTGGCGGTCACGGCCGGTGGCCCCGCGCAATTGCCGGGGCCGGCCGTGACCGCAAGCATTCGCCCCCTCCTGGCTCGCTGAAAGGCCACGATGACCATTTTCGGCGACAGGGCGCTGGGGTCATAACTTTAAGTGATGAATCGGAAGCAGAAGGCAATAGAGCGAGGAGCGAATGATGAGCACGTGGGCTGTCTTGGCGGCGAAGCAGGCCGCTGTCGCTACTGGTCTCGGTGCCGGGCTGGTTCCGGCCATCGGGACAGGATCGCTGGACGGCTTCGTCGTCGGGGCCCTGCTGTCAGGGGCCGCGTTCATGGTGATCGGCGGACCCGGCCGGGCCAGGCGGCGAGCTGGTCTCGCGGACGGGGCAGCTATGCTTCCGGCTGCGAACCGGACCGGTCTTATGCTGGCGGCCGGCAGCTTCTCCACCGGCCGGGATGACGCGCTGGCCGCAGCGGAGCGTCTGCCTGACCAGGAGTCAGCGCCGGAGCCACGCGACGAATACCTCATGCCAGAGTCACCCGACGACATCGGGTACCGGAGCCGGCACCGTCTCGGCGACGGCGGCCCAGTGCGGCCGCGCCCGGAGTCCCGTCGCAGCGCCCCGCGGCATGCCGCGCCGCCGGCCAGTTTCGGCAGCAGGATGAGCGCCCTGTTCGGCGGCCGCGCGCAGCTCAGCGCCGCGCGCGACTGACAAACGCCGGACGCTCAGCCTGGCCGCGCCTGGTCAGGACCGTGCACCGGAATGGCGAGCGCGGGCTGACCGGCCTGCCCGGCGCCTGGTCGCGACCGCGCGGGAATGGCGAGCGCGGGTTTGCCCGGGCTAGCTTGGCCGTCGGCGCGGCCGGGCTGGATGGGCTATGCTCGCGGCGCGGGTGTGCCGGGCTTTATGAGGGCGCCCGGAATCCCGGCAGCGGTGTCCGGGCCGGACGGATGATCTGCCGGCGCAAGGTCGCTTTCCTGCTGCCGTCTGCGTGCAGCGCAAGCCGGGCAAGTTCCCAGTGCCCGTACTCGGCGTGGTCGGTCAGGATGCGCCGCGCCACGTCCCTGCTGGTACCACGCGGCAGATGGAGCACAAGGTAGGAGTACTCAGCCATCATCTTCATTGTGCGCGACCCGCGCGGTGGTTCAATCAGCGTTGAGAAAATGCGCTGCAGGTTCGCCGGGAACACTCAGCTTGCCAGGGCGCGTTTGATGGAGGGGACGAAGCGGCGCACGGCCGCCCGCCCGCAGCGGGCGGCGCGGCCGTGGTCGTGCCGGAAGCGCGGCGGCTGCCGCGTCGGGCGCTGACGCGGGCCGCCTACGGTAGCCTCCAGGCGTTGCGGATGTGAGGGTGAAAGAGCGTGGCAGCAAAGACAGGTCCAGCCGCCAAGGACGATAAGGCGGACGGCGCTGCGGCCGGGAACGGCCGCAGGCGGCTCGTAATTGTCGAGTCGCCTGCCAAGGCGCGCACCATTGCCGGTTACCTCGGCAAAGGCTACGTGGTTGAATCCAGCATCGGGCACATTCGTGACATGCCCGATAAAGCAGCCGAAATACCTACTAAGTACCGCAAAGAGCCCTGGGCACGGCTTGGGGTGAACGTAGATGCCGACTTCGCGCCCCTCTACGTCGTCAACTCGGACAAGCGGCAGCAGGTCTCGAAGCTCAAGCACCTGCTGAAGGACGCTGACGAACTGCTCCTCGCCACTGATGAGGACCGTGAGGGCGAAGCCATCGCCTGGCACCTGCTCGAAGAGCTCAAGCCCAAGGTTCCGGCCCACCGGATGGTCTTTCATGAGATCACTCCTGAGGCCATCGCGCAGGCAGTGGCGAACCCCCGGGAAATGGACAACGGGCTGGTCGAGGCCTACCAGACCCGGCGGGTGCTGGACCGGCTCTACGGCTACGAGGTCTCGCCGGTGCTCTGGAAGAAGGTCATGCCGCAGCTGTCCGCCGGACGGGTGCAGTCAGTGGCCATCCGGCTTGTTGTGGACCGGGAGCGGGAGCGGATCGCGTTCCGCGGGGCGCGGTACTGGGACCTGGAGGCCGTATTCGCCACCGCCGGGCACGCCACGGCCCACGCTTCCGGGGACGCCGACGGCGATGTGTCGTCGTTTCCGGCCGGCCTGGTGTCGGTCGACGGCCGCCGGGTGGCCCAGGGCCGCGACTTCGGTGCGACCGGTGAGCTAAAGTCCGCCGACATCCTGCATTTGGATGGCGAGGCGGCCGCGGCGCTGGCGGACCGCCTGGCCGGAGCGGATTTCGCTGTTGCGGCGGTGGAGCGCAAGCCATATCGCAGGTCGCCGTACGCCCCGTTCCGCACTACGACGCTGCAGCAAGAGGCGTCTCGCAAGCTCGGTTTCTCGGCCAAGTACGCAATGCAGGTCGCGCAGCGGCTCTACGAGAACGGCCACATCACCTATATGCGGACGGACTCGACCGCGCTGTCCCAGACAGCCATAACGGCCGCCAGGACGCAGGCCCGTGAGCTGTACGGCGCCGAGTACGTGCCAGACGCCCCGCGCGTTTACGCCAGCAAGGTGAAGAGCGCCCAGGAGGCGCACGAGGCGATCAGGCCGGCTGGCGACGCATTCCGCACCCCGGCCCGGAGCGGCCTGCGCGGCGATGAGCTGCGCCTCTACGAGCTGGTCTGGAAGCGCACCGTGGCCTCGCAGATGAAGGATGCCACCGGGGAATCGGTCTCGGTCCGGGTAGCCGGTACGTCGGCCACCGGGGAGCAGGCGGAGTTCGGCGCATCCGGCAAGGTGATCAGCTTCTACGGGTTCCTGAAGGCTTACGTCGAGGGATCCGATGACCCGGATGCTGAGCTGGATGACAATCAGCGCCGCCTCCCCGCACTCGCCGAACGCGACGCGCTGACCGCGGTCAGCCTGGCCGCCGCCGAGCACGCCACCAGGCCGCCTGCCCGTTATACCGAGGCGTCCCTGATCAAGGAGCTTGAGGACCGCGCGATCGGCAGGCCGTCGACCTATGCCTCGATCATCGGGACCATCCTGGATCGCGGTTACGTCTTCAAGAAGGGAACCGCGCTCGTTCCCTCGTTCGTAGCGTTCGCCGTGGTCACCCTGCTGGAGCGGCACTTCGCCCAGCTGGTCGACTATGACTTCACCGCGCGGATGGAGGCGGCGCTCGACGAGATTGCCGCGGGCGAAGCCGCCCGGGTGCCGTGGCTGCGCAGGTTCTACTTCGGCACCGACAGCGAGGAGGGCCTCAAGGAGCTCGTCAGCGACCTGGGCGAGATCGACGCGCGAGACGTCAGCTCATTTCCTCTTGCCGGTACCGACATAGTGGTCCGGGTCGGCAAGTACGGCCCCTATCTGGAGCGCGACAGCCAGCGGGTCAACGTGCCGGATGGCACCGCGCCCGACGAGCTGACCCCCGAGTTCGCCACGGAACTGCTGAACCGGCCGAGCGGGGACAAGGTGCTCGGCACCGACCCGGAGACCGGCACCACCATCGTCGCCAAGGCGGGGCGGTTCGGACCGTACGTCACCGAGCAGCTGGCCGAGGATGCGCCCGCCTCGGCAAAGCCCCGATCGGCGTCGCTGCTCAAGTCGATGGACCTGGACAGCGTGACGCTGGAGGACGCCCTGCGGCTGCTGACCCTGCCGCGAAGCCTCGGCGAGCTCGACGGCGAGCAGGTGACCGCGCAGAACGGTCGTTATGGCCCTTACGTCAAGAAGGGCACGGACAGCCGCTCCCTGGAGACCGAGGCGGAGATGTTCACGGTCACGCTGGACCAGGCGAAGCAGATGTTCGAGCAGCCCAAGCCGCGCGGCCGCGCCGCCAGGGCCGCCGCGGCGCCGCCGCTGCGCGAGCTTGGCACTGACCCGGCGACCGACAAGCCGATCGTGCTCAGGGAAGGCCGCTGGGGCCCTTATGTCACTGACGGCGAGACCAATGCGTCGCTCCGCAAGGGTGACGTGCCGGAATCGATCACTACGCAGCGGGCGATCGAGCTGCTGGCCGAGCGCCGGCTGGCCGCTCCCGGTCCACGCCGGAAGGCCGTCGGCGCCGCCAGGTCCGCTCGGCCGGCGTCGCGGGCCGCTAAGCCAGCATCGAAGCCAGCGAGCGGGCGCGGCCGGAAAACGTGAGACCGGCCGGGCGTCCGGATGACGCCGGCAGCGTGCCGGCAAACCTGAGGTCGGCAGCGTGCTCAGAACCCCGGGCGGCAGGCGGCCCGGAGCGTTCCTGCCGGCTGAGGGGTAAGCCGGCCGTTCTGCCGATACCCTGTCGCCGTGAACTTTAGATCCCCTTTGGGTGGCGGCCGGAGCGGTGCGCTGGCCATCAGGCCGTTCCGGCGGCTGTGGATCGCGGGTTCGCTCTCCAGCCTGGGCGACTGGCTGAGCTTGCTGGCGCTGACTGCGCTCGCGTTTGACCTGGCCGGACGGCACGGATCAACGGCACAGGTCACCGCGGTCAGTGGGGTCTGGCTCACCTCGCTGCTTCCCGCGCTCGTGCTCGGCCCGCTGGCCGGCGCGGTTGCCGACCGGTTCGACCGCCGCCTGAACATGGTCATCGGTGACGTACTCCGCGCGGTCCTGTACCTGTCCATCCCGGTGAACTTGTCGCTCGGTCTGGTCAACAAGCTGACCTGGATGTATATCGTGCAGTTCCTGGCCTCCTGTGCGTCCATGTTCTGGACGCCGGCCAAGGACGCGGTGATCCCCAACCTCGTGCCGCCGGACCGGCTGGAGCAGGCGAATCAGCTGAGCCTGTTCAGCACGTACGGCACAGCGCCCATCGCGGGGCTTGTCTTCGGCCTGCTCGCCCTGATCAGCAGGGCGCTAGGTTCGATTTCGCACTATTTCGTTACCAATCAGGTCAATCTTGCGCTGTATTTCAACGCGGTGACCTTCGTGGTCTCCGCGCTGACGGTCTTCGCGCTGAGGGAGATCGGCCAGCGGCGGGCCGGCAGCGAGATCTCCTCGCCCTCTGTCGCCAAGGCCATCTGGGACGGCTGGCGGTTCATCGGCCGGAACCAGGCAGTGCGGGGGGTCGTCGGCGGTATGGTGGGCGCGTTCGCGGCGGCGGGCGTGGTCGTTGGCCTCGGGCGGTCCTACGTCAATTACACCCTGCACGGCGGCGACGCCGGCTGGGGAGTGGTCTTTTCCGCGATCTTCGTGGGCCTCGCTGTCGGAATGGTGGTCGGCCTGCGGATCCTGCGCGGTTTTTCCAGGCGCCGCCTGTTCGGCCTGGCCATCGCGTTCGCCGCGATACCGCTGGCCCTGATCGCCTTGATCCCGAACCTTGTGGTGGTGACCGCCCTGGTTGTCCTGCTGGGGTCGTGCGCGGGGATCGCCTACGTGACCGGCTATACCATCGTCGGGCTCGAGGTGGACGACGACACCCGCGGCCGGACCTTCGCCTTCCTCCAGTCGGCCCTCCGGGTGATCCTTTTCGCGGTGATCATCGTGGCCCCGTTCATGACGGCGGGGCTCAGCGCTGCGGTCCGCGGCATATCCGGCTCTGCGACCGTGCGGATCGGGAACGTCGACTATGCCGACGTGGGCATCAACCTGGTGCTGCTGCTGGCCGCGGCGGTCGCGCTCGTGCAGGGCGTGGTCTCCTACCGGCAGATGGACGACCGCCGGGGCGTACCGCTGCTGTCCGACCTGAACTCAGTCTTCCGCGGCGAGCCGTTCGCGCCGCTGCCGGTGTACGCCAACGGCCATCGGGCCGCCGCCCGCCGCGGGCTGCTGCTCGCCCTGGAAGGCGGCGAGGGTGCCGGCAAGTCCACCCAGGCCAGACTGCTCGCTATCTGGCTGCGCGACCAGGGCTACGACGTAGTTGCCACCCATGAGCCCGGCGCGACCAAGGTGGGAATGCGGCTGCGCGCCCTGCTGCTCGACACCACCCACACGGGCCTGTCGCCCCGCTCCGAGACGCTGATGTACGCGGCGGACCGGGCCGAGCATGTCGCGTCGGTCATCGGTCCCGCGCTGGAACGCGGCGCGATCGTCGTCACCGACAGGTACGTGGACTCGTCGCTGGCTTACCAGGGCGCGGGGCGGCTGCTGCCGGTCAGTGAGGTGGAGACGCTGAACCAGTGGGCGACCGGCGGCCTGATGCCGGACCTGACCATCGTCCTTGACCTGCCGCCGGCCGCTGGGCTGCAGCGCCGGGAGCGGTCCGGCGACCGGCTGGAGGCTGAGCCCGCCGAATTCCACGAACGGGTCAGGTCGGGTTTCCTCGCACTGTCGGCCGCGGAGCCCGAGCGTTACCTGCTGCTGGACGCGACCCGGCCGTCTACTGAGATCAGCAGGGAGATCCAGAGCCGGGTCAGGGACCTGCTGCCCGATCCGGTGCCCATGATCGCCGAGGCAACTACCGGGAGCTTCCCGGCGGTGCGAGACTGACGGTGCCCGGATGGCGGGCCCGGAATACCGGGGCTGGAATGACGGGCTGGAATGACGGGGTCGCAATGATGGCGCGCGATGACGGTGCGGAAGGTGCGGGGCTGAGCACCGGGGCCGTCTTTGCCGAGCTGGCCGGCCAGGATGCCGTGGTCGGCCAGCTGCAGGCCGCAGCGTCCGCTGCCGCTGCCGCTGTCGCAGGACGGGCCAGGCGCCCCGCCGCGCAGGCCCCCGCAGGTGCCGGGACCACGCTGGCGATGACGCACGCGTGGCTCTTCACCGGGCCGCCTGGATCGGGCCGATCGGTAGCCGCGCGCGCATTCGCCGCAGCGCTGCTCTGCGATCGCCAGGGCTGCTGCGAATGCTCCTCGTGTCACCAGGTGGCCGGAGGCACCCATGCCGACCTGTTGCCCGTCCGGCCGGACGGGCTCTCCTACGGGGTGCGGCAGACCAGGGACCTGGTGCTGCGCGCCGCGGCAGCGCCGGTCTACGGACGCTGGCGGGTGGTGCTGTTCGAAGACGCTGACCGTGCCACAGAGCAGGCGGCGAACGCGCTGCTCAAGGCCATTGAGGAGCCGGCGCCCCGGACCGTCTGGCTGCTCTGCGCACCGTCGGCCGCCGATCTGCCCACGACAATCAGGTCCAGGTGCCGCTTGATCACGCTGCGCACCCCAGCCTCCGCGGCAGTTGCGGCCGTGCTCGCCCGCGAGGGCATCGGCGAGGCGGCGGCCCTGGCCGCCGCCCGCGCCGCCCAGGGCCACATCGGCCGGGCCCGGCGGCTTGCCACCGATCCCGAGGCGGCCCGGCGCCGCGCCGAGGTGCTCCGGGTTCCTGTTCAGCTCGGCGTAGGGCGGTCAGGAGGCAGCGTCGGGCAGGCGTTTGCGGCGGCCGCTGGGCTGGTCAAGGCGGCCGAGGGGGAAGCCGCGGCAGCCACAGAAGAACTCGACGTGCCAGAACGGGACGCGCTGCGTCAGGCGTTCGGGGAGGGCTCGACCGGCAAAGGAGTTGCTGCCGCTGTCCGGGGCGCGGCCGGGGCGCTGAAGGACCTTGAGGACAGGCAGAAATCGCGCGCCACGCGGCTGAAGCGCGATTCGCTGGACCGCGCGCTGCTCGACCTCGCCGGGTTCTACCGGGATGTGCTCGCGGTCCAGTTCGGGGCCGAGGTGGAGCTGGCCAACGCGGCGCAGCGGGATGACCTCGGGCAGCTTGCCGCCGCCAGTTCGCCCGAGTTGACCGTGCGCAGGATCGAGGCGATCATGGCGTGCCGGGAGCGGCTGGCCGTGAACGTGGCTCCGCTACTCGCCATCGAGGAGATGGCCCTCGCCCTCGCCGCTGGCTAGCTGCCTGGCGCATGGCGGCAGCCTCATTCCATGATCGTGACGAGTTCTCAGTAGCTATCGCTGAGAACTCGTCACGATGAGACGGCGGTTACCGCCGGGCGCCGCGGTGCGGCCG
>ODAK010000803.1_pt1 | contig 35698 bp, 34 predicted proteins | sample 1539591 | NCBI WGS metagenome assembly ODAK01 (sample SAMEA3539303, study PRJEB22396) | soil metagenome | biome: tundra; feature: field; material: soil | place: USA | collected 2010-05 | depth 0.15 m | reverse complement strand
GCGATGCAACGTTTGATGCAGGCGCTTGGCGCCTACGGTTTCCTCGGCCTCGTCAAAGGCCACAAAGATTTTCTCAAGCACGTGCCCGCGGCGATGAAATCATTGCGCGGCATCGTTACAAAAATCGACGGATTGCAACCGTTGGCAGCGACATTGAATCAATTGACCTAAGAGCTGCCACTACGGCTCTGCTACGAACGGATTTGTTCGTCGCTCGGTGCCGATTTTGGTCGGCGGTCCGTGGCCGGGCAGCACCGTCACATTGTCGCCCAGCGGAAATAGTTTTTTCTTAATTCCCTCGAACAAAAGATCGCCGTCTCCACCGGGCAAATCCGATCGGCCGACGCCGCCGGAAAAGAGAACGTCGCCGCCAATGAGCAGCTCGTCCTTTCGCGAGAAGAAGCAGAGACTTCCCGGACAATGTCCCGGCACTTCGAGCACTTGCATTTCGGTTCCGAGAAAATCTCGGGCCGGCGTTTCTTCGATCAGGAAATCCGGCTGCACCGGTTCGATTTCCAATTCGAATCCAAAATCGCGAAAAAAATTGGGATCGGAAATCATCGGCACGGTTTCGACGCTGCAACCGATCTGACAGTTGAACCGGCGTTTGATTTTGGCGACGTCCGGGATGTGATCGAAGTGTCCGTGAGTGAGAAGCAGAAGTTTGAGATCGACCTTGCGCGACTCGAGCCAGGCGCACGCGCCATCGGGCGCGTCGAAAAGAACCAAGCCTTCGGGCGCCGGGACCAAATAGCAGTTGGTCTCAAAAATTCCGCCACAGAAAGTTTCGTAAGCGAGCACGCGAGTCGCAATGTAACCGCGATCTGTTCGACCTGTCATCCCGAACGGAGTGAGGGACCTCGCCTATGGAGCTTGTGTCACTCAACTTTCTGAAGGTGATCCGCGAGTCTTTGTGAGATCCTTCGCTCCGCTCAGGATGACAATCGCTCAACCTGGGTGGTGAAGGCGTCGATAGAAAGCGCACCGGAGTCAGGGTCGGCGACTGCGGTTGCAGGCACTTGTGGAACGGAAGCTGCATTAAAAAATCCGCATTCTCCGTATTTTTGAATGTTATGCGTTCGCGGGTGTCTCACCTCCTTACATGCTGATCTCTCGTCCGCTTACCTTGCGTTTAAGTCCGATGTCTGCGACAATAGCAAACCTTTTTTCTCTCGAATGAAACCCCAGCTGCGTTCCTCATTGTTTCTCACTCTCGCGGTCGCGATCACCGTTGCCGCGCAACCCGTTCTGGCCAAAACCGATGCCGAGCAAGTTGCCATTTCTGTCGGCCGGCTTTTGGAGGAAGGGCATTACACGCACCAGCCGCTCACCGATGAGATCTCGCGGAAGTTTCTGCGCACTTATTTAGAGTTGCTCGACTTTAGCCATCTCTTTTTTACGCAACAGGATGTCGACGCCATCAACGCGAAATACGGCACGTCGATCGATGACGATATTTTGCTCGGCAACCTGAAACCGGCTTACGAGATTTACGATTTGTACCAAAAACGCGTCGATGCGCGAGTCGCGAAGATAAAGGAGCTGCTCAAACAGCCGCCCGATTTTAAGACTGACGGGACGATTGAGCTTAGCCGCCAAAAAGCTCCGTGGCCGAAGGATGAAGCGGAAGCCGATCAACTTTGGCGCGGTCGCATTGCCAGCGAGTTATTGCAGGAACATTTGAGCGAGCATCCGATCGAGCCCGGCCCGCAACTGGTCGCGCGGCGCTACGATCGTCTCGCGCGCAACGTGCACGAGGAAGACAAGGACGAGCAGATGAAGCTTTTCCTCGACGCACTCGCCCAAACCTACGATCCGCATTCGGAATATCTCAGCAAAGCTGATGTAAAGAATTTCAGCATCAACATGGGCCTTTCGTTGGTCGGCATCGGCGCGATGCTGCGCAGCGAAGATGGCTTCGCGAAAATCGAAACGCTCGTGGCGGGAGGTCCGGCACAAACGGATGGCAGATTAAAAGTGGGCGATAAGATCACTGCGGTCGCGCAAGGATCGGCCGATTACGTCGATGTCCGGGACATGCGGCTGGATAAAGTTGTGGAGATGATCCGAGGCAAGAAAGGAACGCACGTGCGGCTTCTTGCCATTCCGGCGGACGCGCCCGATCCATCGAAACGCAAGAGCGTCGAGCTCGTGCGCGATGAAATTAAACTCAAGGACCAGGAAGCGCGCGCCGACATTATTATTAAGAAGGACGGAGAGGGCAATCCGGTGAAGCTCGGCTGGATCACGCTGCCTTCGTTCTACGCCGACATGGATCGGCATCAGAAAAGCACGACGCGCGATGTGCTGGCGCTGCTGAAGCGGCTGAAGAAGGAAAACATCACTGGGTTAATTGTCGATCTTCGCCGCAATGGCGGAGGTTCGCTCGAGGAAGCAATTTCGCTCACCGGGCTGTTTTTGAAATCGGGGCCAATCGTGCAAACGAAAAGCTCAAACGGAAACGTCGTCGTCTCCAGCGATCCCGATCCAGGCGTGGCGTATTCGGGTCCGATGGTAGTACTAACGAGCCGGCAAAGCGCATCGGCCAGCGAGATTTTTGCCGCCGCACTCCAGGATTATGGGCGCGCTGTCATCGTGGGTGACAAGAACACTTTCGGCAAAGGCACTGTGCAAACGATTCTCGACATCGGCCGTTATACTTCGCTTTTGGGAAGCCGCTCCCAGGAAGATGGCGCGTTGAAACTGACGATTCAGAAATTCTATCGCGTCGCCGGCGGCTCGACCCAGCTCCACGGCGTCGCTTCCGACATTGTGCTTCCGACGTTGACCGATTTGCCGGAGTTCGGCGAAGGCGCGTTGAAAAATTGTTTACCTTACGATGAAGTGCCGAAAGCGAAATACACGCGGTGGTCGGACCCGCACTCGCTTTTCATCGACGAATTGAAACGCCGCTCGCAGGAGCGAGTTCAAAACAATCCTGAATTTCACTACGTGATGGAAGACATGGATTTGCTCCGTCACCGGCTCGACGACAATAGGATTTCGTTGAATATAGATGTGAGACGCAAAGAGCTGCAGGAGGACAAGCTTCGCAAGGACACGCGCACCAAAGAAAGACTCGCCCGCCATGACGAAGAGCCGCGGGTCTACCGGCTCACTTTGGATTCAGTCGATAAACCGAATCTCCAGTTGATCATGTTCCCGGGAAAATTGGCGGCCGCAAAAATCAAAGGTACTTCGCCGAAGGTCGCGCCGGAAACGGCAACGGCAACGGACGCGGATGACGACGAGCTGATTAGCGGAGACGATAACACCAAGGAACCCGTCATTGATCCCGAGCGTGACGAGAGTCTCAATATTTTGGGCGACTTAGTTGATCTTTCGCGCGGCCCAAAGACAGCCAGCGTCAATACCGAGACAACGTCGAGGCCCTAAGCGTTTGGCTTCGCGCCACCGCGGATTTCCAATCGGCAGGTGGGATCGGCCGCTCCGCCGGGCGATGCTACAAAATGCGGCTTCGCCGCCATATTTAACATTGAGGTCGTCACGGCGACGACTACTCGATCCACTATTAGACTGCGATCGGCGCTTTGATGGCGGGATGCGGGTCGTAATCGACCAGCGCAAAATCTTCAAACTTGAAGTCACGAATGTCTTTCACCGCAGGATTCAATTCCATTCGCGGCAAAGGCCGACAATCGCGCGTGAGTTGTTCGCGCGCTTGCTCGAGATGGTTTTGGTAGAGATGCAGATCGCCAAAGGTGTGAACGAAATCGCCCGGGCGCAGATCGACCACTTGCGCGACCATCAGCGTGAGCAGCGCATAGGAAGCGATATTGAATGGAACGCCGAGGAAAAGATCGGCGCTGCGCTGATAAAGCTGGCAGCTTAGCTCGCCGTTCTGCACGTAAAACTGAAAGAGCACATGACAAGGCGGCAGCGCCATCTTGTCGATCTCGGCTGCGTTCCAAGCGTTCACGATCAGGCGCCGGCTCTGCGGATTTTTTTTCATTTCCGAGATGACTTTGTCGATCTGATCGACGCGCACGCCATTTTCACCGCGCCAATCCCGCCATTGCGCGCCATAAACGCGTCCGAGGTTTCCATCCTCGTTCGCCCATTCGTCCCAAATCGTCACGCCATGTTCGTTGAGATAGCGAACGTTGGTATCGCCGCGCAGAAACCAGAGCAGCTCGTAGATGATCGATTTGAGATGAAGTTTCTTCGTCGTGAGCAGCGGGAATCCCGCCCCGGTGGGACGCAGATCGAAACGCGCTTGCGCGCCGAAGATCGACAATGTGCCTGTGCCGGTGCGATCGCCGCGCGGCTTGCCGTGTTCGAGAACAAGGCGAAGGAGGTCGTGATACTGCCGCACGCAAGACCGTTAGCGCTTTCGCCAGGTTTTGCGAAAGGAAAAGTTGGTGGTGTAGTGGCGGCTGTCCCAGCCACTCTGTTTTATTTCTGCGCGTGAGGACACGCGCCGCTACACCTGGTCGCTCTTACCGATTGTTCTCGGGCGACTCGATTTGTTTATCGAGGTCGCGGCGTCGCTCGTCGAGTGTTTGCAGACGCAACTGCCAGCGATGCAATTGAATGGTGAGCTGATTGATATAACCGGTGACCTCAGTTCGCTGGGATTCGTTTTCTTTTAGCTGCCGGCGCAATTCGGCGAGATGCCCTTCAGCTTTCTCAGTATTTCGCGCGGCAACAGGAACATGCGGAACCATGGTTGGCTCGCCGCATTGTTGACACGGAAGCGTTAAGCCGGAAGCCGCCGCGTCGACCACCAATGCGGATGTGCAATGCGCACACGCGAAAGTGATGTCTTGTAATGCCGGGACGGTTTCCATCGCTCCACAATCCAAAGCAGATGATATACCCCAAATAGCGCGACATTGGCGCAACAGAGATGGCGATGTGAGACATATAGTCTCCAACTCAAAAACAGCGAACTGTGTAAGTCGTTTTGAATAAAAGACTTACATATATAGCATGCTAGGAATATGGATTGCTAGAAGGAGCGCAGGAGGATTCTATTCAAATGGCTAAAGTTTTAGGTATCGATTTAGGCACCACCAATTCCTGTATGGCCGTGATGGAAGGTGGCGACCCTGTGGTTTTGGAAAATAGCGAAGGCGCGCGCACGACGCCATCGGTAGTTGCATTTACTAAGAATGGCGAGCGACTGGTCGGCCAGGCCGCGAAACGTCAGGCGGTGACCAATCCGCAGAACACGATTTTTTCAATCAAGCGTTTCATGGGCCGCAAGTTCGACGAGGTCCATGCCGAAGAGCATCGCGTTCCGTACAAGATCGTGAAAGCGGCGAACGGCGACGCGCACGTCCAAGTGGAAGTGAACGGGGAGAAGAAGACGTTCTCGCCGCCGGAAATTTCCGCGATGATTTTATCGAAAATGAAAGCCGACGCGGAAGCGAAGCTCGGCGAAAAAATCGCCCAGGCGGTCATTACCGTTCCAGCGTATTTCAACGACTCCCAACGCAACGCGACTAAAGACGCGGGCAAGATCGCGGGTCTCGAAGTGTTGCGAATTATCAACGAACCAACGGCGGCATCGCTCGCTTATGGTTTGGACAAGAAGAAGGACGAGAAGATCGCGGTTTACGATTTGGGCGGCGGCACCTTTGACATCTCCGTGCTCGAAATCGGCGACGGCGTTTTTGAAGTCAAGGCGACCAACGGCGACACCCACCTCGGCGGCGACGATTGGGACGCGAAGTTGATGGATTGGATCATCACCGAGTTTAAGAAAGACATGGGCGTCGATTTGACCAAGCAGCCGGATGCGGTCCAGCGCATTAAAGAAGAAGCTGAGAAAGCGAAGATCGCGCTCTCCAGCTCGCAGGAGTACGAAATCAACCTGCCGTTCATCACGGCCGATGCGAGCGGACCGAAACACATTCAGAAGAAATTGACGCGCGCGAAGCTCGAACAGCTCACCGACGATTTGTTCCAGCGCACGATCAAGCCGGTCAAAGATTGCTTGGCCGACGCGAAGATGGCCGAGAAAGACATTAACGAGCTCGTGCTCGTCGGCGGCATGACGCGCATGCCGAAAGTGGTCGAGACTGCGCGCACCCTAATTGGCAAAGAGCCGCATAAGGGTGTGAATCCGGATGAAGTCGTCGCCATCGGCGCCGGCATTCAGGGCGGCGTGCTCAAGGGCGACGTCAAAGACGTGCTGCTGCTCGATGTGACGCCGTTGACCCTCGCGATTGAAACCGCGGGTGGCGTGGCCACACCGATGATTCCGCGCAACACCACCATCCCGACTCGGAAGTCGCAGATTTTTTCGACTTACAGCGACAACCAGCCGGGCGTGGAGATCAAAGTGTTGCAAGGCGAACGGCCGCTCTCACGCGACAACAAGAATCTCGGCACGTTCCATCTCGATGGAATTCCACCGGCCCCGCGCGGCGTTCCGCAAATCGAAGTAACCTTCGACATCGACGCGAACGGCATTCTGCATGTCTCGGCCAAAGACCTCGGCACCGGCAAGGAACAGAAAATTTCCATCACCGGCAGCTCCGGCCTTTCGAAAGAAGAGATCGAGAAGATGCAGCGCGAAGCTGAGTCGCACGCCGAAGAGGATAAGAAGGCGAAAGAAGGGATCGAGATCAAGAACAACGCCGACATGCTCGCTTACCAAAGTGAGAAACAACTCAAGGAGTTGGGCGACAAAGTTCCGGCCGACAAAAAGAAACAGGTCGAAGACGCCATCGCCGCAGTGCGTGAAGCGATCGAGAAGAACGACACCGACGCGATGAAGCGGACCTACGACGACTTGCAGAACAAGTTCCAGGAAATCAGCGCCGAACTTTACAAGCAGGCGTCAGCGCAAGCTGGACCGCAGCCGGGCTCGGGCCCGACCCCCGCCGAGGCGGGGCAATCGCGTCCCGGCGCCGAACAAAGCGCGGGTTCACGCGGCGGAAACGGCGACGTTGTCGATGCCGAGTTCGAAGTGGTGGACGAAGACAAGAAGAAGTAACGCAAAACAATTTGCTGACGATTGTCGCAAGATCGACAATCGCCGGCTCAACCCAAAAACAAGAACAGAGAAAGAACTAACTTATGGCAGCAGCTAATGTTAAACCGCTCGGAGATCGAGTGCTGGTACAGCCGATTGAAGAGACGGAATTGAAAAAGGGCGGGATCATTATTCCTGATACCGCGAAAGAAAAACCGCAGGAGGGCAAAGTCGTCGCTCTCGGCACGGGCAAGGTGAATGAAGAAGGCAAGAAGGTCGATTTCACCGTGAAGAAAGGCGACAAAGTGCTGATCTCGAAATACGGCGGCACCGAAATCAAAATCGACGGCGATACTTTCCTGATCATGCGCGAGGACGACATCCTCGGCATCATTGGTTAATCCGCTCTCTCAACAATCAACTCTCAACTAACAACTTAATATATGGCAGCTAAACAATTACAATTTGATGAAAATGCGCGGCACGCGTTGTTGCGCGGCGTCGAGAAACTGTCGAGGGCCGTTAAGGCCACTCTCGGACCGAGCGGTCGCAACGTGATTCTCGATAAGAAATTCGGCAGCCCGACCATCACCAAAGACGGTGTGACCGTGGCGAAAGAAATCGAGCTCGAAGATCCGTATGAAAATATGGGCGCACAGCTCGTGCGCGAAGTCGCGTCGAAAACGTCCGACATCGCGGGCGACGGCACGACTACGGCGACGGTGTTGGCGGAAGCCATCTATCGCGAAGGTCTGCGCAACGTGACGGCGGGTGCGAACCCGACCTCGCTTCAGCGCGGCATCAACAAGGCGGTCGAAGCGATCGTCGCCGAGTTGGCAAAAATCTCGAAGAAAGTCAGTGACCGCACTGAGATCGCGCAGGTCGCGACCGTTTCGGCCAACTGGGACAAGACGATCGGCGAAATCATTGCCGACGCCATGGACAAAGTCGGCAAGGACGGCACCATCACAGTCGAAGAAGCGAAGTCGATCGAAACCACGCTCGATGTGGTCGAAGGCATGCAGTTCGACAAAGGTTATCTGTCGCCCTATTTCGTGACCAACGCGGAAGCGATGGAAGTGAGCCTCGACAATCCGTACGTCCTCATTTACGAGAAAAAAATCTCGAACTTGAAGGACATGCTCCCGCTGCTCGAGAAAGTGGCGAAAGCCGGACGGCCGTTGCTTATCATCGCGGAAGACGTGGAAGGTGAAGCGCTCGCGACTTTGGTCGTGAACAAATTGCGTGGCACGTTGCAGGTCGCAGCGGTGAAGGCCCCGGGCTTTGGCGATCGTCGCAAGGCGATGCTCGAAGACATCGGCGTGCTCACCGGCGGAAAACTCATCAGCGAAGACCTCGGCATTAAGCTCGAGAACATCAAGCTGGAAGACCTCGGCAAAGCCAAGCGCGTGACCATCGACAAGGAAAACACCACCATCGTCGAAGGTTCGGGCAAGAACGTGGACATCCAGGGTCGCGTCGCGCAAATTCGCCGTCAGATCGAAGAGACGACGAGTGATTACGATCGCGAAAAATTGCAAGAGCGCCTCGCTAAACTCGCGGGCGGTGTGGCCGTCATCAATGTCGGCGCAGCGACCGAGACCGAGATGAAAGAGAAGAAAGCACGCGTTGAAGATGCGTTGCACGCCACGCGTGCGGCGGTCGAAGAAGGCATCGTCCCCGGCGGCGGTGTCGCGTTGCTTCGCGCGCAGAAAGCGCTCGATAACATCAAGGGCCTCGAAGGCGACGAGAAGGTGGGCGTGGAAATTGTGCGCCGCGCCGTCGAAGAGCCAACGCGTCAGCTCGCGGATAACGCGGGCAAAGAAGGCGCGCTTATCGTCGCGGAGATCAAGAAACGCAAAGGCAACGAAGGTTACAATGTCGCCACCGACGAATACGAAGACCTGGTCAAAGCCGGCGTGGTTGATCCGACCAAGGTGACACGCAGCGCGTTGCAAAACGCGGCGTCGATCTCCGGTCTCTTGCTCACCACCGAAGCGCTCGTAACGGAGCTTCCGGAGAAGGACAAAACTCCTCCGATGCCGGGCGGCGGCGGAATGGGTGGCATGGGCGGAATGGATTACTAATCCGCGCGACCAATCGCTAACTAAGAATTACAGCAGCCGGACTCGAAAGGGTCCGGCTGTTTTGCTTTCGGCATGGTTGTTGAACCGCGGATTACCCGCCACGGCGGGCAGGCAGCGGATGTCGCGGATAGATGTAGAGGCGTGTGTCCTCACGCGCAGAAATCTATCTCCTTGCGGCTGAGGACAGCCGCCTCTACACCTCGCGCCTGAATTTTAGTTGGAGTCGGAAAAACCTAATAGACATCAACAGGTGATTGCCGAGAGTCTTGAAGCTCGATTTTCAGCGGGAATCAGGCTTACAGCCTGCTGCGAATTGGCATACGAACCAATAAGGGGAAACGAGGGACTATTATGAGAACTATCGCGCACACATTTTCGAATCGTCGTCGAGCTGTCGTCGGACTCGTTTTATGCCTGTTTTTGTCCGGGATTTTTTCCAAAGCGGCAACTCTTCCCGCTGGTTTTACCGAATCGGCTTTTGGCGCCAGCCTTTCGACCGCTTGCACGACGATGACGTTTGCTCCCGATGGCCGGCTTTTCGTTTCTCAGCAGAATGGATCGCTCCGAGTCATCAAGAACGGCACATTGTTGGCAACGCCATTTGTGAGTTTGACCGTGGATTCACGCACAGAACGTGGATTGTTAGGAATTGCATTCGATCCGAGCTTTTCAAGTAATCGCTTCCTCTATGTTTATTACACGGTGCCGGCTGGCCCGAGCAACTCTCCACCTCCGCACAATCGCGTGAGCCGCTTCACCGCAAGCGCGGGGAATCCCGATGTGTCCGACGGCACCGAAGTGCCTATTATTGATTTGGATAATTTGAGCACGGCGCAAAATCACAATGGCGGCGCGATTCATTTCGGACCGGATGGAAAGCTTTACGTCGCAGTCGGCGACAATGCCAGTGGCACGAATCCCGCCACCAGCAATTCCCAAAAAGTCACAAATCGACTCGGCAAAATCTTGCGCATCAATGCCGATCCAGTAAACCCGACACCAAGCGACAATCCGACGACGTTTACGCTCTGGGATGGTTCCACTGGCACTCCCAGCGGTGCGAACCGTCAAATCTGGACGATCGGCTTACGAAATCCATTTACGTTTGCCTTTCAGCCAGGCACCGGCCGTTTGTTTATCGACGATGTCGGAGAAAGCACATGGGAAGAAATCAATGACGGTATAGCCGGAAGTAATTACGGCTGGCCAAGCACAGAGGGATTTTTCAATCAGAGCAGCTTTCCGAATTTTACAGAGCCGTTATTAACCTATGGTCACGGCAGCAACAGTACGAGCACAGGATGCGCGATCATTGGCGGCGCATTTTACAACCCGGACATTCTTCAGTTCCCGACCAGTTACATCGGCAAGTATTTCTTTGGCGATCTCTGCAACGGCTGGATCCGGGTAATGGACACTTCCAATTATACATCGTCGTTGTTTGCCAGCGGCCTTTCAGATTCGCTCGTTAACATCCTCGTCGGTCCGGATGGCGCGCTTTACTACCTTCTGCAGGGCGGGCAGGTCATGAGAATTCAGGCGACGCCATCGCAAGCATTGAATATCTCCACGCGTGCGCAGGTTGAGACCGGCGACAACGTTCTCATTGGCGGCTTTATCATTACGGGCAACGTGGCGAAGAAGGTCATTGTTCGCGCGATTGGTCCCTCGTTGCAGCAAGCCGGCATCTCCGGTTCGCTGGCCGATCCAGTCCTCGATCTGCATGAGCCGGGTAATGTGGTAGTGACCAACGACAATTGGAAAACCGATCAGCAAACGGAAATCCAAAACAGTGGACATGCCCCGACGAACGATTTGGAGTCGGCGATTGTCGCGACGCTACAGCCGGGCGCTTACACCGCAATCGTTACTGGAAAAAATGGGACAAGCGGCGTGGGATTGGTGGAAGTGTACGATCTCGATTCGGCCGCCACCTCACAGCTGACCAACATCAGCGGACGCGCACTTGTGCAGACCGGCGACGACGTGATGATCGGCGGGTTCGTTGTCGGCAACAACATCGGGGCTTCGAAAGTGATTGTGCGCGCAATCGGACCGTCGCTTGCGCAAGCCGGCGTGAGCAATCCATTGGCCGATCCGACGCTCGCGTTACATGACGGCAACGGCACACTTATTGGCTCAAATGACAATTGGCAGGACGATCCGAATCAAGCCGCGGCGATTACGGCCAGCGGTCTTGCCCCAACGGACCCTTTGGAATCGGCCATCTCGGTCAGCCTTGCCCCGGGCGGTTACACCGCCATTGTCGCGGGAAAGAACGGCGGCATAGGCGTTGGTCTGGTCGAGGTCTTCAAGATTCCTTAAGAGCGTTGACGCCCTGTAGCGACGGTCTATGACCATTGGATAGTTAATCGCGATGATGCCGCAAATCGGCTGGGTCGAACGCGACAACAAAGTTCTATCCATTCGCGCTAAACATTGAGATCGCTGACGAACGAGACATCGAGAAACGGATTCTGATTGCGCGGGAATGTTTGAAAGCTCTCGGCAATTTACAGGCAAACGCATTTTGGTCTCGCGGTGCTTGCAAGTTCGTGTGTAATCCGTCTAGCTTTCTCTATGCCCCCCATCTATCCAAAAAGCCCGAAAGAAATGGTGGGCGGGATGAGGTATTTCGAGCGGCTGCTGGACAAGATTCGGCTGCACGCGCGCGGCGAGCTGGGCGCGGATTACCATGAGAATCTCGGCAAGACGAATGCAGCCGACGGAGTGATCTGCAATTTTTTGCGCGTGAATTACGCCGAGCTGCGGGAGCGCGTGCTGGCGGGCGGAAACGACGAGGAAATCCTCGAGTGGTGTTACGAGAAAGGCCGGCGACTGAATGAGGGCGACCTGGTGGTTTGGAACGGCTTCATGTCGAAATTCGGCTGGAACGATTTCGCCACGCCGGTGCTGGAAAGAAGAAAGAAGGAGATGGGCATTTCCGATCGCACTGACATAAAAACGATAGGTGAAATGATAGATTTCGACGAGGGACGCTTGAGTTGATGTCTGCCCCCAAGACGTCTCTTATCGTCGGCTGCTCGCTTTGTTTCGCGAGTCTGTTCGCCGATGCAGGAGATGCTGTCGCCATCGGATATAATTCCGAGAACGTGTGGATGATGGTAACCTACTACTCTTCCTCGACTCCAAAGGGGGGTCGCGATTACAAAGACGAGGCAGGAGCGCGCGAGGCCGCGTCGCTAGATGTGCGCCGGCGCGCGGGCGAAGGCTTGGCCAAGGTGGACGTTATCGCGGTGTCGGATTTGACCGGTTTCGTGGCAGTCGCTCGCGGCGAAAACAAGTCAGGCAACGACGTGACCGCAGTCGGTCGCGGGAAATCACAAGCGGAAGCAGAGAAGAAAGCTCTGGCGGATTTGGATCGAAACAATGCCACGGCCAAACAAAAGATCGTCTACCGCTTTTTCTCGTACGGCGCCGATTCCAACACCAGGCCTTAACGAAACAGGATGATGAACCTCGATCTCCCTTCCACGCTCAACGTGATTTCGACGGTTGCGATTGTGGGCGCTTTGATTTTCACCGGATTGCAAGTGCGAGAGGCCAACCGCGCCCGGCGCGATCAAGCGGCCGTGACCGTGATCCAAACTTCGTTGAGCGAAAACTCAGCCCGTGCACTGGCCTTACTTTCGGAAATCCCTGAAAACGCCCCTGCGTCGGTGATCGAGAATTTGGATTCCGAAACAAAGCGCGTGGTGCTTGAGTTCGGTCTTCGTTTGGAAGTGATCGGTTACATGGTTTTCCGCCGCCTGGTTGATGTGAAAACCGTGAACGACTTGGCGGGTGGCGCCCTCCTCGCATTTTGGTCGCGGGCCAGAGCCTGGTCCCAGCAAAGGCGACAGCAGACCGGTCACGATGAATTTCTCGAATGGTGCCAATGGCTGGCCACCCGAATCGCACAACATCGTGCAACGCATGCGTACAAGCCAGCCTACCTGCAGCACGCCGACTGGCGCGAATAGAGACGTCAGCGCTCTCTTTGGTTCTTAAGGCTTCGCCGGAACGGCGACCTTGAAGCTTGCGTGGCAGCTCCAACCACGAAGATCGGCCGTCTCCTTGTCCGATGACACGTTTCCCGCCCTGGTCGCCGCATCGTCGCTGACCGACTTATAATGGAACGCTCCGGTTTGGCCCTGCCGCGCCATCGCCACCGCTCCATGATAAACTGCGCCCTCCTCGCCTGCGAAAAGCTTGTTGCTATCGCCCTCGAAATGCAGTTCGAGCGCGTGAATCTTATCGTCACGCACGAGGCCCGCCATTTTCGCGACGCCATCGTCGTTCTGCGGAAGCGTGTCCGCCGCAATCGGCTGATCGGAAAGCAACACATAGAGGTCGATCTTCGATTCGTTCATCAGCCGGGGCTTCCAAAACGCATAAACATGCCAGAATTCTGTGGTCTTGCTTTTGGCTGTAAATGTTCCCGACACGTCATCCTGACAAAACGCGGACAGAGGGAAGATTAGCAGGAGGCTTGTGCACACTATCACTCGAGAACGCTTCATTTGTTCTCATTCGCATTTGGGAAAAAGCGCGTCAATGCAACCGCAATCGATACGTGTGATCGCTTAAAGGAACCGGCCAAAATCAACGGCAACGACGTTCAGCACACGTCGGTAGAACTCACGATTTGCTTTGGTCCTTCTTCTGGGCTGCGCGGGCTGCTTGGAGCATCTGATCGTGCTCCGCTTCTTTGATTCCTTCTTCGACAAGCTGCGCACTCTCGCTCCGTCCTTCGCTATCCTCGTCTTCGCCAAGCGAATCCGGCGTGTGCCTTCCAGTCGAGCCTGGTACGGGATCCCAGCGTTCTGATTCGGGTATCAATTCCAGAGCCGCTTCTTGAACGTCCGTCTCCGGTTCGCCCGTTAGTTCCAGTTCGGCCTGTTCATAATCAACCTTGGATGGTTGCGGAGGAACACGACCCGCGATAGCGGCTAGCTCACGCGCGCGCGCCTCCACCATCTCTGGAGTCACCGTCCCAATGCCGCTACCGTTTTCAGTTAGAATACCTTTGTTCAGAGGATTTTTGTTCATAGAGCTAGATGGTGTGTTTCTTTGATCGCGTTATAATTTATTAGTCGAAATTCCGCGTATCGTGATATGCCGCGCCGAGCGGAGGTACATGGTATTCCGGTGCTTCCAGGATGGTTTCCTTGGTCACGTTCACAAACACCTTGGATTCCTTGTAACTGATGCGGTCAACATGTTTCGGCGAAATCACGATCTCCTTGCCGGAAAACCAGTGGCCGGTCTCGACGACCAGGTGACAAATCGCCCAACTCTTGTCGTCCATTATGAAGTCAGTGACATGGCCGATCGCTCCTCCGCTAGTTTGGATGTGGTAGCCGCTAAGACCCTGTGCGCTTCGCAGATGAGAATCGTCGCCATTGTGGGCGTGGCTACCCCGGCTTGCTTGCTTACTCGGCACAAGATGCGGCGGCGGAACCACGGGAAAAGCACCCGCGCCCCACATGCCGCCTCCGTCCCAGTAGGACGGCCATCCATAGTAACGATAATACTCCTCTTCATATTGTCGCGAGACTGGCTTGTGCGACTCAATTGCAGGACTGTTTTCAATCTGTTGCCGAGTCAGATTCACGAGCAGGCAGTCGCCGTCTTGATAAAGGTTCCCGAAAGCATGGGGAGAGATCAGCACCAACCGCCCCGATAGCCATGAACCCGTGTCCGCGACAACATATCGGACAGCCCATTGTTGATCATTAAAATAGAAGTCCTTCACATGGCCGATGCCACCGTCAGACGCGCCGAGTTTTTTTCCGTAAAGCTGCCCAATGCTTCGCAACATAACCTTATCCTTGTTGAACGCTGCGCCATGATAACGAAACGGCACTGCGCTGACTCCATTCGTTACGCCCTAGTTCAGAATCAGCTAATACCTTATTCTTGGAGCGCTGATAGCCTGCGGCTATAGGCCGAAAAACCGATAGATGAGCGCATTCGCAACACCGAGCGAGGTTGCGCGACTGACTACGAATTGATTGACGACGTTTTGCAATTGTGGGCGCCATGATTTTCTGAAAGAGTTCAGTACGCGTCATATGCTCCGGATTGTCATTTTTCTAGGGATCGGTTTGTCGTTAGGTATCGATCGATCTTTTGCGCAAGGACCCACGGGGGCGCCGGTAGCGGTTCAGGTCTCGCCATTACCGACCGCAACTCCGGTCGTCTTCTCATCGCAAACACTGGCGGATTTAAAACGGGTGCAGCAAGCAGCGTTGGCCAGCGACTACGCTTATCGGCAGGTCGCGCATCTCTCGAACAACATTGGACCGCGACTGACGGGATCGGCGCAGGCGGCGAAGGCGGTTGAATACGTCGCGAATGAATTGAAGGCGATCGGCTGCGAAGTGCAGCTCGAGAAAGTGATGGTGCCGCACTGGGTGCGCGGCGAAGAGACGGCCGCACTGGTGCAATTCCCCGGTCAGGCGGAGAACACGACGCAGAAAATTGTGCTTTGCGCGCTCGGTGCAAGCGTGGCGACTCCGCCGGAGGGAATCACCGCCAATGTTGTCGCGGTCAGAACTTTCGACGAATTAAAATCGATGCCACGCGATAAGGTCGCGGGCAAGATTGTGCTCTTCAATTATCCGTACGACAAACAAATGGCGGCGGAAGGAAACGGCGGCGAAGCGTACGGCGAAGCAGTTGTGTATCGCGGAGATGGACCAAGCTCGGCAGCGCGACAAGGTGCGATCGCATGTCTGATCCGCTCAGTCGGCGGTGCGGATTATCGAATTCCGCACACCGGACAAACAAGATATGCTGCCGATGCGCCGAAGATTCCAGCCGGCGCAGTCACAGCGGAGGATGCAGATTTGATTATCGATCTTGTCCGGCAAGGTACGGTTAAAATGAAATTGGTTTTGACGCCGCAAACTTTGCCGGATGTCGAGAGTTACAACGTGATCGGCGACATCAAAGGCAGCGAACATCCGGAGCAAGTGATCGTTGTTTCCGGACATCTCGATTCGTGGGATTTGGGAACCGGCGCGATCGATGACGGAGCGGGCGTCGCCGTTTCGATGGAAGCTGCAAACGTCATTCAAAAACTTCATTTGAAACCGAAGCGCACGATTCGCGTGGTTGCCTGGATGAACGAAGAAAACGGAAGCGCCGGATCGAAGCAGTACGCGAAAGATCACGCCAATGAAATGTCGAACCATTTCTCCGCGATGGAAACCGATGGCGGCGCGGGCCATCCCCTGGGCCTCAACATCAAGGGAAACCCGGAAGTGAAAAAGATTCTCGCTCCAGTCGCCGCAATTTTGCAGGAGTCAGGCGCCGGCATGCTCCATCTCGCCGAGCATTGTGGCGCCGACATCGAGCCGATGGAAAAGGCCGGTGTTCCCGCGTTCAGTCCGATCCAAGACAGCCGATTCTATTTCAATTATCACCACACCGCCGCTGACACTCTCGACAAAATCGTGCCGAAAGAACTAGCGGAGAATTCCGCGGTGGTCGCGGTTGCGGCGTACGCGCTGGCAAATAGCGAGCAGCCGTTGCCGAGGTGAGAAAAGACTAGCGTTTCGCAGCTCTTACTTTGGTTTCCAGCCGAGCGTCACGTTCTTGACGCGTATTTTGCACTTGTCTTTGACGAGCGTGAATTGCAGCGAGTCGGCGGAAGCGCGGCTGAAGTGATAGACGCCGTCACCTTTACAGCCTTTCGGGACCGTGCCGCCGGTGCCATGAATCGTGACCGTGTCGCCCGAGACGGTGTACGTGCCCCAGGCGTCGCGTTTGCCGTCATGGTTCAGATCGACCTCGAACGTCCCTTCGGCCTTGATCATCCAGACGGTGCCAAGCGAGTTAGTCCACGTTCCGACGAGCGCCGATGCTCCCGATTTCGGGTAAGTGGCGCAGGCGCTCAGCATTACGAGAAGCGCACCCGACAAAACGATTTGGCGCAGGCGTTGTGTTTTCATGCCGCGCATGTTGTCGAGTTACACTTGGCAAATCAAGCGCGATCGCACCGCTTACTTTCGTTTCCAACCGAGCGTGACGTTCTTGATCCGCAATTTGCAGTCGTCGCTAATGAGCGTGAACTGCAAGGTGTCCCCGGCGCTGCGATTGAAGCGATAAACACCTTTGCCCCTGCAGCTTTTCGGCGCGAAGCCGCCTTTTCTGACAAGGGTGATGGTATCGCCGTCGACTCTGTATTTTCCCCACAAATCGCGTTTGCCGTCTTGGTCGAGATCGACCTCGAATGTGCCGTCATCCCGGATGGTCCAGATCGTTCCGACGGAATTCTTCCAGGTGCCGACAAGCGGCATGGATCCCTGATGCGGATAAAGTGCGCACGCTCCGAGCGACACAACGAGGAGGCTCGCCAGAAAGATTCGGAATAGGCGCGGTGGATTCACGTTCTTTATCCTGTCCGGTAGCATTTCGCGATTCAAGCGCGGATTGCGAGCAAGATAAGTTGTAAAACTCACGGCATTTGAAGTAGAAAAGGCTTATGGAACAAACGCCGCCGCCGATCCCACAGCAATCAAGAGGCAATTGGTGGACGAGAAACTGGAAATGGTTTGTGCCAACGGGCTGTTTGACCATGATCGCCCTCTTCGCGGTGTTCGTCGCTTTGATTGCGATGATTGTGTTCAGCGCAATGAAGTCGAGCGACGTTTACAAAGATGCGCTCGCGAAAGCGAAGGCTGAGCCCGCGGTCATCGAAGCGTTGGGTTCGCCGATCAAGGATGGGATGTTTGTTTCCGGAAATACGAACGTGAATGGCGGATCGGGTGAAGCCAATCTTGCCATCCCGATCTCCGGTCCGAAGGGAAAAGGCACTTTATATGTTGTCGCCACAAAATCGGTCGGTTTCTGGAATTATTCCAGCCTTGTGGTGGAAGTAACTCAGACGAAACAGCGCATCGATCTTCTCCACGAACACGACTAGTTGCCGGAATTTTCCGGCGTAACTCCTGTTGGCAAAGGAGTTGCTTTGAAGCGCCGGGTGCGTTCACCCGTGTTGTTTACAGCGAGCAAAGCTTTGTCCCTGTGGCGGGTCGCTATTTGGGTCGGCATTTGTGCGTCGGCACATTCGGCGTCCGCGAATCTGATCGTGAATGGCGACTTTGAATTGGTGGGCCCTGCGCCCGGCAGCCCGGCGTCCACCTACACGACAGATTATGCTGCGATTAGCACCAACACTCTTACGGGCTGGACAAGTTCTGTCGATACAGTCGTGAATGCGGCGAATTATCTTTCCGCGACGGGCTCGAGCGCGAGTTGGATTCCGGATCCGTCCAGCGGCAACTACTGCATCCAGCTCGACAGTTCTCAAACGACCGATCTCTACGCGGTTGGCAACTCAGTCAGCCAAACGGTTAACCTTACCGCCGGCCTTGCCTACCAGCTCACCTTCTACATGAGCGCGGAGGCGGCGCGCGGACAGCCGGTCACTTCGAAGTTGGATGTAATACTCAACGGCGGCGGCTTTAGCAATTTCACGACGGAATTCACTGCGACTCGGCCCGGCGACGACACCAAAACCACCATGTCTGGTTGGATTTTGCAGACCTTGAATTTCACAGCGGCCACTTCCGGTGCGGTCAATTTCACATTCCTGGACACCTATGTGGCCAATGCCACAAGCTCGAATTCCGCGCTCGACAACATTGACCTCACGGTCCTGCCGGAGTTTTCGAATGGAACGATCGTGACTGCGCTTTGCGCGATTTTGGCTTTCTGGCAAAGCCGTCGGCGAGTCGCTATTGTGTTTCGCACAATGGTTGGCGGAGTGAGACGGCGATAGATCGGTAGTCCACCTTCTTTACTCAGGCAACGACGTGGATAGAGTTCACGCCCAATGCCAATTTCCGAAGCGGCAGTCCGTGACGCGCTTGCCAGCGTCAAATATCCCGGATTCAGCCGCGACATAGTTTCATTCGGTCTGGTCAAATCGATCAAGGTCGACAACGGCGAAGTGAAGGTGCAACTCGCGCTTGCCACCAACGACCCGAACGTTCCGGCGACAATCAAGAGCGATGCCGAAGAAGTTCTGCGTGGAATTGGCGTGCAGAACGCAAAGGTTTTGATCGACATCCACGCGCCCCCGGCCGGTGCAGGCGCCGCGGGCGCTGGCACGGCGCGCATTCCGGGAATCAAACATGTGATTGCGGTCGCGAGTGGAAAAGGCGGCGTGGGCAAATCAACTGTGGCTGCGAATCTCGCCGTCGCGTTTGCGCAAACCGAAGCACGCGTCGGTTTATGCGATTGCGATATTTACGGCCCGAGCATCGCGCTCATGTTTGGGTCGCGTGAGCGTCCGCTCGCCACGGAAGAAAACCGGATCCTTCCGATTGAGCAGTACGGTTTGAAACTAATGTCGATGGGATTTCTGCTCGATGACGCTTCGCCGGCGATTTTGCGCGGGCCGATGGTGACCCGCTACACGCAACAATTTCTGCGTCAGGTTGAATGGGGCGAGCTCGATTACCTCGTTCTCGATCTTCCGCCGGGCACGGGTGACATTCAGCTCACGATCGTGCAAACGGTCGCGCTTTCCGGCGCAATCATCGTCACCACTCCGCAGGAAGTAGCGCTGATCGACGCGCGCAAGGCCGCGACCATGTTTGAGAAGGTGAACGTTCCGGTCCTCGGGTTGATCGAGAATATGAGCTATTTCATTTGCCCCGGTGACGGCAACCGCTACGACATCTTTGGCAGCGGCGGCGGCGAACGCGAAGCGAAACGGTTGCGCGTTCCTTTGCTCGGGCAGATCCCCATCGATATCGCCACGCGCGAAGCCGGCGACCGCGGGATGCCGATCGTGGGAGAAGATAGGCAATCAGATGTGGTGACTGAGTTCAAAAAAATCGCCAAACAGCTGCGGGCGACTCTGGCTTGACGGAGAAATTTTTCGGATGACCGATTAAATAGGTATGGCCGATGCTACGTCATACGGTTGAGAGTTATTCACTTTTTGTTGACCAATTCTCATTTCTATGGAAAACAGTGGCCTAATGCCCTCTGTCCGAGAGGATCGATCTCACTTCGTTAAGAACTCGGTGCTCTACAAAGAGTTTCTCGCCGAGCGTGAGGAAATTTTGAAACACAAATGGATCGAGAGCGAAAAAGCCGGCACCGATATCGGATTCGAAAAGGCGCTGCTCGATTGGATCGTGAAACATCGCTCCAACTGGCGTGACAGACGAATAAAGGAGGCGCGCACGGAAACGAAAGTAGCCTCCTAATTTTTTTGTTCCTTTAACGCGATCCCGCGAGGTCGCCAAGGAATGCAATGAAGCACACAAAACAAACTCCTCCTGCTGCCGCCGTCCCGATCATGGACGCGGAAGCTATTCGCCGCGCGCTGCGGCGGATCGCGCACGAAATCGTCGAGCGCAATCCAGATCTGAAATCGGTTGCCCTCGCTGGAGTCCAATCCCGCGGCGTCGAAATCACGCGACGCATCGCGGAGTTCATTCGCGAAATCGGCACGATCGACATCGACATGGGCGTGATCGATGTCGCGATGTATCGCGACGATGTTGGCAAACGCACCGAATTGCCGGTCGTGCGCGCATCGAAACTGCCAATGCCGCTCGATGGTCGAACGCTTATTATCGTAGACGACGTTCTCTTCACCGGCCGCACGGTCCGCGCCGCGATGGACGCGATCAGTTCCTTTGGTCGGCCTGCGTGCATTCAACTCGCGGCTTTGATCGACCGCGGTCATCGCGAATTGCCGATTCGCGCCGATTATGTCGGCAAAAACTTACCAACCTCGCCAAATGAAAAAATCCGCGTTTGCCTCGAACAGACCGACGGCGAGCCGGACGCAGTATGGATAGAGAAATGACAAACATGCGCTGGACCCGAAAAGATTTACTTGGGCTGCGAGAACTGTCGGCCGAGGAAATCAATTTCATTCTCGAAACGGCGGACGCATTCAAGGAGGTCGGCACCCGCGAGATTAAAAAGGTGCCGGCTTTGCGCGGCAAGACCCTGGTGAACTTCTTTGTCGAACCGAGTACGCGAACTCGCACCTCGTTCGAGCTCGCGGCGCTTCGCTTGAGCGCGGATGTGATCAATATTTCGGCGACTGCCTCAAGTCTAACGAAAGGCGAAACGCTCAAGGACACGGCCAAGAACCTCGAAGCATTGCATGCCGATATTCTGGTGTTGCGCCATAGTTCGGCGGGCGCACCGCAATTCCTGGCGAGCCGGCTGAAATCGAGCGTGATCAATGCCGGCGATGGCGCGCACGAGCATCCTACCCAAGCGCTTCTCGATCTTTACACTATTCGTGAAAAGCGCGGGAAAATAGCAGGACTGCACGTCGTGATCGTCGGTGACATCCTGTTCAGCCGTGTCGCGCGTTCGAATATTTTCGGTTTAACTAAGCTCGGCGCGCGCGTCACCCTTGTCGGTCCGAGCACGCTTGTGCCGCGCGAGTTCGAAAAACTCGGCGTCACCGTCTCACACAAGATCGACGACGTTCTGCCGGACGCCGATGTGGTGAATCTGTTGCGCATCCAGCACGAACGTCAACGCAAAGAATATTTTCCGGGAATCGACGAATACATCCGCCTGTTCGGTCTCACCAAAGAACGCGCGAAATTTTTGAAAGCGGATTGCCTGATCATGCACCCGGGTCCAATCAATCGCGGGGTCGAGATTGACAGCGAAATCGCCGATGGTGCGCAAAGCGTCATTCTCGATCAAGTAACCAACGGCCTCGCCGTCCGCATGGCCGTTCTCTATCTCTGCGGAGGCATCGCCACGACATGAGCGCGACCATCATGCGAAACGGCCGCGTGATCGATCCGGCAAATAAGCGAGATGAAGTTATCGATCTTGCGATTGTCGATGGACGAATTGCTGATCTTTCCGCAATCCGCAATCCGCAATCCGCAATCGATGAGATTGACGCAAGCAATCTCATCGTCGCGCCCGGCTTGATCGACATGCACGTGCATTTGCGCGAGCCGGGATTCAGTCACAAGGAAACGATTGAATCCGGAGCTCGCGCCGCGGCGGCGGGCGGCTTCACGACGATTGTGTGCATGCCGAACACTTCGCCGGTGGCTGACACGCCGAGCACAATCGCTTGGATTAAAGATCGCGCCGCAAAAATGGCCTGCGTGAACGTTTTGCCGACAAGCGCGATTTCGAAGAATCTCGGTGGCGAGGAGCTCGCGCCGGTCGGATCGCTCGCGCAAGCGGGCGTGGTCGCGATCACGGACGACGGTCACTGCATTCAGAATCACGAGTTGATGCGGCGCGCAATCGAGTACGCGCGCATGGTTGGCTTGCCGGTGCTCGATCATTGCCAGGATTACAGCTTGGTTGGCAACGGCATCGTGCACGAAGGTTACTGGAGCACGCTGCTCGGTTTGCCTGGCTGGCCGGCGGCGGGCGAGGAAGCGATCGTGATGCGCAACATTCTGCTCGCGGAATTGTGCGATCATCACGTTCATTGTCAGCACGTCAGCTCGGCCGGAAGCGTGCGGCTAATTCGCGAGGCGCGTGCGCGCGGAATTAAGATTAGCGGCGAGGTTTGCCCGCATCACATCGCGTTGACCGACGAAGAGATCCAGAATTTCGACACGAACTATAAAATGAATCCGCCGCTGCGCTCGCAGCAGGATGTCGATGCGTTGCTCGATGGGATCGGTGACGGCACATTGTCGATCCTGGCGTCAGATCACGCGCCGCACGCGGGTTTCGAGAAGGAAGTGGAGTTTGACGCGGCGCCGTTCGGCATTGTCGGATTGGAAACTGAACTCGGACTGTTTCTCGATCTTCTCGTGCACAAACATCGCAAGATCGACATCGTCCGTTTGATTGAGATGTACACGGTCGAGCCGGCGCGGTTATTGAAGCTCGGCGCTGGAACACTATCGATCGGCGCGGAAGCGGACATCACGCTCATCGATCCAAAAATGGGATGGACGGTCGATGTGGCGAAATTCCAATCCGGGTCGCGCAATTCACCGTTCGATGGATGGAAGCTAAAAGGCCGAGCAGTGCGGACAATTGTCGGCGGACGAACGGTTTGGATGGTGTAGTGGCGCGTGTCCGCACGCGCAGAGTAGTTAATTGCGGCTGAGGACAGCCGCCTCTACACCTCAACCGGTGTAACCGCCGTGAATGTAATTTTCGAGATGCGCGATGGCAGCGCTTTGACTGGCGATGACGTATTTCACCAAATCGCCGATTGAGATTATGCCGACAACTTTTTCGCCGTCCATGACGGGCAAATGCCGGATGTGTTTTTCGGTCATGAGACGCAAGCAATTCTCGACCACCTCCTGTGGGCGCGCGATCGTAAGGTCGGTGGACATGATCTCGGCCACGGTGGTTTCGCGCGAGCGTTTGCCGCGCAGGAAAACTTTGCGCGTGTAATCGCGCTCGGAAATCATTCCGACGAGCCGATTCGCTTGCATGACCAGCAGCGCGCCGACATTCTTTTGGTCCATCATCTCGATCGCTTCGAAGACAGTCGCTTCCGGCCAAATGGAATAGATTTCGCCGCCTTTCTTGGCGAGAATCGCGTCGATGTTTCCGCTTACGTCCATAGATCGACAATCACCCGCCACGGCGGGCGCCTTGAAGGGGTTAAGAATAAGGCAGCGACTAATGTCGATGCAAAGGAATTCTAACAGCCCGGGCGAGGCGCTATTTGGCTCGAGAAAACTTTTCGTCGATCAAGCCCCGAAGATAATCCGCAATCGCCGGTTGTTCGAGGCGCTCGATCACTTCATTTAGGAAACCTTTGACGATCAATTGCTGCGCGATGGCCGGCGTAATGCCGCGCGAGCGTAGATAAAACATCTCATCGGCGTCGATCTGACCGGAAGTTGCGCCGTGCGAGCATTTCACGTTGTCGGCGAGAATTTCGAGCCCAGGCATCGAGTTGGCTTCGGCATCATCGTCGAGAAGAAGATTGCGAACCTTCTGATACGCATCGGTAAAATGCGCGTGCGGTTCGACGCGAATGAGCCCGCCAAAAGTATTTCGGCTATGACCTTTGAGCGCGTTCTTGTAAAGCAGATCGCTCGCCGTGTGTGGCGAGACGTGATCCTGTAATGTGCGCGCGTCGAATTCCTGGCTGCCATCAGAGACAGAGACTGCGAGCAAGTCGCTGCGCGCGCCTTCGCCGATCAAGCGGCTCAAACTTTCGAAGCGGGAATATTTTCCGCCGAGGTGCAAATTCAAACTTTTCGCGGCCGCGTCGTGATCCGCTTTGGTGGAATTGATTTGCAGAGCGATGACGTTTTCGCCCCAGTTCTGCGCGCAAACATAAGTGATTTTCGCGCCCGGCCCGGAAATCAAATCGTTTACTCCGCAGGCGAAACCTGGCAGTCGTCGATCTTGCGAACGGAAATGCTCGATCACCGTGACTTTGGCAAGCTCATCGGCGACGAGAAGCAGGTGTGGGAAGACGGCGGAGTTTTCGCCGCTCAGCCAATGAAAAATCTCGATCGGCAATTCGATCTCGACCCCGCGCGGCACAAACACAAACGTGCCGGAACTGACCCACGAGTGGTGCAATGCGGCAAATTTCGCGGAACCGAGCGTGGCCGGTTCCGACATGAAATATTTTCGGAAGAGATCGGTGTGCTCGACCATCGCGCGTTCGAGCGGTTGGAAAACGACGCCCTTGCGTTGCAAATCCTCGGACAATACATCGCGTTGCAGAAGTTGGTCGTCCGCGAAGACCAATCGCCCAGCGACTTGTTCGAGCGCACGAGAGCGCTCGAGAATTTCGATGCGGTCATTGTCAGTGATCGGGGCGCCAAGCTTAAACTGCGAAAGATCGAGAAGATCGACATTGGAAAATCGCCACGGTTGATCTTTCCGATTCGGCATCGGCATCGTTTGAAATTTGCTCCAGGCGCCGTGCTGTTGATCGCGAAACCATTCCGGAAAATCGGAACGGCGCGACGGGCCGGAGAGGATCGCTTGAGCCTCCGTCATTAATTGATCAAGAATGGCTGGCTTCATTTTCAGATACAGCAGCCGGTCGCGCGACCGTCGATGTCAATCTTGCCCGAGGCAGGAACCTACCCAACCGAACCTTCCATCTCAAGTTCGATGAGGCGTTTGAGCTCGACCGAGTATTCCATCGGGAACTGGCGAACGAGATCGTTGACGAACCCGTTCACGCTCAAGCTCATGGCCTGCGCTTTGGAAAGACCGCGCTGTTGCATGTAGAAAATTTGCTCGGCGCTGACCTGGCTGACGCTCGCTTCATGTTGCACGGCGTTGCCAGTTCCGCGCACGGTAATGGCGGGATAAGTATCGGTGCGGCTGGTGGAGTTGATGAGAAGGGCGTCGCACTCGGTGTTGTTTTTGCAATTCTTGAGATGCTTCGGAACATGGACCAGTCCGCGATAAGTGGCGCGGCCGGTGCCGATCGAGATCGATTTCGAAATGATGTTCGAAGTCGTTTCGTCGGCGGCGTGGACCATTTTCGCGCCGGTGTCCTGGTGCTGGCCGTCGTTGGCCAGCGCGATGGAAAGAACTTCGCCGCGCGCCTTGCGGCCTTTCATGATTACACCCGGATATTTCATGGTGAGACGCGAGCCGATATTGCAATCGATCCATTTGACCTCGGCATTTTCGTGGGCGAGCCCGCGCTTGGTCACGAGATTGAACACATTCGCGCTCCAATTTTGCACGGTGATGTATTGAATTTTCGCGCCTTTCATGGCAACCAGCTCAACTACGGCGCTGTGCAAGGTCGCGGTGTTGAACTTGGGAGCGGTGCAGCCTTCCATGTAAGTAAGTTCGGCGCCTTCATCGACAATGATGAGTGTGCGCTCGAATTGTCCGAAATTTTCGGCGTTGATGCGGAAGTAAGCCTGGAGCGGGTGCTTCACTTTCACGCCCGGCGGAACGTAAATGAACGAGCCGCCGCTGAAGACCGCGGAGTTGAGCGCGGAGAATTTGTTGTCGCCGGTCGGGATGACCTTGCCGAACCACTTCCGGAAAATCTCCGGGTGCTCCTTCAGTCCTTCGGCCGATCCAACGAAGATAACGCCTTGTTCGCCGACTGCTTTCTTGATGTTTGAATAAACGGCCTCGCTATCGAACTGCGCCTCAACGCCAGCGAGAAATTTTCGTTCCTGTTCCGGAATACCGAGCCGCTCGAACGTGCGCTTTACATCCTCGGGCACTTCTTCCCAGGTGCGTTTGGCTTGCGTGCCTCCGCTTAAATAGTAACGGATCTTGTCGAAATCGATTGCCTCAAGATCTTTGCTCGCCCAATGCGTGGGCATCGGTTTCTCCAAGAATGTTTTAAGAGCCTTAAGACGAAATTCCCGGACCCAATCGGGATCTTGTTTGACGTCCGAGATGTAGTGAATGGTTTTTTCCGACAACCCGGTGCCGGCGTCGTAGGCGTGGGTGACGTCGTAAGAAAAATCACCAATGTTGCGGTTGATGTCGACGGCGGAGGTTTCAGTTTTCATTGTCTAGCGTACTGCCATTTCACCAGCTTCTTCGCGGGTCCAATCGTAACCGCGCTCCTCGAGCTCGAGCGCGAGTTCTTTGCGCCCGCTCCGCACAATACGACCAGCCACCATAACATGGACATGATCGGGCACGATGTAGTTCAAAAGCCGTTGATAGTGCGTGATCAAAAGAATTCCGAGATTCGGTCCCCGCAACGAATTTACGCCATGGGCAACCGTCTTCAGCGCGTCAATGTCGAGCCCGCTGTCGGTTTCGTCGAGAACGGCGTATTTCGGTTCGAGCATGGCGAGCTGCAAAATCTCAGCGCGTTTTTTTTCGCCGCCTGAAAAACCTTCGTTGACTGAGCGCGACGTGAACGACCGATCCATGCCGAGCAGCTCCATTTTTTCGTAAAGCTTCGCGTAATAATCGGTCGCTTCGAGTTCTTCGCCTTCCGGCATCCGCGCCTGCACGGCCGCGCGCAGAAAATTCGCAATCGTTACGCCCGGAACTTCGCTTGGATATTGGAACGCGAGAAAAAGCCCGTGCCGCGCGCGTTCGTCCGGCTCGAGTTCGAGGACATTTTCGCCATCCATCGTTACCGCGCCGCCGGTGACGTGATAATCGGGATGACCGGCCAGCACTTTTGCGAGCGTGCTTTTTCCAGAGCCATTCGGGCCCATGATCGCATGCACCTCGCCGCACGGAACGGTGAGGCTAAGCCCGCGCACGATCTCGCGGTCGGCGATCTCGACCCGCAGGTTCTGGATATTGAGTTCGTTCATAAAAAGGGAAACAAAACTATATCGAGATTTGCCGGTTTTGCGAGTGGCGATTTGCGGCAGATTGCCGCGCTAGTTTTCATTCATCGAAGCGAATCTGCGCCGAATTGTCCCGACTGGGATGTCATTTTGAAGTGAACGGCACTCTGGATGCTCCCCAGAGAGGCGATGGAACCCGAGGCAGAGACGAATGGACACGCCCACACTGGCGCGGAGCCCATTTCCAAGGCGACCAGCGAGCTAAACAACCTGCTCCAAATAATCGCCGGCACGAGCTCGGTCATCGAAAACATTTGGGAAGGAACTGACGGTTCGGAAAAGTACCTGGCCATGTTGCGGGCGAGCATTGAACGCGCGGAAAAAGTCACCGCCGAACTCGCTCACTATGCCGGCGGCTGCGAGAAGAAAACGCTCTTTAATCCCGGGATGGCAGGATTTGCTAAAACAAAGAACGCATCGGATTCCGGCACGCTGCGTCAAAACATCTTGGTTGTCGACGACGAAGAAATGGCGTTGACCTTGGTGAAGCGAACTCTCTCCGAGGCGGGCTTCCATGTCGTCACCGCCCAGTCGGGCTTCGATTGCTTGGACATTTTTCGTCGCCGCCCGCACAGCTTCGACCTCGTTCTTCTCGATCTCACCATGCCTTTCATGAACGGCGAGGAAACATTCACTCGCTTGCATGAGATCCGTCCGGATGTGCCAGTCGTGCTTTGCACCGGCTTCATCGATCAAGAACGCCTGAATCGAATGTTGCGCGCGGGTCTTTCGGGTTTTCTGCGCAAGCCAATCGCACCCAACGAGATCGTTGGTCATGTCCGCTCAATTTTAGAAGGCGCGAGGTTCATGGGCACAGGCGTTCCGTCTGGAATTTCCGCTGCGATTTGATCGATCAAATGAAATCACCTTCTCAGGTAGGCGCGTTCGAAAAGTTCTCAGCCAATCGTCTTTTCGATGGAATCGAGCGCAACGTTCTAAACGAAATCCGTCCGCAAGTCAGCTTGCTTCGCGTCCGAAAAGACGACGTCATCTATCGCGAAGGCGACCGGGGCGACTTCCTTTATCTCGTTGGCGAAGGAGTGGTAAAGATTTCTCAGCTCGACCGGCTCGGTCACGCGGAAACGATCGGCTACGTTGAGTCGGGAAACTTTTTTGGCGGTAGGGCGCTTCTGGAGACAAAGCCGCATTCGGCCATGGCGACGGCGGCGGAACCCGCCCTTCTTGGCACAGTTAAGAAAAAGGCGTTCGAAAAGATGCTAGCGCTGGCGCCAGCCCGCTTACACGTAAACTTTCTGCGGGCGGTCACCGAGCGTCTGCGCAGCATCAATTCGCGTTTCATGAGCGACGTGCTTCGGAGCGAGCGGCTTCGCGTTGCGGGCGCGATCGCAAATTCCATTCTGCACGATTTGAAGAATCCCATCTCGATTGCGCGCTGCTGCGCCGATTTGATCGCTGCCGAAACCAGCAACTCCGAGTTGCACGAGATAGCTACTTTGCTCGGCGGCGCGGTCAACGGGATGGTCGCGACGACCCAGGATCTCCTCGATTACACCCACGGCCCAATCACACTCAAGAAACAGCACGTTTCAGTCTGGCGCGTGCTCGACGAACTCAATCAACAATCGCTCCGGCTATTGCCTGGAAAGAATATCGAGTTCATAAAACACATCCGCTACGACGGCAATATGGACGTCGACCTTGCGCGCTTCGTTCGGGCGCTCTGTCACCTCATCAGGAATGCCTGCGAAGCAATGCCATGCGGCGGCGTTCTCCGTTTCACCACCGACCGCGTGCACAATGAAGTGGTGCTGCGAATCAGCGACAGCGGTGTTGGAATTCCTCCGCAACTTATCTCGACATTACTCGAACCGTTCCAGACGGCGGCCGAGTCGGTCGGCACCGGTCTTGGCCTGGCCATAGCCAAAGCAGTTGTCGAAGCGCATCGCGGAAAAATTTCGATCGCGAGTGTGCCGAACAAAGGGACGACGGTCGATATTCGGCTGCCGGCGCCGACGGAAGAGTAATTGCCACGCGCCGCGATTTGCAAATTGCGATTTGTAAATTGCGATTTAACTGTCTCCCTGCCGGTGAGATCGAAAATCGGCCATCGCAAATCTAAAATGCCTTACCCCGTGGTGTAACGGTAACACAGCGCCCTTTGGAGGCGTTATTCATGGTTCGAATCCATGCGGGGTAGCCACTCTCTCAATCGCGGATTCACCAATGGAAAGTGCAATTTTCGTAAGTCTGCAAGGAGCCGCATAAAAACGCATGGATACGCTATCTATTTGCCAAGTATTCGGCAACATGATAAGCACCCGCCCGTGCTTCAGGCCGCGTAATAGGTCATAGAGAATTTGTAATCAGCAGGTCGTCGGTTCGAATCCGACTGCTCCCGCATAACTCGTGCGCTAACGTTTCTTTTTCGGCGTCGGGCTCGGGTGCGCTGAAAATATCTTTTTCAGGCTGTTTCCAAGTTTATCCAAACCGGAAGGAGTCGGTGTCGGCTTCGCTGAGGACCGTCCGTTCGAGCGAAGTTGAAAAGCGACAGTCACGACGGTGCCGTTTTCGATCGTGACTGTTTTAGTCCGTTTCGGAAGATCAGGGTGACGGGAGACGAGTTGCTGTTTACCCAAGGGCAAATCGACTGTGAGAGGCGTGTGCCCAAGGGAATGTTCTCCCAGGAGAATCTCCACGCCGTCAGGATTGCTTGTTATGGTCGCGCTACCGTGCGGGAAAGTATAATTGACGGGCAAAGTCTCGCCGGGTTGCAGTGAGATTTCCGCGCGATCATCCGGCCAGCCGTCGTTGTGAAAGAAAAGCGTGTAGCGGCCAGGCGGCAGATCACCAGCGTTTTCTGGCGCAGTCCCGCTGCGCAACGGCGTTGCGGCGGGCGCGCTTTTTCCTGCGATCACCCCCGAATAGATGGCGAAGGTCGCGCTAGGCGGCGTGGTGGTTAATTGCAACGTCCCATTTTGCGCGCTTGCGCTCAGCGCGGGAGCACTCGGATTCGAAACGGAAACCGGTGACGGTTCGGTCGCGACAGAAAGTTTTGCAGGCGGCGCGACAACATCTCTTACCGCCGGTACCGCCGTCGGCTTCCCCGCGGCCTCTATTGCATAACCAATCGCAGGTAGAGCTGTTGCGCCGGTCTCCGGGACCGCAGGCTTCGGACGCTGATGAAAAAGAGTGGCGATGGCCACAATCAGCGCGAGAGCGCCTCCGGCGAATGCAGCGAAGCGCGGCTGAATGTGTTTCCACAGTAGCGATGGATGATTTTCCTCTACGTCAGCCAACCGGATTGTCCCTCCGAGACGCAACCGTCGCGCGACACCCGCCGCCGTCCGTGGCCGGTACTCGGGATCTTTTGCCAGGCACGCAGCAATGGTCTCTTCCCAATATTTTGGGATGGGCTCGCCGAAGATCTCAAGCTTCGTCCGACGCTGCGTTATCGTAGGAGCGATGACTTCGCGAACTTGCGAGGCGACGTCGCCGCCGTAAAAGGGCGGTTTGCTCGAAAGTAGCTCATACAAAGTTGCGCCAAGAGCGTAGACATCGTCGGAAGGCGACGGATCCTCGCCAAGCATCTGCTGCGGGCTCATGTAATTCAGCGTTCCGCTGGATGTTCGCATGCTTACACCCCTCATTGATTCGAGCAGTGTGCACGCAATCCCGAAGTCGGTGACCTTGAGTTCGGAACGGCTGTTGACCATCAGGTTCGCCGGTTTGAGATCGCGATGAATCACACGTGCGGAATCGTGCGCGTAAGCAAGTGCGTCGCACAGTGATGTCACCCAGGGCACGAGTTCGCGAACTTCGAAGCACTTGGAGGCCTTCTGCACCCGCAATGAGGAGAGCGTTGCGCCGTCGACGTATTCCATCGAAATAGCAGCCGTTCGCTCATCTTCCATGAAGTCGAAAATTCGCACAATGTTTGGGTGGGTGAGCATGAGGCTCTTGCGTGTTTCGCGTTTAAGGTCTTCCTGAGCAGAGGCGTCGAAGCAAACCGCTTCGGGCACAAGCTTGAGGGCGACGAGACGATCGAGCCGATCGTCACGGGCCAGCCAGACAATCCCCATCCCTCCGCGCCCCAGCACTTTCTGAAGCGTGAATCGATTGAAAAGCTGCGTCCCGCCGACAACGCCGCGCATTGTCTGTCCGGACTCGGCGTCTTCCTCGGGGACAGAATTTGCGTACATGCTGCAACGGAAAAAAGCAGAGCGCATGCCCCGGCGACCTTTGGCACGCATTCGGCTTGAGTTTAAGAGAATGAGTAACGGGCCGCTCGTTGCCTGGCTTGATATAGGAGACCGGCAATTCCCGCTGATCGAGAAAACGTTCTCGCTCGGCCGGGCGAAGGACAACAACGTGGTCTTCACGTCTTCGAAAGTTTCTCGGCGTCATGCCATCGTGCATGCGCAAGGCGCGTGGGAATTTTCACTTGTCGATCTTGGGAGCAGCAATGGCACTCATCTCAATGGCCGGCGCGTCATCGAACCGATCCCGTTGCAACACGGCGACGTGATACAGATCGGCGAGCAAAGCCTCGTCTTCCGGCTCGAAACTGCGCAGAACCCAGAGGAAGAAATCTATGTGACGGACACACAGATGACCGTGCGCGATGTGAACGAGCTCACATGCTGGTTTCTCCTTCTCGACATCAAAAATTTCGTGGGACTGACCAGTGAATTGCCGACCGAGGACCTGGCACGGATGGTGGGCGCGTGGCTCGCCGAATGCCGCCGCGTGGTCGAGGATCACGGCGGTACCCTAAGCAAGTTCTTGGGTGATGGATTGCTCGTTTATTGGGATTCGCGCTTTTGCGATGATACGAACGTCGCTGCCGCCTTGAACATTTTGCGTTTGATGCAAACGCAACGCCAGCCGCCCTTTCGGTGGGCGCTTCATTTCGGCACCGCAATTTTCGGATCGACCGCGGCCCCGGGTGAGGTGAGCGCGCTCGGGCACGATCTCAATTTCCTTTTCCGAATCGAGCGCCTCGCGGCCGCGAATGGATTCCCGTCGGTTACAAGCCAGACGGCATACTCTAAAATTGGAGCTCTGCTTGGGGCGCAACCGCTCGGTTCATTTCCGGTAAAAGGGGTGGAAGGTGAGCACTTCCTGTTCGGCTGCTAGGCGGTTGACCTAGCCACGTAAAGGCAGATCAATTTGGAACGAGGTTCCTTCGTCGCTGCTTTGAACCGAAATCGTTCCTTGATGCGCCTCGACCACCGCCTTGCTGACGGCGAGCCCCAGGCCGGTGCCGTTCTTTTTTCCGTGGGTCACGAATGGCTCGAAGATGCGCGGCAAAATATCATTTGGGATCCCGCAACCCGTATCGGTGACCTCGAAACGCACGCCGGAGTCGACGCGGTTGACGACAAATCGTAGAGTTTGCCCGTCGGTCTTTTTCATCGCCTCGCGTGCATTGCGGATTAGATTTCCGAAAACGCGGATCAGGCGGTGTCGATCGACATGCAGAGGACCATCATAAAGTGCCTGGATGCGCACATCGATGTTCGGCCGGCATTTGGCGAAATCGCCTTCGAGGTGGCGCAGAAAATCATTCACGCTGATGGAGTGAAGATTGAGATGTGTTTGACCGCGTGAAAAGTCAACCAGCTCACGCGTCATCATCTCCATCCTTTCGACAGCCTCGCGAATCAGTCCCGACATTTTGTTGGACAGTTCATCGTGGATACTCGCCTGCATCACCTCACAAGCGCCGCGGATACAGGCGATCGGATTATTCATGTCGTGCATGATCGAACTAATGGTGGTGCCGAGAAGCGAGAGCCGTTCGTTGCGCATCATTTCTTCGATGAAACGCTGATTGTTATTTCGCAGGCGTTTGGTAATCGTGCGTGTGAAATTGCTCAGGACCTCGTGCGGCGCGAGGTGCAGAAGAAAGTCCCAGCTCTGACGATCTATCCGTCCCACAACCGCGTGTCCGACTGCGGCGGCTTGGGCGGATCGCTTTCCACTGTCGACCAGCGCCATCTCGCCGAAGAAATCTTCCTCCATTAGATAGGTAAGCGTTTCCTGCTGGCCGGCCCTGCCCTTTTTCGAAATTTTTACGGAACCTTGCGCAATCAGGTAGAGAGAATTGCCGGGTTCATCTTCTTCAAAGATGATTTCGCGCGGTACGAGATGGACGATGTCGATCTTGTTTTCGAACTGCGCGTAGGCTTCTTCACTAATGCCGGTGAGCAGCTCGTTGGTACGGAAAAGATCCGGTGAGGGTGAGGAAAGTAGCCGGATGTGCGCCGAGGTATCCCCGCGATTGTCGATTACATCTTGAGGCTGCATGATTTAGAGGGTGAAGCGCTGATTCTGCGGATCGTGAGCGAGCCGGTGCGATTTAGAGCACCAAACATACCGCGGTGTGCGACTTCGATGGCTAGTTTATTCGAGCTGGGCAGGAGCTCGCTTCGGCGGAAAAAAATGAACGCGCGCTCGACGGCCGCGCCGCGAGCCAGAAAGAGATTGAGGACTTCCGGCGTGTAATATTCGCTCGCGTAACAGGGGTTCAATCCGAAGAAAATTCGACCGCCTGGTTTCAGATGCCGCACTATTTGTCAAGTATTCGGCAACGATTAAAATTGGATTAGTAAATCTAAGCCCTTTGGAGGCGTTATTCATGGTTCGAATCCATGCGGGGTAGCGAATTCAATTGCAGCGCCCGTTGCAACTCCCTCTGTACGCGGATGAGAATGTGTAGGACCGAGACAACCTTAAGAGGTCGCCATCTGAACGTCCATCGCCGCGGATGATTATGGACTTGGGCTGATCGATGGCGAAGGCGCGGGCGTTGAGGCCGGCGAGACGGAAGTGGTTGGAATTGGAAATGCGAATGTCGCCGATGGCGACGCAGATGGTGTTGTCGATGTATCAGGAGAAGGGGATGGCGTCGATGTTGGTGTGGGAGTCGGAGTTGGGATCGGAGTCGGCGTAGGCGGCGGAGGAATGATGTTCTCCCAGTGATGCAATGGCACAGTCGCGCCGCCGATTTCTTTCACGAACGCTTCGCATTTCGCCTGAAGTTTTTCCAAATCGGGCGGGCTGAAGGGCAGGTCGGCTGTGCCTGGAAAAATTAAATACGTAACCTTGAGATCGCTAACGGGCCGATTCATCGGTGTCGAGAGCGTGTTGATTTCTTTCGAGATGCGCAAGGAAGCCTCGCCGACTTTATCGGGCGGGCCGACGTCGCCGACCATTGCGGGATAGATGTTGTCGCCGAAAATGACCACCGCGTAATCCCCTACTTTTCCGCCGTCCGCGCCGCGCGCGAATCCGCTCGGAAGCACGATGTACGGGTCGGTCGCGCCGATAAGGAAGCTAAATTTCTTCAGCGTGGTGATTTCATCGCGGATCTGGCCGATCGCGGTGCGCAGTTCTTTTTTGCGTTCCGGCGAGATCGTTTTCTGTGCGGATTCGGCCTCCGCTTTTCTCAATCGTTCCTCCGCCGGTCCAAGATAAGGATTTGGCGCGTTGGTTTTTTTCGCCCAGCGAAAACTTGTAAACGGTTTGAAATTCGGCGACGCGCCGTTTCCGATTGGCAGCCGATCCGAATCGGAACCGTCAGCATCCACATCCATGTCGGCTTGCAAGAGAATCGCTTTGCGGTGCGTTTCGGGATGACTCAGCAGCAATACCGTCTGGCAATCGTAAAAATTGTGCCGCGAAAGCAGTTGATCGAGGCGGACCAGATTGTCGCGCAGAAGCTTTATCTTGGTGTTGTAAAGCTCGGTGAAAAATGGAGCCACAGAATCGGGAGTCAGCATGGCTGCGAGACCAGGCAACAACTTCGGCAATTCGGGAGAAACCTTCGCCAGCTCTTCGATTGTGTGATTGGGCGTGGGCATTCGCGCCTGAAGTTTTAGATCGAGGACGTAACTCTGCGGATCGACGCGCTCGGTTGTCGCATCCGCTCCCGGCGAAGTATCAACCGAAGCATGGACGGTAATGCCGTTGAACAATCGCGCGGTATCGAGTTTGCCGCCGATGACCGGCGGCCGCGCGGCCGTTGGTTCAGGCGTTGGTTTGCCGGGAAATTCCGACGGCGCAAAACGTTGCAGGCGCTCGAGCGAAATCCAACGGTAGACGATGGCAAAGAAAATCGCAGCTAAGGAAAACAACACCAGACGCCGCCACGTCCTGACGCGAAATGTTCCCACGCGCGGTTACTTTTTCGTCCAGGCGACGATTGCCATGATGATACCGATCGCGCTCAAGATCGACATCATGCCTGCGGGCATCGCTTTTCCGGTTCGGATAAACTTGGGAATGAATTGGCCGGCCAGAAGCAGCGATATAATTAAACCGGTGGCCAAACCGGCGACGCGGTGATCGGGGAGAAGAAACGCCGCGACGAGCAACAAAATCCCCGAGATCGATCCGGCGATGATCGATGGCATGCTGCCAGCTTTGACGTAGCC
>ODAK010000802.1_pt1 | contig 35766 bp, 25 predicted proteins | sample 1539591 | NCBI WGS metagenome assembly ODAK01 (sample SAMEA3539303, study PRJEB22396) | soil metagenome | biome: tundra; feature: field; material: soil | place: USA | collected 2010-05 | depth 0.15 m | reverse complement strand
GCGACCCGAGTCACCTCATCGTGAGGTGGAACGGGTCGTCCCTACCGGAACCGCCTCTGCGCCTCTGCGGCCAATCTCTCTCTCCGGACGTGAGCCGAAGACGTGAGCCGAAGACGTGAGCCGAAGACGTGAGCCGAAGACGTGAGCAACAGTGCGACATCGACGACGACAAGCCCCGTGACGGGAGCATCTCGCCTCACGCGCGTCTCCTTACCTTCGCCGCTGATATCACCTGGACGGCGCGCGCGCGCTTCTCGTAGACTCCCGCGCGCCATGAGCGAAAAATGCCTCATTGTCGGGCCTCTCGTCGCGACCGCAGCGCTTGCCGTCGCCGCCTCCGTCGGTTGCAGCCGCAACAACATCGAAGCCGTCAACCTCGCCAACGAGGGTGATCAGGCCAAGAGCGCCAACGTCGACGAGGCGATCTCGAAGTACGATCAAGCCACCAAGCTCGACGCGGACAACCCGCGCATCTGGTGGAAGCTCGTCTTGGCCTACGAAAAGAAGGAAGACTGGCAGAAGATGGCCACCGCGTGCACGCACGCGGAAGAGGCCGCCGAGAAGTCCGAGGGCAAGAAGACCCACGCCGACTACTACTTCCGTCAGGGCTACGCGCTCGAGAAGCTTGCCGAGGCCGGTGGCAACTGGAACGACGCCAAGGCGCCGTTCCAGCAGGCGATCGCGCTCGACCCCAACTACGGCGAGGCCTACGGCGAGCTCGCCTGGGTGCTCATCCACACCGACGACGAGGTCGGTGCGATGCAGAACTGGACGAAGGCCATTCAGACGCAGCCCGATCAGACGCAGTACTACGTGACCCTTGCAGACGAGTACCGCCGACTGATGTTCTACGATCTCGTCGAGCAGGTGCTGAAGGAAGGCCTGTCGTTCGCCAAGGAAGACGACAAGCACCTCTTCAACATCCACACCCTGCTCGGCGATGCGTACGAGACCAAGGGTGATTTTTCCCGCGCGGTCACGGAGTACGAGGCGGCCAAGAAGTCGTGCGAGAGCAACAAGTGCAACGACCACAAAGAGGCGTACTTCTACCTGGGGTCCGCTTACGCGGAGCTGAACCCCCCGAAGAAGAACGAAGCCGTCCAGCAGCTGCAGTCGTTCTGGAAGATCACCTGCAAGGGTGCTGCTGCGAAGAACTACGCCGATCAGTGCGCGCAGTCCCAGGAGATCGCACGGCGCGTCGGCGGCTCTCTCCAGTAGGGTCCCTCCCGCCCCGTCAGCGCTCGCGGTCGCGAATTCATCTCCGGGGCGAGCGCCCCTGCCCACACGTTCCGGGGCGTTCGATCTGCGGAACTGCGACACGGTGTGGGGGATTGAGCGCCTCTACTTTGCCCCGCTCGCAGACGTCGTTGCTGCGCCGGCTGTCACGCTGCCGCGCTCGACGCTTGCCGCGGCGCCACAGGGTACGCGCTCGATCGGTGCGCCGAGCCGACTCTCGAGCGCAGCGCCCGGCGTGGGGGGCGAGGCCGCATCGAAAATCGATAACAGAAACGTGCGGCCGCGGCGGTATAGTGTGGCCCGGAGAAGGAGCCATGAGGCCGCCCACTTCGGGACCACGACTCTGTTATTCTCAGCAGCCTCCGCGTCGTCAGCGTACCGTTTGCATTGGTGCGGTCCGTGCCTCCCGAAGGCGCCGGGTCGTTGGTCGTGACGGGCAAGTACGACTTGCGCGCGAAGGGCGCGGTAACTTTCACTTGAGCGGTCGAACGAACCGAGGCGATCGATGGAGCTAGAGGAGCGTCTTTCGTATCTGGAGAACGTCCGAGACTGGCAGAGCCTCGTTGAGGAGCTCGAGAAGGGGATCGCGTCTTCGGCGCAAAACGCCGACAAGGCGCAGTTCCATCTCAAGCTCGGTCGCGTGCTCGAGACGAAGTTTCTCGCCGGGGTGAAGGCGCTCAAGCACTTTCAGGACGCGTACAAGCTCAACCCGGCCTTGATCGAGAGCCTCGAGTCGGCGCGAAGCGTCTACTGGGGCCTCGGCAAGCTTAATATGGTCCAGAAGCTCCTCGAGCTGGAGCTCAAGGCGGGACCAGACGGGGCGCGCGCCAGCGCGTTGCTCGTCGAACTCGGCGATGTGTTGTGCGACCAGGGTGAGTGGGAGAAGGCCGCGGCGACCTACGCGCGCGCGCTCGGCTCGAGCGGCGGAAAGAACCCGGGGGCCAGCGGCTGCCTCGAAGACGCGCAGGTCGACGCCGGCACGTGGAAAGGCCGCGTCAAGACGTTGCTCGGCCTGGCGAATGAAGCGAACGACGGCGTCGGGTCGCCAGGCAAGGGACGCGCCTTCCTGCGAGCGACGCGCGTGGCGCGACGCTTCGCAGCCGACGAGGCCGAGGCGCTCCTCGCGCGTGCGTACGCTGCGAACCCGGGAGACAAGCAGATCGCTGCGCTCTACGAAGGGCTCCTCGCCGAACAAGGGCGCTTCGACGCGCTCGAGCAGGCCCAGCACGCGGCGCTCGAGCAGATCCGCGACCCGCAAGACCGCGGCGCGATGGCGCTCGCGTTCGGCACGCGATGGGTGCTCCGCCATCAGAACGTCGAGATCGGCTCTCGCTTCCTCGAGGAGGCGCTGAAGCTCAACCCCCAGAACGAGGGCGCGTTCTTCTACCTTCGCGAGGCCTACGGCAAGAAGGCGGGCGACTGGAGCCGCGTCCTCGAGCTCGCAGAGGAAGCGGCGACGCGCGTCGAGAACGGAGACAGCACGTTCCTGCTCGCCCAGGCCGGGACGATCGCCTGGAGACAGCTCGGTAACCTCATTCGCGCGCGCTCGTCGTTCGAGCGCCTGAGCGCGGTCTCGCCCGAGCACCCGCAATTGCGCGCGTTCGAAGCGCAGATCGGCGAGACCTTGAAGCCGACCGACGCGGTGGCCGCGCCCGCGGTGCAAGCCCCGCCGTCGGATCCGATCCGGCAACCCGCCGTCGCACGTCAGGCCGCAACGCCCGCTCCGGTCGTCGACGAGGCTTCGGTCGCCGCCGCGCCCGCGACGCCTGCTCCCGCTCCGGCAACGCCGGCTCCCGCTCCAGTCGCTGCGGCCGCCGCAGCGCCCGAGCCGGCCGGCGCCGTCGACGAGGCCAAGGTCGCCGAGCTCCGTCAGATCGCTGAAAAGCAGGAGTCGTCGAAGCGCTACAACGAGTACGTCAAGACGCTGCTGCAGCTCGCCGGCATGGTCGGCAATCCGGCCGAGAAGGTCGCGCTCTACTCAAAGGCGGCCGATCTCTACATCACGAAGTTCGCGAACCAGGCCGAGGCGGTGAAGGCGTACGAAGCCGTCCTCGCCATCGATCCCGACAACGGGCAGGCCGTCGAATACCTGCGGCAGATGTACGAGAAGCGCCGCGACTGGGAGAAGCTCCTCGGTCTGCAGCGACGCGAGGCCGAGCGCATGCCGGCGGGCGCCGCTCGCGCGGCGAAGTTCCTCGAGATCGCGAAGCTCGCGACCGAGCGCGTGAAGAAGCCCGAGGTCTGCATCGAGCTCTGGCAAGAGGTCCTCGCCAACGACGAGACCAACGCCGAGGCGCTCGGAGCCCTCGCCGGGCTCTACGAGCGGGCGAAGGACTTCGAGAAGCTCGCGAGCGTCCTCGAGCAGCAGGCCGAGGTGACGTACGAAGCCTCGGCCAAGATCCAGGTGTTGACGAAGCTCGGCACAATCTATGGCGATCGCCTGAACAACGACGAGGGCGCCGTCAACGCGTGGCGGATTCTGCTCACGCTCGACCCGAACGACCGCCGCGCGCAAGACGCCGTCAAGAAGAAGTACCTCTCCCTCGGCCGCTGGGACGACCTCGAGGTCTTCTACGCCGAGAGCGGCAAGTGGGACGAGTTCATACGCGTCCTCGAGCAGCAAGAAGCCAAGGAAACGAGCCCGCAGCCGAAGATCTCGCTCCTCTTCAAGATCGCCCAGCTCTGGGGCGACAAGAAGCAAAAGCTCGATCGTGCCGCGAAGGCCTACGAGAAGATCCTCGAGCTCGAGGCCGACAACCTCCAGGCGGCCGAAGCGCTCATCCCGATCTACACGGCCGCCAACAACGCCAAGGCCCTCGGCAACGCCATCGAGGTCAAGCTCGGTCACGAGCAAGATCCGGTCGCGAAGCTCGAGCTCTATCGCGAAGTCGCCATCCTCTACGAGGGCAAGGTCCGCGATCCGCAGAAGGCGTTCGATCGCTATCGATCCGCCTTCGAGCTCGCTCCGGGCGACGAGCGCACGAGCGAGGATCTCGAGCGCGCCGCCAAGGTGACGGGCAGCTGGGACGAAGTCGTGACGTCGTACCGGCACGCGATCGCGGCGGCCGATCACGACGGCAGCCGGGACGTCGGGATCATGCTCCGACTGCGCCTGGGCCGCGTCCTCGTCGACAGCCTGCAGATGGTCGACGACGCCCTCGAGGTGTATCGCGCCGTCTACGAGGCCGACGGCGAAAACGTCGAGTCGATCGCAGCCCTCGAGCGGCTCTATCGGCAGACGTCACGCTTCGGCGAGCTCCTCGGCATCTACGAGAAGAAGCGCGAACTCTCGACCACGCCGGAAGAGAAGAAGGCCATCAACGCCGAGATCGCCCGCCTCTACGAGAACGAGATCAAGGACGTCGATCGCGCGATCGACACGTACGTGCAGGTCCTCGAAGACGAGCCGACCGACGCGACCGCGCTCGCCGCGCTCGACGTCCTCTACGGCCGTCTCGGTCGCTGGGAGCCGTACGTCGACGTCCTGCGCCGTCGCATCGAGCTCGACGTCACCGAGGTCGAGCTCGTCGATCTCAAGTTCCGCCTCGGGTCGACGCTCGAACGCCACCTCGGTGAGCCGGCCGGCGCGCTCGAGAACTACCGCGAGATCCTGTTCGTCGAGCCGACCCACGAAGGCGCTCGCGGCGCGCTCGAGGCGATGCTCGAGGGCGATCTCCGGTCCGAGGCCGCGTCGATCCTCGAGTCGATCTACGAAGAGCGCGGCGACTGGCCGCGCCTGATCCGCGCGCTCGAGATCCTGAGCGGCGCCGAGGGCGACCTCGAGAAGCGCGTCGCCCTGAAGCGCAAGGCCGCCCGCATCAGCGCCGAGCGCGTCAACGACGCCGCGCACGCCTTCGCGGTCCTGGCGTCGGCGCTGCGCGACGACCCGGCGCTCCCCGAGACGCGCGACGAGATCGAGCGCATCGCGGAGAGCTCCGGCGCACAAGAAGAGCTCGTGACGCTCTACGGCGACCTCGCCGCGAGCCTCACCGACGCGCTGCTCGCGCGCGATTACTGGATGCGGATTGCGGGCATCGACGATCGCCTGGGCGACGTCGACAGGGCGGCGCAGGCTTACTACAAGGTTCTCGCGCTCGATCCGGCCGACGCCGAGGCTCTCGCCGCGCTCGACCACCTCTTCACCCGAACGCAGCGCTGGGAAGACCTCATCGGCGTCGTCGAGCGTCGTATCGAGCAGACGGGCGACGCGCGAGACCGCGAGGCGCTCTACGCGACCACCGCGCAGATTTACGACGAGCGGCTCGGGAGGCCCGAAGACGCCGTCGCGGCGTACAAGAAGGTGCTCGACCTCGAGCCCGGGAGCGATCGCGCGCTCCGGGCGCTCGACGATCTCTTCACGCGCCAGAAGATGTGGAGCGACCTCGCGGAGAACCTCGAGGCGCAGCTCGCGCTCGCGGCGGACGACGACGCGCAGCTCGCCCTGATGCTCCGCCTCTCGGCGCTCCAGGAGCGCGAGATGGGTCTCGTCGACGTCGCCATCGAAGGGTACCGCCAGGTGCTGGAGCGCGCGCCGACGAACGCCCAGGCGCTCGCGTCCCTCGAGCGCCTTGGCCACGACGGGCGGTACGAGCTCACGATCGCCGATCTCCTCGAGCCGCTGTACCGGCACGTGGGCGACTGGCAGAAGCTCGTCGGCGCGCACGAAGTCCAGGTCCGGCGCAGCGACGACGTCACGCGCCGCGTGGAGCTCCTCCACCAGATCGCCGCCCTCTACGAAGACGCGGCGGGCGAGCTCACTCCGGCCTTCACCACCTTGGCCCGGGCCCTGAAGGAGGACCCGTCGAACGAGGCTACGCAGCAGCAGATCGATCGCGTCGCCCGCGCGACCGGCCGCTTCGAAGACCTGGCCGCGGTATTCGAAGAGCTGGCGGCCGAGATCGAAGATGCGTCGCTGGCCAGCGCGCTCTACATGATGAGCGCGCGGGTCCAAGAGACGGACCTCGGTAACCTCGACACGTCGATCGCGCTCTACCGCAAGGTGCTCGAGATCGATCCGTTGAGCCTCGCGGCCGCCGAGTCGCTCGAGCGCTTGTTCCGCGCCTCCGAGCGGTACGCCGAGCTGTCGATCATCCTGCAGCGAAAATCGGAGATCCTCGAAGGGCCGGGGGAGAAGAAGGACGCGCTCTTCCAGGCCGCGTCGATCGAAGAGGACGTGCTCAATCGCCCCGAGCAGGCGATCGCTGTCTACAGCAAGGTGCTCGAGATCGACTCCGACGAGCTGCGCGCCATCGACGCGCTGGTCAAGCGGTACCTCGATCTCTCGCGCTGGCAAGATCTCCTCACGGTGTACGCGCGCAAGGCCGACCTCGTCGCCGACGTCGACGAGAAGAAGGCAATTCACTACCAGGTCGGCGCCGTCTACGAGCGCGAGCTCGGCGACGTGCCTCGCGCCATCGACACGTACACGAGGATCCTCGAGATCGATCCCGACGATCTCCAGGCCCTGTCACGCCTCGACGTGCTCTACGAGCGCGCCCAGAACTGGCCGGAGCTCATGTCGGTCCTGACGCGCGAGAGCGACATGACGGGTGACCCGAACGAAGCGACCAGCTTCCAGTATCGGATCGCCGAGCTCTACGAGAAGCACCTCGAAGACGTGCCCCGGGCGGTCGAGCTCTACAGCAACATCCTGCAGCGCCAGATGGACCACGAGCCGACCCTCAAGGCGCTCGAGGGCCTGAAGGACGGCGACGCCGATCCGCTCGGCGCCGCGGCGGTGCTCGAGCCGGTCTACGAGGCGACGAGCGACTGGCTGAAGCTCATTCGCGTGCACGAAGTGCAGGTCCGGCGGGCGACCGATCCCTTCCAGAAGGTCGATCTCCTCCACCGCATCGCACGCCTCTACGAAGACGCGATCGGCGATCACACGTCCGCGTTCGAGACCTACGCCCGCGCCCTGCCGATGGACGACGGCAACGAGCAGACGCTCGGCAACCTCGAGCGCCTCGCGATGGTCGTGAACCGCTGGCCGAACGTGGCCCAGCTCTACGACGCGCAAGTCGACGACCTCGCGCAGCGTCAAGAGCACGACCGCCTCGTCGAGCTCGGGCTCCGTAACGCGCAGGTCTTCGAGGTTCAGCTCGAAGACGTCGACGGCGCGATCGCCCGTTACCGCAAGGTCCTCGCGGCCGCCCCCGACAACCTCACGGCGATCCGCGCGCTCGATCGACTCTACGGCCAGACCGGCCGCTGGGCGGAGCTCGCGAACGTCCTCGCGCGCGAGGCCGAAGCAACCGACTCGCCCGACGAAGTGCTCGAGTTGAAGCACCGTCTCGGGCAGGTCCTCCAGACCAAGCTCGGCGACGTCGACGGCGCCCTCAGCGCCTACCGCGAGGTCATCGGCGCGGCCCCGGAGCACGCGGCGACGCTCGAGGCCCTCGAGCAGCTCTTCTCCGAGGGCATCAAGCAGGCCGAGGTCGGCGAAATCCTCGAGCCCCTCTACCGGTCGATGGGCGAGTGGGAGAAGATCTCGCTCGTCTACGAAGCGCAGCTCGCTCACACGAAGGGCGAAGAAGAGCGGCTCGCGGCTTACTACCGGCTCGCCGAGCTCTCCGAAGAGAAGCTCCTCGACGCGGCGAAGACGCTCGAGGTCTACATCCGCGCGCTCCGGGAGTTCCCGCTCGACGAGAAGACGAACGAAGAGGCGCCTCGCCTCGCGGCCAGCGTCGACGGCGGCTGGGAGACGCTCGCGAACGCGTATGCCGACGTGCTCGGCGCCCACACCGATCCCGCGGTACAGAAGGCCGTCGGGCGCCGCCTCGCGCGGACGTTCGAAGACGAGCTGGGCGACGTGACCAAGGCCGAAGAGACGTACAAGTACGTCCTCGGTATCGACGCGACGGACACCGAGGCCCTCGCGAACCTCGATCGAATCTACCTCTCGACCGAGTCGTGGTCCGACCTCGCGCAGATCCTCGAGATGCGGGTGCAGGCCACGAGCGACACGCTCGATCTCGTCGATCTCTACCCGCGCCTCGGTGAGCTCTACGATACGCGCCTGAACGACCTCGGGAACGCGATCCGCGCGTACCGACGGATCTTCGACGATCTCGACAAGACGCACGACGGCGCCATCGCCGCTCTCGCTCGCATCTACGAGCAGCAGGGCGCCTGGCGCGAGCTCGACGCCGTGTATCAGCGCGAGCTCGAGACCGCCTCCGGCGACTCGGCCGAGGCCGAGATCCGCGCGAAGATCGCGCACCTCGCGGCCGACAAGCTCGGGCAACCGGAGAAGGCCATCGAGACGTGGAAGGTCGTGCTCGACCTCCGCGGCGAAGATCCCGAGGCGCTCCACGCGCTCGCCGATCTCTACGAGTCGTCGTCCGCGTGGTCGCGTCTCGTCGACATCCTCGAGCGCGAGTTCGACATCGCGTCCAGCGACGAAGACCGCGTCACCATCCTCACGCGCCGCGCCCGAACGACGAGCGAGAAGCTCGGTCGCGACGACGCGGCGCTCGAAGACTGGAACCGCGTCCTCGACATCGACTACGCGAACCTGGGCGCGCTGCGGGCTATTGCCGGCATCCGCCGCCGCCAGGCCGAGCCCAACGAGCTCGTCGCGGCGCTTCACCAGCTCGTCGATCGAGCGGCGTCGTTCCTCGATCCCGAGGAGCTCAAGGAGATCTTCCGCGAGCTCGGTAAGACCTACGGCACCGAGCTGCAGCAGCCGTTCGACGCCGCCGAAGCCTGGACGAAGCTCCTCGACGTGGGCCCCGACTTCGAGGCCATGGACGCGCTCGAGGCGATCTACCGCACCGACGAGAAGTGGACCGACGTCATCGGCGTGAAGATGCGCCGGGCCGAGGCGCTCGGCGAGGCGTCGGAGCAGATCGAAGAGCTCCGCGGCGCGGCGGCTCTCTGGCGCGAGCAGGTCGGCGACCCGGACGGCGCGCGCGCGGCACACGAGCGCATCCTCGAGATCGACGCGGCCCACGACGAGGCCTTCATCGAGCTCGAGAAGCTCCACACGGCCGCGGCCCGCTGGGAGCCCCTCGTCGAGCTCTATCTCGCGCGCCTCGAGACGCGCGAAGAGGTTGGCCAGCAGACCGAGATCCTCCGGAAGATCGCGCGGGTCTTCGAGGAGAAGCTCGACGACAAGAACCAGGCACTCGACGCGCTCGTCAACGCGCTGTCGATGGACTTCCACGACCGCGAGACCGCTCGGTACCTCGAGCGGATGGCGCAGGCGACGGGCCGCTGGGCCGAAGTGATCCAGACGGTCAACGGCTGGCTGAAGCAGCAGACGGAGCCCAAAGAGAAGATCCGTCTCTGCCTGCACCTGGCCAAGTGGTACGGCGACGACCTCGGTCACCCCGAGTACGCGCAGCCGTATTACGCGCAGATCATCCAGCTCGATCCGCTGAACGTCGGCGCGATGCGCCAGCTCGCGAGCCTCTACAAGAAGGCCGCGAATTGGCAACAGATGGGTGCGACTCTCACGCGCGCCCTCGACGTCGCGACGAACGACCTCGATCGCAAGGAGACGCTCAACGATCTCGGCGAGCTCCTCGACGGGCAGATGCAGCAGACCGACCAGGCAATCGCGCACTTTCAGCGCGCGCTCGAGGTCGACCCGTACTTCCTGCCGGCGCTCGGCAACCTCGAACGCATCTACGCCGCGCGGAACCAGAACCGGGAGCTGGTCGACGTCCTCCAGCGAAAGGTCCCCGCTCTCCACGAACCCGCCGAGACGCAAGCCGCCAAGCTCCGCATCGCCCAGCTCTACGAGACGAGCCTCGGCGACGCCGGCCGCGCGGCGCAGGTGTATCGCGAGGTGCTCGACCTCGACGCCACGAACCTGCCGGCCCTCCGCGGGCTCACCCGCGTCTACCAGACCCTCGAGCAGTGGGCCGAGCTCGTCGCCGTTCTCGATAGCCAGCTCGACGTCGTCACGACCGAGCGCGAGAAGATCGACGTCTTGATGCAGCTCGCGACGATGCACGAGGAGCACTTCCTCAAGGCCGACCTCTCGGCCAAGCGTCTCGAGCAAGTCCTCGAGATCGACCCGAACAACGAAGAGGCGTACTTCAAGCTCGAACGCAGCTACCGGAAGCTCCGGCAGTGGCTCGATCTCGTCAACACCTACGATCGGCACATCTCGGCGACCTCCGAGCGCAAGACCAAGGTCGATCTCTACGGCTCGATCGCGCAGGTGTACGCCGACGAGGTCGAGGACTCGGATCGCGCGATCGACGCTTACAAGAACATCATCGACCTCGACGACCAGAACGTTCCAGCGCTCGAGTCGCTCGCCAAGCTCTACGACAAGCTCGGCGACGGCGCGCAGTCGATCGAGTTCATGACCCGCGTCGCAGAGCTGACGCAGGACACGAAGCAGCGCGTCGAGTCGTTCTATCGCATCGGCAAGGCGCACGACGAGAAGCTCGGGGATCGCGTCTCGGCGCAGGAGCGCTACGAGATGGCGCTCGACCTCGACCCCTCGCACCTCCCGACGATCTCGGCGCTCCGCCAGATCGCCATCGACGCGTCCGATCACGACAAGGCCGCGCGCTACTACGATCAGGAGCAGAGCTATACGACGTCTCCACGCCAGCGCGCGCGGCTCCTGGTGGAGCTCGGCAAGCTGCGCGACCAGATGCTCGGCGATCACCCGAGCGCGGTGCTCGCGTGGGAGGCGGCGTACGAGGCCGACGGCGAGAACGAAGACGCGGCGATGCCGCTCGTCGACGAGTACATCGCGCAGCAAGACTGGGCCAAGGCCGAACCGCTGCTCGATCTACTCGTGCGAAAGAGCGGCAAGCGCGAACGCAGCGAGCAGCACGCCCTTCAGAGCAAGCTGGGGCAGGTCTGCGCGGCGCTCAACAAGGACGACAAGGCCCTCAAGGCGTACACCGCGGCGCACCAGCTCGATCTCACCGATCAACGGACCATCCGCGGGCTCGGCGAGGTGTGCTTCCGGCTCAAGGACTGGGGCGCGGCGCTCACCAACTACCAGAAGGTGCTCACCGCGCTCGGGGAGGACGAGGCGGCCGCCAGGGCCGACGTCTATCACAAGCTCGGCTGCATCAAGCGCGAGCAGGGCCAGGCCAAGCAGGCGATCAACAACTTCGAGAAGTCGCTCTCGGTCGATCCGGCGTACGCGCCGACGCTCGAGGCGCTCGTCTCGCTCTACAACGAGCTCAAGGACTGGAAGCAGGTCGTCGCGTACAAACGACAGATCCTCGACAACGTCTTCGACGGCGAAGACCGCTTCCGGATGTTGAACGAGATCGCCGACGTCTGGAGCGATCAAGACAAGAGCCCGCTGAGGGCGATCGAAGCGCTCGAAGAGGCGCGCGAGCTGCAGCCCCAGAACCCGGGGCTGCTCCACAAGCTCATCGCGCTCTACCAGGCGACCGAGAACTGGGCGAAGATGATCGACACGCTGCAGGCTATCGCCGACAGCGAGAAGGATCCCGTCCGCAAGTCGAAATTCCTCTATGCGATGGCCCAGCTTTATCGCGACAAGGAGAGCGACCAGGATCGCGCCGTGGAGCTCTTCGGCGAGGCGCTCGACCTCAACCCGCAGTATCTCGAGGCCTTCGAGCGCATCAACAAGATCCTCACCTCGAAGAAGGACTTCAAGGCCCTCGAGCGCGCGTTCCGCAAGATGCTCCGCCGGATGTCGACCGCGAACGTGTCGAACCCGGATCTCGAGTTCAACCTCTGGCACAACCTGGGTCTCATCTACCGCGACCGCTTGAAGGACACGAACAGCGCCATCGAGGCCTTCAAGATGGCGACGCGCTTCAAAGGCGACGAGGTCGTCGAGCGGCAGATCCTCGCGGAGCTCTACGAGGCGACCGATCAGATCGAGGCCGCCGTAAGCGAGCACGCGCTCGTTCTCCAGAAGGACCCGCTGCGGGTCGACCCGTACCGGAGCCTCTACAAGCTCTATCTGCGAGGCAAGGAGTACGACCGGGCTTGGTGCATGTGCGCGGCGCTCTCGTTCCTCCGGAAGGCCGACGACGAAGAGCAGCGCCTCTTCGAAGACTACCGCCCCAAGGGGATGATCCAGGTCAAGAGCCGCCTCGACAACGAGGGGTGGGTGAAGAGCCTCTTCCACAAGGACGAGAACCTCTTCATCGGCAAGATCTTCGAGATGCTGACGCCCGCCGCCATTGTCGCAAAGACCAACCAGCTCCGCGCGCAGAAGCAGCTTCCGACGCTCGATCGCCGCTTCAAGCAAGACCCGGCGACGAGCACTGTGACGTTCGCCAAGACGTTCGGCTGGGCGGCGCAGGTGCTCGGCGTCCCGACGCCCGAGCTCTACGTCCGAAACGACGTGCAAGGCGCGCTGACCGCGGTGACCGCGACGCCGCCGGCGAGCATCGCCGGTCAGACCGTGCTCACCGGGTTCACGCCGCAGGAGCTCACGTTCATCGTGGGCAAGCACCTGTCGGGCTACCGCGGCGAGCACTACATCAAGAACCTCTTCCCGACGCTCAACGAGCTCAAGGTGATCCTCTTCGCGGGCGTGAAGATCGTGATGAACGACTTCTCGGTTCCGGGCGAGATGGCGCAGGCCGTCAACGCCACCGCGATGGAGCTCGCGAAGCACATGCAGCCGGTGCACCGCGAGTCGCTGAAGCTCGTCGTGCAGAAGTGGATCGAAGACGGCGCCAAGGCCGACTTGAAGCGCTGGATGCAGGCCACCGAGATCACTGCGAGCCGCGCGGGCCTCTTGCTGTGCGCCGACCTCGAGATCGCCAAGAAGATCATCGGCGCGGAGCCTCAGCTGCCGGGAGACCTGGCTCCGGCGGAAAAGATGAAGGAGCTCCTCATGTTCTCGGTGAGCGAGCAGTACTTCGTCTTGCGCAAGATGCTTGGCATCGCCGTCGGGTAGAGCACTTTTCCTCGTCGTTGCGCGGGCCGGTCTCGGCGCTCGCCGTGCTCGGCGTACGCGAACGTGACCGAGTACGCCTCCGCGCGGCGACCACCGAACCGGACCCGCGCAACTTAGAGGAAAAGCGCTCTACGCTTTGCTTGGGGGCTGCGCGTCGCCCGTCGTTTTGTAAGCAACATCTCTTGGTCTCGGGCCGACATTGGGGGGTGGAGCCTGTCCTTTCCTTGCCGGCCGAAGACGACGCGCAGCCCGTAGCGACGCTCGACATCACCCCGCCTTTGATCCGCGGTTCCTGGGTCGTCGAGCTCCAGGACGAGACGGTCGCCCGCCGGGTCTCGCTGTCAGCCGAACAGCTGATCGTCGGCACGGCTCCGTCGGCGGATCTCATCGTCGTCGATCCGACCGTGAGCGGCCGTCACTGCGCGCTGACAGTGCGGGAGGGAGCTGTCTTCATCGAAGACCTCGACTCGAAGAATGGCACCTACGTCGGCAGCGCCCGGGTCCGTGAGGCGCGCGGGCAACCGGGCACCGTCGTGACCATCGGCCGCTCGACCCTCGTCGTCTTCGCGGCCGACGAGGCCGACGCCCAGAGCCCACCAGGGGAACCCCTCTCCGGGATGGCGGGGTCCTCGATCGCCATGCGAAGGCTCGCCGACCAGGTGCGCCGGCTCGCACGTCACGGGCTGCCGGTGCTCATCGCGGGTGAGAGCGGCACGGGGAAAGAGCTCCTCGCTCGCGCGCTGCACGCCGAGGGGCCGCGGCGCGAGCGGCCCTTCGTCGCTATCAACGTGACGGCCGTGCCTCGCGAGCTCGTCGAGAGCGAGCTTTTCGGGCACGAGCGCGGAGCCTTCACGGGGGCTCACGTACGCCGGGAGGGAGCCTTTGCCGACGCCGACGGCGGTACGTTGTTCCTCGACGAGATCGGCGACTTGCCGCTCGAGGCGCAGCCAAAGATTCTCCGAGCGCTCGATGGATACGAGGTCCGACGGGTCGGCGGCGCGGGCGGCGGCCGCCGCGCCAACGTGCGGGTCGTCGCCGCAACGCACGCGCGCCTCGATCAGCGCGTCGCGAGCGGAGGCTTCCGGCGTGACCTCTATCATCGTCTCGAGTGCTTCGTGATCCACGTCCCGCCGCTTCGTGAGCGCCGCGGTGACATCGGTGTCATCGGGCGAGTGCTTCTGCGCCAGCTCGTGGCCGACGTGGGCGATCGCTCGCTCACCGGCGGCGCGCTCGCTCGTCTCGCTGCGCACAACTGGCCGGGCAACGTCCGTGAGCTTCGAAACGTCCTGTGCAGGGCAGCCGACGCCTGCCGCGAGAGGAGCCGTATCGACGCGGACGACATCGACCGCGCGCTCCGACGCGACCGCCACGAGCTCGCCAAGTGCATGACGCCCCAGCGAGCCCGTGAGCTCCTGCGCGACAGCGAAGGCAATCTGAGCGCCGCTGCCCGCGCCGCTGGCCTTCCGCGCACCTCATTCCGAAAGCTCCTCGTCGGCGCCTGACGGCCCAAGGGGAAAGAAACCGCAGAGGCACGAAGACGCGAAGAAATTCGGCTGTCGGCGCGCGCTGGGGCGCGGGCGTCCGAGACGCCGCGTAGAGTAGTTGGAGCTCGCCGAGTCGTATGAGACGCTCTCTGGGTTCCCGGTGCACGTTTGTGACGCTCCTCGAATCCTTCGGGTCTTCGTGTCTTCGCAGTTTCTCCGTCTCGTGCGTGGCGCTCGGGTGTGGCCGGGAATCGGCGCGTCCAGGCGTGGTGGACGCGGCGCTAGTGGCCTCAACGACGGGTCTGGTGGCGATCTCGGTGACGGGGATGACGACGTCACGGCCACCGCCTTCGCGCCCGCCGCGCCGGGCGGGCCTCCGCTGGTCGCGATTCGAGACAAGGACTTCGGCGACGACGACGAGCGAGAACACGAGGCGAAACGAGCGACCCGTGCGCGGGGGGCGAATCGGGGGCTCTGAGCATCCGAGCGCTCCGGGTCGATCGAAAGACGGGGGAGGAGAGCGCCGTCTTGTTGGCCCAGGCCGACTGTGCGAGCGTTCCAGGGCCATTCTGGATCGGCGCGATAGGTACGGGCGCAATGGCGGCGGGCGCGATGGCCGCGACGCCGGGAGCCTCGGTGGTCGCGTGGGCGCATCGAAAGGCAAAGCGGCCAGCGAACGCGGCTCCGATCGATGGCCTGGTGTATCGGGTGCTCGCGCCGGATCGATCGACGCCGCTCACGATGGCTACGGTCGACGTCCACGCCGACGCGCTGGTCGACGCGGGTTGCGACGCCACCGGCTGCTTCGCCGCGGCTCTCTTGCGCGGCACGGACGCCGACGCCGGCAGTCCCGAGCCGATCCTGGCCATCCGCTACCCGCAGTAGCGGGGACGTGACCGGGCCGCGCCGCGACTCGAAATGGCGATCGGTCGAGCGCGCTGCCTCCGAGAGCCACGCGGCACCGTTCCACGAACGCCGTCGGTCGGTGCTTGAAGACTAGAACCGACCCGACAGCGAGAAGCCGCCAGTCGACGGACCGATCATGGGGGTGAGAGACGGAAGGGTGGCGCTCGTTGAGGGCGCATCTTCGCCCTTGTCCGCGAGGAGCCAGTAAACGACGGTCGCGGCCCCGGCAACCACGCCCACGCCGACAGCGATGTTGCCAATGGTCGCGTCGGTGTTCACGTCGTTGTTGTCGCTGACGAACCGATCGCAAGCGCCCGAGATCGTCGAGACGAGGTTCGCGGGCGACGGCGGATTGCACGACGTGCCTCCGACGCCTTTGATCTGGTTAGCCGTGTCGTTGGCCTTCGTCTGCGCGGACGACTTTGCCGCCCCCATCGCAATGGCGACCCCCACCCCGGCGAGGACGAGGATTCCGCCAATCACGACCGGCGCGACGTTCGATGGCGGCGACAAGAGGCCCTTGTGCGAGGACGAGGGCGGCTCCTTCGGTGTCTCGGGATTCGGCGGCGTCTCTGCGGGAGGCGCGGCCGGCTCGGACGGCGGTGTGCTGTCGGGGGTCGCGGAAGCCGCGGGTGGAACTGCGGCGGGAGCGGGCGACGCCGTCTTGGCGAAGCGAGCGACAGCCTTCTCGCCGGCAAGGACCGTCACGCTGTCGGTGTCGGTCGTGCCGTCGGTTCCCTTGAATTTTACGGTGTGCGCGCCCGGCTCGACCATGATCGGGTCGGTCAGCGGCGCCGTGCCCGCCTTGTCGCCGTCGACCGTGATCTCGGTGCCCGCGGCCGCCACGACGTCGATGCGACCGAGCTTGGCGTTCGCCTGATTCAAACCATCGTTTGCGTCGGCGCGCTGCTTGTCGGTGATGTCTTTGCCCTCGGTCAAGAACTGCTTGAAATAACGCTGAGCCTCGAGGGTATGCGCGCTCTTCAAGCTGCTCCATGCGAGGTTCAGCAGCACGGCGGGGTGTTTCTTCAGCGCGTACGCCTGAAGGAACGCGGCGCGCGCTTGCTCGAACTGCCCCTTGTCGTAGAAGCCGACGCCTTCTTTGAACCGCGCGCGGGCCATGTCGGTCGTCGGGTCTTCCGCGGCGGCCTGAGCCCACGACGGCGACGCGCTCGCGATCGGAGCGAAGGCGAGAAGCAAAGCAACGGCAAGGGGGCGTGTTCTCATGGGTTTGCTTGGCGCGGCGGCGCCGGCGCGCCCGATCCTCGCCGCACCGCCTGCCTGCTGTAAAGCTCGTTCAGAACGGCACGTCGTGAACGATGGTACCGCCGCCGCCTGTCTTCGGTCGCGCGACCGGCCGGGGCGCCGGTGCAATGGGTCGCGGCGCGGGGGCCGGTGGCGGTGAGGGTGCGACTGCCGGTCGCGCCGGCGGGGGAGAACTCGTCTGCACGGGCATCGGAACCTGGGCCAGCGCCGAGACGGGAACGGTCTTGACCGTTGGCGCAGGCGCGGGTGGTGGCTGCGCGGCCTGCGGCGGCGTCGTGTCGGGGGGGGGCGGGATATCGGGCGGAGGCCGCGTGGGCGCGGTGGTCGCAATCGTCGCGACCGGGGCGGGCGCGTCGGAGCTGCCGGACGCTGACCAGATGCCGACGGCGGCGAGCGCCACGGCACCGGCCCCGAGGGCGATCCAGAGAGGTCGCCTGGAGCGGCGCCCCACATCGAACGAGCCCGTGCTCTCTTTCGCAAGCGCAAGAGGGAAGGTCGCGGGGGCCGAATGCTGGACGATGCGCGTCTGGGCCAGCCGGTCGGGCGAGCCCGAGCGCGCCGGTACCACGAGCGCTGCACCCGGTACGGAAGACGTAACCGGAGCAAGAACGGAAACGGGCGGCCCGAACGGCGTCGGCGCCGGCGCAGATACAGGCGGAGGAGCGTCGGCTGCCGTGAGAGCGCTCGCGACGATGACCGAATCTTCCGGTGGCGCGGTCATCGCGGTCGGCTTGGGGACGGCGTGCCGATGGATGCCGTTCGTCGGCGGTGCAGGCGCGCGAACGTCGGCGTGCGTGCCGCCGGCGCTCTGAAGGAGCTGCAGCTCGGAGGGCGACATCGATCCCGGCCCGGTGAATGGCGCCTCGTCGAACTCCCACGACGGACGGAACGCTGCCGCAAGCTGCTCGAAGTCATCCGGAGCGAGCCTGCCGGCCACGAGGGAGGCCCCACCTTTCGAGGGCGGGCCCGACGGATCCCCAGGATAAGCCATGACACGACGAGCGTAACATCCGAGTGCCGGACGAACAAATGCGCAGACGATGGGCATCTCATCCGAGGGCGTCGTTCTCGAATCGCTCCCGGTGCCCGGATTTTTTCGTAACTTTTTTCCTCTACGCCTTGTCGCTGCGAGCTCGAGGCGCTCGAGGCGTCGACGCCCTTACTTGGTCCCGAACTCCGCGCGGAGCACGTCGTCCCACTCGTCGGCCACTTTGCCGACGGTCTCGAGGAGATCTTCGAACTCTTCGTAGTCGAGCCCCGAGAGCCTGCGCAGCGCCCTCACGACGACCTCGTCGTGATCGCCGTCAACGGCGAAGGCCGCGTCGGACGTGGTCAGGAACGAGAGCTCGAGGAGCCGCCGGTACAGCGCTTCGAGCGCCACGGGCGAGAGCTTCGGCACAGGCATCACCGGGGCGACGAAGAGGAGGACGCCGTGATCTTCGAGGACGTTGATGCCGACCGTGGCCGAGCCCTTCTTGACGAGCGTGTAACCGCTCGCATCGAGGGCCTCGAGGCTGGCGCCGGCGCGCTCGCCAAAGCGCGCGAGGTACGCGTTCACCATCGTGCGCGCATCGGCGAACGTCTGCGCGGTGGCGCGATCGGCGTAGATCGGTTGTATCGTCAGCGGGGGCTCGGACACGTGAACGAGTTTACGCGAACGGCCTCCCCGCTGCTAGGCGCTCTCGCTTTGGCGACGCCGGTTGCATTGGCGTTGTGGACCGGGGGGCCGACGGGGCTCGTGATCGGGTCGCTGCTGGCCGTCACAGGCTGCGGGCCACGGGCCTCGGGCGACGTCGACAGCGGCGGCGGTGGCGGTGGCGGCGGCGAGGGAACGCCCGACGAACTTCCTAGGGCGAGGGCTCTCGGCGAGGGCAAAGGCGAGCTTCCAGCGAGAGCGGAGGCCCTGGCGCTGGCGGAGTCGATCGAAGCGCACGCCCTCCGCGAGGGGACGGGGGCCCGGGCCGCGACCCTCCACGGCGCCGCGGCGCGGCTCGTCGAACGCGTGTGGCGCGTCGAGGGCCGGGACCGCGACGCCAACGAGGCCCTCGATCTCTATCGAGCCGCATCGCGCGACCCGGAGGCGCCCGGAGCTTGCGAAGCTGCCCTGGCGGGCGCGCGTCTCGCAGGCGATGCCGCGCACGACGCCGCCGTCACTTACACTGAGCTTTACCGCGCACAGCGTCGCTTCGCGCCGCTCCACGACGCGCCTGCCAACGATGCCGCTCCCTGGCTCGACGACCCGCGGCACACCTGCCGCGGCGACCTCGAAGACGCTCTCGTCGAGCTCATCGCGTTCCGCCCGCCTCAACACGTCCTCGACGCCATCGAGGCCGGGCTGGCAGGCGCGGGGATGCGCCCGCTTGGCGGAGCTTCTCCCGCCTCGTCGACGCAGGTTCCCGACAGACCGCCCCAGATCGTGCGCATCGAGTCGTGGCCGGGTCGGGACGCGGCGCGGATCGTGGTCGTTCTCGATCGGCCGGCCACGTACCGGATCGACGACGAAGTTCTCGGCGGCAGCGCGTCGGCCCGCACGTTCCTCGACCTCGACGGCGTCGACGTGGGCGCCGCGCCGCGCGATACGCCCGGCCGCGGCGTCGTCTCACGCATTCGCGCCGACCCGACCAGCACGGGCTCGCGGATCTCGGTCGACCTCGACGGCCGCGCGTTCCGCAGGGCGTTCGTCATGCGCGATCCCTACCGGATCGTCGTCGACCTGGCGCACCACCCGCCCGGAGTCACCGGCCGGAGCCCGCGGGCCGTCACGCGTCTCGTGCTCGATCCCGGACACGGCGGCAAGGACACGGGCGCGGTCGGCTCGGGCGGCCTCCGCGAGAAGGACGTGACCCTCGACATCGCGCGCCGGGCCGCGCCTATCTTGAGCGCGATGGGCATCGAGGTCGTCTTGACCCGCGACGACGACCGCTTCGTCTCGCTCGAAGAGCGCACCGCTCGCGCGAACGCCTTCGGGGCGGATCTGTTCGTGTCGATTCACTGCAACGCCAGCGAGCGCGGCGTGCGGCGGGGGGTCGAGACGTACGTCCTCGACACGAGCCGCGACGAGCTGGCGACGCGGGTCGCGGCGCGCGAGAACGCGACCACCCAGGCCGCGACCGCCGAGCTCGCGTCGATCCTCGGCGACCTGCGCCTCGCAGACCAGTCGCAGCGGTCGACGCGCTTCGCGCAGCTCGTGGAGCGCACCGCGACCTCGGCCATCGGCGCGCGGTACGGTGATGCGGTCGACGGCGGCGTTCACACGGCCGGCTTTTACGTGCTCGTCGGGGCCGACATGCCGAGCGTCCTCCTCGAGACGAGCTACATCTCGAGCTCGCTCGAAGAGCAACGGCTGGGGAGCGACGAGTACCGGCAGCTCCTGGCCGACGCGATCGCGAACGCCGCCAAGGCCTACCGCGAGGGCCGCTGACGAAGCCGTCCGCGGCTCGGGAGGCTAGAGGCGGAGCACCATCTGCCCCATGACGCAGGTCACGTGGGGAGCGCTCCGGTCGCCGGCAGCGACCGCCTCGAGCGCCGAGGCCATGGCGTCGATCTCCGCGGCGTCGAAGGCCGAGGCGGCGAACGGGTCGCGCCTCCAGGTGCCCACGTTGATGGCGTGGAGCCTCGCCATGACGCGCGCATCGAGCTCGATGCGCGTCCTGGCGAAGCGCTCGAGGGTCCACGACGTCTCGCCCGCGAGCTCCGGCAATCGCTCCCCGATGAACATGTTTTGGCCGTAGTGCGCGTGCATGGTACGCACGCGGGCGTAGTAGTCGGTGAACAGCGGATCTGGCGATTCGAGCGCGCAGTTGTCTTCGATGACGAAGACGGCGCCGGGCGCGGCCGCGGCGGCCGCCGCTTCGAGCACGGAGGCCGGAGACGCGAGGTGCGTGAAGAGGTAGCGCGCGTAGAAGACGTCGACCTCGGCCACCGGGTACGGCGACTCGGTGACATCGTGGACGGTGAACGTCAGCGGCGCATCGAACGCCGCTCGCGCCGCGGCGACGAGCCTCTCGGACGCGTCGAGGCCCCACGTTTCGCGCGCTCCGAGGGTGCCGTGCAGCAGCGCGGTCGTGTATCCGGGGCCCGAGCCGAGATCGACCGCGCGCGCGTTTGATGGACGCGCGGGCCGCACGCTCTCGAGGAACGCTGCGCTGCTCGGCTCGTACGCGCGAGCCAGGAGCACGAGGCGGTCGGCGGCCGCGTCGTTGTCGCCAAAAGTGTATCGATTCTTCATGATCGTGCGGCGGCGCGATGGGCCGCTCGACGACGATGCTCGGAGAGGGGCGACCCGGGGCCGCCTCTCCTTTTCGATGTCTAGTACGACAGATGGGGTGAGGCGGGCTGTTCGACGTCCCTACGCCAACCGCCGGAGCGGGAGAGCGTGACTCCGTGTGACAGAGCGAGCCTCACGCGGCCAGCGTACACCAGGCGCGCGGCCGGTCGATACCCCGGACGTTACGCTTCGACGAGCAAAGAGGCAGGCGAGGGCACGGCCTCAGCCCGGCGCGTCTTCGGGCGAGAAGCGGCCACTTCGCAGGACGTAGCGCGAGGGCCCCGCCACGCGGGCGACGCGGACGTCGTGCTCGGGATCCCCGGGCAGGACGATCGCGACGGTGTCGCCCGCCGGGTCGCGCTGCGTGACGGCCCGCGGGCAGATCGGGTCGAGGCACGACCGCGACGCGATGCCGACGGCGTCGGCCGTGCTGCGCGCCGCCGAGAGCACGAGCAACGTGCGGTGAGTCGGCGGAGCGAGGAGGAGCGCACCCGCCTGGTACCGCGCGAGCACGTCGGCCGGCGACGCCCAGAAGCTCGCGGTGGTCTCGTGATCGTCGTGCGCGCCGGTGACGTCGCCGGTCGACACGAAGAGAAAGAATCGCGTATCGAAGCGCCTCGATTCGGCGACGGGCGTGATCCACCGGGAAAGGGGATGGAGCGACGCGAGGTCGAGCTTCAGCCCTCGCGCCGCCAGGATCGGCCGGAGCGCCCCGGGGCTTCGCGCCATCTCGGCGCGCCAGGCGAGGAGCTCGGCGTGGGCCGGAGCGCCTCCCGCGACCGGCAAGATAGCCGCCTCCTCGAGAGCCTCGCGGCACGCCGCGATGGCGAGGCCTCGGAGCGTCGCCGGATCCGCCGCGATCGGCGCCCCCCGTTCGCCGGTCGTGTCGGACGCGATCGGCGTCGTCGTGCACGTCTCCCAGTCGGGCTCGAGGTCGCTCGGGTCGAGCTTTCCGCCGGGAAAGACGACCGCGCCGCCGAGGAAACCCGTCTTGTGGCGTTCGACGCAGAAGATCTCGATCCCTCCGCCTATCGCGCGCGCGTTACGCGCGACGATCAACGTGGCCGAGTCGCGCGGTGTGGGTCCCTGCCGGTTCAGATCGAGATCGAGCATGTGCGGCGCGAATACTACGCCGTTCGCACCCGCCGTCGCTCCTCGGCCGCCCGGAGCTCGGTGCGCTTCTGATCCGCCGCGGGTTCGACGATCCACCACGTGTCGTGCTCGGGCGAGGCGCCCACGCTCTCGAGCGTCAGCGTGATCGCGGGCTCCGGTTCCATCGCGCCGCTCGCACGCCCGGGTAGCTCGACGACGGCCCGGCGAATGCGCAGCCGCTCGAGCGCCGACGCGATGTGGAGGACCCCTTGCCGGAACCTGTCCTCACCAAAGGCCGCGCGCTCGCCCAGCCCGACGACGAGCACCTTCTCGAACGGAACGTGCGGCTTGCCCGGCACGAGGAGCGCGTCGCCGAGCTCGCCGCGGAAGAACCCGGACCGGAGGAGCGCGCTGATCTGGCCGCCCAGCCGCCAGTCGAGGAGGCCGGCGAACCCGCGCACCGGGCGCTCGTCGCTCCAGATCGAGCACGCGCAGAGCTCGACGTTCGCGCCGTCGAGCCGGCGCAGCTCGGGTTCGAGGAAGCGAAGATCCATGGCGGGCGCCTCAGGCTCGGCGCTCGTCTTGCCGGCCGAGCGTGTCGGCGATCCGATTGAGCACGCCGTTGACGAACGCGCTCGACTCTTCGGTGCCGAAGGCCTTCGCCAGCTCGACGGCCTCGTCGAGGATGACCGCGCGCGGGACGTCGGCCCGGTGGGCGAGCTCCCAGGTACCGAGCCTCAAGACGTTGCGATCGACGCGCGACATGCGCTCGATACGCCAGTGCGCCGAGGCGGCCGCGATGTGGCGGTCGAGCTCGTCGCGCGTCGCGGCGACCCCTTGCACGACGTCGTCTGCATAGGGACGGCCCTCGGGATCGGCGTCGGCCACGAAGCTTCGCCAGTAGAGCTCGACGGTCGCGCCCGGACTCGAGCCCGACAGCTCCATCTGGAAGAGCATCTGCAGCGCCGACTCGCGGCCCGAGTGTCGCGCGCCCATCTCAGAAACCAGCGTCAGCGAGCGCGCGCGAGAGCCCGACCATCTCGATCGCCGTGACGGCCGCGTCCCACCCCTTGTTGCCGGCCTTCGTGCCGGCCCGCTCGATCGCCTGTTCGATGGTCTCGGTGGTCAAGACGCCGAAGACGACGGGCACGTCGCTCGATTGCGCAGCGGCCGAGAGGCCCCCGGCGGCTTCGCCGGCGACGTAGTCGAAGTGCGGGGTCGCGCCGCGGATCACGGCCCCCAGCGCGATGACCGCGTCGACCTTCTTCGACGCGGCGAGCCGGCGGGCGATGAAGGGCAGCTCCCACGCGCCGGGGACGCGGACCACCGTCACGCCGTCGCTCTGCGCGCCGTGCCGAGCGAGCGCGTCGAGGGCGCCTTCGACGAGGCGATCGACGATGAAGTGGTTGAAGCGGCTCGCGACGATCCCGAACCTCGCCCCTTTGGGCACCACGAGGCTGCCTTCGATCACGTGTGTTGTCATCGGTCGCTCATCTCGCTCATGCCGTTGCTCAGGCTGCTCGTCACGTTTCGCTCGTTCCACGCTCGCGCCACCGCTTCAGGTTCCCCTGGCCGTCGCCCCGGCCGACTCCGGGGAGCGCAGCGGCACCCGCTCGACCACGTCGAGCCCGAACCCGTGGATGCCCGCCAGCTTACGCGGGTTGTTCGTCAAAAGCCGGATCTGATGGAGGCCGAGGTCGACCAGCACCTGCGCGCCCAGCCCGAACGCGCGAAGGGGCGGATCGGCCGACGGGAGCGACGGCGGCGCGTCGTTCGCCGCACGCCACGCGGCGAGCTCGGACCGCACGTCGCCGCGCGGCGCGATGTAGACGAGGGCGCCGTTCCCCGCGGCCTCGATCTGCGCGATGGCCTCGCGAAGGTGACGCCCGCCGTCGCGCGGCGTGGCGGCGAAGAGGTCGGCCACGATCGACCCCGTGTGCACGCGACACAGCGGCGGCGGACCGCCCTTGAGTGACCCCTTGACGAGCGCGACGAACTGCCGGTCGTCGATGGTGGTCTCGTAGACCATGGCGCCCCACTCGGTGCCCGTCTGGTCGAGCGTCATCACCGACTCCGACGTCCGGCGCATCAGCCGCTCGGTGAAGAGCCGGTACTGGATCAGGTCTTCGATCGTCAAGATGCGAAGGCCGTGCTTTTGCGCGAACTGCTCGAGGTCAGGCATCCGGGCCATCGAGCCGTCTTCGTTCATGATCTCGCAGATGACGCCCGCGGGGGTCAGGTCGGCGAGGCGCGCCAGATCGACGGAGCCCTCGGTCTGCCCGGTGCGAACGAGGACGCCGCCCCTGCGCGCGCGGAGCGGGAACACGTGGCCGGGGGTGACGAGGTCTTCGGCGCGCGCTTCGGGGCTGGCGGCGACGCGGATCGTATGCGCGCGATCCGCGGCGCTGATGCCCGTGGTCACGCCCCGGCGGGCCTCGATGCTGACCGTGAACGCCGTGCCGAGCGAGGGACCGCTCCGGCCGGGAGGCTGCATCATCGGCAGCTTGATGCGATCGACCTGCTCCTCGTTCAGCGTCACGCAGATGAGCCCGCGGCCGTGTGTGGCCATGAAGTTGATCGCCTCGGGCGTCACGAACTGAGCGGCCATCGTGAGGTCGCCTTCGTTCTCGCGATCCTCGTCGTCTACGAGGATGATCATCTTGCCGGCCCGGACGTCGGCGATGGCGCCGGCGATGCGTTCGGTGAGTTTCGGATCGATCGTGCGCACGGAGGGGCCTATTCTCGAGTCGACAGCAAGCGTGCAACGTAGCGCGCGATGAGGTCGACCTCCAGGTTGACGCGGCCGCCCGGCACCAGCGAGCCGAGCGTGGTCTTGCCGATCGTGTGGGGAATCAGCGTGACCTCGAAGACGTCGGCGCGGGCGGCGTTGACCGTCAGGCTCACGCCGTCGACCGCGATGGAGCCCTTCTCGGCGATGAACCTCGAGAGGTCCGCGGGGACGCGAAAGGCCATCCACACCGCGTCGCCCGCATCGCGCCGGTCGACCAGGGAGCCCACGCCGTCGACGTGGCCGGTCATCAGGTGACCCCCGAGCCGGTCGGCGGCTCGAAGAGCGCGCTCGAGATGAACGCGGCTTCCCGCTTCGAGGCTGCCCAGGGTCGTTCGCGTGAGCGTCTCGGAGGTGGCGTCGATCTCGAAGCCGTCGCCCGTGATGGAGTCGACCGAAAGGCAAGCGCCGTTGACGGCGATCGACTCTCCGAGAACGAGCGGGCCGTCTTCGAAGTGTGCGCGAAGCGCCATACGCGCGCCGGTCAGGCTGGCTCCGGGGCCCTCGTCGCGCTTGGCCCGCACGGCAGCGACCGTTCCGGTGACGGCGACGAGGCCGGTGAACATGGCGTTCGATGTAGTGACAAGGCCGCGCTCCGTCCAGACGGGCTTGCGAATCGATGGGGACCGTAGGACAATCAAGGGGCTGTGAGTTCGCTTCGTTCCGTGATGGTGGGTGGTGTCGGCCTGCTAGGAGCGGGCGTCATCGCTGGCGTTTGCTCCGCGTGCGGGCCGAGCTACCAGGCCGTTTACGAGTGCGACGTTCACTTCGAGCACTGCTACGCGCTCGACGAGAGCGGCGCGTCGGCCGACGCCAAGAAGGAGTGCTGGCGCGACTGGCTGCACGGTTACACCTACGGCCAGTCTCGCGATCGGGTCGAGTACGGCGGCACGCGTTACAGCCAGCTCTCGCTCGACCCGACGCTCCCGAGCGAAGACGTTCCGTCGACGACGACCAAGCGCATGTCGGCCGCCCCGGTGCCGACCAGTGCGTTCGCGCCGCCCCCGAACGTCAGCGAGAGCCACGTGGCGGGGAGCGTGGTGACCGTCAGCGCGCGCGCGCCGGGCGCCGACTGCGCCGACGCGTGCGCGCAGCGGTGGACCACGTGCCGGTCGACCTGCAAGGGCGGCTCGTGCGACGGGTGCGACCACGCGTACCACGCTTGCGCGCCCGGCTGCTTCCGGGAAGAGGCGACGTTCACGCCGCCATCCGCGCTGACGCCGCCGGGCGGCACGAAGTAACGATCAGCCGCCGAGGAGTTCGGCGGCTTCGACTGCGTGATACGTGAGAATCGCGTCGGCGCCTGCGCGGCGAATCGACGTCAAGACTTCCATCATCGCCCGGGGGTAGTCGATCATTCCCGCCGCGGCGGCGGCCTTGAGCATCGCGTACTCACCGGACACGTTGTAGGCAAAGAGAGGTAACGTCGTCTCTTCGCGTACCGCCCGGATCACATCGAGATAGGAAAGCGCCGGCTTCACCATCAGCATGTCGGCCCCCTCGTTCTCGTCGAGGCGGGCCTCGCGAAGGGCCTCGCGCGCGTTGGCGGGGTCCATCTGATAGCCCGCGCGGTCGCCGAACTTCGGCGCGCAGTCGGCGGCCTCGCGAAACGGACCGTAAAACGCGCTCGCGTACTTCACCGCATAACTGAGGAGGCTCGTCGCCTCGAACGCGTTCTCGTCGAGGGCGCGCCGGATCCGCGCCACGCGCCCGTCCATCATGTCGCTCGGGGCGACCACGTCGGCCCCGGCGCGCGCGTGCACGAGGGCCATTGTGGCCAGCACTTCGACGGTGGCGTCGTTGTCGACTTCGACCTCGCCGTCGCGGCGCGTCTTCAAGATGCCGCAATGACCGTGGTCGGTGTACTCATCGACGCACACGTCGGTCATGACGACGAGCCCCGGGGCCGCGCTCTTCATCTCGGCGACCGCCCGCGGGACCGGTCCGTCGGGGTCGAGGCCGCTCGAGCCGCGGGCGTCTTTCGTCTTCGGCAAGCCGAAGAGGATGACCGCGCCCAGTCCGCGACGCGTGGCCTCTTTCGCGATGCGTGCCGCGTCTTTGACCGGGAGCTGAAAAACGCCCGGCATCGTGCGGATCGGGGCGGGGGCGTCGAGGCCCGCGTGGAAGAAGAGCGGCCATATGAAATCGCGCGGCGAGAGCGAGGTCTCGCGGACCAGCGCGCGGAGGCCGGGGGTGGCGCGGAGCCGCCGAGGACGGACGATGGGGAACGACATCGTGACGAAGTGGAGATAGCACGGCCATGCGTAGGGGGCAGAATGCGCGACTTGTCGAGCGCGCGCGCTCTTGCCATCGTGGTGAATCCCATGCCCCTCTGGCCTTACGCCTTGCCTTGCGTGGTTTTTTCGGCTGTCGTCGTAGCCTGCGGGAGTCGAACGGGGCTTTTGGTCCCGGGCGACGACAAGGGGAGTGGCGGCCCCGGTCCAGTGGGGGATGACGACTCCGGCTCCATGGTCGGACACCTCGATTCCGGAACGATCGACGACCGATCCATCGAGCCGCCGCCGATTCGCGACGCGCTCCCCCCGCTCGACGTGACCGCTCCGGGCGACGCGTTCAACAACTGCCCCGATGCGGGCGCCACGTTCGTCTACGTCGTGACCGAAGAGTTCGAGCTCATGAGCTTTTACCCGCCGACCGGCGAGTTCAAAGCCATTGGCCAGCTGAGTTGTTCGGTCAAGCCCAATAGCTCCGGCCCTCCGTTCACGCCGTTCTCGATGGCCGTCGATCGAAGTGGCGTCGCATACGTGCTCTACAACGACGGCGAGCTTTTCCGCGTGAGCACCGCGACCGCGTCGTGCCGGAGCACCGCCTTCGTCTCGGGCCAGCGCGGGTTCGCCGACACGTTCGGCATGGGCTTCTCGCGCGACACGCAGGCCACCGGCGAGACCCTCTTCGTCGCGAGCGGCGGTGACAACCCAAGCATCGCCACCGTCAACACGACGACGTTCGGGCTGCGCGTCGTCGGCGCCCTCAATCCCCCCATCGACAGCGCCGAGCTTACCGGCACCGGCGCCGGCGATCTCTTCGCCTTCTATTCCACAAGGGGAGCAAACCCCTGCGACAACATGGACCCCAACACGACCTGCACCGACTCGGCAATCGGCCAGATCGACAAGACCACCGGGCAGGTGACCAACCAGTCGGTGCTGTTCGGCAAGCCGCAGGGCACGGCCTGGGCCTTCGCGTTCTGGGGAGGCCAGTTCTATACGTTCACCGCGCCGGGCAGCGGAACGATCGTGTCGCGCTTCGATCCGAACGACGGTTCGGTCGTCGTCGTCGCCCAGCGCACCGACAAGATCGTGGGGGCCGGCGTCTCGACGTGCGCCCCGGCCCAGTGAGCGCGCGGAGCGGCGTCGTCGCCTTCGTCGGCATCGGGCCCGGCGATCCCGCCCTGCGCACGGAGCGCGCTTCGCAGCGGATCGCCGCGGCCGACCGGATCTTCGAAGACGACGTGCCCGCGGCGACCCTGGTCGAGCTCGCGCGCGCCGGCCAGCGCGTCGTGCGCATGGTGGCCGGCGATCCCCTCGAGTCCCCGGCGATCGTGGCGCGCGCGATCGCCGTCGCGACCGCGGGCGTGGCGATCGAAGTCGTGCCGGGAGTCGGGGCCGGGAGCGCCGCTGCGGCCTTCGCCGGGGCGCTCGGGCGGGCGGTTCGCGTTCCGGCGGCCGAGCTGCCCGCGGCCCTGGCCCGCGAAGCGTCGGACGCGATCGTCACGCTGGTCCTTCACGCCGGGTCGCCGCTGCAGCGGGTCGTCGTCGCGCCGGCGGCGCTCGCGGCCGAGTTCGACCTCGAGGGCGCCGATGTGATCGTGGCGTTTGGTGCCCCCAACGACGCCCTCCGTTGGGCCGAGCGCCGCCCTCTCTTCGGTAAGCGCATCCTGGTCACCCGCGCCAAGGAACAAGCCGGCGGAACGGCGGCGCTGCTCCGCGACTGCGGGGCCGAGCCGGTCGTCGTGCCCACGATCGAGCTCCATCCGCCGAGCGATGCGGCCCCGCTCGCTCGCGCACTCGACGCCCTCCGCGCGGGCGCGTACCGGTGGGTCGCCTTCACGAGCGCGAACGGCGTCGAGCACACCTGGGAAGCGCTCGCCGCGGCCGGGGGCGACGCGCGCGCTTTTGGTCCCGCGCGAATCGGCGCGATTGGCCCGGCCACCGCGCGCGCCCTCGAGCGGCGAGGCCTCCGGCCCGATGTCGTGGCGACCGAGTTCCGCGGCGAGCTCCTGGCCGAGGCGATGCTCTCGGCGATCCGGTCCGAAGGCCAAAGCGCGCCCCGCGTGCTCATCGCCCGGGCCGCCAAGGCGCGCGACGTGTTGCCCGACGCCCTGCGCGAAGCGGGGTGCGAGGTCGATGTCGTCGCCGCGTACGAGACCCGTCCGCCCTCTCCGCCGGCTGTCGAAGACTTGCTGCGCGAGCTCGAGGGAGGCCGCCTCAACGCCGTGACCTTCACGTCGAGCAGCACGGTCGAGAACCTCTGTGACTTGCTCGGCGCGCGGGCGAGCGAGCTCCTCGGTCGCGTCCGCGTCGCCAGCATCGGCCCGATCACCACCGCCACGGCGGCCGCACGGGGCCTCCGGGTCGACGTGACGGCCGGCGAGTACACGGTGCCAGGGCTCGTCGAGGCGTTGGTGGCGAGTTATGCGGGTTATTCGAGTTAATGCGCGCGAGCGGGTAATTCTGAGGGATTGCGGCTTGGAGCCCCTTGGAGCGCGCCCCCGGTCCGCGTTACTCTGGCAAAGTTCACTCGCGCGAGCCCATGTCCCTGAGCTCACTCATCGTCCAGCGTGAGATCGCGACCATGCGGCAGGTCGAGGAGGCCCTCGCTCGCCAGGTTATCTATGGCGGCGATCTGGTCACGAACCTCCTCGAAGTGGCCCAGGTCGACGAGGGCATTCTCGTCGGGCTCCTCGCCGAGTCGATGCGCCTCGTGCCGGCTCCGTCGGGGCACCTCCCCGAGGCGTCCGACCGGGTAAAGGCCCTCGTGCCGCGCGAAGTCGCGATCGAGCGCACGATCGTGCCGCTCGAAGTGCAGGGCGACGGCAAGCTGGTCCTTGCGGTGGCCGAGCCCCTCGGGCGCGACATCGAGGAGCAGCTGCGCTTTGCGCTCGGCATGGCGATCGAGCAGCGCGCGGCGCCGGCGGTGCGCGTGCTGGAGGCCGTATCCCGCGCGTACGGCGTGCCCCTCGAGCGGCGGATGCTTCGACTCATCGCCCGCCTCAGCGGGGGCCTGGCCGAACTCGGGTCCACGCCGCCGCCCCTCGGGATTGTCCCCGCAGTCCCCGAGCCGCCCCGACCGCCGAGCTCGCCGCCCGCGCTCTCCGTACCGCCGTCCGCGAGCCCCGCGGTCGCCGGGCGGATCGCGCCCCAGGCCGCGATCCATCGAACGACGTCAACCGGCTTTCCCGCGGTCCGGGGTCCGATGGCGCCCGAGGTGCCGGCGGTAGCGAGGCCCGCGCCCCACGTCATTCCCGTGCGTGCGCCCGAGGCCGCAGCCTCGCCTGTGGCCTCGCCTGCGCCTGTGGCATCGCCATCGCCCGCGCCATCGCCCGCGCCTGCCCCCGCCCCTGCGCCGCCCGAGGGGCGCACGCTCTTGCAGAGAGAGTCGTTGCCGCCGCCTCGAGCCGGGCGGCGCCGGCGCGGCCCGATCACGGTCGACGTGGCCCACCACGAAGCGGAAGAGGCCGAAGACCGCGACGCGCTGCTCGATCTGTTCTTCGATTTCTCGCAGCAGTTCTTCGACTACTCGGCGCTCTTCCTCGTGCATGGAGACATCGCCGAGGGTCGCGACGCGTTCGGCTCGGGCGCGACCCGCGAGAAGGTGCTCGGGATCGGCGTCCCGCTCGACATGCCGAGCATGATGTCGACGGCGCGCGAGCAGCGCCTGCCCATCGTCGCGAAGCCCGCGGCCGACGGTCTCGACGCCGTTCTCCTCGGAGACCTCAGCCGCCGTCGCGAGTCCGAAGTGGCGATCGTGCCGCTCGTCGTTCGCACCCGCGCGGTGGCCATTCTCATCGGCGACTGCGGCGAGGTCGGCATCGAGCGCACGAGCATGAAGCAGGTGGTTGCGTTTTCCGGCGTCGTCGGCAAGGCGTTCGAGCGCATCATCGTCCGGAGAAAGCTGAGCGGCTTCATGGCCGGAGCGGCCGAGAGCGGCAGCCCCTCGAGCCGAGTGACTGGATCGATGGTCCCGGCCAAGCCACGCTCGAGCGCGGCGCCGACGCGCGTCGCTCCGCGCACGCCCCCGCCGCCATCCGCGCCGCCGGCGGCTCCGTTCATTTCCAAGCTTACGAAGCGCTCAACGGCGCCGACGATGGGCACGGGGCTTCCGCCGCCCGCTGCCAACGTGGCCGCCGTTCGCAAGATCACCGGTCCGCCGATCCCGCGCGAAGAGCCGGAGACCCCGGGTGTCGCGCACAGGACCATCGACACGACGCCGCCCCGCTCCCTGCCGAATCCGCCGCCCTTGCCGGTGCGCGCGCCCCGCGGCGAGTCGTTGAGTCCTCGCGCCGTGGTCAGCGGGCGGCCTGCGAGCAACAGCAAACCCCCTGCCGACAGGAGCGCGCCCCCTCGCGCCGCGAACAGCCCGTCGTCGTCCGCATCGCCGGAGCTCGAAGTCGTCGCGATCGAGAAGGGCGACGACCCCGGCGACGCGACGCTGTTCGAAGAACTCGGGTGGGCCGGCACGTCGCCGCCCTCGACCGAGCTGCCGGCGTCCGCGGCGATCGAGGTCCCCGCTCACAAGCCGCCCGCGCCGGTCACGGCGTCGATCGAGTTGCCCTCGGTGATAGTCGACGACCTCGATCTCGAGCTCGTAGCGATGGTGGATCGCCTCGCCGCGGGCGAAGTCGACGAGTTCGCCGAGGGCGAGCTCCTCCGCCAGGGCGCGCGCGCCATGCGCGCACTCATGTCACGCTTCCCCGGGCCCATCGCGTTTTCGCGCGCTCGCATCGCGACGGCACCGAGCCCTCCGAAGGCGAGCGAGTGCGGCCCGATCCTCAAGCTCGTCGCGCGCGAGCGTCGCGTCGCGCTGCCGTTCGTGCTCGAGCGGCTCGGCTCGAACGACGCCGAGGTTCGCGGGTGGGCCACCCATCTCCTGTGCGAGCTCCCGTACGTCGAAGCCATTCCGAGACTCTTGCCCCGCCTGCGCGACGCCGACGCGAGCACCGCCGTCTCGGCCGCGCACGCGCTCGTGGCGATCGCCCGCGGCGCGCCTGCGCCCGTGCGCGACGCGCTCGTGGGGCTGGCCCACGCGAGCGACCCCGACGATCGCGTCGCGGCCATGGCGGTGATTGCCAAGCTTCGCGAAGCGTCGTTCGTACCCGAGCTAATTCAGGCGCTGGGCGACGACGACGACCGCGTCGTCGCAGCCGCCCACGACGCGCTCATGCAGGTCACCCGGCAAGACCTCGACACCGACGCGCGCCTCTGGCTGCGCTGGTGGGAGCACAACGCGAGCAAGCACCGCATCGAGTGGCTCATCGACGCGCTCACGCACGGCGTCACGGAGATCCGGCGAGGGGCCGGAGAAGAGCTGCGAGCGCTCACGAAGGAGTACTTCGGGTACGCGGGCGATTTGCCTCCTCGCGACCGGGATCGTGCCCAACAGCGCTACCGCGACTGGTGGACGATCGAAGGCCGGGGCCGCTTCCGCCAGTGATAGGCCGGCCGAAAGCCGGTTGTAAAAGTGGTGCTACGCTGTCCGCGATGACGTGGGATAGCCGCGTGCGCTGGGTCTTTGCTTTGGGGACGGTCCTGGGGCTGAGCGTCGTTCCCCCCGTGGCCCGAGCGGGCACCGGGGAGACGATCGAAGCCTCGGGAACGGGCACGGCCACGACCGTCGATCCCGAGGCCTCGCGGATTGCCGCGGCGGGCCACTCGCTCAAGTGGAACTGGACGCCGCCTGGTCACGCCGATCGCTACGGGCACGCCGAGACGCTCATCCACGCGCCGCTCGCCGGCGTGCGCCAGCGCGTCATGGACTACGCGCACTACAAGGACATCTTGCCTAGCAAGTTCAAGTCGTCGCGCGTGGTCGGCCACGTGCCCGACGGCTCGGCCGACGTGTACATCCAGATCGCGGTGATGAACGATATGGTCCTGCTCTGGGACGTCACGCGCTTCGCGCCCGCGAAGAGCATGTCCCCCGGCCTCGAGGTCGTCGAGGGTCGGATGCTTCCGGGGAAGGGCAACGTTCAAGACTTCGACGTCGTGTGGACGATGCACGCACTCGACGCGCAGTGGACCGTGCTGAAGCTCGATCTCCTGCTCAAGCCCGGCCTGCCCGCGCCTCAGTCCGCTGTGGATGAAGAGCTGCGGGACTCGGCGCGGTACGCGGTCGACATGATCCATGACCGTTCGCAGGGCAGCGGCGGCGTGGGACCCTGGCCAGGCTGAGGCGGCTTCGGGACGGGGCGGGCGCGGGCGGGCAGAGCGTTCGGCGTCAGAGGGTTCGGAGGTCGTTCGGGACGCGAGGTGCGCCGCGATCCGTTGCCCGCGAATGTTTCGGCACGTTTGCGGCACAAGGCGCTTGCGGGACTGCGTCGGTTCGCTTAATAACGTCCCGCGCGGTGGAGCAGCCTGGTAGCTCGTCGGGCTCATAACCCGAAGGTCGTAGGTTCAAATCCTGCCCGCGCAACTGATTTGAGGCCCCTGAGCCTCCTCTGGACGATTCGCTGGACGATTCGTTCCCGGCGATGAGCCCTCCCGGCAGAGGAGGGAAGACCTCCCCGAAGCCGTCCCGCACGGCCTCGGCTTCGCGGATGTAGAGCTCCGTGGTGCTGAACGTGGTGTGCCCGGCGCGCTGCTTGATCTTCAGCGGGTCGTCGCCGCGCACCGCCATCCAGGTGATCCCCGTCGCCCTGAGGTCGTGCCACGTGAGCGGCTTGCGCGTGGGCGATCCCTCGTGGAGCTCGGGCCGGTCCACGCCCGCCGCCTTGAGCCACTGGCGCAGCAACCGCGCCATGTGGTCGCTTCGCATCCGGACGAGGGGGCCCTTCGCGCCCGCCTCCTTTCGCATCACCGCGACCAGCGGGAGCAGGTTCGGCTCGAGCGCGAAGCGTCGCGTCTCGCCCGTCTTGGTCGGCTTGACCACGCTGACGCGCTTGCGGGGCGTCACCTTGCCGGGCACCTGCGGCGCGCGCTCCATGTGAACCGCGCGCGTGATCGAGAGCACGCCGTGGTCTGCATCGAGGTCGCCGCCGTCCCATCGCATCGCGCGGAGCTCGCCGTCGCGGGTGAACGTGTACACGGCGAGCGCGACCGCGCGCCGGGCGCTGAGCGGGACCTTCTCGGCCGGCGCATTCATCAGCCGCAAGAACTCGCTCGGGTAGAGAAACTGCTTCGCCTTGCGAGCGCCCCGGTCGGGTCCTTCAACGCCGCTCGCGGGGTTGTCGCTCCGCACGTGGATGGCGTCGTGCTTCGAGCCACTCGCGTCGCCCACCATCTTGGTCGCGATCACCCAGACGTTGCGCGCGGTCTTCCACGAGAGCTTCCCGGCTTGAACAGTCTCGTCGAGGGTGCGCGAGAGCCGACGGAAGTCGTCGCGCGTCCAGTCGCGCACGTGCGTGCCGATGGTCGGCCGGATGTGACGGCGCCAGACGCTCTCGCACTCGCTCGCCGTCGATAGCCCACGGCCCGTGCGCAGCTTGGTCCACCCGTCGACCCATGCTTGCATCGCCTCGGTGGGCTGGGGGATCACAGGCTCGACGTTCGGGCGACGTGGCTTCATCCCGAAGTCCTCGGGCTTGAGGTCTTCGTCGCGGGCGATCTTCGAGCGCTCCGCCGCGACCTCCTTCGCCCGCTTCTTGGCGTTGTCCGACCGCGCCGCTGGCGACAGCGGCAGCCAAGGCGTCCGCGTCCCGCAGTTGAGCGTGAGCTTGATGCAGTAGCACCCACGCCCCTCGTCGTACGTGACCGTCCCGGTTCTCTCGCGCATGGATCCCTCGATGCCGCCGCGGCGGCCGACCTCGTCAGGCACCGCTTCAACGGTGCGACGGCAAGCCCCCTGGGGGCCCGCCGTTTCGGTCTTCGTTACTCGTCCTCCTGCTCCGGCGGGAGCCACGGCTCGTGGTCGCCGTCCGTGTAGATGACGGTCGCCTGCTGCTTCTGGACCTTGGTGACGGTGCCGTCGTCGGCGAGGACGCGGATCGCGTGGCAAGTCCCGCCCTCGAGCTCGCGCGTCGCGTACGCGAGCGCCTCCTCGAGCGTGTCGTGCGGGGGGACCCGCTCGCTCCAATCCTCGAACACGATGCACCCGCTGATGCCCCGGAACTGCACGCGGAAGGTCACTGCTCCCCCTGGCTGGCCTGAGAATCGAGCTGGCGGGCGAAACTCATCGCGAGTGCCTCCAGGGCCACCACCGCGCGGCTGACGTCGTCGAGGGCGGCGGATAGCGCGTGCTGGGCGAAGCCGGCAGGGATCACCGATGGGGGCGGGTCCGTGTCGTCGGCGGGCGGCGGGGCGTCGGTGTCTCGGATATCGTCGTCCATGTTCGAATCTCCTACGGGGTTCGGACCACGCCCCCGGCCGCTCCAACGGCGCGGGGGCACTTGTCGCTCATGGCTTCGGCTTGGCTGGCTTCCTTCGCGGGACCGGGATCGCCTCAGTGCGCACGTACGAGCGAATCGCCGCCCGCAGCGCGTCGCTGCGCGAACGGATCCCCGTGTGCTTCTGAATCGCGTCGAGGAGCGCGAGATCCTCATCCGAGAACCGGAAGGCCGTCAGCTTCGTGAACGCCATGAACCCGGCGACTGTATAAACAATCGCTGGACGAGTCCATCGGGACTTTGGGACCGCGGCGAGCTACGCTTTGGATGTGGAACCCACCAAGTGCCGTTTCCGCGGCG
>ODAK010000801.1_pt1 | contig 35792 bp, 24 predicted proteins | sample 1539591 | NCBI WGS metagenome assembly ODAK01 (sample SAMEA3539303, study PRJEB22396) | soil metagenome | biome: tundra; feature: field; material: soil | place: USA | collected 2010-05 | depth 0.15 m | reverse complement strand
GGCTTGCACGCCCAGAGCGCCGCCAGGATGTTCGTCTTGTTCTCGAGCGCCTTGTAGATGATTTTCTTGCACTGCTCGACCGCGAGGTCGGTGTCGCCCGTCGTGACCTCGTAGGGCCGCATGCGGTAACCGAGCGCGTTGAGCACGTCGCCGGCGACGATCGCCTTCACGAGCGCCCAGAAGAACGAGGGGTTGAGCTCGAGGCCCGACTCCTCGCCCGTGGCCTGCTTGAGGCCGCCGGTCTGCTGGAAGAGAACCACCTTGAACCCGTCGAAGCCCGCGTCGCGGAGCGCCTTGCGGTACTCGGTCACGTACATCCCGAAGCGGCAGGGGCCGCACGCGCCCGCCGTCAGGAAGACGTACTTCTCGACGATCTCCGTCGGCGTCATCCCGTGCTTGTCGCGCAGCGTGATGAGGTACTTCACCAGGTTGCCGACGGTGAAATACGTCGGATTGCACTGGCCGCGGTTGCCGAACTCCTTGCCGACCTGGAGGCCCTCGTTGGTCGGGCACTCGAGCATCTGCACGTTGTAGCCGGCGCCGCGGATCCCGGCCTCGACGAAGTAGTCGTGGGCCATCGTCAGGCCGCCCACGAGGATCGTGATCTTGGCCTTCTCCTTCTTCGTGAAGGTCAGGCCCGCCATGTCCTCGATCCACTGCTCGGTCTGCGTGTCGAGACCGAGGCGCTTGCGCTCCTCGGCTTCGAAGCGCTTCAGCTCCGCGTCCATGTCGATGAGCGGGAGCGACGTCTTGCCGTGAGCAACAACATTACCGTTCGTAGTCATGTTTTCAGATCTCCCGGTTCAAGAGGCTTGGAGACGGACGACGCCGTCGGCGGTTTTCTTGCCCAGCTTGATGATGCCGCCGGTCGATTGGCGAAGCTCGGGCGGCGTTACGGGGGCTTCGTAGGCGATGAGGCGTGCGCGCAGCGCTTCGAGCTGCAGATCGATCGCGGGGTCTTGCTGGTTACGTGCCGCGAGCTGCTCCTTCCGGAGCGAGAGGAGCTCGACCCGCTTCTTGTCGAGCACGTTGACGAGCTCGCGGTTGCGCTTGCCCGCGTCTTCGAGGCGCTCTTCGTGGAGCTTGAGTGCGTGGGCGTAGGTCTTGACGCGGATCTTGATCGACCCCGAGGGCTTGTTCGCGTCGATGTCGTGGAGTGCGGCGTACGGGGTCTTGCTCTTCTCGATGATCGAGTCGATGAGCCCGTAGGTCGGCGCGTCGTGGCCGCACTTGAACGACGAGAGGTCGAGCACGACCACGTTCGGGTGGTGCGCGGCGAAGCTCGCCGCCCAGACCTTCTGCGCGCTGTTGACCGAGTAGTTCTCCGGCCACACGTGATTCAGCTCGAGCGGGCTCTTGATGACGCCTCGCTCGAGTTCGTCCTTGTAGTAGCGATCGAGGTACTCGCGGTCCTTCGGGATCGAGCGCACCGAGAGGATCGGGTACCCGAGCACCTGGAACTCTTCCGGGATGCCGTGGTTCAGGCCCGGATCCGAGTGGTATGGCCGGCCGATCATCAGGATCGCGACCCGATCTTCGGCCTCGACCGTCTCGAGGATCGCGCGGCCCTTGGTCTCGACGTCCTTGTCGAAGATCGCCAGCGCCTTCCACGCCTCCTTGCAGGCGAAGTCGTTCTCGTCTTCGGTGATCCCGAGGCGCTCGCCGAAGGTCTCGAACATCCGGTGCGCCATGAGCGTCGGCTCCACGAACGACAGGGACGGATCGAGGAACTCGATGCCGCGCGTCGCGAAGAAATCGACCTCCTTGGTGAAGGCCGCCTTCATGACGTCGGGTGCGCCGGCGACGATGGGGCAACTCGCGTTGTCCATCGTGTCGCTCACGAAGTTGTTCACGTGCGTGAGGATCGGGAAAAAAATGTACTTGAGCGGCTTCTTGTCTTCGGGCGCGTGCGTGTGGAAGAGCAGATGGTGGATGTGCGCCTGGGCGACCTTGCTCGGGTAGCAGGGATCGATCGAGCCGTACTTGCCGCCCTCGACCCACATCTCCTCGGTGGTCGCGTCGCTGAAGATGACGCAGTGCTTGGCGATGCCGAGCGTCTCGAAGTACGTCCGGAACCAGGGGGCCGTGGAGTAGACGTTGAGCACGCGCGGAATGCCGATACGCACGCGCTTGCGCGCGGCCCACGCCTCCTTCGACGAGCGCCGGAACGGCCGCGTGACCTCCTGGCGGCGAACGCCGAAGATGCCTTTCTTGACCTCGATCGTCTTCACCGGAGAGCCGTCTTCCGGCATGGGCGCGGAGTCGTAGAAGTGCATGAACGCCTTCTTGGACTCGTAGTCGACGAGGTTCGGGAACTGCTGCGCGGTCTTCTTTCGCTCTTCGACGAGCGACAGCATCGCCTCTTTCGACTCGACGGTGCCCTTCTCGCAGCTGAAGCCCGCGATGTAGCGGCTCGTGCTCCCGTCGGGGCGCTTCGTGTCGATGAACGTGCGCTTACACTCGTTCGGGCAGAAGTGACAGACCGTGTCGACGTCGTTCTTCGAGGTGTACGTGAGGCCGATCGCGGCATCGACGCCGATGAACGTCGACGAGCCACGCCGCTTCACGACCCGCAGCGTCTCCATCGCGGCGCCGATCGCGCCCGCTTCGCCCGTGTGCGGGTGCACGAACACCTGCGCGTCGGGGACGCGCTCCTTGATGTAGTCGACCTGCGCCTTGACCGCCGCGAGGTTGTACTGCGTGCCGCCCTGGAGCACGTACTTGGTGCCGAGCGCCGCGAGCCGGGGGATCTGCACCACGTATTGCCAGACGTTCTTGGGCAGCACCTGCGCGAGGCCCGCGAGCATCTCTTCCTTCGAGAACCCCTCTTTCTGGAAGTTGACCCGGTCGGTGTCGAGGAACACCGCGCAGCCGTACGAGAACTTCGGGGCGAGCTCGGCCTTGAAGGCCACGTCGGCGAAGTCGGTAACCTTCACGCCGAACGAGTCGGCCGTGGCCTGCAGGAGCATGCCGTTGCCGGCCGAGCAGCTGTTCGACAGGCGGAAGTTCGCGATGTCGCCGTTTTTCATGAAGAGGACCTTGATGTCCTGCCCGCCGATGTCGCAGATGACGTCGACGTCGCCGAAGAAGTGCACGGCGCTCAGCATGTGCGCGACGGTCTCGACGATGTTCACGTCGGCCCGGACGCACTCCTGGAGCACGTCGGCCGCGTAGCCCGTCGCGCCGAAGCCCATGATCTCGAGCTTGGCCTTCTGGTCGACCTCGACGTACTGCCGGAGCTGCGTCAGGAGCTCTTTCGTGTCCTGGATGGGGTTGCCCTTCGAGAGCTGGTAGGCCTTCGCGAGGATCTTCCCGTCTTCGAAGTCGCAGAGCACCGCCTTCGAGGACGTGGACCCGCCGTCGAGGCCGATGACCGCGCGAACGAGCTCGCCCTCTTCGAACTTCTTCGGCTGGAACTTGGGGATCCTGTAGAGATCGCGGAACTCGTTGAGCTCGAGCTCGGTCTTCGAGAGGGGCGGGCCCGCGGTCTCGCCCAGGCGCGCCTTGCGACCCGTCGTGATGTACTCGTTGAGCGGCTCGACGCTCGTGAACACGCCGATGTGCGCCTCTTCGTGGAGGCCGTAGAGCACGGCGCCGAGCGCCGCGTAGTACTGCGCGTTCTCGGGCACGAAGATGGTCTCTTCGATCGGCCGATCGCGGGGCCATTCGTAGCCGCGCTCGTCCCACACTTGCGGGATGCGCAGGCGCCAGCACTCCTGAAGGAAAGGGAGGTACGTGTTCGGACCGCCGAGGAGCAGCACCTTGTGCTTCAGCGTTCCACCACGCGTCAGGACGCTGAGGTTCTGCAGCACGATCGCGTCGGCCAGTGAGCAGAGCACCTCGTTCGAAGGGATGCCGCTCTTGATCAGATTGACGATGTCGGTCTCGGCGAACACGCCGCACTTCGCCGCGACGTGATGGAGCTTCGTCGAGTCGAAGTGGAGCGACGTGACCAGCTCGGGCGCCGCGTTGACCTTGAGGAAGCACTTGTCGATCGTCGCGCCCGTGCCGGAGGCGCACTTGTCGTTCATGGAGGCGGTCGGCGTCTTCTCGCCGGACCGCTCGTCCTTCTTGAACATGATGATCTTGGCGTCTTGGCCGCCGAGCTCGATGACCGACCCGACGTCCGGGTGCAGGTGCTCGACCGCCAGCGTGACGGCGTTGACCTCTTGAACGAACTTTCCGCCGGTGGGGGCGCAAAGCGGAGCGGCGCCCGATCCGGTCATGAACATGCGCCAGCGCACGCTCGCATGGCCCGGATGATCCGGGAACGAGCCGAGGATCGTCTGCAGCATCGACAGCACGTATTCGGGCTGCTTCGTGTTGTGCCGCTGGTAGTCGCTCCAGAGGATGGCCTTGGTGGTCGGATCGACGACGACGGCTTTGACCGTCGTGCTCCCGACGTCCATCCCAATCGCGAGCTGCGTTCGTCCGCTTGTTCCCATTAGCTCGATCTCCACTCCACCGGGCGGGTCACTAGACTCACGTGTCAGCCCGACGGTCGTACCGCGAATAATCTGCGGGGGGAAGCCAATTTTGCTGCATGCCGATCGTGGGTGGACCCGCGGTTTCCTGGCGTTCCTCGCAATTTTTCCATGCCCCGGGGCCACGGACCGTCATTCGACGGGTCGCACTACGGGGTCTCCGGAGCGCAGGCCAGACTGACACGCGTGTCATTCCTGGCGGGCGTGGTATTGTTTCGGATCCAAGGCGATGGGCAAGGTCGAGCGGCGGCAAAGCATCCTGAACCATGCCCGCGAGGTCTTCGCGCGGCGCGGATACCACGACGCGAAGATCGACGAGATCGTCGCCGAAGCCGGCATCGCGCGCGGCACATTTTACCTTTATTTCAAGGACAAACGCGCGGTCTTCGAGGAGATCGTCGATCGCGCGTTCACGCACATCGGCATGGCGATCGTACGCGTCGACCCGCAGGACCGCGGCCGGACCGTTGCCGAACAGGTGCAAGAGAACATCCGTCGCATCGTCGGCACGCTGCTCGAAGACCGCTCCACGACGAAGATTCTCCTCACGGATGCCGTGGGGGTTGACCCCGCGTTCGACCGCAAGCTGCAGTCGTTTTACGAGGTCGTGGAGAACCTGCTCGTCGACAGCTTGCGCGAAGGGCAAGAGCTCGGGATCGTGGCCCCCGGGGATGCGCGCATGTTCGCGTTCCTGATGATGGGCGTCTTGAAAGAGATCCTCTACCAGGTCGTCCGGCGAGACGCGCCGTACACCGAAGACGAAGTGGCGACCGGGATCTTCAGCTTCCTCGAGCAGGGGTGCCTGCGCGTCCACGGCCCTCCGAAGAGCAAGGTCGAGAAGGCGCCCCGCGCCGACGACAAGCTACGCGCCGGTGCCGGCCGTGGGCCCACGACGCCGAACGCGGGGATGGTTCACCGGCGCGCCGCGGACTAAGACCGCCGAACTGCGCCCCATGAGCCCGCAAACCTCGCCCCTCGTCCGATCGTCGATCCGTCATCGCGGGGGGCGGGGCGAGCCCCTCCTCTTGCTTCACGGGTTCTCGGCCTGCGCCGAGACCTGGCGTCCGGTCATTCCGGCGCTCGAGCGCAATCACGATGTGTTCGCCGTGACGTTCCACGGGCACATGGGGGGCGAGCCGATCCCGGCGGGCTTCGACCACAGCATCCGGGCGTCGGTCGATCTCGCCGAGGCCGAGCTCGACGCCGCGGGCTTCGACAAGGTGCACATCGTCGGCAACTCCCTCGGCGGCTGGCTGGCCATCGAGCTCGCGCGCCGCGGGCGAGCGCGCTCGGTCGTCGCGATCTCGCCGGGAGGAGGCTGGGAGCCGGGGAGCCGCGAACAACGGCGGGTGAAGGGCTTCTTCAAGCGTGTTCGCGCGTCCTTGCACGTCGGCGGCCCGCTGGCGCCCGTGCTCTCGTGCTTCGCGGCCTCGCGGCGGATCGCGCTCGGCGAGATCGTCGCGCGCCCCGATCGCCTGACGCCGGCCGAAGCGCGGATGCTCATCGAGGCCTCGTGGCGCTGCGATGCGTTCGAAGGGGTCCTCGAGGCGGTCGAGCGCGAGCCCGCGCCCGGCCCCATCGAGCCGAGCACCTGCCCCATCCGCCTGGTGTGGGGCAGCCAGGATCGCGTGCTCCCCATGGGTCGCTACTCCGATCGCTGGCGCCGGGTCCTTCCCTGGGCCGAGTGGGTCGAGATCGCCGGGGCTGGCCACGTGCCGATGTTCGACGAGCCCGACGCCGTCGCCCGCGCGATCCTCGAACTGACAGCGCGCTGAACCTGAACGTTTCAGCGGACGCTGCAGCCGCTCCCGCCATCGTAGATCGCGTTCATGTCGGCCGTCGACAGGGGCGCCGACCAGATCGAAATCTCGTCGAGCTGGCCCTTGAAGACGACCTGCGTGGTCGAGCCGCCGATGCGATCGGAGCCGAGGGTGACCGTGGAGAGCGCGGCCGAGAACGTGCTGGCCGAGGCACTGAACGTCCCGCCGTTCAGGAAGAACGTGGTCGACGACGCGCTCTGCGCGAAGCAGACGAAGCTCCAGGCTCCCGGCGATGGGGCGAGGCTGGATCGGGCGCAGGGGCCGCCCCAGTGGTCGATGAACAGCGCATTTTGGTTCTGCGACCCGCAGTTGTCCATCGGGTTCACCGTGGCGACGTCGTAGAGATCGCCCGCGCCCGTCGACCCGACGACGAAGACGGGCAAGCCCCCTCCCGATGTGTTGGGAGCGGTGTTGACCCAGGCGCAGAGCGTGCGGGCGGCGCCCAGCGTCGCGCTTCCACTCACCGCGATCCCGCGGCCGGTCGAGAGGATGGTCGCGCCCTGGCCGACCTTGCCCGGCCCGAACATCACGTCGGTCCCCACCGTCGCGTTCCCGTTGTTCCCGTTGCCGCTGTGGTCGTTCGTATCGTCTTCGAGCGGGTAGTAGACGAGCAGGCCTCCGTCGATGTCGGTTGGCGCGGCGCACCTCGGGCCCGCGCCGCCTCCGTCGCCCGCATCGCCGCCGTTGCCGGGGCCGCCCGCGTCGCCCGCATCGCCGCCGTTGCCGGGGCCGCCCGCGTCGCTCGCGCCGTCGCCGTTGCCGGGGCCGCCCGCGTCGCTCGCGCCGTCGCCGTTGCCGGGGCCGCCCGCGTCGCTCGCGCCGTCGCCGTCGTCTTGGCCGGCGTCGGTCGGGCCCGGGCCGCCATCGTCGCTCGAGGCCTCGTCGTTCCCGCCGTCGCCCTGGGCATCGGGACCGGCCTCCTCGGGGGAAGCCGCTTCGGGTGCGTGGCCGTCGTTCGGGCGGGTCGAGGCGTCGCAGAGGGCCGTGCATTCGCTGTAGTCGCCGAGCCCCTCGAGCACGGAGCAGCCGCTCGAGGCAACGGCAACGCCGAGGATTCCTCCCAGAAGAGCTTTCGACGGCAACATCCCCTCGAGGATACCGCGAGTCACGCGGCTTCGTCGCGGGGTCGCGTGACGACGGGCAACGACCTTTCGTTGCGCTCTTGACTTGCAGGACGAGAGCTCGGTTGAGGCAAAACCGCTCGCGGCCCATTGGCTGAGCGCGGCGCCGCGACGGCGGCGCAGGGCTGCGCAGGCCAGCAGGCCGCGCTTCTCGCGAGTTCGTGCGTCTCGACGGGGTGACCCCGTATGCGCCTCGACTGGTACGGACTGTGCTCGTGCGCCAACCTGCAGCGGGGATAATCGAGAATTGTGACCATCCTGTCTCTCAAGCACGTGACGCACTACCTCTACGCCCAGCCAGTAGCCCTCGGTGAGCATCGGATCATGGTCCGGCCCCTCGAGAGCTACGACCAGAAGCTCCTCGAGTCGGCGCTCACGATCACGCCGACGCCCTCCGAGGTGCGGTGGCTGCAGGACGTCTTCGGAAACGCCGTCGCGATCGCGCGCTTCGGAAAGCGCAGCCGCGAGCTTCGCATCGAGAGCCGCGTGCGCATGGAGCACTCGCCGATCCGTCACGACGACATCCAGATCGAGGGCTACGCCCGGCGGTATCCCTTCACGTATTCGTCCGAGGACACGCCCGACCTGGTTCGCTCCATCGAGCGCGCGCACCACGATCCCGAGCGCGTGGTCGACGACTGGGCCCGGCAGTTCATTCGCCAAAAGCGAACGACCGAGACGCTCCCGATGCTCATGGAGATGACGACAACGATCCGCCAGGAGTTCACCTACTTTGCCCGGTTCCAGAAGGGCACGCAGACCCCGATCGAGACCATTCGAAAGAAGCAAGGCACCTGTCGCGACTTCGCCGTGCTCATGATCGAGGCGGCGCGCGCCCTCGGCCTGGCGGCCCGGTTCGTCTCCGGTTACCTCTACGACCCGGAGCGGACGATCGCTCACGTGGGCGGCGGGAACACGCACGCCTGGGTCCGGATCTTTCTGCCGGGCTCCGGCTGGGTCGAGTTCGACCCCACCAACGGCATCGTCGGCAACCGGGGCCTGATACGCGTCGCCGTGGCGCGCGATCCGTACCACGTCGTGCCGATCTCGGGCACCTGGCGGGGCTTCCCGTCAGACAACCTGGGCATGAGCGTCTCCGTCGAGGTGTGCCGCGACGCGACGACCGATGACGCGGCCGCGGCGGCGGTAACCGAGGTGCCCGAGCTCGCCGACGTGGCGAGCCTGAAAGCGAGTCGCGGGCCATCGCCCGCGTGAGACGAAACGAAGAGGAGCATTGAGGACGCGATGTTGATCAGGGCTGGCTACGAGATCTCTCTGAAGTGTGACAACGCGACGCCGATGATGGCCCTGCTCAGCGTGCATCCGTCGCGCGCGGCAGACATCCGCTCGCCATCCCCGATCGTGGCCAATCACGGCGCGCCGATGTGGAGCTTCGCCGATCAGTTCGGGAACGTGTGCACCCGAACGATGGTCCCGGCGGGGACGCTCACGCTGTCGACGGACTTCGTGATCGAAGACAGCGGTCTCGCCGACCCCGTCGTGCTCAGCGCCTTCGAAGTTCCAGTCGAGAGCCTGCCCGACGACGTGCTCAAGTTCCTGCTTCCGAGCCGCTACTGCGAAACCGACCGCCTGTCCGCGCTGGCCTGGTCGCTGTTCGGCGGCGCGCCGCGAGGCTGGGCCCGGGCGCAGTCGATCGTTCAATACGTCCACGATCACATCACGTTCGGGTACGAGCACGCGTCGGCGACCCGGTCAGCCTGGGACGCGTATCAGCAGCGGGTGGGCGTATGCCGCGACTTCGCGCACCTGGCGGTCGCGTTTTGCCGCTGCATGAACATTCCCGCGCGCTACTGCACGGGTTATCTCGGAGACATTTCCGTACCGCCGGTCGATGCGCCCATGGACTTCAGCGCCTGGTTCGAGGCGTACCTCGGCGATCGCTGGTACACGTTCGACGCCCGTCACAACACGCCCCGCGTCGGCCGCATCCTCATGGCTCGCGGGCGCGACGCGGCAGACGTGGCGCTGACGACGACGTTCGGTCCGTCGACGCTCATGGGGTTCCGCGTCTTCACCGAGCAGGTCTGAGCAGCTCCGACGGCTGAGCCCCCCGCCTGCGAGAGCCCGCGAGCGGCCGCGTTGTGACCGCGAAGCGCGCAGGCTACGCTCGTGGCTAGCGCTCTAGGCCATTTCGGATGACGTATCCCGAACCGACGCTGTATGCGATCCCCTTCTACGTGTTGACGCTCGCCATCGAGCCGATGGTGCTCGCGCGCGCCAAGCGCAGGGGCCGCGCGATAGCCGGACACGAGCGCCGCGACGCGATCGCCAGCGTCTCGCTGGGCGCTGTCTCGCTAGTCTTCGTGGGGCTCATCAACCTGGGCATCTACGCGATCGCCGAGCGCCTCTGGGCTCACCGGGTGGTCGACCTCGGCCACGGCGTTCTCGGGTGGACCGTGGCCACCCTCGGGTGGGACTTCTCGTACTACTGGTACCACCGCGTCGAGCACGAGACCCGCTTTCTCTGGGCGTGCCACGTGAATCACCACTCGAGCCGCTACTACAACCTGTCGACGGCGCTCCGGCAGCCATGGACGCCGATCGCGGGGCTCTTGTTCTACCCGGTGTGGGCGCTGCTCGGCGTCGATCCCTGGCTCATCATGGTGTCGGGCGGTCTGAACCTCATCTACCAGTACTGGGTTCACACTGAGGCGATCGACCGGACCCCGCGCTGGTTCGAGGCCGTGTTCAACACGCCGTCGCACCATCGCGTGCACCACGGCGCCAATCCCGAATACCTCGACCGAAACTACGGCGGCATCTTCATCGTATGGGACCGACTGTTCGGTACGTTCGAGCCGGAGCGCGCGCCCGTGGTTTACGGACTCACGAAGAACATCGAGAGCTACTCGCTCTTGACGATCGCGTTCCACGAATACGTGGCGATCGCGCGCGACGTCTGGCGAGCACGGGGGATCGGCGAGCGAATCGGGATCTTCGTGCACGGCCCCGCGTGGCGCCCGCCGTCGCTCCAGCTGCCTTGAGCCGCCGATGACGCCGCCCTCCTCGCCGCGGCTCCGCCAGGCGCTCCTCGTCTTCGCGCTCGCGGGCCCGGCGACCTCGAGCGCTTGTGTGCGCCCGAGCGCGGCGGCGCGCGCGCAGGCGCTCGCACGACAGAATCGCGAAGACGAAGCGGTGACCCTGCTGCAGCAGCGTCTGGCAAGTCAGCCCGACGACGTGCCGGCGCGGCGTCTCCTGATCCTCCTCCTCGGTTCGACCGGCGATCTCCTCGCCGCGCGCGCGCAGGTCGAAGACCTCGCCCGGTGGCTTCCTCCGAATGATCCGGCGCCTTTCCTCGAGCTGGGGCACGCGCTCGAGCTCACGCATCGGTACGACGAAGCGCTCGAAGCGTACGACCAGGCGGCCGCCGCGGCCCCTGCGTCGCCTGACGGCCCGCGCGAAGGCGGCACCCGCGCCGCGCGGTGGGGGGAGCTCGAGCAGGCACGGCCTCGCCTCGAAGAGGCCATGCGGAGGGGAGCCAACGACGCCGACACCTGGCACACGCTCGGTCTCGTGCGGTTGCATCTCGAAGACTACGAGGGAGCCGTGGCCGCCTACCGCTCGGGCGCGGCGAGCAACCCGAAGTGTGGGGAGTGCTGGCTGGGGCTCGCCACGGTCGGCCTCGCGCGAAGCGACGCGCGGCTCGCGCTCGAGGGATACGATCGCGTCTTGGCCCTGTCTCCACGCTTCGCCTCGGCGCAGCTCGGGAGAGCCTGGGCGCTGGCGCAGCTGGGCCGCAAGGGCGACGCCGCGAGCGCTCTCGACGCGGCGCAGGAGCTCGGCGCACCCCCCGGGCCCATCGCCCGCCAACGCGCGGCCCTCGCGAACCCGGGTGCCCACCCAGCGCCGGATTCGCAAGGACCTTCGCAGTCGATTCAGCGGGCCGAGTAGACAGTCGCGCGCTTCTGACCTGCCTTGCGAAGGCGCTTCGAGCTGAGGCCTTCTTTGAGGACGCGCGGGAGCTCCTTGGCCTGCAGGCTGAGTTCGGAGCGGATCTGCTCTGCGCGCAGGCCGTCCTTGTTCTTCTTGACCAGGGCGACGATCTGGTCGAGCACCTGACCGATGTCTTCGCTGCTGCGGCGCTTCAGGCGGCCGGTGCGGGTGGACTTCGCCGCAGGGAGAGCCCGCGCGACGGGGGCGGCGGCCGCACGAGCGGCGGGGGCCGCGCGTCCGTCCGAAGCGACGAGCTCATGGAGCGATGCGCCGCGGATGGCGTCGACGATCGCATTGGCGAAAGTTGCAGCGAGGGAGTCGAGTTGCGAACGGAGGGTAGGCATGGGCCCCGGGGCCTATCACGCGATGGGTGGTCTCGTCATGAAAATAGCACGACGCGAGGTTGCCCTCGCGTATTCGCTTTCGTCATCGGAGAGTCCGAAATACCGTTGCGCTCGCAGGAGCGGCGCGCCTACACCGGCAATCGCCTGGCCGCTTCGACGACGTGCTCGGCTGTGATTCCCAACTCTTTCATGACTTCTGCCCCGGGTGCGGACATGCCGAACCGGTCGATCCCGATGACCGCGCCATCGAGCCCCACATAGCGCGCCCACGTCGACGTGACCGTCGCTTCGATGGCCACGCGGCGGCGGCACGACCGCGGCAAGACTTCGTTTTGATAGTCGGCCGGCTGCCGATCGAATCGAGCAAAGCAGGGCAAGCTCACCACCCGAGTCCCGGCGCCGAGCGTCTCGGCGGCCTTGAGCGCATGTTGGAGCTCGCTGCCGGCCGACATTAGAATCAGTTCGAGCGGCGCCGTCTCTTTCTTTGCGATGTACCCACCACGGAGCGCGCCCTCGCGGCGGGTCTTCACCGGAATGTCCTTGAGCAGGGGCACGACCTGCCGCGTCAGGGCCAGGAGCGTGGGCCCGTCGGTTCGCTCGAGCGCCGCGACGTAAGCGCCCGCCGTCTCTTCGGGGTCGGCGGGGCGAATGACGTCGAGGTTCGGGATCACGCGGAGGCCCGGGATCGTCTCGACGGGCTGGTGGGTCGGCCCGTCTTCGCCGACGCCGATGCTGTCGTGGGTGAAGATGTAGATGACCGGCAAGTGGCTGAGCGCGGCGAGGCGAATAGGCGGGCGGCAATAGTCGGCGAAGACCAGGAAGGTCGCCCCGCTCGCGCGAAAGATCCCGTGGGCCTCGATGCCGTTGAGAATCGAGCACATGCCGTGCTCGCGAATCCCGAAGCGAATGTTTCGACCCGTCCGGTGCCCGGGCTTGAAGTCGTCGTTGCCGGTCTTCAGATCGCCGATGTAGTTGAGCGTCGAGCCGTAGAGATCGGCGCTTCCCCCGATGAGCAGCGGAGTCTTTGCCGCGATCGGCTGCAGTACGTCTTGGCCGGCCTTGCGCGTCGCGATCTTGCTGTCGGCGGGAAACTCGGGGATGGCCGCGAAGAGCGCCGCGGTGTCCGGCGTTCGCCTGGCCGTATCCTCCGGCAGCGTGAAGACGAATCCGCGGGACACAGCGAGTTCTTCGGCCAATTTCGGGTTCTTGCCCTTCCAGGCTTCGAACGTCGTGGTCCAGGCGCTGTGCGCGGTCGCCAGGGCCTGCGCGCGCTCGGCGAAGAAGGTCTGTACCGCGGGCGCGACATAGTAGGGCTCGGGAGGGAGCCCCATCGCCTTGCGGGCCGCGTCCGAGAACTTCGCGCCCGCCTCTCCGTGCGCCTTCTGCGTGCCCTCGACCTCGGGGACGCCGCGGCCGATGAGCGTCTTCGCGATGATGAGCTGGGGCTTGCCGCTGCCCGCTTTCTTCGCGCGCTCGAAAGCGGCCAAGAATACGTCCATCTCATGCCCGTCGATCGTCTGCACGTCGAAGCCGATGGCCTCGAAGCGCTTCGCCGTGTCCTCGCTCTGCGTCTCCTTGGCCATGGCGTCGAGCGTCACGGCGTTCGAGTCGTAAATGAGGATCAGGTTGTCGAGCTGCTGGTGGCCGGCGAACTCGACCGCTTCCATCGCCACGCCTTCTTGCATGCACCCGTCGCCCGCAAGGCAGACGATGTGGTGGTCGAAGATCGCGTGCTCTTTCGTGTTGAAGCGCGCTTCCGCCATCTTGGCCCCGACGGCCATCCCTACGGCGTTCGCGATGCCCTGGCCGAGCGGTCCGGTCGTGACCTCGACGCCGCTCGGGGCGTGGGTCAGCTCGGGGTGTCCCGGCGTTCTGGCGTGGAGCTGCCGAAACCGCTTGATCTCGTCGAGCGGCACCTCGCGATACCCGCTGAGGCACAGCCATGCGTAGAGAAACATCGAGCCGTGTCCGGCCGATAGGATGAACCGGTCGCGATTCAGCCATTCGGGGTGGGCGGGATCGTGGGAGAGGGCGTGACCGAAGAGGACAGCCCCGATCTCGGCGCATCCGAGGGGGAGCCCGAGGTGCCCGCTCTGGCTGGCGTGGACGGCGTCGAGCGCGAGGCCCCGAGCGGTGGTGGCCGCTTGGGCGAGGGTTTCTTTCGGCAGCATGACGAGCATCCTTAGTCGGCGCCGCGCGGGATGGAAGTCCTCTCGTCGCTTAGTCGAGGAAGGGGAGCCGGCAGCTCCGACGGCTCCCCTACGCCTCCCCGTCGGGGACCCCGCGAATCCGGACCGGCGCTAGACTATAGACTAGTGCGTACGCGCGCGGATCCAGGCGAAGGTGAGGGCCCCCGGGCGGACCAGGAACGCCGTCATGCCGACTGGGGTTTTGCTTGAAGGCAACGCCGCCGTCACCGTCATCGAGCCGATGGGGAGGTTCACGGCGCCGGCGAGCCCGTAGCTGTCGGTCATCGTGGCGGTGCTGCTCGGGAGCCCGTCGGCGAAGTAGTAAGGCACGGTACTGGGGGCCGAGGTACTGTACGTCACCGACACGAGCGGCGCCTGGTGGTCGAGGCAGTCGTAGACGGTGACGATGGCGTGGCCCACGTTGCCCGCGGGGTCGAGCCCGATCGCTTCGGGCGTGATGGTCGAGGCGAGGTCTCGCAGGCCGGCGGGGCTGATGTCGTAGGCGGGAAAGCTCGCGACCGGCTGGCCGACCAGGAGGTTTCCGGGATAGAGCGTGGCCGGAACGAGATCGCTCCGGCGCATCTCGAAGTAGCCCGCGAAGTCTTGCGTCAAGGAGAACGTCGCCGCCCCCGCGCTGTTGGTCGTCACCACGGACGTCGATCCGCTCTCGCAGTTCAGATCGCGGAGGGCGCAACCTTGAACGGCCACGCCCGGAAGCCACACGCCGCTCACGGTGTCGAGGTCGGAGCCGCCATCGATGGCGCCGGCCGCCGTGGACGACTGGAGCGCGTCCATGACGAGCAGCGTCAGTTCGACTTGCCTGCTCGGATCGAGGGCCTCGCTCGGCGCCCCGAGGCAGTCCCACGCCCCGGCGTCGAGCGTCTCGCTCACGACGCTGCGGTTGGCGTCGATTCCGAGCACGGTCGAGCAGCCCGGGATTCCGACCGCGACGATCGCGGCGATGAGACCGCGGACGCGGCAGTGCCGTCTCGTCGGGCGGCTCTGGAGGCTGGATCGCATGGCGGGGTCAGAAGGCTCCGTGCACGTCGAGTCCGGCGAGATCCGTGGCGGCCGCCGGCGATACGGTCAGCGCGACGGCTCGCCCCGGCGCCGAGCCCGGCGTCTTGGGCGCCGCGAGGAGGATGGTGAGCCCGCCGCCCGCGAGGGCCAGCCCGGCAAAGAAGGTGATGGTTGATGCCGTGGCCAGCCTGCCGCTCTGCCGGGCGAGGTCGACTCCGGTCTCGCTCGAACATACGGACCCGTTGCACATCATGTCGGCGTCTCGGTTCTTCACGAGCGCCAGGGCACCGAGGACCAGGCTCGCGCCGACCGACGCGAGGCCCGCCCCGCCGACGACCAGACCGATGGTCTTCCACGAATCATTGCTTGCCGGCTCGACCGTGCCGGGCGCGGCGCTCGCTGTCGGCGGCGTAGACGTGGTCGCAGCCGGGGCGCCGGCCGCTGGAGGTGCTGGGGGCGCGGCCGGCGCCGCGTCGCCGACCTCACGCGCGTTCTCTTCCGCGTCCTCGTCGTGCTTCAAAGCGGCGAGCCGCGCGCTGGCCTTTTCGGCGAGCTCGGATTCGGCGTCCGGCGCAACGAGGTATCGCCGATAGTACTCGGCGGCGCGCGCGCGGTCGTGGAGTCGGCGGTCATAAATCGTCGCGACGTTCAGCAGCGCGGCCCCGGCGTTCGAGAGGTCGTACGCCTTCAGATAGGCGGCGATGGCCTCGTCGTCTTTGCCGGCGGCGTGAAGCTCGTACGCTTGCGCGCCAAGCTGTTCGGCTTCGCTCTCGGCCGAGGCGGCCGCGTCTGTCAACGTCCCTCGTGCCCGCGGCGCCGTCAGCTCGACGGCCAGCGAAGCGGCGACGGCGGCAAAAGACGCTCTCGCTCGGCGGCGACCGAGTCTGCTTTGCACGCGGGCATCGTACCCCCGGACCTCAAGGTGAGTCGCTATCGTCGATCACCCGAATATTCACGTGAGGCCGGGCTGAGGCCGGTGCCGGCGGCGTCTTCGGCGCGGCTGGCATCGCAGGCTTCTCCGCGGTGCGGGCGGGCGGGGGCCCCGAGGCGATCGCGGGCGGCGCGGGCGCGGAAACCGACGCGGTCGCCGTCGCGGGCGCGGAGGGCGAAGCGGTCGCTGAAGCCGACGTGGTCGCTGAAGCCGACGCAGTCGCCGTCGCCGTCGCTGAAGCCGACGCGGTCACGGGCCCCGACGGGGCCTCGAAAGCGGGCCGGGGGGGCGGCTCCGCGGACGGGCGACGGGCCGTGATCCCGGGACTATCGACGATGGCCGACGGAGTCGCCGGGCGCTCTTCGATCTGGCGGCCCAGGCGGCCGAGCGCGACGACGCCCGACACCGAGACCCCCACCACGAGGAGAAGCCAGCTCCACCGAGGACGCCGGGGCGGAGGCGCCGGGGCTCCCGTGGTCACGGGCGGAGCCTGCGGCCCGCTGCTGTCAGTGCCCTTCGGAAGGCTCGGCAGATCGCTCGTGCTCCCGAAGTCTGGGGTGCTCCCGTCGAAGGGCAGGCCCTCGAGGAACACCCTGATGCGACCCCGGACTTCGTCGCGCGTCTTGCCGAACGTGTCGTTCATGACGCGCGCGAGCTCGCGATCGAACGCCTCGTTTTTGCCTCGCAAGAAGGACTCGAGGGCGTCGCGCATCTCGTCGGCGCTCGCGTAGCGATCGCTCGGACTGCGCTTCAACGCCTTGATGGCGATGGCTTCGAGCTCCGGGGACGCGTCGGGCCGGATCGCGCGCACCGGCTCGGCGTCTTCGCCGACGACGCGCGCCATGACCGAAGGGGCGTCGCCTTGAAAGAGCGGTCGGCGCGCGAGCAGCTCCCAGAGCACGACACCGAACGCGAAGACATCGGCGCGCTCGTCGACGTTGCTGTCGCCGAGCTGCTCCGGAGCCATGTAGCGGATCTTGCCCTTGACCATGCCGGTCTCGGTGTGGGCCGCGTTCATCGTCGTCTTGGCGACTCCGAAGTCGAGCACCTTAACTTCGCCATCGTACGTCAGATAGAGATTGTGAGGCGACACGTCGCGATGGACCACACCCAGCGACGTGCCGTCGAAGTCGCAGAGCTGGTGAGCGAAGTGGAGACCTTTGAGAGCCTGCGCGGCGACGTAAGCCACGAGCGCGTCGCTCAACCCGCTCGCCGTCACCTTGAGGCGCGCGACGAGCGCGTGGAGCGACTGGCCCTCGAGGTACTCCATGGCGATGAAGTACCCCCCGCGCGCCTCGCCGACCTCGTACGTGTGGACGATGTTGGCGTGATTCAACCGCGCCGCGAGGCGCGCCTCGTCGAGGAACATCTCGACCTGAGCCGCGTCGTCCGGGTTCCGGAGTCGCTTCAGGACCACGAGCTTGTTGAAGCCGACCGGTCCGCGGGCCACGGCAAGGAACACCTCGGCCATGCCGCCGCTGCCCAATCGCGCGATGGGCACGTACTTGCCGAGGGTCTGCGGAAAAGAGGCGTCCCGCCCTTCCCCGGAGGCAGTCTCGAGTGGCATGATCGCTGGAAGGGTAGTCGGACTCCAGGAGCCGATCGAGCGCGCCGTCGCGTGTGTCCACGCGCCGCGCGGAGGCGCGTGGAGGCGCGCGTGGAGGCGCGCAGTGGAGTTGTGCTTTCTCGCCTCTCTCGCCGGCTCGCGGGCGGGCGACAGGGCTGACGGCGGGCCCCTCGCCCCTATTCCGGGTCGGGGGCGGGCGCCTCGACGGCGTCGAGCCCGTCGACCCTGGGCGCGGCCTCGCCTCGCGAGCACGCGCCGGGCTTTTGGTATTTCTGGCCTTTGAGTCCGCGAATGGCCATGGCGCCCTTCCACGCCAGATACGCCTCGTTGAAACGGACAGCCTCGGACGGCTCGAGGTAGGGGTTCTTGGCCTTGCCGAGCGACACCAGCGCGAGCACCTGCTCGGCCACGCTGACGGGACACCCCTCGAGCCGGATGTACTGCGCGTTTCGCTGGCCGTGGAGCTCCTTCGTGACCTTGAGGATCTTCGCGTAGATGTCGCCGGCCTCGGCCTTGTGCGGATCCTTGGTCGAGCGGTCCTTGTAGAGACTCTGGATGGCGATCAGGTCGTCGCCGATCTTTCCGCTCCACCTGGCGCAGTCGCCGATGAAGATCACCTTCTCGCCGGGCTTGGCGTCGATGGGCCCCTCGTAGGCGCCGAAGACGACGTGCAAGCGCGGCATCTTCTTGTCGCACTCCACGTCGTACGTGCGCAGGATCTCGATGGCCTCTTCGATCGCTCCCGGGCACCCCCCCCAGCAGTAGTCGGTGTGCTCGGTGTCGGGGGGCGGCCCCGAGTAGGCGGTGATGTTGCTGCCCTCGAAGTACTTCTCGACCCGAATGAGCCCGACGTCGAAGCCCTTCGCACGCACCTTGGCCTGCTCGAGGCTCACGTCGCCGCTGATCGCGATCTTCGAGAGATCCATGGTGCCGAAGCCGCGCTCCGAAGCAAACCGGATGTGGTCGACCGTGCGGGCGTCGACGCCGATGATGGCGGCGCACACCGTGTCGAACGCCACCTGGTTGTTTCCCATGATGATGAGGTTCATCGGGAAGGGCTTGGGCGTGAGCATCCGTCCTTCGCCGGCGATGATCGCGTCGATGGCAATGAACTGCGGCTGGATCACGTACTGAAGGTCGGCGATCTTCTCGTTCAGCCGGTGATCATGATCGATGAGCCGGTGGCGGTCGTCCTGGATCCCGATGTAGTTCTTCATCGAGAAGGTGACCGTGGTCCACGGGTGCGCCTTGAACTTGGGCGCATTGACGAAGAAGTCGGCCTTGGCGATCGGCTCGGGGACGAACACGTAGTCGCGGAGGCGCTTCTCGTGCGTGTAGCGAACCTCGACCTGGGGCTCCTCCTCGAAGAAGTACCGCTTCACGCCGCGCGTCCGACCGATGACCGCGTCGAAACCGCTGTGCTTGAAGACGTAGCGGGTCGGAATCGTGATGCCGCACCGCTCGCCGACCGCCAGCTCGGTCATCGTGTCGCTGCCAACGTCCTGGAGAGCGAGGAGCAGTCCCTCGCCGAACTCGGCCCGGGTGTGGGCGTGCGGGAACATCTCGCCCGCGCTCACGAGGTTCGGCTTCACGAGCGTTCGGCCCCTCGGCACGATGTCGAGCTCGCGCAGCCCCTCGCGAATGATGGTCCGGATGCGCTCGGAGTAGTAGGCGTCGCAGTGCCGGATGATGACGCGGGGGCTGGTGGCGTTGGGGTTCACGGGCGAGAATCCTTTCGATCGACAAGCGCTGCCTCTGGTCTTCTCCCGAACCGGAGCGGCGGCAAGACTCTCACGGCGGCCACAATGATGTCATTTGGCGGACAGGAGCCGCCCCGCGCACGCATGCGCGTGCCGGGGGAGGGGGCGGACGGGCGGAGGGGGCGGAGGGGCGGAGCGCGGCGGCGTTGGCCCGAAATGACGCGACCTGACCCCGCGGGCTGTGGCCGAGCGGCGCGCCCGAGGCCCGCGCGCCCCCGCCGCTCACGCCCGAGCTTCTTGATTGACCTGATCGAAGGCTGCCAAGATACGAAGCTCTTGAGTTCCAACGCCCGCATTCTTGGCCGGGCAACTCATTCAAAGGGCAGTGCATGAACGCGGACACGGTGGCCACCAACGGCGGAGCGATCGCCGGAGCGGCCGGAGTCGGAGAGACGGTCTTCCTGACAGGCGCCACCGGGTTCCTGGGCAGCGAGATCCTGAAGCGGATCATCGAGACCCATCCGCGATCCAAGCTGGCGCTGCTCGTTCGTTCCACGGCGCGCGAGACCGCGCGCGAGCGCGTCGACAAGCTCATGGCCCGGCTGTTCTCGCAGGGCGAGGCGACCCGGCATGCCGAGCGCGTCGAAGTCGTCGAGGGGGACATCTCGCTCCGGGGCGCCGGCATGGACTCCGAGCGTAGCGCCAAGCTCGCCGCGCGAATCGACCATGTCATTCATTGCGCGGCTTCGGTGCGTTTCGACCTGCCGCTCGACGTGGCGCGCCGCGACAACACCGAAGGCACGCGGAACATCCTCCAGTTCGCCGAGCGGATGCCCCGACTGGCGCGCTTCGACTACATCGGAACCGCCTTCGTTGCGGGCGATCGCCGCGGCGTCATCCGTGAAGATGAGCTCGATGTCGGCCAGCGGTTCTCGAATTCGTACGAGCAAACGAAGATGGAGGCGGAGAAGCTCGTTCGCCGCTTCGGCGAGCGGTTCCCGACGGCCATTTACCGCCCCAGCATCGTGGTGGGGAACTCGAAGACCGGCGAGACGTCGACGTTCCAGGGATTCTACCAGGCCGTCCAGTTTTACCGCCGCATCTTCCGCGGGAGGTTCCTGGTCTTGCCGCTCCCGGTGGACCCTAGCACCCCCGTCGACCTCGTTCCGGTCGACTACGTCGTCGATGCCCTCTTTGCGCTCATCGCGAGCGAACGGAGCCTTGGCGGCTGCTTTCACCTGACCTCGGGGCCGGGCGCCACGTGCACCGCGGACGAACTCCTCAAGCTCCTGGCCGAGTTCACGGGCGTCAAGCAGCCGCCGTACGTCTCGAAGCGGGCCTACCAGGGCCTGGTGAGGCCCGTGCTGGGCAACGCGTTGTTCTGGAACAAGCGGATCAACGTGGCACGGCGGGCCGAGGTCTACATGCCGTACGCGTGGTCGAACCTGATCTTCGACAAGACTCGCGCGGCGGCGATACTCGACGGCGCGGGGATCAAGACTCCGCACGCTCGCACGTACTTCGTGAAGCTCCTCGAGTATCAGGCGAAGGCCACCGCGGCCGTGTGATACGTCCTTCGCCATGAACGGGTACGTCGAGCGCATCCTCAAGGCGCGGGTCTACGACGTGGTCGACGAGACCCCCCTCGAAGCTGCGCCGCGCCTCTCCGAGCGCCTCGGGAACCGCGTCTTCATCAAGCGTGAGGACCTGCACAGCGTCTTTTCGTTCAAGGTCCGCGGCGCTTACAACAAGATCGCGTCCCTCACGCCGGCCGAAGCGGCCGCGGGCGTGATCGCCGCCTCGGCCGGCAACCACGCGCAAGGGGTCGCCCTCGCGGCGCGTCGCATCGGCATCCGCGCGGTCATCGTGATGCCGACGACGACGCCCGAGATCAAGGTCGACGCGGTGCGCGCGCTCGGCGCCGAGATCGTCTTGACCGGCGACACCTTCGACGCCGCGAACGTCGAGGCCGTGCGCCTCCAGCGGGAGCACGGCCTGACGCTCATCCCCCCTTACGACGACCCCGACGTGATCGCGGGGCAGGGGACGATCGGCATGGAAATCCTGCGCCAGCACCGCGGCCCCATCGATGCCATCTTCGTCCCGGTCGGGGGGGGCGGGCTCATCGCCGGGATCGCGGCGTACGTGAAGGCGCTCGAGCCGACGACCCGCATCGTCGGCGTCGAGCCCGACGACGCGGCCTGCCTCGCTGCCGCGATGAAGGCCCAGCGGCGCGTCCGCCTCGATCGCGTCGGCATCTTCGCCGACGGCGTCGCGGTCCGGCAGGTGGGCGAAGAGCCCTGGCGCATCGCCCAGCACCACGTCGACGAGGTGATCACGACGGGGACCGACGAGATCTGCGCGGCCATCAAGGACGTGTTCGAAGACAACCGGTCCCTGCCGGAGCCCGCGGGCGCCCTCGCGATTGCAGGTCTGAAGCGCTTCGTCGCCGAACGAAGGGTGCGCGGGCAGACCCTCGTGGCGATCGAGTCGGGCGCCAACATGGGCTTCGATCGCTTGCGTCACGTCGCCGAACGCGCCGAGGTGGGCGAGGCCCGCGAGGCGCTGCTCGCCGTGACCATTCCCGAACGCGCGGGCAGCTTCTTGTGCTTCTGCGAGGTCCTCGGAGCCCTGCCGATCACCGAGTTCAACTATCGATACAGCGATGCAGACGCGGCCCACCTGTTCGTGGGAGTCGGGCTCCGCGGCGGCGGCGCCGAGCGCGAGACCCTGGTCCGTACGATTCGGGCCGGCGGCTATCCCGTCGTCGACCTCACCGACGACGAGATGGCGAAGGTCCACGTCCGCTTCATGGTGGGCGGTCGCGTGCGCGGGCTCGGCCACGAGCGGCTCCATAGCTTCGAGTTCCCCGAACGCCCTGGAGCGCTCCTTTCCTTTCTCCGGCAACTCAGCGGTCGGTGGTCGATCACGCTGTTTCACTACCGCAATCACGGAGCGGCATTCGGGCGCGTGCTCGCCGGGATCCAGGTCGCCGAGGGCGATCGAGGGGGCTTCGACGAGGCGCTCGAGACCATCGGCTACGCTCACCGCGACGAGTCGAACAACCCGGCGTATGCGCTCTTTCTGGGCGAGGCCCCGTGAGTCTTTGCCGGCCGCGCGGCTTCCGCGGTCCGCGCGGATCGGCGGCGGCGAGCGTCCTTGCGGTGCTCGTCACGGTCGCGGGCTCCTCGCGTGCGCACCCGGCCGGGTCCACGTCGGTCAATCGATACGTGGGCGTCTCGTGCTCTCCCGCGGGCCACGTTCAGCTCGCGTACCTGCTCGACTTCGCCGAGTTGCCGGCCTACGCCGAGATCGACCAGCTCGACGCCGACCACGACGGCTCCGTCACCCCCGAGGAGCAGCGCGCGTACCTCGAGCGCCGCCTCCCGCCGCTCGTCGCCCGGTGGACCGTCGAGATTGATGGCGCCAGGGTCTCGCCGCGCATCACGGGGAGCAGCCTCGAGGTGCTTCCAGGCGAGCGAGGCCTCTCGACGCTGCGCATCGCCGCGGACGTCGAGGCCGTTCCCGTCCTGCCGATCGATCCGGTGCACGCGGGGGGCCTTCGCGTGCGCCTCGTCGATCCCGCGTTCGCGGATCGATCGGGCTGGCGGCAAATGGCCGCCGAAGCCTCGCCCGGAATGAGTGTCGCCAGCGGCCCGGCAGAGAGCGCCTCCGAGGCCCTCGCGTACGCGAACCCTTCCGGCGAGGCTCCCCCTCGCGTGGACGACGCCACGTTCGTGTTTCGCGCGACTCCGGCCGTCGCCACGCCCGACGCCCCGCCGGGGAACGGTGCCTCGAACGCGAGGGTGCCCGGGCCCTCGCGATGGTCGTCGGAGATGCAGAAGATCCAGACGGCGTGGCTCCATCGGCTGCTCGTCGCACTCGCGGTCGGGCTGACCTTCGCGCTGGCCGCGCTCGTCGTGCGCCGGCGGTCGGGCTGACCTTCGCGCTGGCCGCGGCGATCCTCGCGGGGCCGCGCGCCGGCGGTCACCCTGGCGACCCACGGCGCTCCAGGTCCCGATTCGACCGTCCCCGGATAGGGCCGACCCGGCGTCACGGTCTCGGCGTTTCGAATCGGCGCGTCGTCGATCGCTCGGGCGTCAGCGCACGCAACTCTTCGCAAGGCGCGCGAGCCTCCCGCGTGACGCCGCAATCTCGAGCTTCGCGTCGCGGCTGAGGCCCTTGAGGGCGCGCTCGAGGCGCAGGGCATCGCCCTGGCTGCGGCAACGGCGGGTCACGAGGACTCGCAGCGGCGTGCGTCCCCGCGTGTACCGCGCGCCACGGCCCGCGTCGTGCTGGGCGATCCGGGCCGCGACGTTGCGCGCGATGCCCACGTAGAGGGTGCCGTCGGAGCACATCGCGACGTAGACGAACCAGTAGGTCACGCCGATTGCTTCTACGACGACCGGCAGGGCTGCGCGCGCGATGTTTGGGCTTGATCAGGCGGCGGAGGCCCCGCGGAGCGCGGCGAAAGACGGTCTCGACGGCCGAGCGTTCACCTCGATCGGTACGACCTGCGCCTTGAGCCTCGCCGGCAACGCGGCCGGGTCGTCGAGAAAGCGAAGCAGCGCGTTCGCGAACGCTTCGGTGTGCTGCTGATGCGGGTAGTGGCCGCAACGCTCGAAGAACGTCGTCTGGATCCCCTCGACCGAGGCCTGCATCGTCCGGGCGTGGGCGACGGGAATGACGCCGTCACGGTCGCCCCAGAAGACGCCGATAGGCGGCAGGCGCCGGAGCTCGCTGGCGCGCTCGAAGAAGGTGCGCCGCTGCCCGCGCCAGTCGATGACGTCGCGCACCGTACGCGCGAACGCGCGCGCCGAGCCGCTCTGCGCGTTGATCGACGTCAGTCGATCGACGTCTTCTTGCCCGAGGAGGTTGCCGACGACGCGGAGCGTGAGGCGCGTGCAAGGCCCCATGAAAGGCTGTCCGAACCGCTCGACGACGAGCGGCAGCGAGGCGAGGCGGAGCAGCCACCCGACCTCGCGGCCGAGTCCCCCGGAAGCGATGAGCGCGAGCCGTCGGATGCGCTCCGGGCACTCGAGGAGCATCGCTTGCGCGACGCCGCCCCCGAACGAGTGCCCGGCGAGATCGCAGGTCTCGACGCCCGCCGCTTCGAGCCACTTCGCCATCAAGCGGGCGTACCACTGGAGCTCGTACGTCGCGTCGGGCCGCTCGGAGAGGCCGTGGCCGGGGAGATCCGGCATGATCACGCGCCGGCCCCGCGCGAGGAGCGGCGCCGCCAGCCGCCACGTTCGGTAGCAGTCGTTGAGCCCGTGAAGGAGAACGAGTGGCGGTTCGGTTGACGCGGCTCCGGGCTCCGCTCGCTCTGCCGCCATCTCGACCCAGTGGATACGCACCCCCTCGATGCGCGCGTAGTGGTGTTGCCGCTGCCGATGCATGGTGTGAAAGAGGGCATTCGCACGTTTCAGGCCAAGCGAACGTGAGGCGAACGAGCCGGCGAAAGTTGGCGATTTCGCGGTCTTTATGGCAGCCGGAGCCCTGAATCATCACGGATGACTTGCCGGCGCGCCCCGCCGTTCGCCGCTCTTTCTGGTCACAGCGTCGAAACAGAGCGCGTCGCGCGGGCGACCAAGGAGGAGGCCACCGGCGCCGGGCACATCTCGGGCACGTGCCCGGGCACCGGACGCGCCCTCCGGCCCAATTTCCCTTGAATTCTCGCTGTTTTCGCCTGGCGCGAGGCTTGCGATGGGGTCCCTCACCGACGCACCGGAGAGAGACGCTCTCCCGCGCGGCCGGCACTTCAACCGAGGGAGAGACCGAGATGAGTTTCAAATCACGTCACGAGGCACGGACCGCGGAGCGCTCGCTCCGCATGGTGAGCGGCTTGGCTTGCGCGGCGCTGGTCGCTGCGTGCGGAGGCAGCAGCGGCGCGGACGGCGCCAGTACGCCGTCGGGTACGGTTCACGCGACCATCGGCCCCCAGGGCGGTGAGCTCGTCGGGCCGTCCGGATCGGCCGTCGACGGCGTTCACCTGGTCATTCCAGCCGGTGCGCTCTCGGCGGACACGGAAATCACCATCCGGCCGGTCGACAGCGAGACCGCGCTCCCGGCCACGGCCGTTCGATGCGGCCCCGAGTTCACGATCGAGCCCGCCGGACTCAAGCTCACGGCTCCGGCGACCCTGACGCTGCCCTTCGACGAGGCCACCATCACCGACAACGATCGCTTCGACGACGAAGTGAAGGTGTGGGTTCTCGGCGCGAGCTCGTGGGGTCAGCAGCTCCAGACCGACAGCGCCTCCGGCGCGGTCACGGTGCAGCTCGATACGCTCACGATCGCGGCTGCTGGCGTGAACCCCCCGGCCCTGGGGGACATCGTGCACGTCACGTTCAAGCCGAACCCCAAGTTCGTCGGTTGCATCGCAGAGTATCCGACCGATCCGAACAAGGCCCCGTCGGTCGAGGCCGACGTGGTGCGCGGAGCCCTCAACGACGGGATGTTCCTCCGCGGAAAGAACGTGAAACCCGGCCTCCAGTTCGACCTCTTCACGGTCGAAAATAGCGCCCTGCTCGCCGACGGTACGCCGGACCCGAATTTCAAGAACTTCGGCCTGGCCTGGTACCAGAGCGATCTCGAGGCCGAGAAGAACGGCTCGATGCGCGCGACGCTCCGGACGATCTTCCTCGACCAGATCTTCGGCTTCGATCCCACCGTGACCTTGCCCCCCACGGGCACGTTCGAGGTCGGGTTCTGGTTCAACAACCCGCAAGACGCCGTGAGCTGCGGCTTCGACGCGACCAAGCCGACGCCGTTCAACGGCGAACACATGGCGGGCCCCCTCGCGATGATCACGGTGCCCGATGCGACGACTGGCCTTGGCCCCCTGTGCACCCAGCCGGACACCTCGGTCTCGCCCGCGCGCTGCGATCCGTGACCGGGTATGGGGTATCGTCGATGCCGGGATGCCGGTCGACGACGAGACGAGTGACGACAGCCGGCGAATGACCGCGCCGCGTCCGCGCCCGCAGGCGGGCATCATCGTGGTGCTCGCCGCGGGTAAGCCCGCGGCGCACGCGTTCGAGGTGAAGCCGCCGGGCGTCACCATCGGGCGCGGGTCTCCGGCCGGCGTGCTCGACGACGACGAGCGGATCTCGCGGCGCCACGTGCGCATCGCCGCCCGCGAGGCGGGCTGGCTCGTCGAGGACCTCGGCAGCCGCAACGGCACGTTCGTCGACGGCCGGCGGCTCGGCTCCGGCGAGGCCTCTTTCGAGCGCAACGTGCTCGTTCGGGTCGGGCGGAGTCTCCTCCGGGCCGTCGACGACGTGCGGCCGCTCCTCGGGCACTCGATGCAGCTCGCGCCGGCGGGCGCGCCCATCGTCGGAGGGTTATTGCGCCGCGCCTTCGGCGAGATTGCGCTCGCCAGTCGGTCGAGCGACACCCTCTTGATCCTCGGCGAGAGTGGCGCCGGCAAGGAGCTCGCGGCGCGGGCCTTTCACGACGCGCGGCATCCGCTCTCTGCGGGGGCGACCAAGGCGCCGTTCGTGGCGGTCAACTGCGCCGCCATCCCCGAGGGGCTGGCCGAACGCCTGCTCTTTGGAGCGCGGAAGGGCGCGTACTCGGGGGCGAGCACCGACGCCGACGGGTACATCCAGGAGGCCGACGGTGGCACCCTGTTCCTCGACGAGATCGCCGAGCTCGATCCGCTGGTTCAAGCAAAGCTCTTGCGGGTACTCGAGACGCGCGAAGTCTTGCCGCTGGGCGCGTCGCGCCCGAAGCACGTCGACATCGCCATCTGCGCGGCGAGCCACTGCAGGCTTCGCGACGAAGTGGCGGCCGGTCGATTTCGCGAAGACCTCTACTACCGGATCGGCCGGCCGGAGGTCGTCGTCCCGCCGCTAAGAGAGCGCATCGACGAGATCCCATGGTTCGTGGCCTCGCTGCTGCGCGCCGTTGACGCCGGCCTCTCGGCGTCGGTCGACGTCATCGAGGCGTGCGCGCTGCGGGCGTGGCCGGGCAACGTCCGCGAGCTCCAGCGCGAGATCACCCGCGCGGCCCATCGAGCGCTCGAGGCGGGCTCGGCGACCGTCGAATCCGAGCACCTCCTCGACGATGCGGGCGCCGCCGTGACGGCGCCCCCGGCCGCGCGCCGCGCGGGTCTGTCGCGATGGTCGGATGACGACATCCGCCGCGAGCTCGCGGCCAACGGCGGGAACGTGCGCGCCACCGCTCGCGCGCTCGACGTCCATCGAAATCAGCTACGGCGATGGGTGGAAAAGAACGGACCGTCGCCGTCGCCCGAGGACGGAAGCACCTGGCCACCGGACGACTAGAGCGAGCGCCGGCGTCGCGGAACGAACCCGTCTCGACGCTCGCCGTGCTCAACGCACGGGAAGTGCGTTTCCGCGCGGCGACCGCCGAGCCGGGCCCGTTCCGCTTAGCCACCGCTCGCTCTAGTTCTCCATGGCTGGGGTCACCCACGCCGGATGAAACGGAGGCATAACCGCCCCCCAACGCGCCCGGAGTTTCTCCCTAGGCCCGTCGCGTGTGGGCGCGGATGCGCTCGCCTCACTCGGCCGGGGCCGCGGCAGCGCGCACGAGCACCTGCATGCCGCTGACGAGTACGGCAATCGATCCGTCGGTCGTGCGTTCGACCGGGTGGATCGGGTTGACCTGCTCGACGCTGGCCATTCCCATGCCGACCGCCGGCAAGCACGCGCCTTGGCTGGTGGCGGCCGCCGCGGGCGACGCCTGCGAGACGATGACGCCAAGGTGCCCGCACGGGCCCTGAGCCTCGTAGAGACCCGCGATCGTCGCCTCCACGACGGGGTTGGCGTGGAACGAGAACGTTCCCGCGGCGCCCATGACGACCGTCCCGTTGGCGCCGCTCTCGTCGAGCTGCCCGGCAACCGACCAGCCTCCGCTGTCGGCAGGAGACGGCGTGAGCTGCGAACCGCCGAGCGTGGCCGACGGAATCCAGTGGGTCTTGGTGTCGAACGACGCGTCGCCGCCGCAAAAGTAGAGGCGCGCGTGGGTGGCGGTCGCGATGACCGCGACCTGGGCGTCGGTGCCGGTGACTTCGCCGACGAAGACGCGCGTCGTGGGCGAGGGCGTGGGCGTGGTCGCGCTCGACGACGAGCCGCAGCCGGCGGCCGCGAGGAGCACGCACGCGAGGGCGGCAAGGCTGGCGCGGGGGGCGGCCTTCGGTCGGGAAGTCATCGCGATCACCTCGATCGCCTGGACTGTAGCAAAGCCGGTTCCATTGGCGTACGCCCAAACGGCGTGCGACAAGGTGATCTCATCGCCGGGCGCTATCGGATCGTCCGCCACGTCGGCGCGGGGGGGATGGGCACCGTCTACCAGGCGAGCGACCTCGTGGAGCAGATCCCCGTCGCGCTCAAGACGCTGCCGGCCGACACCGACCTCCGCGTCCTCGCCGACGCCCGCGCTCGCGCCCGACTGCTCCGGGAGGCCTACGCGCTGGCCGAGGTTCGCCACCCGGCCGTCGTGCGGTACATCGACCACGGGATCGCCGAGGAGCAGGGACCGTTCATCGTCATGGAGTGGATCGTGGGCGAGACGCTCGAGCAGCGGCTCGAGACGCACGGGCTCTCGCCACTCGAGGCGCTGGGTCTCGTCGAGCGCCTGGCGTCGGGGCTCGAGGCGGTGCACGCGAGCGCCGTCGTTCACCGGGACCTCAAGCCGAGCAACGTGATGCTGGCGGGCAGCGACGTCTCCCAGGCGGTCGTCGTCGACTTCGGCGTGGCGCGAATGACCATGGCGAGCGGGGTCACCGCGACCGGCGACTACGTCGGGACCGCCCGCTACATGGCTCCCGAACAGATCCGGAACGCCCGGTCGGTGGACGCGAAGGCCGACGTCTTCGCGCTCGGGTGCATCTTCTACGAGTGCCTCACCGGCGCGCCCGCTTTCCCGGGGACGGATCCGGTGACGGTCATCGCCAGGATTCTCTTCGAGGCGACGCCGCCCCCGACTGCCCTCCGCCCGGAGTTGCCGTCGTCGCTCGACGCGCTGGTCAACGCGATGCTCGAACGCGACCCGGCGCGCCGGCCGACGATGGCGGGCGCGAAGGCGGCGGTCGCGGAGCTGCGCGCGGGGCTCGCGGGCGCGTCCCGGGCGCTCTCTGCCCCGCACCGCCTCCGGCCCGGCGAGCGCGAATCGGAGCTGCTCGACGCCCGGCCGTCGTGGGTGACCTCGGACGACGCCACTCCGCCGTCGTTCGAGATCGGCATCAACGCCGTGTCCGACGCGGCCTGGCGGGTGCTGCCCGCGATGTACGGAGCGTTCGTCGGCCGCCACGACGAGCGACGCCAGCTGCGCGCGCTCCTTCGCGCGGGCTCGTCGATCGCGGTGTGGGGTGGACCGGGGGTCGGCAAGACGCGGCTCGTCGTCGAGGTCGTCCGCGAGGCCATCGAAGCGCGAGACCCGCCCTGGGACGCGCTGGTCTACGCGGAGCTCGGCGAAGCGCGCGACACCGACGACGTCGTTCGCGCGATCGCCACCGCGGCGCACGTATCGCTCGAGTCGAGCGCGACGCCCGAGCTTGCCCTCGGCGGCGCGCTCGGCAAGCTCGGTCGCGTCATCTTGATTGCCGACCCGGTCGAGCACCTGGCGTCGATCATCGCGACCCTTGGGCACGCCTTTCGTCGCTCGGCTCCGCGACTCCAGTGGGTCGCGCTCTCGCGCCGCAAGGGAAGCCCGTCGGGCGCCGCTTCGTTCGAACTGGGCACGCTGCCGACCGTGGCCGAGGGGGGCTCGCCGCTATCTCCGGCCGCGCAGCTGGTCCTCGAGCGCATGGCGCCCGCGTCATCGGGCCCCCTCTCGGTCGCCGTGGCCGAGCGCGCCGAGCGGCTCGCGACTGCGCTCGAAGGCAATCCCCTGGCCATCGAGCTGGCCGCTCCGAGCGCTCAGATCCTCGGCGTCGACGGGCTGCTCGCGCGCCTGGCGGTCCACGCCGACGGCGCGTCCGGCGGGGTCGAGCCGGTGCGCGTCGGCATGCGCGCCGCGCTGGAGTCCTCGTATGGCTTGCTGACCGAGCGAGAGCGCGAGGCCTTCGCCCAGTGCGCGGTCCTTCGCGGTTCGTTCGCCTTCGACGCGGCGGAGGCCGTGATCCGCGTCGCCGGCGCGCCCGTTCTCGAGCTGGTCCAGAGCTTGCGCGAGCACTCGCTGCTCACGGAGCAGCCGCCCGGGCTCGACGGCGAGGTCCGCTTGCAGATGCCGGCGGCGGTTCGCGATCTCGCGTGGCAGAAGCTGCGCGGGGTCTTCGACCCGGAGCCGGCGGTCCGCCGCCACGCGGCCTACTACACGCGGCTCCACGAGCGCCGCGCGAGCGGGGTCTCGAGCGACGGTCTCGTGCGAATCGAGAGAGACGCCGACAACCTCTTCGCCGCCGCCGAGTTCTGCCTGTCGGGCGACGAGCGCCACGAGTCCGACGCGGCGGTCGGGTTTCGCGCCCTCGTCGCCCTCGAGCCCGCCGTGCTGCGGCGCGGAGCCGTCTCCGGCTATCTACGGATGCTCGACGAGGCCATCGCCTGGGCCGCGGCGCGCGACGACTCCGCAACGGCTTCGCTGGGCGCGAGCGTCCGCTCGATACGCGCGCGGTTCGACGGGCCCGCCGGTCGCGCGGCACGCGCCAAGGCCGACCTCGCGGTGTGCCTCGACGAGGCGCGCCGCCAGGGCGACCCGTACCGCGAGGGGCTGGTCTTGCTGGACCTGGGGGTCATCCATCACCTCGAGCAGGACTGGGGCGAGGCACGGTGTCGGTACGACGCTGCCGTCGAGCGGCTCGAGTCGATCGATGACCCGTGGGCCTTCGGGCGGTGCCTCGGAAATATCGGCGCGCTTTGCCACGACGACGGCGAGCTGCCCGCCGCCGCACGCCTGTACGGTCAGGCCATCGAGCTCCTCGAGCGAGCCGGCGAGGTCCGCCAGCGCGCGAACTTCATGGGGAACCTCGCGCTCGTCGAGCAAGAGCTGGGCGAACCGGAGCGCGCGCGCGATCTCTTCGAACGCTCCCTGGCGCTGCTCGAGCCGATCCGCGATGCGCGCCTGCTCGCGATCGTCCTGGGGAATCTGGGCGTGCTCGAGCTCGAGCACGGCGACCCGGGCCGCGCCGTCGGGCTCCACGAGAGGGCGCTCGCCTTGCTCTCGGGTTCCGGCGACGCTCGCTCCCGCGCACTCTGCCTCGCGCGTCTCGCCGCCGCGCTGGCGGTGCTCGATCGGACCGCGCTCGCCCGCGCCCGCCTCGCGCAGGCCGAGACGCTCTCGACCGGCGCCGGAGAGCTGGTCGTCGAGGTCGTCGGGCTCACCCGGGCGTTCCTCGATCTCGCCGTCGCGCGCGAGGCCGCCGAGCGCGGAAGGGGCGACGACGAGGCGGCCAGCGTGGAGTCCGCGCGGCTCCGCGTGGAGCGCGCCGAGAGCGCGCGCCACGGCGACCGCTCGCTTCGCGAGCGCTCCGACGACGTCCGCTCGACGCTCCGCATCCTCGGCCGGATGCTCGGCACGCGCGAGCGGCGCTCGCTCTGAGCCTGCCGATGCCGCGCGCGAGCCGCCGCCGAAACGTGGCGAGCGACGTGCCCATCGCCCGGGCCCTGTCTTCGAGCGAGAGGCCCTCGACGCGGTGTAGGACCAGCACGATCCGCTCGCTGGCGTCCATGCTGCGCAGGATGGCATAGACGTCGCGCAGCGCCTCGCCGAGCTCGGGAGACGCCGGGAGCGCCGCGAGGTCGGGCACTTCGTCGGGCCCCCATGAAGCGCAGCCAGCGCTGGCGCGTTCGTCGAGTCGGCCGACCGCCATCGCCGCGACGAGCGACGCTTCGTCGCCGTCGAACGGAAGCGGGCCGTCACGTCTCTTGAGTCACGCGTCGCATCGATAAATGCTCACCTTTCGGCGCGCGGCTGGCAAGCCTCGAGACGGACCGTCATGCTTCGGGCGATGCGATCCGCGGTCCATGGCGTCGGATTGGCGATCTTCGCCGCCTGCGGCACGAACGACGTGCAGCCGATTCACGCTCCGCCCGTCGCCGACGCGGCGCCCGGCATCGCGCCCGGCTCGCGCGATGACGCCACGACCGTCGGCGACGACGCGAGCGCGCCCACCTCCGGCGGCGCAGACACCGGAACGAACCCGCCGGGGACGCTCGACGCCCCCGACGGCAGCGCGCTCGCCGGGTGGAAGCTGACCTGGTCCGACGAGTTCAACGGAGCCGACGGATCGGCCGTAGACCCGGCGAAGTGGAAGCACGACGTCGGCGGCACCGGCTGGGGCAACAACGAACTCGAGTACTACACGGACGGGACGCAGAACGCGGTCGTCACGGGCGGCAACCTCGTCGTCACGGCCACCAAAGACGGCGCGTCGCAGTACAAATGCTCGTACGGCACGTGCACGTACACGAGCGCGCGCCTCCTGACGCAGGGCCTCTTTTCGCAGAAATACGGGCGCTTCGAGGCGCGCGCCCAGATGCCCACGGGCAAGGGTCTCTGGCCGGCCATCTGGGCGCTGGGCGACGACATCAGCAGCGTGTCGTGGCCGGCGTGCGGCGAGATCGACTTCATGGAGACGATCGGGAGCGACATCCAGACCAACCATGGGTCCCTTCACATGCCGTCGAGCTACGGCCCGTCGGGGACGTACAAGCTGCCGAACGGCGCTTCTTACGCCGACGCGTTCCACACGTTCGCGTTCGAGTGGGAGCCCGGCGCGATTCGCTTCTACGTCGACGACCACCTCTATGAGACGCAGAAGTCGACCGTGCCGAGCGGCGACACCTGGGAGTTCGACCACCCTTTCTTTCTATTGATCAATGTCGCCGTCGGCGGGCAGTGGCCGGGGTCGCCCGACGCGACGACCACGTTCCCCCAGACCTTGAAGGTCGACTGGGTCCGGGTTTACGACAAGGACGGAACGGAGCCCTGAACCGGCGCCTCGGGTGCCAACCGCCACCGCTGAGGTGGCGTGGGCGTGGGCCTGGGCGTGAGCGTGGGCCTGGGTGAGGTGCGCGAGGCGTCGCCCGGCGCGCGAGGCGTCGCCGGCGCGCACCGGCACGAACGTGTGGCGGTGAGCGCCGGCAAGACGCACGATGGGGCCGGTGTCGAAGGACGCGCTCTCCCCGTTCCGCCCCGCCGTGCGCGAGTGGTTCGAGTCTGCACTGGGCGAGCCCACGCGGGCGCAAGCGCTCGCGCTCGGCCCCATCGCCGCAGGCGAGTCGACGCTCCTGCTCGCGCCGACCGGGTCGGGCAAGACCCTCGCCGCGTTCCTGGCCGCCCTCGACAAGCTCGCCTTTTCGCCCGAGCCGCCCAGGGAGTCGCGCTGCCGGGTGCTCTACGTCTCGCCGCTGAAGGCCCTCGCCGTCGACATCGAGCGAAACCTGAGGGCGCCGCTGGCCGGCGTCCTCGAGACGGCGAAGCGCCGGGGCGACGAGGTGCGCTCGCCCACGGTCGGCGTGCGGACGGGAGACACCGCCGCGCTCGATCGCACGCGGATGACGCGGACGCCTCCGGACATCCTCATCACGACGCCGGAGTCGCTCTACCTCTTGCTCACCTCGAGCGCGCGCGAGCTCCTGTCGAGCGTCAACACCGTCATCATCGACGAGATTCACGCGCTGGCGCCCTCGAAGCGCGGCGCGCACCTGTTTCTGTCGCTCGAGCGGCTGGAGGAGCTTCGCTCTTCCTCTTCCGGCGGCCCCGGGGCGAAGAAGCTCCAGCGCATCGGCCTCTCGGCGACGCAGCGTCCGCTCGACGAGATCGCGCGCCTGCTCGGCGGGTTCGAGCGGGGCAAGCCGCGGCCGGTCACGGTCGTCGACGCCGGCCACAAGAAGCGGCTGGACCTCACGATCGAGGTGCCCGACATCGACATGGCGCGCCTCGGGGAGCTCGACGAGCTGGCCTCGGGGCCGGCGGCGTCGGGAGGCACGCGCAGGACGATCTGGCCGCACGTCCACCAGCGAATCGTCGAGCTCGTACGCGCGCACAAGTCGACGATCCTCTTCGTGAACAGCCGCCGCCTGGCGGAGCGTCTGGCGGGGGCCATAAACGAAGTCGCGGGCGAAGAGATCGCGCTCGCCCACCACGGCTCGGTGGCGCGCGAGCAGCGGTCGGCCATCGAAGACCGTCTCAAGCGCGGTCTCCTTCCGGCGATCGTGGCCACGTCGTCGCTCGAGCTCGGGATCGACATGGGCGCGGTCGATCTCGTCGTGCAGATCGAGTCGCCGCCGTCGGTCGCGTCGGGCATGCAGCGAATCGGCCGGGCGAGTCATCAGGTGGGCGGCGTGCCGAAGGGCGTGATCCTGCCCAAGCACCGCGCCGACCTGCTGGCGGCCGCCGCGGCGGCCGCGGGGATGCGCGCGGGCGAGGTGGAAGAGACGGCGTACCCGCGCAACCCGCTCGACGTCCTCGCGCAGCAGATCGTCGCCATCGTCGCGCGCGAGCCGAGCACCGCCGACGCCCTCTTCGAGCTCGCGCGCCGCGCGGCGCCATTCGCCGACCTGCCGCGAACGGCGTTCGAGGGCGTGCTCGACATGCTGAGCGGGCGCTACCCGAGCAGCGACTTCCGCGATCTGCGCGCGCGCGTCACGTGGGATCGAACGCGCGGCAAGGTGAGCGCGCGCGAGGGGGCGCAGCGTCTGGCGGTCACGAACGGCGGCACCATCCCCGATCGCGGCCTCTACGGGGTGTTTCTGCGCGAATCGGGCGGATCGGGCGCCAGCGGCAAGGGCTCGCGTCGCGTGGGCGAGCTCGACGAAGAGATGGTCTTCGAGCTTCGCGAGGGCGAGGTGTTCTTGCTCGGCGCGTCGTCGTGGAGGGCCGACGAGATCACGCGCGACCGCGTCATCGTGACGCCCGCCGCGGGCGAGCCGGGCAAGATGCCGTTCTGGCATGGTGACCGTCCCGGGCGGCCGCGTGCGTTCGGCGAAGCGATCGGCGCGCTCACGCGACGCATCGCGCGAGCGAGCGACGAGGGCGCGACGCGGATCCTGCGTGACGAGCTCCGCCTCGACCCGAGCGCGGCCAGGAACCTCCTCGCATACGTCCGCGAGCAGCAGAGCGTCACCGGCGAAGTGCCGAGCGACCGTGCGATCGTGGTCGAGCGCTTTCGCGACGAGCTCGGCGACTGGCGGGTGTGCCTTCTGTCGCCCTTCGGCGCGCGCGTCCACGCCCCCTGGGCCACCGTGGTCCTCGCGCGGCTCACGGAGCGCTACGCCGGCGACGCGGAGGCGGTGTGGACCGACGACGGCATCGCGTTTCGCCTCCCCGCCAGCGACGAAGCGCCCGACCCGGCCACGTTCTTTCCGCCGTCGGCCGACGTGGAGTCGCTGGTCGTGCAGTCGCTCGGGCACACGTCGCTCTTCGCCGCCCGCTTCCGCGAAGCCGCGGCGAGAGCGCTGCTCCTCCCGCGTCGCTCGCCGGGAAAGCGAACGCCGCTCTGGGCCCAGCGAAAGCGGGCGCACGATCTCCTGTCCGTGGCCTCGCAATACCCGTCGTTTCCTATCGTGCTCGAGACGTACCGGGAGTGCCTGCGCGACGTCTTCGATCTGCCGTCTCTGGCGCTGATCCTCCAGCGGGTCGAGGCGCGCCGGATCCGCGTGACGCCGTGCGACTCGCGCGTTCCGTCGCCCTTCGCCTCGTCGCTCCTCTTCTCGTTCGTCGCCAACTTCATCTACGACGGCGACGCGCCGCTCG
>ODAK010000799.1_pt1 | contig 35870 bp, 28 predicted proteins | sample 1539591 | NCBI WGS metagenome assembly ODAK01 (sample SAMEA3539303, study PRJEB22396) | soil metagenome | biome: tundra; feature: field; material: soil | place: USA | collected 2010-05 | depth 0.15 m | reverse complement strand
GGCCGCGTCGGGGCTGTTGCCGCTGTCGGTCGGCGCCGCGTCGCCGCCCGCATCAGTCAGCGGTGGCTGACACGACTCACCCTTGCCACCGGCCGATGCGGCAAGCGCGGAAACGGGCAGACACACGTGTCCCGCGGTCACGCACTCGGTCGGGGTGTTGCAGACTTGCGAGTCAAATCCCATGATCGCCACGCACGGGCCAGCCTGGCACGCCGCCGAGAGCATCGCTCCGCTGAGTGTGGCGCAGCAGAGTTGTGTCCCGGTGCAGTCGGATTTTCCGGTGCAGGCCGGGGGACCACTATCCGGCGTTCCGCTGCTGCTTCCGCTGCCGCTGCTCGAACTGCTCGAACTGCTGCTGCTCGTGCTGCCGTCGTCGCCAGCGTCAGCCGTGGGGGTCGTGGTTGCCGGGGTACTGCTCGAGCTACACGCGACCGCCGCGATCGCGGCCAGGGAGCCCGAGAGGGCCACCAAGATCATCTTCTTATTCATATTCAGCGAGCCTCCTCAGAGTATTGAGGGATGGCAAATTGCCTCGGGTTCGACCCGAGTATTCGTCTCATGCCCGTCTCGATTGCGGAAATCGCAACGAAAGCTGAAACTTCCGATGTTTTGCCGTGACTTTCCTGTCGCGGTCCGGACCCGCTGAGCCCGCGAGTCTTGCGACGCGCGACCGGAGTTCGCGGCAACCAGCGCGCAGATCCACGCCCTAGCATTGGAGGAAGGCTGGCTCGCAGCCACGCTGAACAAGTGATCAAACGTCAGACGGGCACGCGTACGGGCGACTCAGATATTCAGATATAGGGACAGTCCCTATGCCAGTGGCCCGCCCGGCGCTTTTGCAGGCACCTCGGCCCGTACCCGATCGGCCCGGGTGCCGCGCTCGAGGATCTCGAGGCGCTTTCCGACCTCGGCGCGCATGGCGCCGAGCTCCGCCAGCATCTTCTCGATCCCGAGCTCGTTCTTCAGGTTCACGCGGAAGTCGACGTCGGCCGTGGCTCGGTCCTTCGCGGTCTGGCGATTCTGGCTCATGACGATGAGCGGCCCCTGGAGCGAGACCAGGATCGCGAGCACCAGGTTGTAGAGAATGTACGGGAACGGGTCGAAGCCGCTGGCGCGCCCGTCGTCGCCCTTCGCGTAGAGGCCGATGTGCACGGCCACGGCCGGAATGTTCGCGATGGTCCAGCAGGTCGTCAGGCCGATGATGATCAAGATGAACGCCCAGCTCCCGTTCAGCTCGGCCACCTTGTCGGCGAGGCGCTGGCTCCACGACAGGTTCTCTTCGAACTCTTTGTTCGCGTCGGTGCTCGCGCGCTGCGTGAGCATCGCGTTCGTCTCGCGCAGGCGCTGACCCATCTCGGTGAGGATCGTCATCGCGGCCTTCGCCGATCGCCCGAGGTGCTCGCCGAGCTCTTCGCGGGTGAGCTCGAGGAGCACGGTGTCGACCGTGGCCCGCACGCTCGCGCTCCGGGGCTTGTCGTCGAACAGCGAGAGCTCGCCGAAGTACTCGCCCGTTCGCAGGTCCTTGAGCACGACGGGCGGCGTCTCGATGTCGGGGCTGCGGAGATAGATCTGCACTGCGCCCGACTGCACGATGTACATCGACGAGCCGGTGTCGCCCTGGGAGAAGACGATGTCGCCCGAGCGGAACGGCTTCTCGGCGAGGCGCGCCGCGAGCGCCTCGCGGTCTTCGTCGGCGAGCCCCAGGAACAGCGGAATCTGCGCGAGGAGATCGGCGGGACGCATCGGCCGACAATGATCGCGCGGGGACGGCGTCGGGGGCAAGTCCCGCCCCGCGCCCCCCGCGCGCGCGCTCGAGATACGTTGCCCTGCATGTTCATCGGACACCTCGCAGTGGGCTTCGCGTCGAAGCGCCTCGCGCCGCGCGCGTCCCTCGGGCCGCTGATGGCGGCGCCGCTGCTGCTCGACCTCGTGTGGCCGATCTTCGTTCTCGCGGGGGTCGAGCGCATCCGCGTCGATCCTGGAAACACCGCGTTCACGCCGCTCGCGTTCGACTCGTACCCCTGGTCGCACAGCCTCGTGATGTCGTTGGGGTGGGCGGTGCTCTTCGCAGGCGCGTACTTCGCCGTGGCGCGCTACGCGGTCGGGGCGGCCGTCGTCGCCGCGGGCGTCGTGAGTCACTGGCTTCTCGACGCCGCTTCGCACCGACCCGACATGCCCCTCTACCCGGGAGCCGGGTCGCCGCTTGTCGGCCTCGGTCTCTGGAACTCGGTGCCCGGCACGATCGCCGTCGAAGGCGCGATGTTCGCCGCCGGCGTCGCGCTCTACATCACGATGACGCGACCCAGAGACGCCGTCGGTCGATGGGCGCTCGCCGCCCTCGTGGGCTTTGTCACCCTCGTGTACATGAGCAATTTGTCGGGCTCGCCTCCGCCGAACGCGGCGACGGTCGCGTGGGTGTCGCTCGGAACCTGGCTCTTGCCCATCTGGGCCGGGTGGGCCGACGCGCATCGTAGAGCGCAGCTCTAGGGCGCGAGCGCGCTCGTGCCGGACGCCCGGCGTCGCGAGGGCTGAGGCCGTGCCGATCGTCCCGCGCCGCCCTCGTTCCGTCCCGGGACGGCCGGGCGCGCCCTTTTCGCCGGGGTTCGCGCCGGGTCCTGCGCGGCACGCTCGTTGATGATGGGGCGGGTCATGCGCCTCGCTCCTTTCACGCTCGTCGGCGTCCTCGCAGCATCGCTCTCGGCGCCCGCCCGCGCGGCACCCACTCTCGAGCGGGCCCCCGGTCGGGGCCCAGACGGCAGGGCCGACGCCCAGCAAGACGACTACGAAGACCGCCTCGTCGAAGGCGACATCGACCAGGAAGACGTCGCCGCGTTCCACCTCGACGGCCCCGGCAACCGCGACGGACGGGCCCGGCGTGACGATGGCGCGGGCAGCGGCTCGGCGGACGGGCGCGGCGAGAGCTGGGTGAGCGTCGTCGGGTTCGAACGAACGCTCCTCAGCGGCAAGAACGACGTCGGGGCCATCATCGTCGTCGGCCTGGCGTTCGACCGCATCGCGGCCGGCTCGGGGCGTCGCCTCGCCGATCCGATGTTGCCCTCGCCGGCGCCCTCGCCCCCGGCGCACGACGGCGGCGCGGCCTCCCAGGAGGCGTCTCTCGCAGCCGCCCCGGCGCTCGCGCGCGAGTGCGTCGCCGCGGCGCTCCAGACCGCCGGGCTCGGCAATGACGACGAGCGCATCGACGCGCTCGTCTCCCGCGCCCGCGCGAGCGCGCTCCTGCCCGAGACGCGCCTGCGGGCGATGCGCCTCTGGGACGACGCGGCGCACGCAACGACCCTCGCGACTACCAACGACACGAACTACTACGACGCCATCGGCGCCAATCTGGTCCTCGAGCTTCGACTCACGTGGCGTCTCGATCGCTGGCTCTACGCGGGCGACGAGCCGACCTTGGAGCGGGTCCGCCTCGAGCGGCAAGAGGCCCGAACCCGAATCGCCACGCGGGCGCTCGAGACGCTCTTCGCCTGGCAACGGAGCACGGTCGCGGCCGAGGCGGCGGCGGTCGGCTCGCCCGAACGCCTCGAAGCTCGCCTCCGCGCCGCCGAGGCCGAGGCCACCCTCGACGTGCTCACCGGGGGCTGGTTCTCGAACCGCGCGGCGTCCGGCAAGCCCTGAGGCACGCGTGACGGGCGTTACGCATGCGTAACGAGGGCGTGCGAGGCGCCCACGCATCTTGACCTGCGCATCCCCCCCCGTTACTTACGAAGGCGGCCCCCCATGCTCAGCGAGACCCGTGACAAGCTGGCCGACCTCCAAAGGCGTCTTTTGGCGCTAAGGGGGCATCTTTGACCTCCCCAGGCTGAAGGTCGAAATCGGCAAGCTCGAGGGGCAGACCATGGCCCCGGGGTTCTGGGACGACCCCAAGAAGGCCCAGGCCGTCAACCGCAAGCGCTCGTTGCTCGAGCAGCAAGTCAGTAGCATCGAGAAGCTCTCGGCGGACGTCGACGACGCCAGCGTCTTGCTCGACCTCGGCGCCTCCGAGAACGACGAGGCGACGATCGCCGAGGTCGCCGCGCAAATGGCCAGCCTCGACGAGCGGGTGCGGGGCGCCGAGCTCGCCCGCATGCTCTCGGGTCCGGTCGACCACGCGGGCGCCATCGTCAGCATCCACCCGGGCACGGGCGGGAACGACGCGAAGGACTGGGCGCAGATGCTCCTTCGGATGTACCTGCGCTGGTGCGAGCGGCGGGGCTACAAGACCGAGATGATCGACTACCAGGAGGGCGACGAGGCCGGCATCGACGGCGCCAGCTTCGCCGTCAGCGGCGATCACGCCTTCGGCTACCTGAGGAGCGAGACCGGCGTGCACCGCCTGGTGCGCATCTCGCCCTTCGACGCCAACGCACGCCGGCAAACGGCGTTCGCCGCCATCGAGGTCACGCCCGACATCGAGGACGAGATCGACATCCAGGTCAAGGAAGAAGACATGGAGATCACGACGATGCGCGCCGGGGGCAAGGGCGGGCAGAACGTCAACAAGGTGGAGACCGCGGTCCGCCTCAAGCACCTGCCCACGGGCATCATGATCGTGTGCCGCGCCGAGCGCTCGCAGCACCAGAACCGGCGCCTCGCGCTGAAGATGCTCAAGGCAAAGCTCTACGACATCGAGACGCAGAAGCGCGAAGACCAGGCCGCCGCCCACGCGGCGAGCAAGACGCAGATCGCCTGGGGCAACCAGATCCGGAGCTACGTCCTTCAGCCCTACCGGCTCGTGAAGGACCTTCGCACGTCGCACCAGAACGGCAACGTCGACGCGGTGCTCGACGGCGAGCTCGACGACTTCATCGAGGCGTATTTGCTGGCAGCCGCCGGCGGCACCCTGAAGAAGGGCGGCGTCGCCGAAGACGCCGAGGCTTGAGAGGATCCCGATCGATGCCCGACGAGCGCCAGACCCTCTCCGCCGAGGACGCGATCATCGACGCCCGGCGGGCGAAGGCCGAGGTCATGCGCGCGCGGGGAGAGAACCCCTTCGCGAACGACACCGTGCCCAGGCTGGGCGGCCACACCGGCGACATCGCCCAGGTCCGGGCCACCGCCGCCGACGCCCAGGACGCGGCCGGCCGCTACGACGAGAGCCGCGTTCGCGCCCTCGTGGGCGACGAGGTCTTTCACGTGCGCGGCCGCGTCATCGCGCTGCGCTCCACGGGCGGTCTCTCGTTCATTCGCCTCCGGGATCGCACCGGCGAGATTCAGCTGCTGGTCAGCGAAGCGGCGCTCGGGGCCGACTACGCGCGGCTGGCGGAGTTCGACGTGGGCGACGTGCTCGAAGCCGAGGGCGAGCTCACCGCGAGCAAGCGCGGCGAGCTGTCGATCACGCCCCGGAGGGTGCGTCTGCTCACCAAGGCGCTGCGCCCCTTGCCCGAGAAGTGGCACGGCTTGACCGACGTCGAGATTCGCTACCGCCAGCGCTACGTCGACCTCATCGCCAACCCGCCGGTGGCCGACGTGTTCCGGGCGCGCAGCCACGTGGTCCGCGCGACGCGCGCGATCCTCGACGAGCAGGGCTTCCTCGAGGTGGAGACCCCGACGATGCACACCCTCATCGGCGGCGCGGCGGCCAAGCCGTTCCTCACGCACCACAACGCGCTCGACATGGATCTGCTCATGCGAATCGCGCCCGAGCTCTATCTGAAGAGGCTCGTGGTCGGCGGGCTCGAGCGCGTCTACGAGATCGGCCGCTGCTACCGGAACGAAGGAATCAGCACGCGGCACAACCCCGAGTTCACGATCCTCGAATTTTATCAGGCGTACGCCACCTACGACGACCTCATCGCCTTCATGGAGTCGATGCTGCAGGGCATCGACCACCGGCTCGCGCAGGCCATGCCCGCGGCCCACGCCACGTGGGCGGCGGCGCGCCCGTTCTCGCTCGACCACCCCTTCGCGCAGGTGTCGATGGACCGCGCGGTGGTCGCGGCGGCCGAGCGGACGGCGATCCCCGAGTGGCTCTCGGCGGTCGGAGACGGCGGCGGCGACGCTCTCGTCACGGTCTTGAAGGGCTCGCTCGGCGAGCGGATCAAGGAGTGGGCGAAGTCGTCGCCGCGGGCCAAGGGGCTCGACTGGAGCAACTTTCGCAAGGCGTTCGGCAAGTGCGACAGCGACGGCGAACGCCTCTTCGCTTGCTACGAGTACCTGGCGGAGCCGTTCCTCGTCGACGACTACCGCACGCCCGACGGAAAGCACTCGGTCCCAGTCTTCATCAAGGACTACCCGATCGAGGTGTCTCCCCTCGCCCGCCGCAACGACGCGCGACCCGAGCTGGCCGACCGCTTCGAGATCTTCCTCCAGGGCCGCGAGCTCGGGAACGGCTTCAGCGAGCTCAATGATCCCGACGACCAGGCCGGTCGCTTCCGCGCCCAGGTCGAGCGCAAGGCGCGCGGCGACGAAGAGGCCATGGACTACGACGCCGACTACATCCGGGCGCTCGAGCACGGGATGCCCCCCGCGGCGGGGTTCGGAATGGGAATCGATCGCCTGGTCATGGCGTTGACGAACGCGACGTCGATCCGCGACGTCATTCTCTTCCCCCTGCTGAGGCCCGAGGCAAGCCCCGGAAAAAGCACCCCGTGAAGCCCCTGGCCCTCCCCGCGGTCGCCGCGGGCCTGACCGCGGTCGTCGCCGCGATGGCGTTCCTCGCCTGGCGAGCGCGCGTCGACCTCCGGCGTCGCGAGGGCACGCGCGCGGCCCTCGAGACCGCGGGCGCCCTGCTCGGCGCAGTGTTCCTCGGCCTCGCTTACTGGACCGAGAGATTGCCGAACCTGCGGGGCGCGGCGTGGACGCTGCGCGACATGCTCGTGCGCGCCGGGACCATTCTGGCGGGCGTGCTCTTTCTCGTGGGCACGGTGGTGGCGCTCTTGCCCTGGGGGCTCGATCTCCTCGAGGGCCGGTCGTTCTCGTCGTACATCGCCGCGCGGCACGTTCGCGCGAAGAAGAGCGGCTTTCTCACGCTCATCAGCGGCCTGTCGATCTTCGCCGTCGCGCTCGGGTCGTTCTCGCTATCGGGCGCGATCAGCGTGATGGGAGGCTTCAGCTCCGACCTGAAACGGAAGATCCTCGGCAACAACGCGCACATCGTGGTCGACACGACCAGTCAGTCCTCGTGGAGCGACTACGCGCCGGTCCTCGAGCGCGTGCGGGCGCTGCCGGGCGTGCTCGCCGCCACGCCCGTGGTGCAGGGCGAGGTGATGGCGTCGAGCGCGTCGAACCTGGCCGGGGTCGTCGTTCACGGCATCGACCCGGCGACGATCGGCGACGTCATCGACCTTCGCAAGAACATCGAGGCGCCGGTCAAGGTCGACGACAAGCTCGCGTACCTCGAGAACCCCGAGCTCTTGCGTCACATCCCGCAAGACGAGGTCATCGGCATCGGCTCGGGCGGCGAGGAGTACCTGAAGGGCCCGGATCTCCCGCCGCTCGGCGACGATCTCGACCCCGCCGTTCGCGCGGTAGTCGAATCGCCGCCGCTCCGGCCCGGCCTCGTGGTGGGCCGCGAGCTCGCCAAGACGCTCCACATCTACGTCGGCGACGAGATCACGCTCGTCTCGCCGCTCGGCGATCTGGGTCCGATGGGCGTGATGCCCAAGACGCGCAAGTTTCGCATCGCCGGCATCTTCTACAGCGGGATGTACGAGTACGACGCGACGCACGTGTACACGACGCTCGCCGAGGCGGCCGACTACTTCGGCACGCCGAACCAGATCACGACCATCGAGGTCAAGGTCGACGACGCCGAGAGCGCCGATCGCCTCACGCCGGCCGTGGTGGCGGCGGTCGATCGGCCTTCGCTCGTGGTCCGCGACTGGCGCGAGATCAACAAGAACCTCTTCAGTGCGCTGAAGCTCGAGCGGATCGCGACGTTCCTCATCCTGTCGATCGAGATCATCGTCGCGAGCTTCTGCATCGTGAGCACGCTCCTGCTCATGATGGCGGAGAAGTCGAAAGAGATCGCCATCCTCAAGGCGCTCGGAGCCACCGACGGCGCCATCCTCCGCACGTTCATGACCGAGGGGATGATCATCGGCGGAATCGGGACGATGCTGGGCGTGTCGACCGGCCTCGCGCTGTGCACCGGGCTCTCGTGGTTCGGGCTTCGCCTCGACCCGGACGTCTATTACATCGACCGCCTGCCAATCAACGTGAGCGCCCTCGACTACGGCATCGTCACGCTCGCCGCGCTGACGATCTGCACCATCGCGACGATCTTCCCCGCCAAGCAAGCCTCGCAGCTCCGACCCGTCGACGGGCTCCGCTACGAGTAATCGTCACGCTCTCCCCGAGCGCCGAGGGCTCTACAGGACGACGCGGAGGAGATCGAGGCGCGAGTCGGCGCCCAGCTTCTGGAGGACGTTGGCCTGGTGGAACTTCACCGTGCGCGGGGCGATCTCGAGCATCGTGGCGATGTCTTCGACACCCCGGCCGCGGAGCAGGAGCGTCAGCACCTGGCGCTCGCGCTCCGAGAGCGCGCGATCGCCGGCGGTTCGCGTCGCCTTCGCGTCGACGAGCTCGGACAGCAGGCGCGCCGGCAGGTAGCGGACGGTGACGCGCACGGTCGCGGCGTCGACGGCGTCGGCCGTGACCACCCGGAACGCGTCATCGGCCTCGGGCAGGAGCACGTCGCTCGCGTGGCAGGCGCGCCCGGCGAGCACTTCGCCGACCCAGCGCATGGCGGGAGCGCAGCCGAGCAGGGTGAGAAGCTCCTCGATGGGCCGGCCCGCGTGAATCGATCCCTCGCGCCCGGGGTCGAGGAAACGCAGCGACCGGATGAGGCCCCCGCCGTGAGCGTCGCGCGAGACTTCGCTCCAGCAATCGCCGGCGGGCGCGGAGGTGGGCTCGACCTCGCGCACGCCCTCGGCGATCACAACGAGAGCCCGGCTACGCCCGCGCGTCTCGCGCGAGAGCGCCGCCTGCATCGTCACGCGGCGCCCTTCTCGCGTGACGAGCGGTACGTCGCCGGCCGTGGCTTCGCCCCGGAAGCCTGCGCCGAGCAGCTGTCGAACGCTCGCCGCGCCGCCCGGCGAAACGCACGACGCAAGCCAGCGCGTGGCCGAGAGCTCGTCGAGTCGCTTGCCGAGGAGCTTCTCCATCGAGGCGTTCAGAAACCGGACCCGGCCCGCGCCATCGACGACGAGCGCCGGGCGAAGCTCCTGCGTCAGGTGCGAGAGCTGCGAGACGATCGGTTTCCAATCCATGAACAGCTGTTCGGAGCGGGCTCTCGTCACGCGGCTCCGGGCACTCTCTGGCAAGAAGTGACGCAAAGCACACGCCGCCCGTCGCATCCAGCTGAGGCGCGCGCCCGGCTCGGCCGGAGCGCATACGATAGTGCGAGCGTCACGCCGAGCTAACTGGCCGGGAGGGCAGCTTGCTCAGGCTGGTCCGTCTGTACCGCTCGAAGCCGACACGGGGTCGGGCTCCACCGGCTCGTCGCCTGCGGCGCCCGCTTCGAGGAGCGACGCCATGTCTTTCGGGAGAGGAACGCTCGCGTCGAAGGCATCGACGCCGTCGCCGCCGGCGTAAGCGACCCGAGCGGCGTGCAGCGCGTGACGACCGAGGGCGCGAATGACCGGCCCACCATAGAGCTCGTCGCCCGCGAGCGGATGCCCGATCGCCGCGAAGTGGGCGCGGATCTGGTGCCGCAAGGCCTTGCCGACGGACACCTCGACCAGCGCCCACGTGCCCGCGCGCTGCTGCACCCGGAAGCGAGTGCAGGCCGGTCGGGGCTCGTAGCGCATGACGTCGCGCGGGTGGATGCACGCGTAGACGCGCCGCTGGTCCTTGGGATGATTCGTCAGCGGGAACTCGATCGTCCCCTCGTCGGCGAGGCCCTGCTCCGCGCACACGAGCAAGTAGCGCTTGTCGAGCCGGCCCGCCTTGAGCGCGGTCTTGAGCGTCTCGAACACGGCCGCGGATCGCGCGACGACCACCGCGCCGCTGGTCTCGGTGTCGAGGCGGTGAATGATGCCCGGCTCGCGCGCGGAGTGGCCGATGAAACCATCTGGCCCGCTGGGAACGAGCTCGGGGTAGCGACCTAGCACCGCGTTGACGAGCGTGCCGAGCTCGCCAGGCCGGAGCGGCGCCGTCGCCTGCCCGGCGGGCTTGTCGACCACCACCACCTGCGCGGTCTCGAGCACGACCTTGAGCGGCGCGTCGGGCGTGGCGCCCGCGGGAGTGTCGACGACCTGGGCGACGTCGATGCGAACCGCATCGCCCGCGGTCACCGTTCCGCCTTTGGGCATGCGGCGCCCGTTGACTCGAACGGCCCCGAGGTCGATCGCCCGCTTGACCCGGGCGCGGCTCAGATCGGGCAGCTCCTGGATGATGGCCTTGTCGAGGCGAGCCCCCTGGAGCGCCGCAGGCACGACGAACTCGCGAACACCGTTCGGAGAGGAGGCATGAGAGCCGTGCGCAGCGGACTCGGCTTCGTTCATCGTGGGTCGGTCAGGAAACGGTCCGGGAAAAAGTAGAGCGGCCCATTGTTATCACGCGCGCCCCTGTAACGCCGCCTCGCTCCTGGACGTTCGGGGTCCGAACCCTACATTCTCGCCATGGCGCCCCGCCCGCAGGCTCGTCACGCGGCTCACGCGGCCCACGCGCCGGACGACGCGAACGAGGATCGCCCCCACGTGGTGGTCATCGGCGGCGGCTTCGGCGGCTTGACGGCAACGCAAGCGCTGGCGAAGGCGCCGGTGCGCGTGACGTTGCTCGATCGCACCAACCATCACACGTTCCAGCCGCTCCTCTACCAGATCGCGACGGCGGGCCTCTCGCCGGCCGACATCGCTCAGCCGATACGAGCGATCGTGCACAAGCAGCACAACGTCAGCGTGCTGCTGGCCGAGGCCGTGAAGATTGACCTCGACGCCCGGGAGGTCCACCTCGACGACGGCGCGGCCCTCCGGTGGGACTTTCTCATCGTCGCGTGCGGGGCCGAGACGTCGTATTTCGGGCACGACGAGTGGCAAGAGGTCGCCCCCGGGTTGAAGTCGATCCCCGACGCGGTGGCGATCCGGACCCGCGTGCTCGTCGCCTTCGAGCTCGCCGAGCGCGAAGAGAACGCAGCGATGCGCGAAGAGCTCCTGAGCTTCGTCGTCATTGGCGGCGGACCGACGGGGGTCGAGATGGCCGGCGCCCTGGCCGAGCTGTCGAAGTTCGTGCTCGACCGCGACTTCCGGCGCATCGATCCGGCGGCGACCAAGGTACGCCTCCTCGAAGCGGGGCCCCGCATCTTGCCGACGTTCCCCGACGACCTCGCCGCCAGCGCGGTCACCCAGCTCCACGAGCTGGGCGTCGAGGTCCGGGCCGGCGCCCGGGTCACGTCGATCGAGCCCGGGCGCGTGCACCTCGGCGGCGAGGCCCTTCCGGCCTCGGTGGTCGTCTGGGCAGCCGGCGTGCGCGCGCAGCCGCTCACCGCGACCCTGGGCGTCCCCGTCGACAAGAGTGGGCGCGTGTTCATCGAGCCGGATCTGTCGGTACCGGGTCACCCGAACGCCTTCGTGATCGGAGACGCCGCGCACCTCGATGGCCCCGACGGCCAGCCGCTCCCGGGCGTCAGCCCGGTCGCAATGCAACAAGCGCGCTGGGCCGCGAAGATCATCCGCAAGACGCTCGCGGGCGAGGAGCGCCGCCCCTTCCACTACGTCGACAAGGGGTCGCTCGCGACGATCGGGCGCAGCCGCGCGATCGCGATGGTCGACCGGATGCATCTCAGCGGCCTGGTCGCGTGGCTGGTCTGGCTGCTCGTGCACATCTTCTATCTCATCGGCTTCAAGAACCGGATCGTCGTCATGATCACGTGGGCGTGGTCGTACCTGACCTACGGGCGGGGGGCCCGGTTGGTCGTCGGCGAGCCAACCGGGCACATGCGCGAGCTCCTCGGAATGGGCCCGTCGCAATCGATCCCAGCGGCCCCAGTCGGCGCCGGACCGACCGGTGCGGGCAGCGAACCGGGCCATGCCATGGCTCACGAAGCCAACGACGGAACGAGCCAAACAGACGGGAAACGGCGCGTCCAGGCCTAGGTTTTCGAGGTCGTTGGTCGGATCCGGGCAATCGATGGTCGAATCCGGGCAAAGGCCTTGCCCTCGACCAGGATTTCATCAATCATTTCAGAGTTGGGGCTCCGAGCACAAGGGTTGCTCAACGTCTCGCTTCGGCTGTCTTTCGTCACGTCGTCTTTCGGTCACGTCGTCACGTAAATGCACGGGACCCGGGGGGGAGATCCACGCCCGCGACATGCCGCCGCCGTTGAAGCAGACAGACAGGCATCCATGAAGATCCACGAGCTGGTCGATGACCTGTACGAGGGCTTCGTCGACCGGATCGGTGAGCCGCTATCGACGAGCGCGCGAGACCTTCCCAGGGTGCTCCGCCTCGTACCGGTCGCGCGGCCGTGGAGCCAGGTGTTCGCCCACGAGATCACGCTCGGCGCGCCGGCCCTCTTCGCGGAGCCGATGGCCGGGGTCCCGAGCGCGCTGACGCGCGACGCGGTGCTGGCGCACCTGCTCGCGGTGATCGACTCGTTCGGAACGGCCCGAATCGAAGACGAGCGCATCGACGCGTCGCCTCACGTCTTCGCCGTGCTCGGTCAAGCGCGTCGCGAGCGGGACCGCGCCATGATGCGCCTCTTCAGCCGGACTCCGCTCGCCGATACGGACTTCCGCGCCGCCGACGCGATGACGATCCGTGCGGTGCGGCGCGAGCGGTCGATGCTCCAGTCGACGTACCCGGTCGGCCTCGACCTCTACGAGCGCACGCTGCTCGACAAACGCTGCTCCGGCGTCCTCGCCAGCAGCGCCCTGGCACGCATTGCGGGCATGGGGACGCGGAGCTGCCGCGCCGTGCGCGCCACGCTCGAATCCATCTCGCTGAGTCTGCAGATCTACGACGACGTCGTCGACTGGGAGGCGGACCTGCACCGGGGCGGCGCCTGGGCGATGTGCCTGATGCGAGGGACGATGCCTCCCCCCTATTCGGGCAAGCACGCGACCCGCGGAGCGAGCGCCCGGAGCGAGCTACTCGGCTCCGGGATCCTCGAGGCGATGCTGTCGCGGGCCCACGTGCACATGCGGTCGGCGCGCCGCCGGGCGCGGGCTCTTCGCGCCGAGCGACTCGCCTCATGGGCGGAGGAGCAGGAAGCGCTCCTGGGCGCGCTCGTCGCCGCAGAAGCCGACAGCGCGGGCTACGCCGTGCGCGCGCACGCCAGGTCGGGCGGTCGCTCGACGTAGTCCCCAGTCCCCTTCGAAGCTCGGAAAAAAGCGTCAAAAAAGTCCGGTCGGATCAGGGCACGACTTGGTCGGATCCGGGCACCTCGACGCGCCCGAAGCAACGATTTCATCAAGGATTTCGTGCAGAGCTTGGTTAGCACGAACCGTGCTCCTGAACGGGCGTCCGAGGCTGCCGCGACGGCGTCCCCGGACGAGGAGGAGGATGAATCATGTCCGCGCAGGTTTCTTACGATCCGCACGCCCAGCTTCGCGCTCTCTACCAGGTGCTGCTCTCGAATCAGGACTGCTTCGACGAGTTCAAGCGCATGCTCGCGCTCTACGATTTCGATCCGAGTGGCGTCGACGCCGAACCCAGCGATGCCGCCGGGGTGCGGCTGAAGTTGAACGACCGGATCCGCGATTGGGTGGGCGAGAAGTTCGTCGGCCTGAGCGCAACGCAGATGTTGCAATGGCGCGCCATCGTCGTCGAAGAACGATTCAACGTGTCGCTGTCTCCCTGGAAAGAGTCGAACAACTACTGATGAACGTTCACGAGCTCGTCGACGAGCTTTTCGAAGTCTTCGCCGATCGGATCGGCGAGCCCCTGGGCGCCGGCGCGCGCGATCTCCCGCGAGCGCTGTCGCTGGCGCCGGTCTCCGTGCCCTGGAGCCGCGTATTTTCGCACGAAGTCACGCTTGGGGCTCCGGCTCTCTTCGCCGAGGCCATGCCCGCCGTGGACCCGGCGGTCCTCCGCAACGCCGTTCTGGCGCACCTCCTCGCGGTCGTCGACGCCTTCGGGACCGATCGGATCGAAGACGACCAGATCGTGGCGTCCCCGACCCTCTTCGCGGTCCTGGGTCAGGCCCGTCGCGAACGAGACCGAGCCATGGGCCGCGTCTTCGGCGGCGCGGTTCCCCCCGAGTTCGACTTTCGCGCCGCGGACGCGCTCACGATGTGCGCCATCCGGAGGGAGCGCGCGGTCTTGCTCTCGGGCCGCCCCGTCGACCTCGAGACCTACGAGCGCGCCGCGCTCGACAAGCAATGCGCCGGGATCGTCGCGAGCGTCGCGCTCGCCCGGGCGGCGGGCTGGAGCCCGGCCCGTTGCCGCACGGTACGGCTGATCCTCGAGTCGATCTCCCTCGGCCTGCAGCTTTCCGACGACGTGGTCGACTGGGAAGACGATCTGGGGCGCGGCGGGGCCTGGGCCGTGTCCGTGATGAAGGGGTCGCAGCCGCCAGCTTCGGGGGTGATGAAGATCGCGGGCGGGCCGGAATCGATCCGCACCCAGGTCCTGCAGTCGGGAGTGCTCGGGAGCATCCTCGTCCGGGCCTGGGTCCACATGCGGAGAGCGCGGCGGCGGGCGTCCGTGCTCGGCGCGCGAAAGCTCGCCGCATGGTCGGCCGGCCAGGAGAGGAAGCTCCGTTCCCTGGCCGCGGCCGAGATCCGGAACGCCGGATACGCGGTGCGCGCGAAAGCGCTCGCCGCCTGGGCTTGCGAGGTGCTCGCGTGATCGAGACGAGAGACCGGTCTCCGACCTGGGACTTCGGGTACGAGCCGCCAGCGGGAGATCACTCAGTCGACGAGACGCCAGGCACAGACGCCGTGGTCGCCACGCGGCGGCGGATCGACCGCGCCGCGTGGCTCGACGCCCTGGCCATCCTGGCGGACCGGATCGACGTCGAGCCTCTGGTCGAAGAAGCGCCCTTGTTCTGGACGCGAGTTCGGAGCGTCACCGCCGTCCCGTGCGAGCGGATCGCGGCGGCTCTTGCGCGAGCCGGCGTTGCCGTTCGTTACGTCACGTCGGCGTGCGCCTCGTCGATGGCGTTGCCCCCGGCGCTCGAATTCGGCAAAGGCTCGACCACGCGCCCCGAGGGGTGGAGAACGCGGGCGCCCCGACCCGTGGCGACGCCGGCGACGGCCTCGAGGGGCGACTGGTTTCTCGGCGAGGGCGGCGGCATTCACCTCGATCGCCGCGTCTGCGGCACCGGGTCCGGGATGCGGCTCGCGGTCATCGACAACGAGACGGCCGATCTCGACCGCGTCGAGCTCGAGAGCATGGTCACCGTCGGAGTCCGCGAGGCGCCCGCAACGAGCGGGCACGCCGCGCTGATGGTCGGCTGGGCGATGGGCGCCCTCCGGCCCGGCGGCCAGCGCTTCGTCGGCGTGGCGCCCGATGCGTCGGTACGGGTGTACTGCATCCCGAAGCCGGGCTTCGATGTCGTCTCGCTGCCGATGGCGATCGCCCGCGCCGTCTTCGATGGCGCCGACGTCGTCGTCTGCGCCACGTACCTCGGCGTCGGGGCCAACAGCCCGCTCCTCGACGATGCTCTCGACGTCGCCGCACACCTCGGCCGTCGCAGGCGGGGCACGGCGGTACTGCTGCCCACGGGCCGCGACGCGTCGAGCCCCGGCGACTCGGTACACGCCAGCCTGTCGCTCACCCTCGACGACCCGGCAAGCGATCCGCGCGTTCACTGCGTGGCCCCGGGAGGCCGCGAAGGCGGCTGGTTTCTCTGGCGCGGCCCGTCTGGCAAGGTACGCCCGTTCTCGAACCGGGGCCCGGCGGTGCGCTGGCTCGCCCCGGGCGACGACGTCGCGTACCCGTTTGCCTCGCGCGACCAGCTCTTTCACGCGGAGTCGAGCGGGGCCTCCGCGATCGCCGCGGGGGTGGTGCTGCTGGTCCTCGGCGCCAACCCCGGCCTCGCGCTGCCCGAGCTCCACGCCGTTCTCGCCCGGACCGTCGATCCGCCGGCAACGAACGCCGACGGCCTGCCGGTCGCCGATCCGGCCGATCTCCTGCCCCTCGGTCACGATCGCGACGGGCACAACGCCAGGACCGGTTACGGGCGACTCAACGCCGCAACGGCCTGCGCGAGCGCCGGCGACCCCGTGGCGATGGCCCTCGCCGCGATCGGGGAGAGCGACCTCGCCACGGCCTGGTGCGCGCGCCCAACGAAGCCCTACACGCCGCGAACGGGTAAGTGGATCGCGCGCTCCCTGCTCGCTCGGCCGGACCTCGACCACGCCCTTCGAACCGTCGCCCGGCACGTCCGCCTCCTCGCGGCCAAGCCCTCCCGCGCCCGGTCGCACGCCCCGGGCGGGCTCGCCCGGCAGCTCGGGACCCTGGCGCGGGAGCTGCTCTGGATGCGGCCCCCCCCGCTCGTCGCGCACGAGCTGACACGGATTGCCGCGTCCCTGGCCGACCCCCGCCCGGCGACCACCGCCGCCCTCGACGAGGGCGCCATGGCGGTTTTCAGGGACCCGGCACGCGAGCCCGCGCGCGAGGCGGTTCCCGGCGCCCGGCGCGCCGGGAACGACCGCATGCCCAACGGACCAGTTTCGGCGCTAGACGCTCGGTCGTAGTCTCGGGTCGGGGCTCGCCGCCGGCCCGACGCAATGCTTCAACCGCTGCAAAGGAGAATTCTCGTCGCCTGGGCCATCGCTTTGCTCGGGACCTGCGTCGGCGCAACGGGCTTTCAACAGGCGGTGCTCTGGTACCAGCACCCGTTCGCGGGGGTGCTCATCACGCCGCAGGGCATCGTGTCGAGCATCGGGCTGCCGACGTGGAGCGGCATCGCGCAGGGTCTCCGCTTTCCGGATCGGCCGCTGTCGATCGACGGGATCGATCTGACGGCGTCACGCGGCGCGCAGGGGGCCCGGCTCTGGGACCGCGCCGTCGACGAGGCCGCGAAGCGGGGCGACCCGAGCGTCGCCGTGCACGTCTCCACGGCGAGTGGAGAGCGCGACATCGACCTGCGAGTCGACCCCATCGATTCAGCGAGCTGGTGGCTCTACGGCGGCGTGATGATCTTCACCGGCGGCCTCTGGCTCCTGGCCGCGGTGATCGCCGCCGGCACGAGCTCCGGCGGGCTCGCCCGCACCTTCGCCAAGGCCGCGACGCTCGCGGCCCTCTATCTGTTCACGTTCTTCGACGCGCACTCGACGCGCACGATGGTGCCGCTGGCGTACGCCGCTTACGCCTACGTCCCGTTCGCGGTCATGGCGCTGGCTCTGCGCATACCCGACGACGTGCCCATCGTGGCTCGACACCCCTGGGTCCTCCGGATCTTCGACGTTTGCGGCCTCGCGCTGGCCGCGCTGACGCTCGTTCGCGACTGGATCGGCGCTTCCGCCGTCGTCGTCTTGACGGTCTGCACGACGCTTCTCGGCGGGTCGCTGATCGTGTTCGTCTTGGTGCTGGGGGTGCGGTTCATGCGGGCGACCGGGGCACGTCGAGATACGATGCGCGTTCTCTTTCGCGCGATGGCGACTCCCTTCGTGGTCGTGGGGCTCGGCGTCCTCGTGGCCCGACTGAGCTCGCGCGACGCCACGGCGGCCTTCTTCGCCATTCCTGCGATGGCGCTGGCGCCCATCGCCACGGGCGTCGCGTTCGCGCGCCACGATCTGTGGGGCAGCCGGGCGATCCTGTCGCGGGTGCTCACGCGCACCGTCGCGGGCGGGATCGCCGGCGTCCTCGCGGTCGGCGTGGGAGCGGCGTTCGCGGCCTCCATCGGGTTCCCCTTCCGGAGCGCCCTCGTCGGCGCATCGCTCGGCGCGCTCATCTCGGCGCCGCTCATCTACTTCACCACCCGCGCTGTCGAGCGCGTCTTCTTCCCCGCGGCGAGCGAGTACAAGCCGACCATCGAGCAGCTGAGCGAAGAGCTGACGTCGATCACCGACCCGAACGAGGTCGCGCTGGCCGTCGAGCGGACCGTACGACGGTGGCTCCCGTGCGAGCGGGTCGGCTTCGTGAAAGCGGCGGAAGGCGCTCCTCTCGCGCCGCGCTCGGCGCGGAGCCTCGCCACCGCCGAAGAGCAAGACGAGCTCAGTATCCCCGCTTCGTTCGGAGGCCGCACGCTCGGGTGGCTGTCGGTCGGGCGCAAGCGCGGCGGCGCGCTCTTCACCAGCGACGACGTCGATCTCCTCGGCACGATCGCCAACCAGGCCGGCCTCGCGCTGGCGCACGCGCACAGCTACGCGGAGCTCGAGCGACGCCGCCAGCAGCAGGCCGCCGCCTGGCAGACCGAGCGCCTCGCGCTGGTCGAAACGGTCGCCGCCGAGATCGCCCACGAGGTCCGCTACCCGATCAACTTCTTCCGGTCCGTATTCCGACGCGACGCCGCGAACATGACGCTCGACGCCGAGGAGATCGACATCGGATGCGAAGAGGTCGATCGGCTCGAGCGCCTCGTGGCCGGTCTGCGCCGGATGGTCGGCCACCGGATCGATCGCCGGATCATGTCGGTGGCCGACCTGGCCGCGCGCGCCGAGATGCTCCTGCGCGACGCCCTCGGGGGACGCGAGCTCGAAGTCCACGTGCCGGCGGACGCGGCGCTGCGATGCGACACGGATCAGGTCACGCAGGTCCTCGTGAACCTGGTCGCCAACGCCATCGACGCCAGTGGCCCGCGGGGGAGGGTCGGCGTCAGCTGGGGGGTCGACGAAGAGGGGGCCGAGCTCGTCGTCTGGGACGACGGAGCCGGCTTCGAGACCGATCCGTCGCACCTCTTCTCGGCCTGGTTCACCACCAAGCCGCGGGGCACCGGCCTCGGCCTTGCCATCACGCAACGTATCGTGCGCGCTCACGGATGGGGCATCGACGCCGTGCGGGTGGAGGGACGGACGCGATTCGTTGTAACCATCCCGACGTCAGACGTGGTGAGTAGCGAGGCGCCGGCCGAGCTCGACAGCAAGACGATGCCGCTCACCCCGCGCGCAGAGGAACATGAAGATTCTCATCGTTGACGACCAGCGCAGCGCGCGACGGGTCCTCCGGACCATGCTGGCCACGCTCGAAGACGTCGAAGTGGTCGAGGCGGGCGGCATGGAAGAAGCGTTCACGCTGATCCAGAGGGCGCCGCCCGATCTCTTGCTGCTCGACATCCGTCTGTCGCCGGACGCGCGCGATCGCGGCGGGCTCGATCTCTTGCGCAAGCTCCGCGCGACCGGCTCGTCGGTCCCGGCCGTGATGGTGACGTCGCTCGTCGAGCTCTCCGAGATTCGCGAGGCGATGCGAAACGGCGCCCAGGACTACGTCCTCAAAGACGAGCTCTGTCCCGAGATGCTTCTGCCGATCGTGCGCACCTTCCGCGAACGCCTGGCGCTCCGCGGAGAAGTGGCGCGGCTGCGCGAACGGGTCGATCGATCCTGGGGCCTCGCCGCGCTCGTCGGCGCGTCGCGCGGGATGGAGAGCGTTCGGCACATGATCCGGCGCGTCGCCGACGCGAGCGCGACGGTGCTCATTCGCGGCGAGACCGGCACCGGCAAGGAGCTCGTGGCGCGCGCCCTTCACGAGATGAGCGCGCGGCGGAACGAGCCTTTCGTGGCCGTCAACTGCTCGGCCCTCCCCGGTACGCTCATCGAGTCGCTCATCTTCGGGCACGAGCGGGGTGCGTTCACGGGCGCCGAGCGCCGCACCCGCGGGCAGCTCGAGCTCGCGGGGGCCGGCACGATGCTGCTCGACGAGATCGCCGAGATGCCGATCGACCTCCAGGCGAAGCTCCTTCGCGTCCTCGAGGACCGGCGGTTCCGGCCGCTCGGCGCCGAAGAAGAGCGACCGCTCATGGCTCGCATCCTCGCGTCGACCCACGTCGATCTGCAGCGACGGATCGTCGAAGGGCGCTTCCGCGAGGATCTCTTCTATCGCCTCAACGTGGTCACGCTGAACGTGCCGTCGCTCTCGGAGCGGGTCGAAGACATCCCCGAGCTCGTGGCGTCGTTCTCCGGCGACTTGCCGCGCAAGCTCCGCTTCACCGAGAACGCGATGGCGTGGCTCGAGCGCCGTCCGTGGCCGGGGAACGTGCGCGAGCTCCGCAACGTGATCGAGCGGGTCGCGCTCCTCGCGGAAGAAGACCTCATCGACGTGCCGACGCTCGAGGAGCTCGCCAACCCGCCCACCGCGGGCGACGCCCGCATGGAAATCGACCGCATGGCGCGCTCGCTCCTGGCGCTGCCGGAGCGGCTCGGTTCGAAGCTCGACGTGATCGAGCGAGCGATCTTGCACCACGCGATCGAGGCGTGCGGCGGCAACAAGAGCGCAGCGGCGCGGCTCATCGGCGTCGACCGCAAGGCCCTCGAGCGGCGCTGGGAGCGCCTGAGCGACGCCCCCGACGGCCCCGGCGAAGCGAGCGGCACGACCGACCACGGAAGCAATCCCGGCGGCCGAAGCGATCGTTGAGAGGGCTAGGCCGATTCGCGGGCGTGGACGACGACGGCCACGGCGCCGAGCAAGGCGGCCAGGGGGGCGACGGCGAGGGGAGCGACGCCGAAGCCGATCGCGAGCAAGGCGATGACCGGGGGCATCGAGCCGAGCACGATCGCGACCCGGACGCGCGCCCGGGCCGCGTGCGGGAGGGAGAGCGCCATGGCCGCGTCGCGGACGTCGTCGCTCGCCAGCGCGACGGCCCACTCGCCGGGCGTCGAGCCGGCCGCGCTCATCGCGATCGCGACATCGGCGGCGCCGAGCGCGCCGTCGTCGCTCAACGGGTGACCCACGACGGCAACGACGCTCCCGCCTTCGCCGAGGGCGCGCACCTCGGGGCCGCGATCGGCCGGGAGCACGGCGGGTCGCACGTGTTCGATGTCGAGCGCGCGCCCGATCGTCTCGCAGGTGTCGCGGGCCTCTCCGCTCATGAGAACGGGCTCGATGCGCGCGTCGAGCAGGCGTTGCACCGCGGCGCGCGCTCCGGCGCGGAGGCCGTCTTGCAGCGCGATCAGGCCCACGAGGCGATCGCCGAGGGCGACGAGGAGCACGCTCCGGCCCAGCGCCTCGAGCTCCGTCACGCGGCCGTCGGCCACGGCGACGCCGATTTTCTCGGCCAGCATGATGGCTCGCCCGCCGACCACGAGGCGCTCGCCCGTCGACGCGAGCGCGGTCACGCCGAGACCAGCGTGAACCGTCGCGTTGCGGACGTGATCGGGGCGCGCCGAGCGCGTGCGCGCGGCGCGCAAGATCGCAGCCGCGAACGGGTGCGTCGACGCGGTCTCGGCGCCAGCGGCGAGGGACAGGACGCGCGCGACGTCGTCGTCGTCACCTGCGTCGCGCCGCCCGGCTCCGATCGGCTCGACCGCAACGATCTCGGGCTCGCCGAGGAGAACCGTGCCGCGGGCGCTCAGGACGGCGATGTTCGCGGACCCGGCGCGCTCGAAGGCCCGCGGGTCCTTGTACGTGATGCCGCTCGCGAGCGCCTGCAGGTGCGCGCGCGCGAAGTGCAGGCCGGCGATCGAAACGAGCGCCTTCGCGCCGAACGCCATCGCCGCAGCTGACATCGCGGCGAGCACCTCGGCCGGCGTCGCGCTGGCCGCGAACGTCGCCAGCCCGACGAGCAGCGCGGCGCAAGGCACCCCGCGCTCGACCGTGTGCCGGAGGACGCGCGAGGTCGGGGCCGCGACCTCGATGCGGGCCGAGGCGACCGACAGGAGCTTCACCCACGCCCGCTCGCGGCCCGACCACGTGGTGGTCATGCGAAGGCGGCTCGAGAGCACGCGGGCCCCCGCCACCACGGGGTCGCCCTCGCGCTTGACCACTTCGACCTTCGCGTCGAGCCAGGGGATGACGCGCGCCTCGCCTGCGCTCACGATCGCGTCGACCCCGACGAGCTCTCCGGCCTCGACGACGACCTGCTCGCCCGGCCGCACGTCGGCGACGGGAAGGTCGATGGTGTCGTCGCCGTGGATGGCTCGGACGCGCGAGTCGAGGGCTCGCTCGATCCGCTCGCGCGCCGTCTGGACGTTCGCGCGAGCGCGGGTCACCGTGGTCTCGACGGCGATGGCCACGGCGCACGCCAGCCCGGCGAGCACGGCGATCGCGACCGCGTGCGGATCCGAGGTCGCCTGTGCCCAGCACGCCGCGACGACGGCTCCGCCCGCCGGCGCGAGGACCACGTAGGCGTGCGGATCCGATGGGTCGCGCCCCACCCGGTGGACGCGGAGCGCCAGCGCCGCCCAGGCGAAGACCACGAGGGGGACGCGGGCCACGTCGGCGACCGCACCGAGCAGGCCGATGGCCGGCGCGAACACGCCGGCGACGATGCCCATGCCGTCGATGAACGCCGTCGTGCGATCGGCCCCCCGATCGGCAGCGCCGCGGGAGGTCGACGGCGCGGGCGCTCGTCTCGCGGACGGGTCAGCCGGACGGACGGAGATCGGGCGCGACAGCTCGAACGCCTCGTGGACGTCGATCGACGGGAGCGTTGCCCGGGTTCCGCGCTGCTCGGTCGGCGAGGTCGTCGCGATCGAAGGAAGCGTCGGGCTGTGCCCGTTGCTCGCGGTCGACGGCGTGGCGCGGGCTCGGAGGTCGCTTCGCGGGGCCTCGCTCGGGGAAGCGGACGCGTATTCGACGTCGGGCGGGCTCGCCGTCGCCACGTCTTCCTCTTGAGGTTGGCCTCGCACGCTCAGGTAATGGCGCTTGCACAGCGCGTCACAGAAGTAGTGAAAGCCGCTGCTCTCGAGGACGGCCACGTGACCTGCTCGCAGGGGATCCACAGATTGTCCACAGCCTGGGCAAAACGTTGCCGATACCGGCCCTGATGTCGCGCCGCTCGACGAGGGCGGCTCCCGGGACGATTCGTCCGCGGGACGCGCCGGCAGCTCGACGCGAGGGTCGAAACTGGGGCCGGAACCCGTCTGTCGGACGTTCTGCATACGAGGTCGCCAATTGCCGCTGGCGTGCGCGCGCTGTCAAGCGCGCACGAAGGCTGCCTGAAGGCCCGTTCAGCCTGCGGCGTGGCCCCTGTGGCTAGCTCGCGCCGTCATTCTCAGGCCGTGGCCTTGAGCGCCGGAAGCGCCGAGAGCACGCCTCGCACGACGCGAACGCCCTCTTCGAGCTCGGCCATCGACACGACGAGCGGCGGCGAGAAGCGCAGCACGCTCTCGCCGGCGCCGATCAAGAGAACGCCGGCTTCTTGAATTCGCGGCAAGACCTCGCGCGCGACGAACCCCGGACGCATCACCAGGCCCCAGAGGAGCCCCTGCCCGCGCGCCGTCTCGCAGATCTCGGGCAGCTCCTGGACGAGCTGGCGGAGCATCGCTCCGAGCGCTTCGCCCTTGGTGCGGGAAGCCTCGAGCAGGCCTTCGTCGTCGAGGATGCGCAGCACCGCGAGCGCCGCGGCCGAGCCGAGCGCGTTGCCGCCGAACGTCGACCCGTGTGTTCCCGGAGGTAGCGCACCGGCGAGCTTCTCGGTCGTGAGCATCGCGCCGATCGGGAACCCCCCGCCGAGACCCTTGGCCAGCGACACGGCGTCAGGCCTGGCGCCCGAGCCCTCGCTGCCGAGGAACCGACCCAGCCGGCCGATGCCCGTCTGGATCTCGTCGGCGAAGAGGAGCGCGCCGTGGTGGTCGGCGATGGCGCGAAGACGCGCGAGAAACCCTGCGGGCGCAGGGAAGACGCCGCCCTCGCCCTGCACGGGCTCGACCATGATCGCGCAGACGTCGCGCCCCATGGCGCGCTCGACGGCGTCGGCGTCGCCGTAGGTGACGTGCGTGACCGGGCCCAGGGGCCCGAAGCCCTCGTGGTACTTGGGCGTGCCGGTCATCGCGAGCGCGCCGAGGGTTCGGCCGTGGAACGCGTTGTGGAACGCGACGACGCGCACGCGATCTTTCTGCCCGAGCCCGTAGAAGTGGTGACGAGCGAGCTTGAGGAGCGCCTCGTTGGCCTCTGCCCCCGAGTTGCAGAAGAAGGCGCGCGCGAAGCCACTGCGGCGACAGAGCTCGTCGGCCAGGCGAATGTTCGGCTCGTTGTAGAACCAGTTCGACACGTGCATCAGCGTCGCCGCCTGGTCGGCGATGGCCTTCACGAGCGTCGGATGCGCGTGCCCGGCCACGCACACCGCCACGCCCGCGCAGAGGTCGAGCATGCGACGACCCTCGACGTCGAACAGCTCGCAGCCGCGCCCGCGCGCGAGGACAAACGGCGCGGGTCGATAGTTCGGGTAGAGGCGCTCTTTCGCGAGGGCTACGAGGTCTGCATTCGAAGGCATCTCGCGGAGCAGACCTAGCACGAAACGACGGTGAAGGCTGCACGCTCGCGCTCACGCGGAGCGCTGCCTCCGGACGACGATCTCGACCTCGGTCGTGCCGCACGCGGGGCACCCGTCGGCGACGACCGTGCGCATCACGAGATCGCCCTTGGCGTTCGCCGCGAGCCGCGCGCGCGGCAAGAGATCGAACGGCTCACCCACGTGCCGGCGGCAGTGGATGCACTCGGCCTGGTATCCGTCGCCAATGTTGTTTCGCATGTCGCCCCCCCTGAGATGACGATTACGATCACGCACATCGTTAGCACCGATTCGCCGCCGCGCTCTCATTTCACCGAAAGCCTGGGCCCGCTTGCGGCGCTCGTCGCGCTTGCGGCCGCTGGGCCGACGACCGGGCCTTGTGGAGACCTCGACCGACGCCTCGAGAGGATCGCGCCCGCGATCTCCGCGAAGCCCTCGCCCATCTCGTGCGCCGCCACGTAGCGCGGGGTGACGCTGAGCTTGCGAGCGCTCGAGCGCACGTTCGCGACGCCGAAGGTCGTCCGGAAGGCGGCGAAGCAGGCGGCGTCGTTTCCGCTGTCGCCGGCGAAGGCGAAGCGAGAGAGCGCCGCGCCGGGCTCTTCTCCGAACTCGCGCGCACAGAACCGCACGGCCCCGGTCGCCTTGTCGTCGAAGTCGTAGGTCGCGTGGAGATGCACGCTCGATTGCGTCGAGCGCGCCCCGGCCTCGGCGATCTCGTGGGCGATGAGACGCACCCGCTCGTCAGGCAAGGTCACGAGCTCGCCGACGTCCCAGGTGACGTCGCTCACGCGCACGGCCGCGTCGTCGGTGAGCTGCGCCTCGGGGACGACCTCGCGCACGCGGTTCACGAGGACCACGAGCCGGTCTCGGCGGGCGCGGCGCTCGGCCTCGCTGCAGGCGTCGATGCGAACGATCCCGCGCCCGCGGCGGAGGAGATGGACTGCGCCGTTCTCGGCCACGCAGCCGTCGATCGGCCACTGGCGAACGAGGAGCTCGCCCCACCCGCTCGGGCGCCCCGTGACCGCGACCAGCGCGAGCCCCGCTTCGCGGAGATTCCAGAGCGCGTCGTACGCGGCGCGCGTCAAGACGCCGTGGGACAGCAGCGTGTCGTCGAGGTCGAAGAGCAGACCACGGAGACGGCTCGCCTCTGCGGCGTCGAGGAGCGAGAGGGGTCTCACGAGCGGCGACCCCAGACCGCGCGTATGGCGATCATCGAGCGTCGACCCGGGCAATCAGCGCCTTCAGGTAGAGGCCCTCGCCGAACGCGGCGGGCACGGGGTGATCGGGCCCCTGGAACCAGCGCTCGAGGACGGTGGCTTGCACGTTCGCGCGCGTGGCGCCGGTGGCGAGCGCGCGCGTCAGCGCCGTCAGATCCACAGCGGCCGAGCACGAGCAGAGGACGATGAGCCCCCCGTGGCGGACCGCGCCGCACGCGTTCTCGGCGAGCTTGCCGTAGGCGAGGAGGGCGTGGTCGCGAGCACCGCGGGTCGGGGCGAGCCGCGGGGGGTCGGCGATCACCAGATCGAAGGCGCCGCGCGCATCGGCGAGCTCTTTGCGGGCGTCGGCCCTCACGAAGCGGATCCGTTCGCTCACGCCGTTCATCGCGGCGCACTCGGCGCCCACCTCGATGGCCATGGCGCTCTCGTCGACGGCCACGACCTCGCGCGCCCCGCCGCGCGCCGCGGCGATCGCGAACGCGCCCACGAACGCGTACGCGTCGAGGACCCGCTGGTCGCGTGCCAGCTGCTCGACGCGACCCCGGAGCGACCGCTGGTCGAAGTAGAAGCCGGTCTTCTGGCCGAGCTCGAGGGGGATACGAAAGCGCAGGCCGCGCTCGGTGAGATCGAGGGCCGTGACCGGCTCGCCGTGCACCACGCCCGACGCGGGCTCGAACTCTTCGAGCTTCGCGCTCTGGTGGCTCGTGCGATCGACGATCGCCCGCGACGCGAGCGCCGCCGACAGCGCCTCGAGGATCATCGCCTCGCGCCGCTTCATGCCGATGGTGCCGAACTGGACGGCCAGGACGTCGCCGTACCGGTCAACGACGAGACCCGGAACGCCGTCGCCCTCGGCGTGGATCACGCGATACCCGGTAGTGGCGTCGCTCCCTTCGCTCGGCAGACCGAGCGACGCGCGAAGGGCCTGGGCCTGCTCGATGCGCCGGCGAAAGAAGTCGGCGTCGATCGGCGTCGTGCTGTCGCGCACCAGCAGCCGCACCGGGATCGCGGATCCCGGGGAAAAAAAACCGCGCCCGAGGAGGTTCCCGCGCGGATCGATGACGCTCACTTCATCGCCCGGCGTCGTACCTCGGTCGACCGCGTCAATGGCCTGAGCGTACACCCACGGATGTCCGGCCCAGACGGGCTGGACGTGACCTGGTTTGAGCCGGACCGTCGGCATGGTCGCCGGTCATAGCGTGGACTCGCCCGCTGCGCGGGCCGGCGCCGACGATTACTGGGAGGGCGTGAACGATTGGCAACAGGAGCCTCTCGCGGGCGTGGCCGAGCTGGCGATGACCTCGTCGAGGCGGGGTAGGCGGGGTAGGCGGGGTAGGCGGGGTATCGAGCGGTGTGTTCGAGCGGTGTGTTCGAGGGGTCCGTCGTCGGCTCGTCTTCCGGGGTTTCTTCGTCCTCCGCGGTGCCCGTTGATTTCCGGCAACTCGCGGCCCAAGCTAGGTGGCACTTCGGTTGCACCCGAGAGGGCACGGAAGGAAGCACGCCCGTCATGAGGAAGTCGATCGTCTCCGCAGCCGCTCTGGCGCTCGTCGCCGCGTTGCCCGTCCCTGCGTTCGCGCAAGGCGGCGCGGCGGGTGCGGGCGCGTGTCCGCCGGGGAGCTGGTTTTGCGCCCAGGACTCGCAGGAGCAAGCGGCGCCCGCGGGGCAGCCGGTGAAGCCGCTCCAGCCGCTCCCGGATCCAGAAGACGCCAGCGCGCCAGCGCCTCCCCTACACAAGCCGCCGAAATACGAACCCGGCACCGAGGGCCCGCCGCCGGTCGTGGTCTATCAGCCGCCGCCCCCCGTGGTCGTCGTGCGCCCCGACGCGCCTGCTCCTTACGACTACGCGCCCCCGCAGCACGCGGGCTACCGACAGCGCCCCGAGTGGGGCTTCAATCTGCACCTCGAAGGGGCCGCCATCGGGCACGGCTCGAACGACGCGTCGATGGGCGGCGGTGGGCTCGGCCTGCGGCTCAAGCCCACGCGCTACTTCGGCATCGAGACCGACATCGATTTCGTCGGCGGCACCGACTACCAGGGCGACCACCGAGACGAGACGGCCGTGACCTTCAACGGGCTCTTCTTCTTGAACCCGAAGTCGCGCGCCCAGCTTTACCTCCTCGCGGGGTTCGGTCTGTCCGGCGCGCACGTCACCTCGGATTCGGGTTCGGTCGACCAGCACTACACCTACTTCGGCGGCCAGATCGGCGCCGGACTCGAGATCCGCCTGAGCCGCTCGTTCGCGCTTAACCTCGATCTCCGGGGCTTCGTCCGCGGACGCACCGACCGCATGGCGCAGTCGCAGCCCGAGTTCACCAGCGCCGACGGAAGGACCACGAACACCTCGGGCGGCGGTCTCATCACCGGCGGAATGACGATCTACTTTTGAGCCGGCGCCCGCGGGTGCTTCGCCGGGGGCATCGTGGGGGCCATCGCTGGCGCCTGCGCGTGGGCCGCGCCGGATGACGGGCAAGATGATCCGGGTGCGGCCCGGCGACGGCGCCACCGTCGCCGAGGTTCTCGCGCGCGCGGGGGCCGACGCCGACGCGATCGCTGACGGTCGCGTCTTCGTGGGACGCCGGCGCGTGCGCCAGGGCAACGAGCCGCTGGGAGAAGGCGACGTCGTCGACGTGGCCGCCCCTCGCCCGCTGCCGCGCGCGGTCCGGGTCGTGATGCACGAAGACGATCTCGTCGCCGTCGACAAGCCCGCCGGCATGCCCACCATCGCCGATCATGGCGGGGCATCTCACGCGCTCGTGCACGTCGCCGCGAAGACGCTCGGCATCGACGCCGCACGGCTGCACGCCACCTCGCGGCTCGACCGCGACGTGAGCGGCGTGGTGGTGTTCGCGCTCACGAAAGCGGCGGCCGAACGGCTGACGCGCGCGCGGAGCGCAGGCACTTACGATCGACGCTACGTGGCCCTCGCGACGAGGGACCCGCGGCCCGCGCGAGGGACGTGGGACGCTCCGATCGGTCGCGCGCGCGATCCGCGCCTGCGCATGGTCCGCGGGCGTGATCCCATCGCGGCGGCCACGCGGTACGCCGTGTGCGGCTCGTCGCCGAGCGGAGTCTCCCTGCTCGGCGTCGCGCCCGTCACCGGCCGCACCCACCAGATCCGCGTTCACGCGAGCCACGCGGGCGCGCCGCTCGTGGGCGATCGCGACTACGGCGGTCCGATGCGCGTCACGCTGTCGACGGGTCGCGTCCTCGAGCCGCGGCGCGTGGCCCTGCACGCGCGGCGCGTCATCGTGCCCAGCGCGACCGGCGCGCCCATCACGGTCGAGGCGCCGGTCCCGCCCGAGCTCGAAGCGCTGTGGACCGCGCTTGGCGGCGACGCCGGAGCGTGGGACCTTGCGGCCAGTTGCGCTCCGCTCGACTGACCGCCGGATGATCACGAACCTCTCGAGGATCGAGAAGACCCGGGTCGCGTTCGCGCTCGGCGCGCTGCTCGCCTACGCGGTCGGCGCGGCGGGCGCGGTATCGGCGCTCGCCACGGAGCCGGGTCACGCCGGCCACACGATCGACGTGAGCCGCGTGCTCGACGCGGGCGCGCCGCCCGGCGCGCCGCCCGAGATCGTGATCGCGCCGATCCCGGCCGACCCGACGCCCATGGTCGAGCGATCGCAATGGGTCTTCGATCTGCGCTGGGATCGCGGCGACGTGTGGCTCCTCGGCGTCCAGCCGCTCGAGCTTCCCGCGCCCCGCGAGACGCCGCGCGTGATGGGCCGATTCGCGCTGGAGCTCTTCGAGGGCGCCGCGCTCATCGAGCGGGTGCGCTTCGACTTTCCGCTCCTGGGGTCGTTCGTTCCGACCGACGGGGGCCACGCTTCGTCGTTCTCCCAGAGCCTGCGGACGCGTATCGGAGTGGTGTTCCCGGCCACGGCGCGGGGCACGCGCCTCGAGCTCTGGGACCGCGCCACGAATCGGCGCTGGTCGCTGCCGTGGCCGCCAGCGCAGCCTGCGCCCGCCTCGCCCGCCTCCAGGTGATGCTGGCCGAGGCTGAGGACCGGCTGAACTGGGCTGGGCCGGGCCGGCCGGCGGCCGGGCGACAGACGCGCGCGGCGCCTCGACTTTCCAAGACTTTTCCGCGGGCTGGCGCGTCTAATCGAGCGCGTGCCGCAGCGCCCCAAACTATGAGACGATTCGGCGGACCTATGCAATGCCCCTCCTGCCAGACCCAAGTTGACGCGTCGCAACGCTTTTGCCCGACCTGCGGCACCGTGCTGACGCCGGGCGAGGCGGGACCCGACCCGATGATCGGGCAGGTGCTCGGCGGCAAGTACACGGTCATTCGCCTCATCGGCGAGGGCGGCATGGGGGCGGTCTACGAGGGCGAGCAGAAGCTCGGGACCACCAAGCGCAAGGTCGCCGTGAAGACGCTCCACCCGCACCTCTCGCGCGACCCCAAGATCAAGGCGCGCTTCGAGCGCGAGGTGGGCACGATCGCGGAGCTCGAGCACCCGAACACCATACAGGTCTACGACTTCGGAACGACGCCCGAGGACATCCTCTACATCGTGATGGAGTTCTTGCAGGGCAAGAGCCTCGCCGACATTCTCGAGAAGGGCGGTGCGATGGCGCCCGAGCGCGTCGAGATCATCTTGCAGCAGGTCTGCGGGTCGCTCGAAGAGGCGCACGCGCGCGGCATCGTTCACCGCGATCTCAAGCCCGACAACGTGGTCCTCGTCGAGCGTGCGGGCAAGAAAGACTTTGTGAAGGTCCTCGACTTCGGGATCGCGAAGCGATCGAAGGAGGAAGACAAGGACGAGCAGAAGCTCACGCAGCAGGGCATGGTGCTCGGAACGCCGCCGTACATGAGCCCCGAGCAGTTCACCGGGCGCCCCATCGACTCGCGAAGCGACATCTATTCGCTCGGCGTCATGGCGTACGAGATGCTGAGCGGCAAGCTGCCCTTCAAGGCCGACACGGCGTGGGAGTGGGCGACGCAGCACATGACCCAGCCGCCGATCCCGATCGAGTCGCTCGCCGAGGGCCAGCGCGCGACGGAGCCGATGCGCGGCGCGCTCCGCCGGGCGCTCGCCAAGTCGCCCGACGATCGCTTCCAGACCGTGACCGAGTTCTGCGATGCCTTCTGCGGAAAGAGCGCGGGTCTCGGCGCCCTCGCGGCTCCGCCGCCCGCCGGCGGAAAGGCGAGGACCGAGATCGGGACGCCGCTCGACGTGGGCGCCGCGTTCGGAGCGCCTGGCATCGGCGGAGGCATGGGCATGGGCGGGGGCCTCGGCATGGCGCCTGGCGCGCCCGCCCAAGGGTACACCCCCGTGGGCGGCAACGTGGCGTTCCCCACGCCCGCCGGCATTCCGCAACCCCCGCCGCGCGAAGCGAAGGGCGGCAATCGAACGCCGCTGCTCATCGTTGCGGGCGTCATCGGCCTCGCGAGCATTGCCGCCATCGGGTTCGCCATCAAGGGCAGCTCCGGCAGCAAGTCCGTCGACTTCAACAACGGGAATTCGAGCGTGGCGCCCGCGCCCGCCACGTCGCTGGCGTCCCCCACGGCGGCGGTGACGGAGTCGGCTGCTCCCGTCAACCCGGGCTCGGGCGCCGACGTCCCGCCCCTCAACGGCGGCGGCGCGACGCCGCACCCGCAGCCCCACCCGAACCCCGGGCCGACGCCGCCGCACACCAACCCGGCGCCGACGCCTCCAGGCCCCCAACCGCAACCGCAGCCTCAGCCCCAACCGCAGCCTCAGCCTCAGCCTCAGCCCGCGAAGTACGACGGGCCCGAATGCCAGAAGGCCCGCACGCTGAGGGCCCTGAACCACCCGAAAGAAGCCCAGACCTACGCGCTGGCCTGCATCGCCAAGGGCGGTACGCCGTAGAAGCTCACCGCCGTGCTCCGGTCGGTGGTCTTCAGCCGTCGACGTGCGGCACGAAGCACGCGCGACAGCGGGCCTCGTAGTCGGCGAAGCCGCCGACGAAGAGCTGCCCCTCGGCTGCGACGAGGCGCTGGGAGCGGGTGCCCGGCGCCCCGCACCGCGCGCAGACGGCGTGCAGCTTGGTCACGTATTCGGCCACGGCCATGAGCGCGGGGACGGGACCGAACGGGCGGCCGCGCGAGTCTTGATCGAGCCCCGCGGCGATGACGCGAAGGCCCCGCCCCGCGAGCGATTGGGCCGCGTCAACGATCGCGTCGTCGAAGAACTGCACCTCGTCGATGGCGATCACGGTCGCCAACGGGACCTGCGCGGCGCGTTCGAGCATCGCGGAGGCCGTGGCCACGGGGAAGGCGTCGGCGTTGAGGCCCTCGTGCGAGACGACCTTGACCGCGTCGTACCGGCTGTCGACGCGCGGCTTGAAGAGAAGCACCGTCTGCCGGGCGAGGTGCGCGCGCTTGATCCTTCGCAAGAGCTCTTCGGTCTTGCCGCTGAACATCGAGCCGCAAACGACCTCGATCCAGCCCTGAGCCGCCACCTTGCCGGGCGGGTCGAAGCGGTGCGAATCGGACGAGTTCATGCCGCCCGCGGACCATAAGCGAAACCGGGGATCCCGGCAGCGCGGCCCGACCGACGCGCTCTAACCGGTACCTTCGGCGGCTGCAGCCTCACGGCCGCGCACTTCGAGCCGGTAGCGGCTGTTGATGGTCTCGATGTAGAAGACCTCGCGCCCGGCGATTCGGAGGACGCGCTTGACGGGGGTGGTCACGTACTCGTGCATCCCGTCAGGGAACTCGATGACGACCACGGACCCCTTACGAGGTGCTCGCACCAACCGACCTGCTACGGCCCGAGCGCCCTTGCCGAGCTTGCGCAAGACCACGTCCACGCGATCAAATCTAGCATCGTCTAGGACTCCGTCTACTACCAGTGGCGGTTCTCTCCGAAAAACCGTGAGACGGGTGGAATTGGGGCCATTTCGGGGGCGGCGGCCCGCGTCTCGAATGCGATGCGCACACGCGCCTGCCCCGGATCGCCTTCAAACCGCCTCCCCGGACCCCCGAAACCGACCGCCGGGGAACGGGCGGGGAGCGCCAGCCGGACGAGCGGGCCGGACGAGCTGGGGAACGAGCGAGCGGCAGCGATGCCAGGCCGAGAGCTAAACCGCCCACACGCCGCCGGCCCGCCTTGACGGGTGCGTCGGGGGGAGGGCATGTTGCGCGCCGTGGGAAAGCACGACAGCCGCAACTCGATGAAGATGAAGCGCCGCAAGGCGCAGGCGAAGAAAAAGGCGCGCGTCAAGCGCCGCACCGCCGAGCGCAAGACGGTCACCTCGGGCGTCAAGAAGCCGGCGACCCGCAAGAGGGCCGCGCCGCCCTCTTCGGCCTCGCCAGGCCCGGCGACCACGCCAACCGGCACCGCGCCGTGATTTCGTTCGCCCCATCCGGGATTTAGGCCATCCCGCTCGGCTCACGCCTGAGAGCGAGATTGGCCGCTGAGGCGCAGAGGGCGCAAAGCGAAGAGGGTTTCGGGACGCTCGTGCACCGCGTCGTACGACCCTCTCGCGCGAGTCGCTCGGTACCCACTCCTCCCACGGCTTTGCGCTCTTTGCGGCTCTGCGGCCCTCTCCATCTCCTAGGGAGCCTGACCGCCTAGGTGGATGGTCGGGAACTGTGCCGGAGGGCGCTCCTCGGTGGGGGTCTCGATGACGACCGGCTCGCCCAGGAGTCCCATGTCGCCGTCGAGGCGCTGCTCGGCCACGAGCTGCCAGCCGTTCTTGTCGCGCCACCCCTGCTTGAGGGTCGTGCTGCGGAGCTCTTGCTGCTCCGGGCGGTACCACGCGACGTGCACGAGAACGTCGACGTCGTGCTCGCCGTGCGCGCGCATCCCCGCGAGCTCGACGTCGGCGATCCGGACGGTCGTTCCCCATCCCCGGTGGTGCGCGGCGAAGTCTTCGCGGGCGTCGGGGGCGACATGGTCCATCGCGATCTCGCTTCGACCGAACCGCGCGTCGAGGTTCAGCTCCTGCGCGGCCTCCTGCGCCGACGCGAGCGACCCCTGAGGTGGCGCGCAGCCGACGCCCATGACGCAAGCGACCAGCGGACCGAGCGCGATGAACGTGGCAGCGAGAGCAGACGGCATGGCCTCATCGGACATCACGACCGGGGCTGCCGGGCCAACTTCCGCGCGAGGGGCGCTTCAGACATCGGGCCCATCGAGTAAGCCCGCTCTCGTCTCGCCGGCGACCCGCAAGGCAGCGAGGATCCGTTCAGAACGGCACGGCCGCGACGAAGTATGTCTTGTTGATCCCACCGCTGGCCAGGCCCTTCGCCTGCCCGGCGCGGAAGGTGAAGCCGAGGATGTACCCGACGGTCACGTCGAACCAGAGCTCGGCGCCGACGCCCGTCTTGAACTCCGCCAGCTTCGCGTCGTTGAACGCGCTCCCGTAGTCGACGTAGGCGGCCCCCGTGATCCGGTCGAGAAAGATCGGCAAGGTCGACGGACCGCGGTCCACGTTCACGATGGGGAAGCGGTATTCCGCGTTGAAGATGCTGTAGTAGCTCCCGATCTCGGCGACCTGCGGGTAGCCGCGCAAGGCCACGCCCCCCTGAATGAGCGAGTTCCGAACGACGTCGATCACCGAAAGGTCGGCGAATCCGCCGACGTAGAACGGCCCTCGCCCGCCTAGATTGCCGCCCGCGGCGCCGCCCGAGACGTGGAGCCCGAGCGCGTGGTGCCGGAGCCAGGGCATGGCGAAATACGTCGAGAAGCCGAGCGTGGCCGCGTAGCCGGTCGAGTCGCTCGCCAGCGCGGGGTCCGATAGGTCGAGCGACGCCCCGACGCCGAACCCCTGCTCGTTGCCGACGCCCCAGAGGTAACCCTGCGCGTTCGAGTAGCTCCAGCCGAGGTGCATCGTCCCGAGGGTCGAGCGCCCTGGCAGGCTCGGCGTGTCGTACGGATTGAGCGCCGACAGCGGCACGGGAAGCGTCCCCGCGACGCGCGCGAAGCTGTACGATAGGCTGAACGACTGCGAATCGAACGCCCGGGGCATCGAGTACCCCAACGCCGTCGACGCGCCCGCCGTGTCCTGGATCCACGTGACCGGCGTGCTGCCAAACTTGTAGTTCGCGCGCGGCGAGAGCGTCCGAAAGGCCGACACGCCCAGGTCGACCGGCAATCGGCCATAGGCGTACGAGACGTTTCCCTCGAGCGCGGGGTGGTGCCACTCGGTGACGAGGCTGGCGGCGATCGCGTGGATCCCGGCGATGTCGCTGCCGGCGACCGAGACGATGCTCGACTGCCCGAAGAGTCCCGGCGTGATCAGCACCGAGTAGCTGCGCGGCTGCATCGTGAGGAGCGGGTTGTACGCCTTGGCCGTAAAGGTCACGGGCGGCGGCTCGGCCGGCGGCGCGGGCCGGGTGTCTTCGTAGGGCAGCGCGTCGAGCCAGGTCGACGGGTCGAGCGGCATCACGAAGAGGTCGTACCCGTCGTGGGTGTAGCCGACGTACGCGAGCGACTTGCCGTCGGGCGACGGCTCCGGCTCGTAAGCGCCGTTGACGACGTTCGTCACCTGCTTGAGCGCGCCGGTCGCGAGTTCGTAGGCGTACACATTCGTGACGCCGGTGCGGTCGGAGTGAAAGTAGAGCCAGCGCCCGTCGGCGGAGTAGACGGGATCGCCGTCGATCGCGCGGTCATGGGTAACGTCGGCGTAGGTTCCGTCTTGCGTGTCGACGATGCGCACGTCGCGGTAGCCGCCGCGCTGCCACTCGCTATAAGCGACGTGGCGGTTGTCGGGCGACCATCGAGGCGTGAACGCCTGGTCGAAGGGCGACGCCGCCACGAGCCGCCGCGGGTTCGCGAGCGCGTGCACGCCGGCCCGGTCGGGGGCCGGCACGACGTCGGCGACGTTCAGGTACGTGGTGCCCCGGTGGTTGGTCGTGAACACCACGCGCCGCCCGTCGGGCGACATGCTGGGGTCGAGGGCTCGCCAGCCGTCGGTCCAGCGCACGCGTTGCCCGTCGAGACCGCTCGGGCTGGTCGCGTGCGCGCGGAGCTCGAAGAGGTCGTTGAACTCGAAGAGGTTCTCGTGCACGTCGCCGGAGCTGAAGACGGCCGCGCCGTCGGGCATGAACGACGCCGCGCCCGGCCCGTTCGACCGGATCATGAGCTCGCGCCGGTCGTCGCGCGCGCCGAGAACGTGACCGTTCTCGTCACGAACGAGCGGCACCGCCCAGAGCCCGGGCGTCGTGTGCCCGTCGTCCGCGTAATAGAGGAGGTCTCCCCCGTGCCCGGGCCAGGCGTTGTTCGGGATCCAGCGCGGATGCTCGGCTGTGTTGCCGCCGTGGGTGAGGCGCGTGCCCTCGCGGAGGCCTCGCGCGCGGATCGCCTCGGCTTGCGCGCCGAAGCCGCGGCGCATCGAGTCGACCCACGAGCGATAAAGCTCTTCGTAGGTGCGGCCGGTCGCGCGGCGGATCGACCGATTGATGCCGTAGGGAACGATCTGGTACGCGTAGTCGTCGATCATCGCGCGGATCGCTTGCTCGCCGTACG
>ODAK010000798.1_pt1 | contig 35903 bp, 32 predicted proteins | sample 1539591 | NCBI WGS metagenome assembly ODAK01 (sample SAMEA3539303, study PRJEB22396) | soil metagenome | biome: tundra; feature: field; material: soil | place: USA | collected 2010-05 | depth 0.15 m | reverse complement strand
TTCCGTTTGGGAGTTCACTCCCGACTTAATGGCAGTGCTTGTTCAGAGGTTCCCTAAGCGAGAGAAAAACCGAAACGATTTTTCTCGCTTTAAGGCGCAAAGAATGCCTTCTAGCGCAGATTCTGAGTTGGTGTATCCGGGGAGCACCGCTTCAGCGATGCATTTGAAAGTTGCCTCTGAATTCGGCTTTAGCCGCTGAGGTAACTAGAGCTCTTACCTCAGCGGCTAAAGCCTCGTCCTTTTTGCAGACTTAGTATGCACGCCTGAAAGGCGTGCTCCACCCAACACCGGATACAGCAACTCCGGAATCGCTCTAAATGCGAACCACCAACCCGCGAACAGAAAAAAGAGGCCGTGCGGCCCCTTTCATTCCTGCCTTGACTTCCAGAGCGTTGTCGCGCTCCTTACTGCGAGCAAGTATCGCTGACATGCTTCAGGCTGGTAACGTGTAGGTCGGTGGAGGGAGGCCTCGACGGCACGGCGCGGCTCTGCTCCAACACCGTGAAGGAACGGCGAGTTGCGCATTAGATTGTCGCGATTTGTAAAATTTCTGTGACATTTTTGTTATATGGCTAGACCAAACTGGGATTCCGGTCCGACTCACCGCCTAAAACCTGCATGAACACGGGGTTTAGCTGCTCGGCGGCCAAGAGCCGACCAATCTGAAGGAAAGGGGGTAACTACGTTAATAATAGTTGCATTGTGCCATTTCTTGTGTTTCAATCCTACCACCTGCCTAGAACACCGTTCAACAGGTAACGAAACCAAATTGCTCAACGAAATCGACACGAAAGCCGTGTTCCAATCAATCACACCTGCCGAGTTGCGAAACTACTGCGCGCAAGCAACACCCAATGCGCCTTGTAGAGTTAAGGAGAATGGGATCACTATGACAAGAAATACCGCGAGAATAATCGGTTCGTCCGTGCTCGCCATGGGCGTGCTCTTACTCTGTACCCTGCCGCTGTTCGCGCAGGACAACAATACCTACCTTCAACATGCGGTAAGGTTTGGGATTTCGCCTCGGCTCGATGAGCTAGCCAAACTGCCTCAGGCACCGCAGTACGGCTTTCACGAAGCCAACCCGGTTCGCCGCATTCCCAAGCGCCCCATCGGACCAGTAGTGGATACGGTGGAACAGCGTGGGGCTGCTCCGTCAGCCAATTATTCCATCATTGCCAATATCCTTGGAGTCGGCAATGGCTTTCCGAATTACAGCGTTCCTGACGCTCCCCCCGATACGAACATGGCGGTGGGCGACACCCAGATCGTGCAGTGGGTCAACGTCTCCTACACGGTATGTAACAAGACTACCCTCGTGTGTGGGCCGGCCATCGCCGGCAACCTGATTTGGAGCAGCCTCGGCGGGAACTGCGCCAGCAACAATGCTGGCGACCCCATCGCCCAGTGGGACGGGGTGGCGCATCGCTGGCTCCTGGCTCAGAACTTCTTCAGTGGGAACTTCGGTGTTTGCGTCGCTATTTCCCAAACCAACGACGCAAACGGCGCTTACTTCCTCTATCAGTTCCCGGCGCTAAACAACGGCTTCCCCGACTATCCGAAGTGGGGCGTCTGGGTAAACAACTACGGGCAGACCTGGAACAACTTCGGTGTGGGCGGCGGCGGTTTCGTCGGTCCGGTGTTCTGCGCTTACAACCGCGCAAAACTGCTGGCTGGCGACAACACGGCTGAGCAGATTTGTCACCAGTACCCCAATAATTCCCCTAACTTTGAGGACAGCTTGCTGCCGGCTGACATCGATTTGGGCCCTCCTCCGAGTGGCGAGGATCAGTTCGCCATCGGCAGCCTAGGCGATATCGACAATACCCACGTCTCGCTGTACTCGGTGCACGTTACTACAAGCCCATTTAGCGCAACCTTCACGGGCGACAATGACTCACAACTGCTGAGCATTGCGAACTTCACCCCTTCTTGCCACGGCAGCTTTGGCGGCGCTTGCGTTCCGCAGAAGGGCATATCCGACTTGGCCGACTCTTTGGGCGATCGCATGATGTATCGCTTCGCCTATTCTAACGATGTCCAAGGGACTAGCGTCCCACCGTGCTTTACTTGTACGCCTCCGCGCTTCCAGCACTATTTGGTCAACTGGGACGTGGAAGCCTCGGGTGGCAACATCGGCCCGCGGTGGATGGAGCTGCGCGCGCCCGAAAGTAACGTCCCCGTTACCTCGCTCACCGTGTTCCAGCAGGGTACCTACGCGCCCGACGGGAACTGGCGCTGGATGGGTTCGCTTGCCAGGGACAGGATGGGCAACATCCTGCTCGGCTACAGCGTATCCTGCGGAAGCACCTGCCCGGGCGGCACTTCCGGGGGAGTTTTTCCCTCGGTGTACATAACCGGACGTACCATCAGCGACCCACCCGGCACTATGGAAGCGGAGACCCAAGTGGTGGGCGGCGCAGGCTCGCAGCCGGATACCTCCAACCGCTGGGGCGATTACAGCAGCATGCGCCTCGACACTAACGACACTCTGAACGGTTGCACCTTCTGGTACACCCAGGAGTACTACATGGTTACGCAGCGCTTCGACTGGAGCACTCGAATCAATTCAGCGACGTTCTCGAACTGCACCGGCGGGAACTAGAAGCAACCTCTGCTGGGCCTTACGGCCTAGCGACGATACAGTAACTAACCTCAACCTCAGGGCATCCGAAACCGGATGCCCTGTTTCTTTTTCCCCTTGATATTTCTGCGCTTTCCGTCCGCATGAGTTTGTATCAGGGGACGACTTCAGAGGCAACGGAAAAATGCTGTGTGAAACCGAGGGGAGTGTACTTGTTGGTGGTAGCCCCCGCATTTATGCGGGGGAAGGAGCGCTTCAGCGCTTCAGGAAAAGCTTCCACTTTGACCATGCGCTTTAGCGCTGGGCATTGCAAAACCCGGGGCTAAAGCCCGTTTCAAAATCGACTTGTTTTCCGCTGGACTGAAGTCCAGCTCCCCCTGCTAAAACAGGGGGCTTCCACCAAAAGCGTTCCCCCGACTTTTTCAGCAGCCTCTTCAGCCGTGCCCATTCAAAGCGTGAAGCCCTTCAGGCGAAGGCCCGCACTACCCAACTTACAAGGCACTCTGGAACTGCTTTAATCTCCAATCAAGAGCCTGGCATTGGAGACGAACTGCCTGTAAGTTCTGCTCTATTCCTTCTCGACGACGAAATTTCCGAGGACCAGGGTGTCCATTTCGCTCTTGGTGAAAGTATTGAAGGCGTTGGCCGGGGTGTTCACGATGGGCTCACCCTTGAGGTTGAAGGAGGTGTTGAGCACGGCTGGCACACCGGTGGCTTGGCCAAAGCGTTCGATCAGCCCGTAATAGCGAGGGCTGACGTCGCGAAAGACAGTCTGCAAGCGCCCGGTGCCGTCCACGTGAGTGATCGCCGGTAACAAGCTCTGCTTGCTGGGACGCACCGGGACAACATAGAGCATGTAGCGCGCCGGATAATGCTCGATTGCGTTCGGCAGATCAAAGAACTGCTCGGCGCACTCGGCCACTACCGACGGGGCAAAGGGACGGTAAGGCTCGCGAAATTTAATTTTGGTGTTGACGATGTCCTTCATCGCCGGATTACGAGGATCAGCGAGAATGCTGCGGTTTCCCAAGGCGCGCGGCCCCCACTCGAAGCGGCCCTGGAACCACCCAATCACCTTCCCCTGTTGCAGATGGTCAACCATCATGTCGAGGAGTCGATCGTCGTCCTCAATATTTTGATAAGGGATCTTATTTGTGTCGAGAAAGTCCCGTACTTCGGACGGACTGTAGGCTTTTCCCCAGTAAGCATGGTCCATGCGAAACCGCCGTGGATTTCCCAGCAACATGTTGTCGGCCCACAAGGCAGCGCCCAGAGCGCCGCCACCATCGCCGGCGGCAGGCTGAATGAACAGTTCCTCAAAGCCGGTCTCTCGCATGAGGCGCTGGTTGGCAACACTATTCAGGGCCACTCCTCCCGCCATGCAGAGTCTCTTCAATCCTGTCTCTCTCTGGAGATTTCGCGCCATTCCCAGCAAAACCTCTTCGGTGACCTGCTGAATGCTGGAGGCGATGTCGGCGTAATGCTGGTTCAGCTTACAGAGCTCGTTGAAGTTCGCCGGAGGATCGCCAAAGTAGGTGGGAAACCCGGAGGCGGCGGTGAAGAACAGCATCTTCGGGGGACGAGGTTCGCCGAACAACTGGGTGAATCGACCGTTGAAAGTCCGGCTTGTGGAATGAGGGAAGCAGAAGTAATCCATGTCCAGGGAGAAAGAGCCGTCGGACTCCTGCCGGATCAGCTTCCAGACCTTTTCGACATAGCGGGGTTGGCCGTAAGGCGCCATCCCCATGACCTTGTATTCTCCCTCATTGACCTCGAACCCGAGGAATGCGGTGAAGGCGCTGTAGAGCAGTCCCAAAGAGTGGGGGAAAAGCATCTGCTTGCGCATCTCGATCTGGTTGCCGCGTCCAATCCCCCAGGTACCCGTCACCCACTCGCCCACTCCATCCACGGTTAGGATGGCCGCTTCCTGGTACGGCGAACATAAGAACGCGCTGGCGGCATGGGACAGGTGATGGTCGCAATACAGCACCCGGTCCCGCGGTATTCCCAACTTCTCGGCAATCTTGGAGCCCACCCACAGCTTGTCGATCATCCACGTGATCATGGACTCGCGGAAGACCTTGTAGGACTGGGGATAGGTTTGCAGGACGGTCATCAAGATGCGGTCAAACTTGCGGAACGGCTTCTCATAGAAGACCGCGTAATCCACGTTCTCACCCTTGATTCCTCCGCTCTCCAGGCAGAACTCGATTGCCTGGTTGGGGAAGTTGAAGTCGTGCTTGATGCGGGTGAAGCGCTCCTCTTCGGCGGCAGCGATCAATTGTCCATCCTGCAGCAGGGCGGCTGCAGCATCATGGTAGTAGCAGGAAATTCCCAGGATATTCATGTCAGCCTTGGTGACGGGCCTGTTCCAAGTTGCTCGCCACCTCGGGGTGGTCCAACCACTTGACGGGGCGTTTCTTGGTGCTCAAGGAATCGGAGAAGAAACGAACAGCCAGGCCGAAAGGCAATATCAAAATGGCATAGATGATCGTTAGCAGGATACGGGCTTGAAAATTGCCAATCGCATGGGCGATCCGCTTCCAGGCAGCCCATAACCTCTTCAACTGTTGCATGGCACCCCTAGAAGAATGAGTAGATGAACGGAGCAATCGCGGAGCTCTGCGCCAGGATCAACAGGATCGCGAACAGGCCGAGCGTGATGAGAATTGGCGTCATCCACCAGCGCTTGTTGCTCCAAAAGAAAGCGAACAATTCCCCCGCAATCCCGAAACGGTGGCCGGTCGTCTTCAAAAAGCCCATAGAGATCCCTTTTCTGTCAGAGGATGAACTGTGCGCAAGATCTTATGAAGTAGTTTGCCACAAGCTGAGGAGATTGTCAGTAATGCAGTTGGCCTGCGGGCCGCAGCGCGTGCTGGGATTGCCCATTTGCGGAATCCGCGCCCGACGCTGGTACTTCCCGCTTGACCACCGGAACGGCGGAAAGATTTCTGCTGACGGCCTCGGTGACCAGCACGTTCCCCGCGGCGTTGTAGTGTATGTCTCCGAAGACGAAGTATTTCAAATACCAGCAGCCGGGTTGCATCCGGGGACACTGCTCTTTGGCCGCTAAGAAGTCCGGGAACACGGTGACGAAGCGCTTGCATTTGCCCTCGCACCACTCACGCCAGATGCGCACCTGGCGGGAATCCACGGTGTCGTGAACGATCTGGGCGGGATAGGGAAACACGACAACGCTGATGGGAATGTTGCGTTGGGCCAGCTCCTGCCAAAGCAGAGCCATCTTGGCCTTCTCCTTGGCGATGCCGCCCTCCAGCCCAAGCGGAGCATAGCCTGTCTCGAAGGGCAAGGTGTCAGAGACCCGCCGGTAAGTCCACGCCGACTTCTCAAAGTCGAATTCGTTGCCGTTGTTTCCCCGGTCGAGGTGATAGCAGCCAAACCTGACCAGCGTTTTCTCGAATAGCTCGTAGATGAAGTTGGTCAGGAGAAAATGCTCACTGATGGTCATCCGCAGCCTCGAATACCAGTTGCGGTCAAAGTAATGCCGCTCCGGTAAGGCGACAACCCCTGACGCGCTTACGTCCCGGAAGAAGGCGGCTTCGTCTTGTGCGTCGGAGATGTCGATAAACACGATGGCCTCGTCGAAATTCACTCCTTCGTGCAACGCCATACGTGCGGTATTGAGGTAGTTGGACGGAGAGTAACCTCCTACACCGCCATTCAGAAAGTCGTACTGCGGAAAATTGGCCGCGATTTGTCCCACAAAACTATCGTTCCACGCCTCCATGCCTTCGGTAAAGGAATCGCCAAGCATGAGAACTCTGGGCTTGGTATCGCCCAGGGGGACTTCCCTGATCTGCTGGTCGCGGAAGCCCAGGCTGTTGGTCATCAAGGGGTATCTCTGCCCGCCCCAGGCGCGAATGCAGGAGCAATCAGGTCTCAAACTGAAGACGCGCGTCATGTCGCGGACGGTGAAGCATCCCAACCCTTTCCCGGTCACCCGAAGGGCATACCTCTGGACCCTGGCGGTATGAAACCAATCAAGGGCCAGAAATAGCGCTACACAGAAGAGGAGGACAAACAAAAGCAATAAGAGCTTTTTCCCGAGTTGCGTCCCGGGGGAGTTCGAGGCAGGACCGGGGTCCCGAGCTTCCGTTTGAGTCGTGTTCACTGGATTCCCTTTTCTCTTCCGTCCCAACCTTAAAATACCCTATAGCAGTTTCAAGAATCCCTCTGTAACAGGGCACGGCTTCAGAGGCTGGTGAAAGAGTCAGGGGAACGCTTTTGGTGGGAGCCCCCTGCTTCAGCAGGGGGAGATGGACTTTAAGTCCAGCGGAAAAGCGTTCAGTCTTAAAATCGGCTTTAGCCGCGGGACTTGCCGGGGCCAGCGCTAAAGCGCATGATCAAAGTCGAAACTTTTTCCGGAGCGCTGAAGCGCTCCTTCCCCCGCATAAATGCGGGGGCTCCCGCCAAGAAGTACACTCCCTCTGTTCGCACAGCATTTTCCCGCACCCTGTTCAGCCGTGCCCTGTTACAAACCGGTTTTTGAAACACGTTCTAGTCGTCACAGCTTTGCGGACGCATTACACTCGCTGCCGCCTCAGCGCGTAATGCTGACGTCATCCCAATAGATCGTGCCTGAGCCCGGACGGCGCATGAGATGAACGCGGATTGCGCCATCCCGGCCGACTGTCCCAGAGATTGAAATCGGTTGCCAGTCAGGCCGGCAGTTCAAAACACGACTCGAGATAGTGCCGCTGGTGCTGGGATCGAACACCGCGAGTTGAGCGGTCGCGCTGGCCTCCTTCGAACCCGAGACCCAGGCGGAAATCGTATATGTTGTGCCGGGTTGCAAACCGTTTACATCCTGATAAACGCTACCCGCACCGTCCGTTTCGGCCAAGCTGTAAGAGCCGGTGTGGGCAGTCTCCCGGGTGGCAGTCGCCTTCAGGTCCCACATCGGAGTCCATGGGCCAGAATCGCCGTCTTCAAACCCGGGATTGCCAAGCGCGTGCTCCAGTCGCTGATCGGCGGTCATAAGCACGGGACTCAGCCCGAAGTCGGTCCGGGTGGAGCACAGGATGAAACCGTCGAGGTCGTGACATTTGCCCGGCCCGGTTGGACCCTGCGCGATGGCGGCAGCCACGTCCGCAGACACCACATAAACCGAGTCTGGTGACAGCGGCTGATGGCTGAGCTCGGCAATCGACTGGTCGCAATGAAAATCGCGCGCCATCTGGGTATAGCGTGCTGATTGATAGCTATTGGTCCTCATTTTCTGATTGACTGCCAGAAATCCAAAGGTCCTATACCCTTCCGTGCCGCCGGGCGAAGCTTTGGCGGCACATTGCCACGCCGGCAAAACAATCAGGTTTTCATGCATGGAACCCAGCTTCGACCAGATAGGCGACCGCAGTGGCGATGGATGCTCGCCATTCACGGTTACGTGCACCCATTGACGCAGAGGATTGGTGTCGGCGATTTGCAGTAAAAGAACCGCCGCCAGCAGCAGGTTTGCCCAAACGCGGCGGAACAGCAGAAGCGACGCGGCCAAGACCGCTGTCAGGATGACGTAATAAGGAAGCCAGAACAAACGCCCGGTTGCGCGCAGCGGCGCAAACAACGGCGAAAACCGCTCCGACGGATCCAGATCGAGTAAGGTACGCGAGCCGATCGTTATCCTGGTGGATAATGCCATCACGGTAAGCAGCAAGCAGCACCCTGCCAAGGGGAGCACCCATCGCAGGTCCAACATTCGCAGTTTGCGCCGCTGCACCAGCCATGCAGTCACCACGATCAGGGCCAGGCCGAGCACACCCGCGCCCAGATAGTTGTAGCCCTCGTACTGACCTGCTACCGATGCGGAGGAGAGTATCGGCAGGAGCAACGATGTCCAGCCACGCGGATCAATGGGCGCGAGCAAATTCATCGAAAAGTAGCGATAGCCGCCGCTCGCATAGCCCCGACCTCCAATAATCACCAACCCCATTGCGGCGGCCATGCCAATGCAGACGGCAATCAGCAATGCCATCATTCCCGCGGCACGAGCGAATGTCAGCCTTCGCTGCCAAAGCAGACTGACGACGGTTGCCGTCAGGACCAGCACTACCTGAAATGCAAGGTATGGATTGATGCCAACCGACACCGCCGCCAGTGCTACCGCTGCAATCACGAACCGCCGCAGGTTCTGCGTTGGCGCCAGTTGCTCCCGCAAAAAGAGGAACAGCGCTGCCAGTAGTAGCCAGTGATTGCTGAGCGAGTAATGCCCCCAGAAACGATAGGTGAGGGGAGGCGAAAGCAGGAAGAATGCGCTCGCCATTACTGCTCCCCACGAGTTTCGATCGAGGATGAGCCGAAAAATCCTGAGGGCAAAAAAGAACTGCAACGCGCACGCCAGCACGGCCTCGAGCCCGAAGTACTGCATTGGTTCCGGCAGCAGCGGTGAGAGCAGTTTCAGCACGACCGCCAGCAAGGGGTTCAGGTCGGTCAGCGCAACCGCTTCGCCCGCGGGATAGCCGAGCCTGTCGGTATAGGTGACAGGCCAATGCAGCTTCGGGTCCTGACGGAAGAGCTCCCAACTAACGTAGTGATAGGCGGGATCGAAGGGAATCCAGCCGACGTTCCGCGGATTCAGCGGTCGCGGCCCCAGCACGACCAGGGCATAGACGACAGCTGCTACCAGCGCAATTGCCAGGTCGAACCAAACCGAGCCACGACCTCCTTGCCAGGGAGCAGTACGCACATTCGGAAGCGCTGCGGGGGCATCGGGCCGCTGCCGTCCATCAGCCGCAGGTGGTTCGGTTTGGGTTTCCATGGACAACGATTGCGCAACACCGCCGGCTTGCGTTTGCGGCAGAGGAGTGCTCCCAGACGAAAAAGAGTACCACAGACGCGTCCACTCCCATTCGCCCAAAACCACAGAACTCGCGGCCAGCAGCCTCACAAATTGCATCTACCCCAGCAGGAGGATTGGCGCGACGCGGCCTCCGAAATCTGTAAGAGTGATTTTAGTAGGCAGCATTGGATGCGATTCTAAGAGTGAAGCGAAAGGTGAACGCTTGCGCAATCCCCTCCTCGCCGACGACACCCGGAAGGTTCCCATCGGCCCTAATTCTATTGTCCCCGTATCGCCATTGACCCCCTGCAAGGGCCACGCGCACAATTCTCTGAGAATCGGCTTTCCCGGGCCGGCTTCTGGGAGCAACTCCACTGCGGAGCAACTCCACGAAAAGGAGCACGTCATGAAGGCAGTTCATCAGGGAGACCTCGAACTATTGCAGCATCCTGCTTCGCAGGAACTGTTGCACTCGAAGATTCCTGCCCGCCTGGCCTATGTCTGGACCGACGGGACGCCCAGAGTGATCCCCATCTGGTTTCACTGGAACGGACGGGAATTCATCATGGCAACCCCGCCCAAGGCGCCGAAACTGAAGGCTCTGGCAAGAAATCCCAAGGTGTCTTTCACCATCGATGACAACACCTTCCCCCATAAGGTTCTCTTGGTTCGCGGCACGGCGCGCCTGGAGACGGTCGACGGAATCGTGCCCGAGTACGCGGCTGCGGCCGAGCGCTACTTCGGAGCCGAGCAGGGCCAGGCTTGGGTAAGTCAGCTTCACTCTTTGATCTCAAGTATGGTCCGCATCACGATTGTCCCGGAATGGGTCGGTCTGCTGGACTTCGAGACCCGTTTCCCCAGCGCGCTGTCGTCTTGATCTTGTTATGGATTCGGATTGCCGACTGTCTGCGCTGTGACTTTCTGCCGGAATGTCACATGGTGTCAACCTAGATTCAGGATCGACGGCGAATCCCGCGCTATCGGCATCTGCTAGTGCGCCAGATGGTGCAAAGGCAATACCTTCCAAGGCCGCCTCAATCCACGAACATACGTTCGCTCACTACGGTGCGTGACCTGAGTCACTGACCCAGTGTGCGGTTTCGAATGATAACTAGCACACGTTTGCAACTACGGCGTGCCGACCCAACGGCTCCCCGTTTGCTGACGCACGTCGAAAATCCCGAGAGTGGGTTGTGGAAGTTTTTCTCACCGCCGTCTGCAAAAACTCGTCTGTTGTCTGCCGGTCGTCCCGGAGCCCCCGGCTTCGCCGCCGGTCTCTGTTTAGCACGTTACCTCTCATGGTGACGCTGTTCTTATTATCTGTATCGTTTACAACCCGGTGTTCTGCAACCGGCCCTACCAGCGACGACTGCCTGGCGTGCCATAGCGACAAGACCATGACCACCAAGCGCGGCGGACGCACGGTCTCGCTCTTCGTGGACCAGAAGAAATTTGCCGGTTCTATTCACGGCTCTTTACAGTGCACCAACTGCCACGCTGACCTGGACGGCAAAGACCTGCCTCACTCCACGCCTCTGGCAAAGGTGAATTGCGGCTCCTGCCACAGTGACGAGGCCCAACTGTATGCAAAATCGTTGCACGGGAAGGCGGTTACTCGTGGCGACTCCCTGGCGCCGCGGTGCGTGACCTGCCACGGCAATCACGACATTCTGCCGGTGAAGGACCCGCGCTCGTCGGTGGCGGCGATGAAAGTCCCCTTCCTCTGCGGGCAGTGCCACCGCGAGGGCACACCCGTCCAGACGACCCGCAACATCCCAGAGCATGACATCCTGGAAAACTACTCCGAGAGCATCCACGGCGAGGCCTTGCTGAAGAAAGGACTGATCGTGACGGCCAACTGCGCCTCGTGCCACACCGCGCACTCGATTCTGCCGCATACCGATCCCAACTCCTCGATCGCGCGCCGCAATATCGCCGCCACCTGCACCAAGTGCCACGCCAACATCGAACTGGTGCATCGCAAGACCATTCGCGGTGAGCTTTGGGAGAAGCAGGCAAACAGTCTTCCCGCCTGCGTGGATTGCCACCAGCCGCACAAGATTCGGAACGTTTTTTACTCGCAGGGCATGGCCGACGCCGATTGCATGCGCTGCCATTCCAATACCAACCTGAAGTCGGCGGACGGACGCCCGATGCTGGTGCGGGTCAGCGAAGTGGCGGGCTCGCGCCACCTGAAGGTGGCCTGCAGCCAGTGTCACTCGGAGGTGAACGCGTCGCGGGTGCGCCCCTGCGAGACCATCACCCACCCGGTGGATTGCTCTTCCTGCCACGCCGAAGTCGGACAGCAGTACCAGCTCAGCACGCACGGCCAGATGCACGCCAAGGGCGACACTAACGCTCCGTTCTGTAAGGACTGCCACGGCTCGCACCACGTTCTGGGCAAGCACAATCCGGAATCGCTCACCTTCCCGACCAACGTGCCCGATCTTTGTGCCAAATGCCATCGCGAAGGCCAGAAGGCTGCCCTGCTCTATACCGGGACGGAACACAGTATTATTCCCCGCTACAACGAGAGCATCCACGGCAAGGGCCTGCTGAAGAGCGGCCTGACGGTGACCGCGACCTGCACCAGTTGCCACACAGCGCATCGAGAGCTGCCGGCCTCCGATCCGAACTCAACGGTAAACCCGAAAAACTTGCCCGACACCTGCGGTACCTGCCACCATGGCATCGAGGAGCAGTTCGTCCAAAGCGTCCACTCCGCCACGGTAACCAAGACCGATAAACCGTTGCCGGTTTGCAACGACTGCCACACCGCTCACTCCATCCGCCGCACCGACCAGGATGGATTCAAGCTCGACATCATGACCACCTGCGGGCGCTGCCACGGAGAGATTGCCAAGACCTATTTCGATACCTATCACGGGAAAGTTTCCAAACTCGGATACACCAAGACCGCGAAGTGCTATGACTGCCACGGCGCTCACGACATCCAGAAGGTCACCGATCCGCGGTCGCACCTGAGCCGCGCCAACGTGGTTGCGACCTGCCAGAAGTGCCACTCGGATGCGACCCGGCGCTTCGCCGGATATCTCACCCACGCCACCCACCACGATCCCAAAAAGTTTCCGTTCCTTTACTACACGTTCTGGGGGATGACGGCGTTGCTGATAGGCACGTTTACCATAAGCGGCGTCCACACCCTGCTGTGGTTCCCGCGTGCCTTGCAGATGCGGCGCGAACTGCGCGCGGAGGAAGCGCTCGAAGAGAAAGCACTCGAAGCGGAAGCCGAAAGCAACTCTGGCAAGACAGATGCCGACGCGAAGGATGGCGACGATGCCCAGCAGTAAACCGCAAGGCGCAGCCACGGTGGACCACGAGGCGGGACCAATCCCAGTGCAAGTGGCGCCGCGCGCCGAAGTTCGGCCGAAAGCAATTCGGGTAGTTGACGGGCGCGAGTTCGTCCGCTTCCCCCACCTCTACCGCGTGCTGCACGCCTGCATGATCGTCAGCTTCCTTACCCTGGCGGTCACCGGACTTTCCCTGAAATTCTCCTATACCCCTTGGGCGGCGAGGTTCTCGCGCCTGCTGGGCGGGTTCGAGACCGCGGGATATGTCCACCGCTTTGCCGCCATCGTCATGTTCAGCACGTTCACCGCGCACGTGATCGGACTATTTAAGCAGAAGCGCCGCAACAAAACGACCTGGAAAGCGATCCTGTTCGGGCCCAACACGCTGCTGCCTACCAAGCGCGACGGACAGGAGTTCGTGGGCACTATAAAGTGGTTCGTCGGCAAGGGGCCGCGACCCAAGTACGGGCGCTGGACCTACTGGGAGAAGTTCGATTACTTTGCCGTGTTTTGGGGGATTGTGGTCATCGGCTCCACCGGGCTCACGCTTTGGTTCCCTATCTTCTTCACCCGGTTTTTGCCGGGCCCGTTCATCAATGTGGCCACCATCATCCACAGCGATGAGGCCCTGCTGGCCACCGGTTTCATCTTTACCGTGCATTTTTTCAACACCCATCTACGGCCGGAAAAATTTCCCATGGATACCACCATTTTCACCGGCCACATGCCATTGGCTGAATTGAAGCGCGACAAACCTCGAGAGTATGCCGCACTGCTTGCCGCCGGTGAATTGGAACAGCACCTGGAAGAACCGCAGCCCGCCATTGTGGTCAAGACCATCCGGGTGTTTGCCTGGATCGCGCTGGGCACCGGCTTCAGCGTAGTTATCTGGATCGTGTACGCGATGCTCTTTGCATACCGATAGGGGTTGGCGCGCAGGACGTGAATAGGCAACAGGAAAGAAAAGGAAAAGCGCCGCCTTTAATCTGGACTATTCATAAGCGCACGTAATTTCTTGGATTGTCATCCTGAGCGACGAGCGCAAACGGGGTCCCCAGCAAGCACCGGGTTTGTGCTTGCTGGGGTGTTGGAGCGAGGAGTCGAAGGAACCCTATGGTCCAGCAAATCCCAGACTTGTTGTTGTGCCGGGCGGCCACACTGTGATTTCTTGCAGGTATAGGGGTCCTTCGACTCCGCGCTCGCCCGACCCGCAAAAGAGCAGGTCAGGCGGGCGCTACGCTCAGGATGACACCTCGCCTTCATGAATAATCCAGGTTAATCGCTGGAGGCATTGAGTAATAGTTTTGAGACGCACGAGCACATCGTCTGCATTGAATGGGAGCATGTCATGAAAAGACGAATTGTTTGTCTACTTGGCCTTATTTCCTTAGTGCTGTGGATGAGCACCTGCTCACAGGACAAGAAGATCGTAGCCCAGGGAGCGGCCAGCGACTGGCTAAAGTTGGTGGACGCCGGCAATTATGCTCAGAGTTGGGACGACACCGGGAACGTACTCAAGGCCAATGTCGCCAAAGACCAGTGGCTGGAAGTGCTATCACGCAATCGAGGACCGTTGGGCGCCCTGATCTCCAGAAAGCTGACCTCGGCAGAGTACACAACCAAGCTTCCCGGGGCTCCTGATGGGCAGTATGTCGTCCTTCAGTATGAAAGCAGCTTCGAGCACAAGAGCTCTGTACGCGAAACCGTCACACCCATGTTGGACAAAGATGGAAAGTGGCGAGTGTGCCTGTACGTCGTGAAATAAGGTACTCCCATCAAGTCCCATTGTCGCGGGGGAATGCACGCCTGAAACAGACTGCGGAAAAATGCTGGGGAGCGCTTTTGGTGGGAGCCCCCTGCTTCAGCAGGGGGCGCTGGACTTAAGTCCAGCGGAGAAGCGTTCGCTCTTAAAATCGGCTTCAGCCGCGGGATTTGGCGAGGCCAGCGCTAAAGCGCATGATCAAAGTCGAAACCTTTTTCGGAGCGCTGAAGCGCTCCTTCCCCCGCATAAATGCGGGGGCTCCCGCCAAGAAGTACACTCTCTGGGTTTCGCACGGCATTTTTCCCCAGCCCGCCGCCTTCAACGCGGGGCCAATGTGCTCGGCTCTGGTCTCGGCTTCGTTCATGGAGTTTCTCAAGCAGGAATCATGGCAGGATGCGGAAAGCGCGATTGCGAGTGGAGCGATACACGGCAAAATCCCGGCGGTCGAGGGTGAAGATGGTGTCGATGCCTTCGCGGCCAGCCAGATAAACCAGCGCGGCGTCGGCCAGTTGAGGACGGATGTCCTCGTACTCCTTCATCACTTCGGCAATCGCGCTGGCCTCGGCGCCGGCCAGCGGAAGCAGTTCCAGAAAGCCGCCTGGCTTCTCGGAAAAGCAGCTTCTTAGAAGTTGCTGGACAGCCCGCGGATGGGAACGCAATAGCCACACCGCCTCGGTGATCACCGGCCAGCAGGAAAATAGAGGGCCGGGGAGTTGATGCAGGGCCTTGACGCAAGCGGCGTGGTGCTCGTCCACGCTGGAGAGAATGGCAACCAGGGGTCCGGTGTCCACCAGTACGCGACGCTTCATTTGGATTTCCCGAAACCTTCCAGGTGGCGGGGATTGGAGCTGAGGTCGGTTGCCGGAGATTTGCGGCCGCGCCCTATACAGCCAATCAATCCCGCTTCTTCGGCCAGTTCGTAGGCTGGCCGCGCCTCGCTGGGCTGCCCAAGATAGGTTTCCAGGGCTTCGCGGACCAGTTCCGACTCCGGCTGCCCTTTTATCCGCGAGCGGTGGCGCAGGCGCTGCCCAAGAGTCTCCGGGATGCGAATTGTTATACGGGCGGATGCCATGTCTGACATTATAGCGTAAATGTCAGACAAGCCCACGGCGGCGGACGTTCTCCATCCAATAGCGGATACAGCAACCCTGGAATGGCCTTAGCCGCTGAGGTCGAGGCGATACGTACAGGCATGACTGCCCCGCCCTAGCCAAAAGCAGGCTAGAACGGGGCACCCAGATCAGGGTTTTCGTGCGCATCTAATGCGCTTGGCCGGGGCACCCGGCAGTTCATCCTGTCTGTTGATTGAGGGCGTCTGCGATCGCGTGTAAGGAACTCACGCACTTGATCAACAGGTCTCTTCCTTGCATGACGAACGGCAACGTTCTATCCACGTGGGCCAACGCGTACGCTTCGTCGAGGTCCTCGCTAGTGACGTGCGCGTCTGCCAATCGCAGATTGTAGATGCCATGTAACGGCGCGAGTGCGGCGTACGCCCTCTCTTCCCCGGTGACCGTGCCAAGAACCTTCTCCAGTGACTTCAAAGAACCCCACTTCTCTCCCTGCGGTGGCGCCACAATCTTGTGAAGCGCTGCGGTATCGATGTGCTCGACAACCACGCGCACCAAGTCTTTCGCCAGTCCATAGAGACCCGATGGGCTCAATACCTTGAAGCGGTGGCAGGACCTGAATACTTCTTCGGAGTCGGCGTGCGGTCGAAACAACGGCATACCGAAGCGGTTCGTGAAGGCTTCATTCAGAACTGCGACGCTGACCCGAAGAGACGGTTCCAGCGGTTGGGTTCGTGCGGGTATTCCCTGTCCTTGTGCTGAGAACAGTTCCGCAGACACCTTCCCTTCGGGGCTGACGTTGAATCCAGCCCAGACGCGCTGGAGCCATTCGGGTTGCAGGGTCACATCTTTGGCGTAAGCGTTTACCAATCCAAGACTGTTGATGCCGAAGGGAACGCGATAATCCGGTGATCCTCTTACGCCGCCTGTTTCCCTCGTGTACCACTCCAATGCTCCACCGCGCCGCTCCATGAGAGCGGGTATTATGTCGGGTTTGAACCACAACCATCTGCCACTGTCGATCAGACTCTTTGCTGTCTGCTTCTTGCCTGCTGCGTCCACGACGAAGGCGATAGGCGGCTGTGGTTCGTCGCGGCGAATGCGGGTACTCCTGTCACCTGGCTCAACCCACTCGTCGCGCCAGACCTCACCAATGACGCGATACAGCTTCCGCCTTTCTGAGACCTTGCGCGTGAAGCTCGAAGTCGCTGTCTCATCCGAAATACCAATCTGTGGCACGTCTTCCTCGAAGTCGAGGTTGGTCCGGGTTACGCGCAGCACCGCCATGGAACTGCCAAACCCAGTCGCCGCCTTCATGAATTGCGTCAATGCGCCCTTCCCACCGTTCACCGTCTTTGTATGTGCCGTCTGGTTTCGGCCACCTGAAATCCGGCTCTGCTTCGACAACCTCTTGCCGCTCTCGGTACCACGAGATAAGCAAGGTCATGCGTCTTGCGCAAAGATAGTCTTTCAGGTGCTCGGCGCGTACCTCCAGCAGCCTCGGCCTGTTGTCCTCGTCCAGCATCAGGCGAACCACTTCGATGTAGTCCTCGCCCATTGCAACCCAAACGTTCCCCTCCCGCTTCAGGCCGAGCGTAATCACGAAGTCAGGGTGGATGTGCCACGTTGGTGGTTCGGCAGAATTGCCGCGTTGTGACATCACTAGCCACACTGCGCCCTTTAGCTGCTTGTCCTCATACTCATCCGCCGCGACGTAACGACGCCGACGCCGGTCTGCGTAACCGCAGTGGTCGTGCGCGAGGCCAAAATCCATCCAGCCTAGGCGTGCGGCTGCATCGCGCTTGCTTAGCGGAACGGCAAGCGATCCTGCGCCGAAGAACTCGGACTTATGTCCGAGATGGCCCCACTTACCCGTTTCACTTCGTTGGCTTGCGCGAAGCGGAATCCACACTGCGCTGTCGAATCGGCGCTTGCGAATTTCCGCCATTTCGAACCATTTCTGTTCCATGGCTATAACGTTTGTAGCGATACCACCCCTGCGACCATGCCGGTTATGAAGCAGTTGATCGTGAATGGCCTGAGAGGTTGGCGCCATTCATGCATGCCCTGAACTTAGCACATGCTCGCGCCCCAGGGGAACGGTCGTCCGGCGGGCCTTGACGGTCTTTACACGCCGGATCGACTTTAATAAGCAATGAGGAGTGGAAAAATGGCTGAAGGAGTCGAAACTGTAACCTGATACTTTACTTACTTGTTGACGGGTGGCCCAGCCAAGCAAGCGGGTGATACCACTCAGATGAGGGTGCCCCGTCCAAGCCGGTTTTGCTTGGGCGGGGATTTTATCTTGGTTGGAGAGAGACTTGGAATTTTGTATCACGCCGTGTGTTCGCGTGCCGACGAAAGTCAACACACCCACCCAAGCAAAAGAAGCTTGGGTGGGGCACCCGGCTGTTAACTAATTAGTACTGGTGTAGGAATTTCCCCCCTCCAATAGCTATCCCCGTCAAACAGAGGGCCCGGTTGAGTGTCCCACTCATCCGCGGTTTCGAATGAGTGGGACCGACGGGCGCTAGCTTGGCAACTTTTCCTCGGCTAGCCGCTGTATCTCCTGTGCTCGCTGATCGGCATCGCGAACCAGTTGCTGCGCTTCGTCGGGGAGTTGGAAGTCATTCCGGGTTAAAAGGAGTTGCAGATCGGCACGCAACAGCAGGGTCTTAGCCTCGCACTGCTGTTGGAGATAGTTGAGAGCTTCCTTCAAAAGACGGAACTCGCGTTCGCGCGTGCGGTTTTTCCAGAGCAGCCAGCCGAAAGCCAGCCCCAGGAGGACGAATCCGAGACGGTAGAACATCATCCCGGGATGCGCGGCTGACTCGTCAACAAAGCTGTTGCCTTCCACTCTGCCGTCCATGGCGGTGTCAATAATCAAGGCGGCGATTCCAAAACCGATACCGAAGATGATCTCTTTGTATTTTTGGAACATGTCTTTCCCACTCCTCGCCGCAATAACGATACACCTGCCGGACAGCAAACGGTCGCGCGCCCCCCGGCCCGCACTCCGCCTACAAGTAGCGACAACGTGTTTCAACACGAAAGATCGCGCACGCGAATTGCACCAGAAATGGTGCTGTAGCAAAATCCCCTCAATGCGTAATACCCCGCCCGCGGGTTGACCGGATTTCGCGCGCAGCCTAACATACCGCCAAATGGAAATCGCCGCCCCGGGGATGATCGGCCAGACCGTTTCTCACTATCAGATCGTGAGTAAGCTTGGTGGGGGCGGCATGGGCGTGGTGTACGACGCGGTGGATACGCGCCTGGGCCGCCACGTCGCCTTGAAGTTCATTCCTGACAGCCTGCTCAACGACCCCAAGTCGATGGACCGCTTCGTACGGGAAGCGCGCGCCGCTTCGCAGTTGAACCATCCTGGCATTTGCACCATCCACGACATCGAGGATTTGGACGGGCATCCCTACATCGTCATGGAGAAACTGGAAGGCATGAGCCTGAAGGAGCGGCTGCGGGGCGAGCGGATGGAAGTAGATGAGATTCTCGGCATCGGAATTCAGGTTGCAGATGCCCTGGCCGCTTGCCACGCCAAGGGGATCATTCATCGCGACATCAAGCCGGCCAACATTTTCCTGACGGAGAGCGGACAGGCCAAGATTCTGGACTTCGGGCTGGCCAAGTTGGCGCGCGGAATGGAGACCAGCGGAGGCGCACTGTCGGAGGATCCGCTGTCGCTGGCCGGCGACATTTTTGGGACGGCGGTTTACATGTCTCCCGAGCAGGCCCGCGGCGAAGAGCTTGACCCGCGCAGTGACCTGTTCTCCCTCGGCGTGGTGCTTTACCAGATGGCGACTGGCCAGAAACCGTTTGCCGGCACCAATGCGGTGACCACGTTGGAGGCGATCCTGAACCGCAAGCCAATCTCTCCATTGAAGCTGAATCCGGCCCTTCCTGTCGATCTGGAAGGCATCCTGGGCAGGGCCATGGAGAAGAACCGCGGCAACCGCTATCAGACGGCGCTGGCCATGAAGGGCGATCTTGAGTCGCTGAAGCGGGAAACGGAGCCGGGGTTAACCACCAGCGGACGGTTGCGCGCCGCTTTGCCATACCGCATCCACACCAGCACCTTTCAAACCGCGAACCGAACTCAAATCTACCTCCTGCTGGGGGTCATCGCGTTGCTGCTGACCTTGCTGATACCGGTGGGCACGTGGTGGTTTAAGCACCGGCCCGGGGCGGGCGGCGCCGCGAAAAACACCATTGCTGTACTGCCATTGCAGAATGTGAATGGCGACATCAGTGTCGAGTTTCTTCGCTTCGCCCTGGCCGACGAAATCGCCAATGTGCTCACCTACACACGCACCCTCGACGTTCGTCCTTCTTCGAGCACGCAAAAGTATGCGGCGAACAATGTGGAGACGCAGCAGGCGGGCAGGCAGCTGCACGTTGCGACCGTCCTGACAGGACACTTCTTGAAGCAAGGGGACAATCTGCTGGTTACGCTGGAGGCCATCGACGTCAACAATAATCGGCTACTTTGGCAGACCAACTTCACCGCTCCTACGCAAGACCTTATCGCTTTGCAGGGCGCGATGGCCGCCCAGGTGCATCAAGGATTACTGCCGACGCTGGGTGTGGCCGGTGCACCCACCGACACGGGCACTCGTCCTAAGAACCCGGAAGCTTATGACCTGTATCTCCACAGCGTTGCCCTGCCCCACGATCCGGCAGCCAACAAGGACGCCATCGCCGTGCTGGAAAACGTGGTGCAGCTGGATCCCAACTACGCACCTGCCTGGGAGCAGTTGGGCCTGCGCTGCTACTTTGACGCGACCTACTCCGACGGTGGCGAAGCCATGTTCCAGCGCTCCAACCAGGCCTACGAGCGGGCTTTGACGCTGGATCCCGATCTCAATGTCGCCGCCGGGCAGTTGATCGGCAATCGGGTTGAGAGAGGTGAGTTAGGCAAGGCGTATGAGGCGGCCCAGGCGTTGGTCAAGCGCCGTCCGGAAAGCGCTCAGGCCCATTTCACGCTGAGCTATGTTTATCGTTACGCGGGGATGCTGGAGCAGTCGGCAAACGAATGCAACACTGCACTGGCGCTCGATCCCAGCAATTACACCTTCCGCTCCTGCGCCTGGGCCTTCATGGAACTGGGTAACACAACGCGGGCGGCGGATTTCGTTCGTCTGGACGCCGGCTCGGAATGGGCCAGTTATGTCACACCCTCCATTCTTTTGCGCGAAGGCAAAATCGCCGAAGCGCAGCAAGCCGTCAAGCACATGCCCACCGCTCCCCGCTATCACCGCGATCTACTGGAAGCGTGCCTGCAACTGCGGCCACCGTCAGAACTCGACCGTATTGCCCAGGAGCTGCAAACTAACGAGGCGGCCGAGGCGGACCCTGAGATCCTGTACTACGAAGGAGCGCTGCTGGCATACTGCGGCAAGAAGCAGGCGGCGCTCGATCTGTTGCAGAGCGCCGTCGAGCGGAACTACTGCTCGTACTCCAATCTGGTTTCTGACCCACTGCTGGCGAAGCTGCGCGCCGATCCAGCCATTGACAAGGTGTTAACGTCGGCCAGGGAGTGCCAGGAGGCGGTACGGTCACCGAGCAACGCGTCGGGCCAGTAACGAACCTTTTTTGGGTGGTTCATCCGGCGGCCGCCGCCCGCTGCTTCCACTTCATGCGTTCGCGCAGCGCGGTAATGTGCGTCAGGTGGTGCGAGGAGTGCCATGCGTACATGGCCAGCATCCGGTCCAGCGACAGCACTCCATGCTCAGGATGGTTCAGGGTTCGCGCAAAGTCCGCAGGCTTCATGGTCCCCAACAAATCGACCCACCGCGAATGCAGTGCGGCCAGCAGTTGCAGAGACACTTCCACCGGGGTTATGGCGTTGTCGGGCAGTTCGGCCCACAACTTTTCGTGGTAGGGCTTGATGGTGGGCTCGTCTTCGGTGAGCGCCAGCTTGAAGCGGATGTAGGCGTTCAGGTGACTATCCGGCACATGATGCACCACCTGCCGTACGCTCCAGCCCTCGGGACGATAAGGTGTGTCGAGCAGCTTAGGATTCAAATCTCGCACCGCCGCCCGCATCTGCGCTGGCAGCTTGGACAGCACCTCGATGTAATGCACTCGGCGCTTGGCCATCTGCGCTTCATTCTCGGGGGGAATCCACTCGAACTTGCCAATGGGATATCGCAGGTCGCTCATTGAAAAATCTCCGGTTCAGCACTCTATCCTACGCCGAAATTCACGGTCCCTGATTGCCCCCGCGCCGCTCTGCATCTAGTGCGCGAGTGGAGCACGCCTTCACAGGCTGCACAAAGAGTCGGGAGAACGCTCTTGGTGGGAGCCCCCTGCTTTAGCAGGGGGAGCTGGACTTCAGTCCAGCGGGAAACGAGTCGATTGTGAAATGGGCTTTAGCCCCGGGTTTTTCAATGCCCAGCGCTAAAGCGCATGGTCAAAGTGGAGGCTTTTCCCGGAGCGCTGAAGCGCTCCTTCCCCCGCATAAATGCGGGGGCTCCCACCAGGGATCTCACACCCTGGGTTTCGCGCAGCATTTTTCTGCAACTTCTTCAGGCGTGCATACCAAGGCTGCAGAAAAGGGCGAGGCTTTAGCCGCTGGGGTAAAGGCTCTTCAGCGGCTAAAGCCGAATTCAGAAGCACTCTCAAATGCACCGCTTCCACCCCAGCACACGCAAAAGCAGCGTGTGCTGGGGACCCCGGCGCTGAAGCGGTGCTCCACCCGGATACACCAACCCAGACTCTGCCCTAGTCCAACGTGCGTACGAATTCGGCAGGAAGCAATTCGATACTGCATGGCTCCGCCGGCCCCGGTGACTCCGGGCTTGCAATTGCCGCGGGCGGAGCTTTTTCTTTGCCGGATGGTCCGGCGGCCGACGGACTCCCTGGCGCCCCGCAAGTCACCACGCCTCGACGCACCACGCGCACTTCCGCGGTCGCCGGAAACTTAATCCCCAGGTCGGTCTTCTCCAGAATCTCAGCCAAGCTCTTCAACCCGTCGCTCCCTTTGATGAACTTCACCTGTTCCACCTTCGCGGGTGAGATGAGCAGGAAAAACTCAGCCCTGCCTTTGCCCGACGCCTTGAGAACAGTCGTGCGCTGCCGTTGCAGTTCGCGACGGGCCTCCTCAACCTTGTGATCGACTCCTTTGCTGACTCCCAGCGCACTAAGCCGGGCCCGTGCAGTGTCGCTGGGCGGGTCGCCAGCCAGCGATTCGATGTACATACGAATCGCCTGCTCGCGCTTTCCCTGCTTCTCATAAATTTCGCCCAGGTGTTCGCCCTCGGTGCCACTACCGCTGGCTCGCCAGGCCGCATTGAGGTACTGCTCCGCCACGTCCAGATCGCCACGCTTGAACCCGATCCAGCCCTTGGTGTCCCAGATGTTGTACAAGAACAGTGCGGCCGCCAGGTCCTGAAAGCGAAGGTTGTCCAGCTTGACGTCGCGCAGTTGCGTCTGCATCGCATTGATCGCCGCGTCGGCGTATTTATTGGCGCGGTCGAGCTGTACTTCCTGTTCTGCCAGGGAATACGCGATGTTGTTCCAGGTTAGCGGGCTGGGTGACACGCTGATGGCCTTCTCAAACTGCGCCATGCCCTTGTCGGTCTGGTTGGTCGCGATGTAAGACTGCCCTAGCGAGACCAGCAGCACCGGATTGTTGGGTTTGAGGGTTACCGCTTTCTCCAGCTCAGGAACGGCCTCCGCGAATTTCTTCTGGGTAACGTACACCTGCCCCAGACTGGCGTGGGCCGACGGGTCGAGTGGGTTGATCTCGATTTGCTTCTTGAACTGCTGAACGGCTTCGTCGTATTTCAGTTGCCGCTGGTAAGCCATCCCCAGATCGTTGTAGGCATACTGATGGTAGGCATCGATATCTATTTGCTTCTGGAACGCGTCGATGGCCTGATCGTTCTGATTGAGTGCCAAATACGCGCGCCCAAGATTGTCCCACGCCGTCTTATGCTTCGGTTCCAACTTCACCACTCGCTGGAAAAGACCCACCGCCAGCTGGTAGTTGTTATTCTTCAGGGCCTGTATCGCAGACTCATTCAAGTCCTCAGCCGATTCGTTGGCGCCCACTCCAGCCGTCCCCGGGGACTTATTCTCCAGCGAGATCTGTTGCCCCTCATCGGAAGCGACAGCCCGCCGGAAAGCGGCGTAATCTTCACGCCGCGCTACCGGCAGTTCCCGGCTGAGCAGCTTCACCGTGCGCACCGCGGTCAGCAGGCCGCCTTCAAACTTATAACTCGAAGCATATTCAGCGTAGTCGCGCTTAACCTCCACTCCGATGGGCAGGTGTACGGTGTACTTCGGCGGGACCGTGACCTGCACCTCGTCACTTGACTCCCCGGGCGCGCCCAGCTTGATGGGCTTGGGATGGGCCTGGTTGTCATCCTCCGCGTCACCCTCTCCGGGAAGAGCGACCCCCATTAACGGCAGGCTCATCTTCGACTCTGGGGCCGACCAGTCGAAGTAATTGTTCGCGGTGGCATCAAGGTCGATCTGCAGCGGATTGTCAGGATTGCTGGGATCGCTGACTTTCAGGTTCTCGATCTCCGTCCCCGCCATTCCGTTGCGTTGCAGAACCATGGTGAAGAAGTCTTTCCAGCGATTTCCCGGCATCTGGCGCAGGGTAAAACGGAAAAGCAGCTCGGCGTCGCCCCGCATGCGGACCGAGTAATGCACCTTAAGCGTCCCGGTTTCGTTGATCGACCCCTTGACCTGCGAGCGGTTGAACGATGCAAACGGCAGATCGGCAGGAGTGCGTACCAGGCTGGCTTTGCCGTCCAGCGGAATTGCCAGGGCCTGCTTATCGCGCAACGGCGCAGACAGCATACGGAAGGGAGCGACGCCATTGGTGCTGTCGAGCCAGATCTCTTTCCCGTTGACGGGAACACGCGTGATCACATGGTCGAACTGCGACGGAGACGGAATCTCGGGGTCGAGCTCATGTTGCGACCCGATCAGCACCGAGGTCGTCTGAAATCCCTGGGCCGCGAGCAACGCCGCCAGCAGCGTGTTTTTGTCCTTGCAATCCCCGTAACTGTTGCTTAACACCTCGCCGGCCGCGTGGGGCTGATAGCGCCCCAGCCCGAACGACAAGCTGACATAGCGGATGTTGCGCGAAACATATTCATACAGCGCTTTCACCTTCGCCATGTCGTCCGTGGCGCCTTGCACCAACTCCTCCGCCTTCGCCTTGAGGGCATCGTTCGGCTGGCGCCGGTCGCGCTCCAGCGAGGCGTACCAGGCTCCCAGCTCTTCCCAGCTTTGAAAGGTGGTCAACTGGACCGTAGGGATTTCGTCTTCCCGTCTGTGGGGCTTCTTCTTCTTGCCAGACGGGCCCTGCTCTTCATCTTTCAGGTGCGTGTAGGTCCAGTGATAAATGCGCCGATCGCCCTCCTCCGTGATCTTGGGCTCATACCCGGGCTTGCTCTTCAGCTTGATCTGCCGTCCCTTGGGAACGTTGATCTCCAATTGCTGATCGAGGATGATGCCCCTGTCGGAAAAGTTGACGCTGGTCCAGAACTGCCCCGGGGTCAGCGGGTTCGTGATGGTGCGGACGAACTCGTACTCCAGCACGTCTCCGGGACGCAAGGACGGAACGCTGATGTGCTTCTCGTGATAGTCGGTGTACACCGGGGCGTCGGGCAGGGTGAGGTCCTGGATGGCGGATTCCTGCGCGGTGATGACGGTTCCGTCGGGCTTGCGCACTCGCACGTACACGATTTCCAGCTTGTCGCTGAGCGCACTATAGCCAACCTTGAGCTGGCCCAGCCCCTGCACGCCGCTCTCGCTGACCACCCTGATTTGCGCATCGAGTTGGTCGCGCCCGGTCCCGTCATTCTCGAAACGCATGGTCTGGTGATAATGCTCGAGGACGAAGGCTTCCTGGGAATAATCGGGAGGCGTGGGCGACTGCACTGAGCCAGTCTGCGCCGGATTCACCACTGTGGGCTGCTGTGGTGTCTCTTGCCCAGGAGTTACTGGCATCGGAATGACAGGCGTTTGTGGCAAGGGAACGGCTTGCGTAGGAGTACCCGCCGGCGCCTGCTGCGCCGCCGCGAAGACTGTCGTGAGTGAGAAAAGGAAAAGAAGTCCCGATAAAACTGGTTTCATGGCTACGCAGCTAGGGTGAACATCCATCGTACCCGAGCCGGAAGTAGAAGCCAAACGCGAAAGACCCGGTTCATGGACACCGCTAACTACTCTTAGAAAAGAACGCGATAAATTCCTGCGCCACCTTCTCGGGCAGCTCCTCGCGATTCGATTTCTGCAGCAGACCGTGTCCTGCACCCTCGATCGGAACCAGCTTCGTGAGCGCGGGAATCAGCTTGATCGCGCTCCTCAGTTCGTCGATCGAACCGAACGCGTCGCGCGCACCGCTAACAAAGAGAACCGGAGTCCGCAGGCTGGGGAAATGCGCCGTCCGCAACTGCGCCGGCCGTCCCGGAGGATGTAGCGGGTACGAGAGCAGGAGCAACCCATCAACTAATGTCGGCTCGGCTGCAACCAACATGCTCGCCTGTCGGCCACCGTAAGACACGCCGCCGAGAAAAGCTCGGCCCGCAAACTGCTTTTTCATGAGCTCGACAGCTCGCCGCAGTCCATCCTGATCATGCTTGGCGTCGGAGGGAGACGGCGGTCCCTTGGGTCGCCGCTGGCGAAACGGCAGATCGCAGCGAAGCGTGCCGAGGCCCGACGCCGCAAACTTGTCGGCCAGCGCAACCAGCAGCGGCGAATTGCAATTACCGCCTGCTCCGTGGGTGAGGACGACGAAGCCAGCACTGGCGTTGGTCGCACGATGAAGAAACCCGCGCACGGGCGCCTCGCCCGGCGTGGCATCAGCAAACGACTCGGCTTCATGAGTCACGATGGAACACCTATCGCCAGTGCCCACCCTGCTCGCCTTTGACGAGTGACTGGGAACAAGTCCTACCTCCCCAGCTTCCTTGCCTGGCAGGCCGCCACGACCTTCGTCGGGTCGATGGCGTCCGAGTCCAACTGCATCTCGATCACCTTGCCATCTTTGCCGATCAGGTAATTCACGCGCCGCGCGGCCTTGTACTTGGGGTCGTAGAGACCGTACTCCTTGGTCGTGTCGCCGCCCCAGTCGCTGAGCAACGGGAAGGTGACGCCAATCTTTTCCGCCCACGCCTTGTTCGAGAAGGGAGAATCCATGCTCACACCCAGCACCTGGGTATCGGCAGCTTCCAGCTTGCTCAAGTTCTGCTGGAAAGCCTGCATCTGCTTGGTTCAACCACCGGTGAAGGCGAAGATGTAGAACGCCAGGGCGACGTTCTTCTTCCCCTTGAAGTCGTGCAGCGAAACCTTGTTTCCGTTCTGGTCTTGCAGGGTGAAATCCGGCGCCATGTCGCCCACCTTGATCTTGGGCAGCGGGGCCTCGCTCGGCTTGTCGGCTGCTCGGCTCACGGGCAGAAATGACACAGCCAGCAACAGCGTCAGTAGTAATTTGTTCATGAAGATTCTCCTCTCCGTACGACGCCATTCCCTCGAGAATCGGCAGTTGAGGCATTGTGACACCAAATAGCCGTCCGTGGCCACACGGTGCCCGGCGAACCATTAGGGCAATCGCGCTTTTCATTGCGTAAATCCAGCCATGGCTATAGATTTACAACTGAATGAACATTCATTCTGTGGCTCCACAGCCTCGCGTCCCGGGGATCGATTGCAGGAGTGCGGGAGTCGCGGGCCACCTACACCACCTTCTTTTTATGGGCCTTTGATGAAGCAGGAATCTCAACCTCTTTTGCCTGCTACGGGCAACGCCGGCAGCGGCACAAACCGCAACGCTGAAAAATATCAGCGCATCCTCGATGCTGCGGTCGCGGTATTTGCCGACAAGGGTTTTTTTAACTCGCGAATCTCCGACATTGCCGATCGCGCCAGCGTGGCGGATGGCACCGTCTATCTCTACTTCAAGAACAAAGAAGAGATCCTGATGACGGCCATCAACACGGCCTTCGATGCATTTATGAGGCACGCACGTACGGAGGTCGAGAAACTTCCAAGCCCCGCCCAGCGCTTGCGGCGGCTGGCTTTTCTTCATTTGGATGCACTGGGGTCCAACCGCAATCTGGCGGTGGTATTTCAGATGGAACTGCGGCAGAGCACGCGCTTCCTGTCCGAGTTCTCGCACCATCACATGGTGGAATACCTCAGCCTGGTGCGCGCGGCCATCAGGGATGGACAGGCGAGCAGCATTTTCCGCCGCGACATGTCGGACAAAATCGCGGCCAACTGTTTTTTTGGGGCACTCGACGAGATGGTGACCTCCTGGGTGCTGAGTGGACACGAGTATCGGCTGTCGAATATGGCGGATTCCGTGGTCGATATTTTTCTCCACGGGATGCAAAGTGGCGGGAATCAGGGAGTGGATCAAAAAGGGCCTCCGTAGGCCCCGGGAAAGCGGGCCCGCTACCCTTGCGGTAAACACAGTCATACATGTCACAGATCACAGCCTCTGGGGCCGTGGAAACACTAACATTTGGGGTTCTGAGAGCCTACCGCCTCAAAACCAGGTCGCACTGACTCGAACGCAATGCATATTCGGACCCTCAACGAAGTCTTCTTCGCGGTTGTGGAGCGCAACAGTGAGCGCGTGATGTTAACCCGCGCGTCGGGCGTGTGGACGCCGATTTCCTCCGCCCAGTTGCAAGCCCAGGTATACGCCACCGCCCGTCAATTGCGGGCTTGGGGGATTGGCAAGGGCGACCGCGTCGCCCTGTTGAGCGAGAACCGTCCGGAGTGGGCAATCGCCGACTTCGCCGCTTTGCTGCTGGGCGCAGTTGACGTCCCGATCTACGCCACCCAGACCGCCGAGCAGACCTTGTACCTGCTGCAACATTCGGAAGCCACTATTGTCTTCGTCTCCACTCCCAAACAGTACGAGAAGATCGCGTCCATCCAGCACCAGACCAAGGTTGAACGCATCGTCGCCATGGATGACGCTCCCGAGCTCGGCGAAGCCATTCCCATGCAGAGCTTTCTGCGGAACGCCACGCCCGGAGCGGACCCAGAACTCGAAGCCTTGGCGCGGGCGGTTGAGCCCGACGACCTGGCGACGCTCATTTACACCTCGGGAACCACCGGCACGCCCAAGGGCGTGATGCTAACGCATGGCAACCTTGCCGCGAACATAAGCGTCTCGCTCGACATGTTTGACGTGGGCAAAGACGACCTCTGCGTTTCGTTTCTGCCGTTGTCCCACGTCACGGCGCGGCATCTGGATTACGCCATGATGAGCTGGGGCGTCCCCCTCGCCTACTGTCCCAATATTGACGATCTCCTACGCACACTCAGCGAGGTGCATCCCACCATATTCGTGGCCGTGCCCCGACTGTACGAGAAGATCTACAACGGGGTTGAGCACAAGACGCAAGGCGTAAAACGTAAGCTCTTCAACTGGGCCATGTCCGTAGGCAGCGCTAATCGCGAGGCGGTCCTTCGCGGCGAAACTCCGACTTCCTTCTCGTGGAAGCTGGCTAACAAACTGGTATTTTCCAAAGTACGCCATGCCATGGGTGGACGCCCGCGTATCTTCTGTTCCGGAGGCGCGCCACTCGGCCGCGAAATCGCCACCTGGTTCGCTAACATCGGAATTCGTATCCATGAAGGCTACGGCTTGACCGAAACCTCCCCGGTCATTGCGCTGAACAATCCCATCAATCATCGGATCGGGACGGTGGGCAAAATCCTGCCGAACGTGGAAGTCAAAGTGGCAGCCGATGGCGAACTCCTGGTGCGGGGCCCTTCGGTATTCAAGGGTTACTGGAACATGCCGGAGGAAACTGCTGCAGTCTTTGAAGATGGATGGTTCAAGACTGGTGATGTGGCGGTCCTCGATGAGGACGGATACCTCTCCATCACCGACCGCAAGAAAGACCTGATCAAGACTTCGGGCGGAAAATTCATCGCTCCTCAGCCGATCGAGAGTTCGCTCAAGGCAAACCTGTTCGTGGGTGAGGCGGCCTTGCTCGGCGACAAGCGGCGCTTCCCCGCCGTGCTGATTGTTCCCAACTTCCCCATTCTGGAAGAATGGGCGAATAGCCATGGAGTGAAGTTCACCACCCACCGGCAACTGGTGAAATCGCTACAGGTGCAATCGCTCTACGAAGAGATCGTCGAGGAGTTGAATCAGAACCTTGCCCAGTACGAAAAGCTAAAGCGGGTACTGGTAATTCACGCCGAACTCAGCATCGAAGACGGCACGCTCACCCCGAGCATGAAGCTACGTCGCCGCCATCTGGAGCAGCTCTACAAGAAAGAGATTGATGCGCTTTACGCCGATGCGCAACCGCATTCGCGCACCCCGGCTCCGGCCAAGCGGTGAGATCCCCAACTTCCGATTAGCCCTGGCTCAGGCGGATTAAGAAACGTACCCTGTGCCCTTCATGCGGAGATAACCCTATCGCGCCCATTCTCCTTGGCGCGATAAAGAGCATGATCAGCGGCCTTCAGCAAAATCTCCCCACTATGCCCGTCCTCGGGAAACAGGGCGATACCGATCGAGAGGGTCACAGCTCCCAGCGGTTGGCCGCCATAGCGCACATTCAGGCTCTTGATTTCTTCGCGCAACAGTTCCGCTCGTTGCCGGGCTGCGTCCATGGAGGCGCCTGCCAGAACAATCACAAACTCTTCCCCGCCGTATCGGCACGCGATGTCCTCCATGCGACAGGTCTGGGTCAGGAGATTTCCCAAAGCGCGCAACACCGCGTCCCCGGCTAAATGCCCAAAGGTGTCATTGAAGCACTTGAAGTGATCAATATCCAGCATCAGCAAGGCAACCTGCTGCTTGCCTCGTGTGGCTCGCCGCAACTCGCGTTCCAGGGACGCTTCCATGAAGCGGCGATTGAAAATCCCGGTCAGGGGATCGCGAATGGATTGGCCGCGGAGGACCTCGCGAAGCCGTAGATTCGCCAGTGCCAGGGAGACTCGTTCGCCCACGGCGATGGCTTGCCGCTCCAGAACCTCCCCGTCATCTGCCAGGCCAGCAGACTGGGGACCATTCTCGACGTAAAGCACGCCCAACGATTCACCCAGTGCTGCCAAGGGCACGCAGATGTATCCATGGGCCGGAAGTTTGCTCACGTGGGCACAGCGCAGTGGCGACTCCGAATCCTTCACCCGGTGGACCTTGCTGCGCCGCAGCGCCCAGCAATCATCCGGGAGGAACGCCTTCTCCATCTCCAGCACATTGCCCCAACTGGCTGCCATTTCCACAACGTCACGCGAAGGACTGGTTATGTATAACGCTCCTGCGGTGGACCGCAGGGTACCTTGCAGAATAGTTCCCGTGATCTTGTAGCCTTCTTCCGAGTTCTGGCAAGATTGCAGAACGTCCACCAGTTCCGCCAGCCTGGCTGTGTCCCGAGTCTGCTCTTTCAATGTTTCCAAGGCGGTGTTCAGTTTTTCGTGGGTTTCCCTGCGCACGGTGGTGTCTTCCACAATTCCGACCGCCCGGATGAACCTGCCTTGGCGTCCGCTACCGGAAAACTACGTCCCTCAATCCAACGAACCGAGCCATCGGGCCGCACTACGCGGCATACCATCTCGGCCTGCAGACCTTGCATGCTCCGGGCAAAGAAACTGTCGGCGTATTCGCGGTCCTCGGAATGGATAGACTCAATCCAAGCCTGGGGCTGGTCATAGGATTCCTGCCGGGATTTTCCGAAAAGTTCATCGAAAGCGGGGCTGAGATAGACGATTTGCATCGGTTGCGGTATTGCGACAAACAAGATCGCGTGGACGTTGTCGGCCAGCTGCCGGAATTGCTCTTCGCTGGTGCGCAGGGCAGCTTCAGCTTTCTTGCGCAGAGTAATGTCGCGGGCGATTCCCAGGACGGTCCTCTGGCCATCCAACAGGAAAATGCGGGCGCTTAGCTCAACCGGTATTCGGTGCCCGTCCTTAGCAATTTGTTCCGTCTCAAACAGGACAGGCTCACCAGTCGCGAGGCGCGCCATGTTTTCTTCCTGTTTTGCTGACCACTCCGGCACATCAATGTCACGGGGCGATAGTTGTAAGAGCTCCTCACGGGTGTAACCCAGCCGTGCACAGGCCACATTATTGACCTGCTGGAATGTGCCCGGCATCCCATCCTTCCCGATCCCGAGCACGAACAGGCCATCGCTCACGTTTTCAAAGAGGGCACGATATTGCAGCTCGGCACGTTTCTGCGCGCTGATGTCGGTCATGGCTCCCACCATGCGCAGGGGACGGCTGGCGGCATCCCGGATTATGTAGCCGCGATCCAGTACGTCGGCATACGATCCCTGGTGCCGAAGGAAGCGATATTCATCCACCCAGATGTTCTGGCCGCCTTCGATGGCACGCGTGATGCTTTGAGAGACTCGCTCCAGGTCCTCGGGGTGAATGTTGCTCTTCCAGCCTTCGACTCCCGGCTTGATCTCATCGGGAGCGTAGCCGAAGTTGGTTTGCAGGTTCTCGTTCCACCATACCGCGCCGGTGACCAGGTCCCAGTCCCATATCCCGTCGTTGGTGGCTCGCGACACCAACTGGAACCTTTCCTCGTTGACTCGCAAGGCTCTTGCGCGCGGGCGGTCTGATTCGACAAACGGTCCAGCCATAGGCCCGCGCTGACGCCGAACGCCATAGCCAGGAACATCGCTACCAACACTCGCAGGGTGGAGGAGCGCGCCAGCCCGGCGTTGGCGGCAATGAGTTGCTTCGTCTGTTCGACTTGCAAGGATTCGAGGGTTTTGATGCTCGCCAAGTGAGCGTCCACCACCCGGTTGTAGGGTTCTCCGTGCAAGATGCGCCAGCCCTCCTGGCTCCGGTTGGCGTGGGCCAAGGTGCGAAGTTGGGCCACGTAATCGAGATAGCTCTTTCGGATTTCCTCGAAGTGCTGGAAAGCGGTCTGCTCTTCAGGCGACAGTTCGGTTTGCGCGTAGGATTCCGTCAGCTTGTCGATTTCGCCCGACAGCTCATCGAGTTGGTGGTCGTACTTGGCCGCTTGGGCCTGTCCTTCCGCCTCCAGCAAGTCTCTGGAGGCAATGCGCATTCTTTGAGTGGACACACCGATCTGCGAGAGTATCTGCAGGGGAACCGTGCCGTCGTAAAACAGGGTTTGATCGGAGGCCGCCATCCTGCGCGTATTCAGCACGCTCGTGGTACCGATCACGAGTGGAACGAGGATAGCCAGGAGTATTCCGGCCAGGATTCTTGCCTTCAGGCTCATCAACGCCGATTTCATTGATCGGGCTGCCCTTCCACACACCTGCCGCGCATTCGTTCACCACTGTAATCATCGGCGTTCCGCTTGATATACTCCACTGCCGCTTCGTCGCCCGGGTGGGAGGGTGCTCGACATCGAACTGGCGGTGGCGGTTCCGTATTGGGGCCGGGCCCGTTTTGGGGCAAACGGGGATGGCGGTCCGTAGGAAGGGATGGTGGTTAGCACAGCGGCGGGTGCCCCACACATTCGCGGGTTTCGAATGTGTGGGAGACCATGGATCAATTGGAGGCGGCCTCGTTGAAACTGGCCGGTACTACAGTTCATTCCCACTCATTCCAACGTCAGGAATGAGTGGGGCACCCGATGCCGCACTTGTGAATAGCATGGCTGCCGACAGGAATGTAGCCGCCAGATATTTGTCCGACCGGTTCATGAAACCTCCTGCATTCGGTGCTGCAACTCGGGCGCGTTAATTCTTTTTCTCTTTTTCCGCTTGCGTATGCTTAGGTTTGAAGGTGCCGGTCAGCTGCATCAAGGCTTTAACAAAGTCAGGTGTTATTTGGACACCGTTCTTACTTAAAGTCAAAGCCAGAGCGACCTCGACCTGCACCCGCGGCGCAGCGGGATTCTGTATGTGTTTTTCCGCATCGCGAATACGCTCGTTGTCCAGATTTCCTTCAAGTTCCGCTTCGCCTATCGGCAACGCGTCGCCCGGAAGAATGTCATTGAAAAGATGGTGGACTTTCAGGGCATCGGCGCCGCGGCCCTCCTGATTCAGAACCGTTTCGGCGTCTCTTGACAGAGAATCCAGGAAAGCCTGCCGGCCCTGGCTCGTCATCTGATCGAACTGTATAATGTCCATCGCCTGCGCCATATTCGGAACAAGCATCGCCGCCGACAGGAACGTAGCCGCCAGAAATTTGTTCAATCCATTCATAAAAGCTCCTGCATTTCCCGCGGTAATCCGCCGGGTGCCCCACCCAAGCTTCTTTTGCTTGGGTGGGTGTGTTGACTTTCGTCGGCACGCGAACACACGGCGTGATACAAAATTCCAAGTCTCTCTCCAACCAAGATAAAATCCCCGCCCAAGCAAAACCGGCTTGGACGGGGCACCCTCATCTGAGTAGTGTCACCGGCATGCTTGGCTGGGCCACCCGTCCGATCGTAATTCACTTGATTTGCTTTGCATCATTCTCTATCGCCTGGATGGCATATCCGATGCCGTATCCCACCAAAATTCCAGAATCAACAAGAACGTTTGTGTTAATCGCCTGACCATTGATTATGACTTTAGCCGCTTCTGGTTTATATCCCTTTACGACCCCAAGAATCTTGTAAACGTGGTCGCTAAAGTCCCAAAATACAATCGGGCCGCCAGAAAACCCTTCATTATTGAATCCGTCAATATAGAGGAGAACGGCATCGGGGTTCGTCGCCACGATTGCTGACATCGTTCCGCGCTTGATGAATGGCGCTTCGCCGTTTTTCCAATGACTGCTGAGTCCTTCCAGAAATGGATAACCGAGAAACCAAACTTGTTGGCCCATGGTCGCGCCCCCCGTGCCCGCGGCCGGAACTATTCCAAAAGGCTTTGAAACTGCTCCGTCTGTTTTCAGCACTGCAATGTCCACCTCATCAGATTTCGGATAAAGAATCTTAGAGGGCGGCAGGCTAAGCCACTCGCCATTGCGCCGGACCTGAATAGTCGCCTTATCCGCCGGTTGTCCCGCCAACACATGCCTCGCTGTCACCATGTACAGCTTTCCTTTGTAATCGATCAAGAAGCCGGTTCCTTGCTCGGTGGCTGTGCGAATCATGACCGTTCGCTGAAGAATTTCCGCGGGAACAGCATCCTGCGCAAGCCCAGCTACAAAAGGACAAAGAAACAATAAGATCCCCAATAGTTTTCTCTTTGTCATTTTTTGCCTCACCATGTTGATTTAACTGCCTTTTCAAGCACGTCGTGCCGCGATTTCACCCAAGGTGCGTAATGCTTTTCGCGCACCTCCACGCTGTTTCCAAGCGCCGCGACCGCTTCGAGCGGCACGCCCTTTGTTAAAAGCCGGACAGCGAACGTCGTCCGAAATTTGTGCGCCTGGTCCCCCCGGTTCGCGTCCGTCTTTTGGACGCTCACCTGGGCAGAGGAAGGTCCGGAGCTAACGGACCGCGTCCATGGGAGAACTAATCTCCTGTTTGGCAGGAAACACGTATCGCGCAACTCCCTGCAACGATTCCGTCCCGCGCACTTCGTTATCCAGCAGAGGCACCACCGCGCGCACGTTGTCGAAGTCGCGCCAGATTTCCTGCATGTAGCCATCCTGCATGGCGACCCGGTTGCGGACGAACTCAGGAGAGTCGTACCGCACGGCATCCCGCAAGCCCGCGAAAACCCAGCCTGCGAAGCCGCTCCGCGCCAACGATGGCTCTCAGCAGCAACCCATCTTTACCGTCTCCATCTCGGGGACGCCAAACGCTTCTTTTGGAATCTCCGCTCCGTGCAGAGTCTTCCAACAGCGTCGTCCGCATTCAAACAGGACCAGAACGACTCCGACAATGAAAATCACCATCAGCGTGGCATCCAGATAGCCCTGGAAGCCCTTACCCGGCTGCTGCGCCAGCGGCAAATAGATGGTCTTGATGGACAATACGCCGGCAGTCAGCGTCGTGACTCCGACGAAACACATGGGAAGGGCAGTCACCAACGCATACTTTGCCTTCCCCATGTTCACCAGGAAAGTTGTCACCACAGCAAGCGCGATGGTCGCCAGCAGTTGGTTGCCGGTGCCGAACAGCGGCCACAGAGTGGAGATATTGCCGGTGTAGATTAAATATCCCCAACTCAGGACGACAATTGCGGAAGTGAACAGATTTCCAGGTAGCCAGGCCGTCTTACTGAATGGCGTATAAACCTTCCCCAGCAGTTCATGCACGACGTAGCGCGCCACGCGCGTGCCGGTATCGACCGTAGTCAGGATGAACAGCGCCTCGAACATGATGGCGTAGTGATACCAGTAGCTGGTCAGCGTCTTCATGCCGGGCAGTCCCTTGAAGATCTCGGCCATGCCGACGGCGAGCGAAACTGCGCCACCCGTCCTGCCGGCAAGTTTCTCGCCGATTTCCGCTGAATACATGTCAAGGTTAACGGTGTGCATTCCCAGCTTGGCGAAAACC